>Ga0310120_10001814_pt1 | contig 15962 bp, 14 predicted proteins | sample CB27_AW_983_MG_FD_203506 | JGI IMG/M metagenome (GOLD analysis project Ga0310120, IMG submission 203506) | Marine microbial communities from Western Arctic Ocean, Canada - CB27_AW_983 | ecosystem: Environmental > Aquatic > Marine > Oceanic | place: Canada: Western Arctic Ocean | collected...
GCCCGAAAAGTACTTATGCACACCGCTGCCGTACCACGGACCGGGCACACGGTCCGCGCCCACAGCGTCCTCGGGCGATGCAACGATTCCTAGACATGCGATCAGACTGGCGAAAACTCGAAGCATTGTGCCCATGACTCCTGGTACGCTAGCAAACCCCCGATCCCATCCTAATTGCGTCGGGACCAGATAACAAGTTTTCGCTGCCAGAGCCGGCGCCGAGCGGGGCCCGCTTACGGATGCATGTTTCTACGGCAGCCGTTTCAGGCGAATGTCTCGATAACGTACGACACTGTCCGGATCGTGCGCCTGCAAAGCAAATGTTCCTTCGCTCAGCTTGACCTTGCCCTGGCGATCGTCCGGCTCAGTCCAATCGATCACTGTCTTGCCGTCGATCTTTACCACGATCTGTTTGCCGTTGACGAGGATATGCTGCGTCCACCACTTGTTGTCTTCCGCCGGCGTCTCAAACAGCTTGACCGTGCCGTAAAGACTGCCGGTTCGGACCGGGTCGCCTTGCGAATTGTTCACCTGCGACTAGTAGCCTTACTCGGGCCAGCCCTTGTCCTGATACTTCGTATGGAAATAAATGCCCGAGTTACTGCCCGGCTCGGTCATCACGTCGATTTTCAGTTCAAGAGTTTTAACGGGCTCACCCATATAAAACAGATGGCTCCGCGGGCCTTGGCAGACGAAACAGCCGTCTTTAATTTGCCAACTGTCGGTGTTCTCGTTGGCTTTCCATTGGCCATACGTCGCGCCGTCAAACAGGCTTTTCCAACCCTCTTCGGCCTCAACAGCCGACGCCACCGAAGCGGCAACCGTCAACCCAATCGCCAACATCAGAGCAAATGGCTTCATGGCCGATTCTCCCGTCCGTTGAAGGCTAGCAACGGCAAGTCAATCAGGCAGCCATTGTGACAGGTTTTCGGCCCACTGTACATCATCCTGGAAGCGTCCCGGCTGCTGTGCCACGGTCAGTTGCCGGTTGTCGGCAGCCAATAGCCAATAGCAAGCGGCCGGGGTGCAGAAAGCTCATTCGCTCGGTAGCTCGGGCGTCAGACGTTTATATGCGCCGCTGACCCAACGTGGAATGTCGTTCTTGTACCACTTTGAAAAGCGGCTCTCACTCGGCCCGCCCGGCAGATTGCTCCACGCCTCGTTCGTGCCCATATCTGCGACGAAGTGATACGACGGGGCGAAGCTCGTCTCCCGCGTGGCCGTCGTGAGCAAATGCCCTTGAAACGGCGTGGCGTGACAACCGGGCATCGGCATCTGAGCCGTGTGAAAGCCCAGCACATGACCCACCCTGTGTCCTCCGAAAAACCGGTTGGCGAAATGAAACGAATTGATTTTCGACCAAGGTTGGTCCGGTTCATCCCTGAGCCGCTCCGCGGCGCGGCGTATTAAGTCACCCTTGCTCCGTTTTTCCCACCACAACGATTTTTCTTTTTGCAGCAGCCGGTCGATGCAGGTCAGCACCATCGTCGAATAGCCGACTCGGGTACACAAATACAACATCCGCCGCCAGCCGATACCCTTTTCATGGCCGAACACCTCCAACAGCACGTTGCGATACAAACGCTGAAACAACGTCGCCTCGAAGCTCTCCGGTCCATAGGAAAAGTCCCAATTCGCCAGCCGCTCTTTGATCGGTCCCTCGGGCATGTGCGGCAGAAACACGGGCAGCAGATCTCGCGCATGGAGGCTCACCACGTCGTATTGCAACCGCTGCATATCTTCGACCGTAGCGGATGGCAACGCTTCGAGCCGCTCGACAATCCGACGCTTGCGATAGTCGGGCAAGGCCAGCGAAATCAGCGGCGGCTCGCCCGGTTGGTTGATGTCCTCATTCGCCGAAGAGACAAAGCCACACGGCGGATCGTAACTCTTCGGCAGCCGGGCCGTTTCGCGCCAGCCCTTCCAGTGATTCCGCGTGTCCCAAGCGGGCGCGGGATACAAGCCGCTGACGCCAGCGGGCCGTTTCGGAAACAAACCGCAACTTTGCGTGCCGATGTGTCCCGCAGAATCGGCGAACACCCACACCAACGACGGGTGTGGATTCTCTCTTGCCACCGACATGGCGTCGGCCGTGGTCCGCGCGGCCGCCACATCGAGCCACGAGCCAATCGAGCGCCCCGTGTCTTCGGATCGGCCGCTCCAACGGACGGAAATGTAACAGCCGGGGCCCGCTTCGTCCGGATCGACTTCCAGCGTCCCTTCGTCGTTCTCGTACACCCGATAGACTTCGTCGTCGCCCCCTTTGTGACCGATCACTTCTTCACGCAGGCGAAAGTCGTGCCACTTGTTGCCGCGGCGATATTGCCAACCGGTCTCTCCGCCCGGCCGACAATCTTCCACGAAGTAATCGCTCGTATCGCCTTTCATGTAGGTTACACCCCAGGCCAGTTGCGGTGTCCGCGCCACGGCCGGCAGCGGACAGCCCGGCAGGGTCGCTCCCATGAGATACTGGTCACCCCACCGCAATACCACCTCGTACCAGACCGCCGGCAGACGATTGACCTCTAGGTGCGGATCGGACGCCAACATCGCATGGCCGGTCGCGCTTCGCTCGGGCCGCACTGCCCAGGCGTTGCTCCCGGCCAGTCGCGGCAAGTCGGTGAGCAGCTCCAACGCCTCGTTCGACAGTTGGCTGAAAATTTTCACCCGTCGCAAAAGCTTGAAGTCGGCGTTGTCGAGCGACGGCGCAAACAGCTCTTTCATCCGGCGTTCTTCCACCCCGAGCTGAATCAGTTCAAGCAGCAACCGCTCATTTTGCTGCTGACTCACCGCCAACCCACCAAAGCTCAGCAGCGCCCCGATCAGCAGCACGGCGTTCTGATTCCACGGTTCGGGCCGATAACCGACGGCCCACATCGGCAGACTCCGCCCAGCGTCCTTCATGCCGTCGTTGACCCCTTCGCAATAGAAGGTCAACTGCTCGAAGATGTGGTCGGCCAGACCCCGCACTTCGCGGTCCAGATCGAGATAGAGGCCCGAGCGGCGGAAGAATCGGTCGGTCTCCAGCAGTTCCAGCGTATCGGCGATCCGCTCCGCCGCGCGACCGCGAGCCACCGTGCGACTGAAAAGCATCTGCGTCGGCCGATCGAGCGCGTGCAAATAGCCAAGAGCATACAGGGCTTCGCGCCACGAGGGTGCGTCGACATGCGGCACACCATTTTCATCCCGCGCGGCCGTAAATTTGCGCCGAGCGTGTTTCGCAGAGATGATTTCCATACGGCCGAAAACAAGTGTTCGAGTGCTTTAATCTAGAGCGACCCGCACTATTTCTTGCGGTGACGGATTTTGGCTCGCATGCGCCGCTTCTTGCGTCCAACTTTCCGCCGACCTTTGCCTGATTTTTTGGTTCCCAAAACGGTCTCCGTGAGTCTTACCAACGTGCAACAGGGACAGACAGACTATCCACCGCGGCAACATCAACAGCCGCGCGGCCCACATTCAAAACCGTGGGAATATGGGTAGCCCCTTAATATAGCACCTCGGCGACGTGACCCACAACCTCTCCCTCACTCCAGGGCCGTCCCGTCCGCCTCGGCAATCGCCTGATCGATCAGCACCAAGAGCGCGTTGGGATCATACGGTTTGCGGATGAAATATTGGCACCCGACGGCCCGTGATTGGCGGATAATGTCCTTCCGTTCCGTGCCGCTGACGATAATCACCGGAATACCGGCCATTTTCGGATCGTCGGACAACCGCTGACAGAGCTGCAAGCCGTCGGCGTCCGGCAGCGCCAGATCGAGCAGCACCAGCCGTGGGTGCTCCAACTCGGCCAATTCCATGCCCGAATGACCGTCCGAAGCGGCCACGGTCCGATATCCCAGTCGCGTCAACCCAGCCGAGAGGACCTCGACGGCATCGGTATCGTCATCGATGATCAACACCTTCGGCACAGCCTGTTCGTGCTCGTAGACTTCGGTTTTTTCTGTGGGACACAGATTCATAACGGCTCCCTGCCACAGCCAATCTGACTTTTTCAATACGCCTGTTAGCAACGCTACGTCGCAAAATAGCAACAGTCAAATTCGCTCTGATAGCCGCTCGCCGCGGCGAGCGGTTGTTTAGCGGTTTCGCTTGCGAAGCGCGTGTGGGGGGATTCTATCGATTATTCCAATCGATACCCGACATCGAAGAGAGCGCCAGTTGCAACGAGTGCGTACCCTCTCGCGCGTGACCTTGAGCCGCAACTTGGGCGTAAAGTTCGGCGACCAGCGCCAAGCCGGGCAGCTTGATCTTCATCCGCTCAGCTTCGGAGAGTGCGATTCGCATGTCTTTGATAAAGTGCTCCACGAAAAAGCCGGGCTCAAAGTTTCCCGCAATGATCCGTGGACCAAGATTCGACAGCGACCAACTGCCGGCCGCGCCCGAGGCCACCGACTCGAGCACCGTCGTCAGATCGAGCCCGGCGCGATGGGCATAGAGCAGCGCCTCGCAGACACCGATCATGCTCGCAGCGACCAGCGTTTGGTTGACCATCTTCGTGTGCTGGCCGGCCCCCGGACCGCCCTGGCGGACGAACGTCTTGCCCATCGCCTGCCAACAGGGTGTCAGGGCCTGCACCACGTCGGTATCGCCGCCGATCATGATCGACAAAGCTGCGTTGCGAGCACCGACGTCGCCGCCCGACACGGGCGCATCGACACTCCGCACACCGCGAGCCGCAGCCTGCTGGGCGATCTCGACCGCCAGAGACGGCTCGCTGGTTGTCATATCGACGACGATGTTTCCCTTGGCACAACCGGCTAAAACGCCCCTTTCGCCGAGTATCGTGCAGCGAACGTCGTCCGGATACCCCACGATCGTGAAGATCACGTCCGATGCTTCGGCCACGGCCCGTGGACCGTCGGCCCAAACCGCGCCCTGCTCCAAGAGCGGTTCCGCTTTCTCCCGTGTGCGGTTATACACGGTCGCCGAATATCCGGCATCCAGCAGATGACCGCACATACTGCGGCCCATCACCCCGGTGCCAATCCAACCGATACGTGTCTCAGAGGGTACAATACGAAGTGATAGCATCACGGCAAAAGTTCCTTTCCAAAAAATCGGGTAGCACCGACACCTGTCCGCAACAGGCGCTGCCAATAAAATAGACGAACTCGGGCAGGTGTCGGTGAACGCAGCACAGAAGGTTTTCCGGTTCGCTCCGCGTATCAGCCTCTTGTCGCCAGGGCGACACCGACACTCGTCCGGTCATGCGATCAAGTATCACCAAGCGTACTGCCGGACGAGTGTCGGTGCTACCCTTTCCCACTAACAAACTACCAGCGATCCTCGGGGCGTTGAAAAATCTCGTTGAAGATGATCGCCCGGCGAACATCTTCCGGGCCGCTGAAAATTGGCAATATAGGCGAAACATCGCCCGCCGAAATCGGATCGTTTCTGCGTTCCGACTCGTCGTCGCCCGAGGTCTCCTCATACGGATCCTGCGTCAGGGTAGCGCCGGTCGTCGCCGAGGGCAGCTCGGAAAGCCGTCCTACCCGGTGATCGAACGTCGCATGCAAACGGTCTTCGAGTTTATCATTGGCCAGCCCGACCTCTTCACCGAGACGGCTCGTATGCTCTTCAAAAGCGCTGCCCCCAACATGCTCTTCGACGTGGGCCGCAACGCCTCGGCCCGAGGGTACCTGCTCGATCGGCTCGGCTGAAATGAGTTCGGCGGTTACCAGACGCCGCGGCGGTTCATCCGGTTCGACCACCTGGGCCACGACGACCGGCTCGGCCACCGCCACTTCCGCCTGTTGTCGTCCAGCCTGTTGTCCGGCTTGTTTCTGAGCCGCACGGCGCAGGAATTTTTCAATCTCGTTGGACAACTGATCAGGCCGCGCTCCGCGTGGCGGCTGCGGGCCCGGCTTCGGCGCCCCTGGTTTTTGCGCCTGAGCCGCCCCCCCTTTTTTCATGAGCCACTGGCCGACAGCCCAAGCGATGAAGATCACAATCGGGATGAGCGGTTGCAGGATGTCCTCGACATCGGCCAGCAGAAATAGTACCGCGTGATACATAGTGCCCTCGACCCTCTATTTCCTGACGGCCACGCTGGTCCCGGCAATCGATTGTCGCATGTCCGTATCGGCCTGGACGTTTCGCAGCTTGTAATAATCCATGATCCCCAGTTGGCCTGTGGTGAGCGCCTCGGTCATCGCCTTCGGCACTTCGGCCTCCGCTTCAACCAGGTGGGCCCGGTTTTCTTCGATCTTCGAAAAGTTTTCCTGCTCCTCTGCGATGGCCATCGCGCGACGCCCCTCGGCCTGCGCCCGAGCCACGCGCGTGTCCGCCTCGGCCTGATCGGCTTGCAGTTTCGCGCCGATGTTGTCGCCCACGTCGATGTCGGCGATGTCGATCGAAACAATCTCGTAGGCGGTCTGGGAATCGAGCCGACGTGCCAAAACTGTTTTGGTAATCCGATCGGGATTCTCCAGAACCACGGCGTGCGTGTCCGACGAACCGATGGCGCTGACAATGCCCTCGCCAACCCGAGCGACGATGGTCTCTTCGGTCGCTCCACCGATCAGTTGATCTAGATTGGCGCGGACCGTCACCCGCGCGCGAACCTTCAACTGGATGCCGTCCTTCGCGATCGCGTCGAGCGTACGCCGCTTGCCTTCCCGCGGCGGACAATCGATGACCCGCGGATAAACACTCGTTTGCACCGCCTCCAGAATGTTTCGGCCCGCCAGGTCGATGGCCGTGGCCTGCTTGAAACCAAGTTCGACAATTTTGGCCTTATGCGCGGCGATGATCGCACGAATGACCAGCGGCACATTTCCTCCGGCCAGATAATGTGCCTCGAGCCCCTTGGTCGTGATTCCCCAATCTTCCCCGAGCCCCGCCTGCCCGGCCATGATCTTGCTGCGGAGGATGACCGTCGGGTTCACTTTGCGAAAAGTCATCCGTAGCAAGTCGATCAGGCCGATCCCCGCATTGGTCGAAACCGATTGAATCCACAACCGAAAGTAGCGGGCAAAGATAGCCAGGAACACCAGCCCAACCATCAACAGGCCCAGCATCGCCGCCAGCGGCGCCCACGGTGGGAGGGCCGCCAATAGGAACGTCGAGTGAACATTCATGTTACCGATTCCTAATCCAGCATCGTGATTTCTTCATGAACTCAGTGACGGAAGCACCCCAGCTGCTGATGAATGAGCCACCAAGTCTGCCGAGATACAGCAGCCGGGGTGCTGGCCACGCATCCTCCGCGAGGCGCTATGCTTCTTGTATCGACTTTCGCTGCTTTGTCAAGACAGGGGCCCTTTCAAGATAGGGGCTCGTCGAGCGAGTCGAGACCCAACTCGTCGAGCGGCCGCGACAGCAGGTCCTCGGCATCGTCGTCCGCCGGGCGCTCATCTGCTTTGGCCGGTCGGACCACGACACGATTCGATTTCACTTCCACCACCAGCACCCGCTGGCCCGGGTCGATCGCCATCCCCTGGCTCACCGCGTCGATGGTCCGGCCCTCGATGACGATCGCACCGCTGGGCAACATGGGCGACTTGACCACGCCGAACTTTCCGATCAGGGCCTTTTTCTCGTCTTTGGGCAGAACTTCTTCCTCGGTGGGCAGCCCCAGCAAGATACGCCGACCGATCGGCGTCTGGGGCAAGTATTTCAAAGCCAAGACAACCGACGTGGTAACCGAGACAAACGCCAAGGTGACAAACCCAAAACCGGTCATCATTCCATGGTACGTGAACGCCATCACGATCGATCCCATCACCGAGGCGCAAGCCAGAAAGCACAACACACCGCCCGACGGAATGAAAATCTCCATTACGATCAGTGCGCAGCCCAAAAGCATGAGCAAGGCAGACCAGGCAAGTGGATCAAGCAGATTCATGGCGTCGGGTTCGTTCGATACTACAAAACGGTAACGGTTCGCGGGCGTTTCTTTTTTTCGTAGCGATCTTCCTTCTTTGCGACTTGGTGCCTTTGCGTGAGCCTTTCTTCGGTTGCGGTTGCGGCCTCGCGGCTACGCCTCGCGAGCCTGCACGATCACCCGATTCCCGTGGACCTCGACGACGACAATCGGTGTGCCCCGTTCGATCGCCTCGCCGTCGGAAATCACATCGAGCAGTTCCTGGTCAACCGTCGCTTTTCCCGCCGGCGTCAACGTCGTCGTCGTCACGCCCTCATGGCCCAGCAGGTGCTGATAATCGACGACCGCTTCACGCTGCACTTGCTCGGCAAGTTCCTCGGCATCGAGTGGGTTGAGCATCATGCGGTTGAAGACCGGCGAATGTGGTAGGTATCGGCGCATCATAACCGACGCTGCAATCATGCCCATCGCCGCAACACAAACCACCATCACCGAACGACGCAGATCGCCAAGCTCGGCATTGGTTTGCGGAAACACGAACGTCTGGCTCGCCAACACCAGCGAGGCAATGATCATCAGCCCACCGCCCAAGCCGAACACGCCGAAACCGGGCAACACAAAGATCTCCAACAACAGGAACGTAAGCCCGCCCAAGAATAATATAATCTCCAGCCAGGTGGCCGTCTGCACGGTGAACTTACTCCAAAAGAAAAGCAAGAACGCCACGCACGCCACAAAACCGCCGATCCCGATGCCCGGCATTTGAAACTCCGCGTATAAGCCGATAAACGCGATAAACAATAGTAAGGCGGCCATGCCCGGACTGGCCAGCACCTCGACCATCATGTCGGCCCAGCCGGGTTGAACCACTCGCGGATCAACTTCCAGACCAAAGTGTTGTTTCAACTGCTCGAAGTCCTCGACGGTTGCCCAGGCCAGCCCCAATTGTTTCGCACGCCGACCGTCCACCTCGAGCGGCCGTGCGTCGGCAGTAACCACCTCGCCCTGCCGCCAGTCGTCTGGTGAGTCCTGATCCGCGAGTTCCTCTTCCGAGAAGTATTGAACCTCGCCGCTGGTGCGATGCTCGTATCGAAAGACCGTCAACTCGGGATCCAGTGTGGCGGCAGTCAGTGACCAGGAGCGTTCGTTTTCCGCGACCATCGGCCACTGGCGAACCGCTTCGCGGACGGCTCGATTCGTTTCTGCGTCGAGCAGATCGCTCCCCTCACCACCCAGGGTCGCCTCGGGCCGCATGAACAACTGCTGACAACCGAGTGCGACCAGTGCCGCCTCTGCCCGAGCTTGGCCGGTGACATAGGCGACCGTGCGAACACGGCCCGGGTCGATGTCGGCGAGATAATTTGCCAACGCCATGCTGTCCTGGAGCGAGCCGCCCGGGCTGTCAATCTGCACCAAGACGAAATTCACCTCGCCGGCGGCCAACTGTTTTGCGATCGTCTTCTTCAGGCTGCTCGCGGTCAGCGGATCGATCGATCGGTCCAATCGAATCTGGATCGGTTTCCAGTCGCCGCCGAGTGAGGGATCGTCTCTCAGCGCATCGGCCGATAGCCCGTAGGCTCGTGCGAGCGAAGATCGATCCTTTGCCAGATATTTGGCGAATCGCATTTCGCGGGCGGCGCGACCGGTGAAGTTTCCCATCTGGCCATGCGGGATCAACACTTCCGCCGATTCCACAATGCGCGTTTTCTCGAGATCTTCGAGATCCTGTTTCAGTACATACTCGATGCTCACTTCGGTCTCGACCTTGATGACCTCTAGATCGCGATCGAGCATGCCGAGCGCCACAGCCAAAGGGATCGTTCGGCGCCGCGATGCGATTTCGCGATAGTTGCCAAGCACGGGCGGCTCGATGGCCTGATCGCTCGGTTCATCCACGCCGGCGCTGCCGATCTCGGCGTCGGCCTTCATCACGATTTCGTCGCAGGCCATCGCCACGAGCACGGCATGCCCTTGGATCGATCGCGGGATGTAGGCCACCGTTTTGATGTCGTCCAGCTGTTGACTGGTAAGAAAGCGGGCAATTTCCATCGCACGCGACACGGCGCTGCCCTGCCCGGCCTCGGTGGCGCCCGGGGCAAGTTCCAGCACCAAGACCCGTGGACCATCGGCCGACATCGTACTCAGTGCACGCAGAATCATTTGCTTCGCTCGTTGATCGGCGCTGCCGGTGATGGGCAACGAAAGGCGAATGAGTCGCCCTTGTGGCTTGCCCTCGCTTTTTGCGCTGTCGTCGCCGATCGTCGCTACGGATTTGGCGCCGCTGTCGTCAGCGGCCGGCACGGTTGTGGCCGACAACCCCGCCAGGCAGACGAGCGCAAGCAGACCCCAAAGCGTGGCACGTCGGCCCGGTTGACCCGACGTGACGCGAAGATCGGGATTCGGTGAAGGCGAAGTCATACGAAGCGAACCATGAGATTGAATCGAGGAAATCGAATTGAACGGTCGCGCAAGTATAGAATACTATTGACGTTATTGGTGTACGGCCGCCACCTATTATAGCGCTCGATCGGGTGGGGGGAAAGTCGAGTCGCAGCGCCTGGCCCCCTGGTGCCTTGAGACGCAGCGTAATCGGTTGGTTTTTGTTTGGCTCATGGTAGAGGACCTCCCCCAAGTCAGCGTATAACTAGGATAGAGGTAGACACAGTGCGGCCGCTGGTCGACACAGGCGACTCGCCGTGGCGAGCCGCAACCCAGGGAAGATAGCCACAAGAAGCACTACAACAAAAGATTCATTTAGCCACCGATGAAACACGGATTCAGCACAGATACATTCATCAGGTTGTCGCAGCAACCCAATGCGCATCGGTTGCCACGGTGGGTCCGCCAGGGCCCTAGTTGGCTCGCCAGTTTCGCGCTCCATTTGGTGATGTTGGTGGTTCTGGGCTTGTGGATTATTCCGGTGGTCGCGCTGCCGGAAGTGATGCTCCAGTCGTTGCCGGCCCTGACCGAGGAAGAAAGCCTTGAGGAACTCCAGCCGGTCGAGATGCAGCAACTCGACGACGACATGGCCGCGCTGAGCGAACTCGTTCCTGATGCGTCGGCCGACGCCGCGCCGAGCGAGGTCGAGCTGGGTCCGGCCGATCTGTTGGAAGCCGAACCGGCCAGCTTGACGCTGGATAACTTTTCCGAGCAGACGGCTCTGAAGGACGACCTGCTTACTGAAGTCGGCGGCGGGCAAAGCAGCGCATTGAGTGGACGCACGTCAACAAACCGGCGGCAGAGCGTCAAACAATATGGCGGCACCGCAAGAAGCGAGGCCGTGGTCGCCATGGCCTTGAAGTGGCTGGCGGATCATCAAAACCCTGACGGCAGTTGGAGCTTCGATCATCGGAGCGGGCCGTGCAACGGTCGTTGTCGAAATCCCGGGTCGTTTAGCGGGGCGCGGAACGGCGCGACGGCGATCGCTTTACTCCCATTTCTCGGCGCGGGCATCACGCACAAGGAAGGCAAGTACAAGCAAAACGTGGAAGACGGCCTCTACTATCTGTTGCGGTCGATGAACGTGGCCCGGGATCGGGGGTCGTTTCACGACCAAGGCAATATGTACTCACACGGCCTGGCGACGATCGCGCTGTGCGAGGCCTATGCGATGACCCAGGACCGTGGACTGCGCGACCCTGCGCAGCACGCGATCAACTTCATCCAATTCGCACAGGATCCTTACGGAGGCGGCTGGCGGTACACGGTCAAACAGAAAGGCGACACCTCGGTCGTCGGCTGGCAAATCATGGCACTCAAAAGCGGATATATGGGCTATTTGATCATTGATCCGAAGGTAATCACCAACTCGATTCGGTTCCTTGACAGCGTTCAGACCGAGCGGGGTGCGGCCTACGGATATCAATCTCCAGGCGAAAGCATCACAACCACCGCGATCGGTTTGCTTTGTCGCATGTACTTGGGCTGGGAGATGGACCATCCGGCATTGGAACAGGGCGTGCAATATCTTGCCGGGAAAGGGCCATCGCAAACTAATTTGTACTACGACTACTACGCCACGCAGGTCCTGTTCCACTTTACCGAAGGCCAGGGCCCGATGTGGCAGCAATGGAACAACAAGCTGCGAGAATATCTGATCGGCACCCAGTTGACGCAAGACCACGAAAAAGGGAGCTGGTTTGTTTCCGATCCGCACGTGTTGTCCGGCGGCCGGCTCTATTGTACGGCGATGTCGACGATGATTCTGGAAGTCTACTATCGGCATATGCCCATCTATCAAGCGGAAGCGACCAAATCTGATTTTCCTGAATGAGCGGTAGCAAGCCAATGGAAGACTCACGCAAAGGCGCAGAGACGCAAAGGAAGAAAAAAGAGGTCTGTCTATCATTTGCTGAGCCGTGAAAGGCTGCGATTTTCGTTTGTAGGTACTCGACGGCTCGTTGCAATTGAGGGTCGAGCGGCGCCGAGTCGGTGGCAGGCTCGGCGCCGAATCGATCGCGCTCGAACCGGACCTCGATCCGCTGCTTCTGTTGCTTTTCGGTCAACGGCACGAGGAAGCCCGGATCGGGCACGACGCCCCAATCTTCCGATTCGGGCATGTCCCGCGATCGGCGATGGATGTTCTTGCCCGAAGGGCGATGGTAGTTGGCCGCGGTGAGTTTGAGCAAGCTGCGACCGCTTTCGGTGTAAACGACGTGCTGTACGGTTCCTTTGCCATAGGTTCGTTCGCCTATCACCACAGCGCGGCCATGGTCCTGTAAACAGGCGGCCAGGATCTCGCTGGCCGAAGCCGAATTGCCGTTAACGAGGATAGCGAGCGGAATCTTTTGATATGGCCCGTCGCCGCTGGCGGTGTACGTTTCCTCCACCACCGCATGTCGGCCGCGGATGCTGACGATCTGTTGGCCCGCGGAGAGAAACTGGTCGCAGGCGTCGACGGCCGCATCGAGTGCCCCGCCCAGATTGTCCCGCACGTCGAGCAGCAGCGCTTCGACGTGTTGATCGGCAACTTCTTGCAACACCGCCGCAAGTTCATCGACCGTTTTGCCACCGAAGTTGACGATTCGCAGATATCCGATCCGCCGATCGGCGGCCAGACGAAAGTCCCACCGGCCGTTTTCATCGCGGGCGTCGCCCAGCACACTCGGCGTGTTGATGATTGCCCGCAGGACGGTGATCAGAACGAGCGTGGTATCGCCCTCGTGCAGAACTTTGAGCTGCACCGGGTCACCGACCTGGCCGCGAATCCGCCGCATCAGTTCGATCATCGAGTGGCCCGCCGTGCTCTTGGAGTCGACGGCCACGATTTTGTCGCCGGCGCGGATTCCGGCCCGACGGGCTGGCGTGTCAGGTCGTGGCGGATTGACGACGGTCAGTAGCGGCGGGTCACCGAGCATGCGAATCTCGATGCCGATGCCGGCGAACTGCTGGTCGAGCTCGGCGTTGAACAGATCGGCGTCGCGAGCGCTGATGAACGCCGAATGTTCGTCGCCCCGCTCGGCGAGCCGGCCGACCATGCCCCGCATGGCTCCGTCAAACAGCTCTTGCGGCGGCACCTGCTCGAGCGCCACGCGGTCGATGGCCTCGATCGCCTGAGCCAGATAGCGGCCGTAGCGGTTGTGCTCGGCCCGCACGTGGCAGACGCAAGAGACGACGAGCATGACGACGATGACGGTGATGTTACGGGGAGACATTTTGAATGCGGAAGTCGGAATGCGGAGTGCGGAGTTGGGGAAAGTTGTTGGTTGTCAGTTGCTGGTTGCTAGTTTTTTGGTTCGTGTTCTGCTGTCGTTGTTTGAAAAGGTTCCTGTTTTCGATCGCGCCTTATAGGGGGGGCCAGGGCTGTTTGATAAGGGGCGCTTTCTCGAATAGTCGAACGTTTCGAATGCGGAGTGCGGAAGTCGGAATGCGGAAGGAAAAGTCGGGTAGCACCGTCGATTTTTGCGGAGGGATCATCGCCATCGGTTTCGAGTATTCGCAAAATCGCCGGTGTGGCGTAGCCACAAGAGGATTCGGACGACGGGTGGCAGAGCATCGGTCACGTGCCCCCTACGCACCTGCCAGACGTAGCCTAGCGGCTATTGTCTACTTGCTAAATGGTCAAAAACGTGCCGCGATCTTAACAATCACGACAACCAACATAGCAAATTCTGTGTGAAAATCAAGGTTCGTTTTTGACCACCCCGAATACAGGGGGGGGGGAAGTTGTAGTGGGGAAGGGGGAAGGAATAATGGCAAAATCCGAATGTCGAAATCCGAAACAGAACTAGAACAGTTCCTGGGACTTTTTCTGGCTCGCACTCAGCTTCAGGGCACCAAATGATTCCCCATTCGTTGTGTTGCGATGCCAGCCGAAGAACGAGTCTCGAACTATTGTTTCTCTGCTTGTGGCAAAGAATGACTTCAAATCCCGCAATGCCGCAGACTTCAAGAATTCCGCGTAAACTGTGATTGTTCCTTTGGGGATTTCAAAATGGATGGTACGTTTACGAAAATCAATCTGTGATACTATTTCCCATGAATAGAACTTGTACCAGATAATCCTAATACCGAGTTTTAAGCCTGCTTCATGAAACTCCAGGAATACTGATTCATTGCCTTTCATTTTTGCAACGAAATGGTATTCCAGAACTTTCTTTTTTCGAATGCCGTAGATCCACAATCCAATCGCACCAGCAAATGCACACCAAGAAGCCCCGCCCCCAGCTGAATTCGCAGGCTACCATCCCCCCCCCTTTTTTTTTTACGGATGAATCAATAATAAAGAATACAACAACGAGAATAAAAGTGTAGATCATCCATAAAAAACTGTCTTTTGTTTCCGCAAACAGAGTCCGTTTTTTGAGCAACAGTTCCGATACATTCCTCTCGACTATGACGTCCATTACATAGGCTCTTAGCAGCGACTCGAAATGGCCTTATTAAACGTCTCGAACGAGAACGGTTCCTGGAACCTTTTTCGGCCTCAGTCCCGTGACTTGGATGCTTCAAACTCGAATAACCGATCCATCACACTGCTTGTGCGCGCAAGGAGAGTTTCGTCCCAAGGCATCATTTCGGCAATCAACGTTTTGTCATAGCCGATGTTTCGTAACGCTTGGGCCACCTCTTCCCATGGCACATCGCCCTCCCCCAAATCACAGAAGCTATAGCTGCCCTGCCAGCCGAAGTTTTCTTTATAGCCCTTGATGTGAACTCGTTTGATACGGTCGCCCAAGAGTTCAATCCAGTGCGGCGGATGCTGCTGGTATCCAAGGCAGTTGCCCACGTCAAAATAGACGCCCAGTCGGTCGCTTCCAAAGGAATCGATAAACTCGATCAGCTCGATTGGTGAATAGAACATACCGTTCCACACGTTTTCTAGGCACAGATCGACGCCAACCTCTTCGGCCGTTTCAAGCAGCGATGTGACTGCCTCGCGACAACGCTGCATGGCCCTGTCGTAGCGAACCAACTCGCCCGGATAGATGGGGCTCTTTACAACCCCTGGCACATAGAGGCACGCTTCCACGCCAAGCCAGGCCGCCCGTTCGAGAGCAGCCTTGTTCAATTGTAGGGCCTGCTGCCGAACGGTTTCGTCATTGCTGACGGGATTCAATGCCCATGACATGCCGTTGGCCATAGTTTGAACAACGACACCGGAGTCGTCGATCTGGCGTCGTATCGCCTCGCACTCCGATTGCGTGGAATTTGGTGTGAGAACTCCCTCGACACCAACGCACAACTCCAAGCCGTCAAAGCCGGCCTCTTTCGCCGAGGCCAGCGCGTCGTCGATCGGATGGCTGCCTGCCAGGCCATGTTTCATAGACCAGTAGCTGATGGCTTTGATCATTTCGGAACCTCGTGATGGTGAAATCGAGACTTGCCTGAAAGGCTATTATTTAGGGACCAAGAATGAAATAGCCTGAATCATGCTAATTCTGTAACTATTCCAACTTGTGATTAGCCGACGTCGTGTCGTCAAGTCTGGTCAGCCGCCATTCTGACGCAACACCCGGCCCGATGCAATGGAATTCAGATTTGCCGAAGCAATAACGCTACCGCAGCCCAGAGCGCCAACCCCATATTTCCCAGATGACTCCGTTCGCTTTGGCATGCAATTTGCGCCAACCCTTTGAAAACAAGGGGTTTGGCGCGTTTCATGCCAATGTGACAGGAGAACCCAATGGGT
>Ga0310120_10001815_pt1 | contig 15957 bp, 13 predicted proteins | sample CB27_AW_983_MG_FD_203506 | JGI IMG/M metagenome (GOLD analysis project Ga0310120, IMG submission 203506) | Marine microbial communities from Western Arctic Ocean, Canada - CB27_AW_983 | ecosystem: Environmental > Aquatic > Marine > Oceanic | place: Canada: Western Arctic Ocean | collected...
GGGCAATGGAGCCACGGCGGCATGGTCCAGGTAGGCCCAACGGGTCGACGAGGGCATCCCCTGCCGCATCCGTTCGGTCCAGTCCGACGGGGAGGTCGTCTCGGGATCTTGTCCGTTCATCGCCATCTCCACTGCGTCGCGTCGCCGGTGGCGACGGCCTATCATGACGGCCGCTGATTCACTCGGCAACGAAGCTCGACCGCCATGAACTCCTCCGTTCCGACCCGCGATGAGCTGGTTTTAGGGTACCTCGACCAGCTCCTGTTCGAGCCGTATCCGATTCAGGAAGAGGCGTTGCTGGCGTGGTTCGGCTCCGAAGAGGGCGTGCTGGTCTGCACTCCGACCGGAACCGGCAAGACTCTGATTGCCGAGGCGGCCGTTTATGAGGGGCTTGCGACCGGTCGACGCGTCTACTACACGACGCCATTGATCGCGCTGTGTGAACAGAAACTCCGGGAACTGCAGGATTCGGCCCAGCGGTGGGGATACCCCCGCGAGTCGGTCGGACTGATCACCGGCAATCGGCGAGTCAACCCAGACGCTCCGGTGTTGGTGGTTGTCGCCGAGGTGCTGTTGAATCGCCTGTTGCGACAGGGGCACGACGAATCCGGCGATGAGCTGGGTGAGATCGACGCGGTGGTGATGGACGAGTTCCACAGTTTCAATGATCCCGAGCGGGGTGTTGTCTGGGAATTGTCGTTGGGGTTGCTGCCACAATCGGTCCGACTGCTGTTGCTCTCGGCCACCGTCGGCAATGCATCGGGTTTTTTGGGCTGGCTCCGGTCCAGTCACCGAAGACGATTGACGCTGGTGCAGTCCGATGAACGACGTGTGCCGTTGACGCATCATTGGGTCGGCGAGGAACTGCTGGGGGACCAGATCGAGCAGATGGTGGCGGCGGAGCGGACGCCGGCGCTGGTCTTCAGTTTCCACCGGGAGGGCTGCTGGAGTTCCGGTGAGCTGCTGAAGGGAAAGCGGCTGGTCGACGACGAACAGCAGAAGGCCCTGGCCGAAGCGGTCAACGCCTTCGACTGGGGTCCCGGTGGTGGTCGGAAGCTGAAACGCCTGCTGTTGCGAGGCGTGGGAGTGCACCATGCCGGCATCCTGCCCAAGTACAAGCGGGCGGTCGAGGACCTGTTCTGCCAGAGGCTGTTGTCGGTGGTGGTCTGCACCGAGACTCTGGCGGCCGGGGTGAATCTCCCGGCTCGCTCGGTCGTGCTGACCGAACTGCTGAAGGGACCGCCGGGAAAAAAGACCGTGATCGATCCCAGCCGGGCGCACCAGATGTTCGGTCGAGCGGGCCGTCCGCAGTTCGACGACCACGGTGATGTCTATGTGCTGGCTCACGAGGACGACGTGAAGATCGCCCGGTTCAAAGACAAGCTGGCGACGATTCCCGAGAAGACCGGTGACCCGAAGTTGATCCAGGCGCGAAAGAAGTTGTTGAAGAAGATGCCCAAGCGGAGTCCGAACCGGCAGTACTGGAACGAGAAACAGTTCAACCGTCTGGTCGAATCGCCAGCGGGCGACCTGGTCAGCCGGGGTGATATTCCCTGGCGGTTGCTGGCCTACCTGCTGTCGAATTCACCACGAGTCGATCGGCTGCACGAGTTCATCGACGGTCGATTGCTGGGTCCCAAGGCATGCGAATCGGCACACGGCCGCCTGGACGAAATGTTGATGACGTTGTGGGCGGGGGGATTTGTCGAGTTGGAACCCAAGCCGCCCAAGCGCGGCAGCGACGCGGTCGACGACACTCCCGATCCCCCCGCCACCTCGGGGATGCTGGGAGCGTTGATGGCAGAGGCGGTTGCTGTCTCGCACCAGCAGAGCGGGGCGGCCGGGAGCCCCGATGCTTCGGGTCCGGGTGAGTCGACCGACTACCGTGCCGAGTTGGCTCGACCTACCGAGCGGTTGGAGATGCTGGTGGGTTTCCGGAGCATCCATCCGATTTATGGAGCGTTCTTGAGGGATCACCTGGCAGCGGCGAGCCGTGTCGAGTGGATCCAGGCGTTGGAAAGTGCACTTGAGTTTCCCGGGTCGGCCCTCCGTGCGGTCCGCGTACCGGGTCCTGAACGGGTTCCACAGGGTCCGCTGGCCGTCGAGCGACTTCACCCGGAGTTGCTGAAGCGGGGATTGGCCACCGCGGCGGAACTGGGAAGCGAGCCCGAGGAGGATGAATTCGGCCAGAGGATCTGGCCGCTGCGGTTGGCCGAGAAGCTGAAATTGTTGTTCGACGCCGAGTACCCCGGGGCGGGGCAATTGCGGATCGCGGCAATCTGGGCGGCGGGCGCTATCGACGAATTCGGCGGCGACTTCGACAAGGTCGTTGGAATGGCCGATCTTGGTCGGCAGGAGGGTGTCCTGTTCCGCCACCTGCTGCGGTTCGTCCTGCTGTTGCAGGAATTTTCGATCACCCCGCCACGCGATGCTGATCCGCACGCGTGGAGTGACGAATTGACCGAGTTGGCCGAACGGCTGACCCGGTCCTGCCAGGCCGTCGATCCACAGAGCACCGACCAGTTTCTCGAAGACACCCGCACGCGAGATCCGCTGGGTGACATCTGGCGAGAGGCCCGCGGATGACTGTTGATGGGGACCCGTACGAACTCGAATCCGGGCAGTTCAAGGATTGGCCGGGAGTGGGGCGTGTCTGCCGATTGGGGTTGGCCACAAGGGGCAACACGTCGCTGGATCCCGAGGACGTCGAGCACGCGGTGGATCGCGGAATCAACTACCTGAACTGGTGTCGACATGCCGACGGGCTGCAGGAGTGGATCCGGCAATCCGGTCGACGCCGCGAGGATGTCCGGGTGGCGGTACAGTTTTTTGCGAGAACCGCGTCAGGGGCTCGGGACGAACTGGCCGAGTGCCTGGAACAGCTCGGTACGGACTACCTGGATGTTCTGACCTACTACTATGTCGAGAGTGATGCGGAGTGGGCGCAGATCATCTCGGTGGGCGGAGCGGCCGAGGTGATCGACGCCGCACGCCGAGATGGAGTGGTACGCTCGATCGGACTGACCAGCCACCAGCGTGGCCTCGCCGCCGACTGGGTCTCCGGTGGCCGTCTCGACAGCCTGATGATTCGCTACAACGCCGCTCACCGGGGAGCCGAACGGGACGTGTTTCCGGTGACCGAAGTCGAGAATCGTCCGGTCGTGGCGTTCACCTGCCTTCGCTGGGGTGGCCTGATCCGGGCGACTCCGGACGATCCGGCAGAGTTCTCTCTGCCGTCGGCGGCCGACTGCTACCGCTGGGTCCTGTGCCAGCCGGCGGTGACGGTGGCGCTGGCCGCTCCCGACGGACGCCGCGAACTGGATGCGGTGCTCACTGTCATTTCACCCTGGCAGGCGATGTCCCCCGCCGACCACGCGGCGATCAGCGACCACGGCGATCGGGTGTATCGTCACGGCGAGAGTTTTCCCTAGGGCTGGAAACGCCGACTGCGGGGTGCAACGGCAACCGGATCGGCTGGTAACGACCCCGTCGCTCAACCCGCAGCTGGATCGTGCCGTCCCGTCGACGCAGCACCTTGGCGAAGTCGGCTCCCCCGGCCATCGGTCGGCCGTTGACCTCGACGATCCGATCGGCATTCTTAAGACCGGCTCGGCCGGCCGGGGATGCGGGGGAAACACCGCTGACGACAACCGCGCGGGGTTCGGCGTCATCAACGTACCACTCGAATCCTAGTCGCTGTGGTTCACCCGGCAGGAGCAGCGTACGGATCCGCAGTTTCCTCTTGTTTCGCCGTCGTGTCAGGACCTCGATCTGCGCCGGTGACGACAGGATCTGCCAGGCGAAAGTTTCGGCGTTTTCGATGTCGACATTTCCCAATTTGAGCAGTCGGTCGCCCTTCTTGAGTTTGGCCTCATCGGCGGCGGTGTCGTCGGCGACGGCGGTCAGTTGAATGATGCCCTCGCCGGCAAGTTCAGGATCCCATGTGGCCCCCAGTCTTTGCTGGGCGGTCAGCGCCGAGGATTCCAGCTGGCGACGGTATGCCTCAGATTCCTCGGCCGCCCCTCGACGGAAACCGGGCGTCTCGGGTCGGCAGGCCGCGTCGTGGGTCAATCTCAACAGCAGCCGAGTGACTCTCTCGAGACCGGTCCAGGCGATTCGGTCGGCGTCGTCGCTGGGACGGTGGTATTGACCGTGCAGCCCGGTGTGAAGAAACAGGACGGGGATGTCCTTGGAGAAGAACGGATGGTGATCACTGTTGGCCAGTAGATCCCAGTTGAAGTCCAGGGTCATCGGCTGTTTCAGCCGCGTATTGTGTTCGACGGCCACGCGTCTGAGTCCCGCGGCGGTTCGCGATCCGAAGACCACCAACCGATCGTCCCGCAACCGGCCGACCATGTCGACGTTCAACATCATGTCGATCGCCGAGACAGGAATCGTCGGGTGTGCGGTCCAGTACTTGGAGCCCAGCAGGCCGAGTTCTTCGGCATCCCAGAAGACGAACAGAATCGATCGGCGGTGATCCAACTGCCTGGTCCCGGCCAGGGCTTCGGCCACTTCGAGGACCGCGGCGGAGCCGCTGGCGTTGTCGTCGGCCCCGTTGTGAATCTGTCCGATACCGCCCAGGCTGGTTCGCTTGGTCCCCAGGCCGACGTGGTCGTAGTGGGCGCCGATGACGATGTAGCGGTCCTTCAACTGCGGGTCTGTTCCCGGAAGCACCGACAGCACGTTGCGGAATCCCTTCTCCGAGAATTCCTGGTAGAAATCTCCATCGACGCCGGCCGGCTTGAGCCCGACGCGTCGGAGTTGCTGGACAAGGTAGGCTCCGGCGGCGTGTCCACCGTCTGTTCCAGCAGCTCGGCCCCTCAGCGTGTCGCTGGCCAGCGTGTTGATGTGTTGTGAGAGGTCGGTGCGTCGAACCGATGCGAGAGCCCGGTCGAGCGGCTGTGCGGGCTCGGCGCGGGTGTATGACGTGGTGATCGATGCGATGAGAAGTGTCGCGACGACGGTCGTCAGTGTCGGTGTTCGGCCGCCGTGGGACCCGGAAAAACGGAGTGGACAGGACATCAGCAGATCGCTCTCGGGGATCAGGGATCACCAGTCTGGAACAACTCTGTGGTGCGTCACCGGGCCGGGCAACTGGTCTTGCGGCTGATTCCGACCATGCGATACAAGAGTTCTTCCGGTTACGACGAATCGCGCGATCGACACCAGTGGCACGGATGTCCATGCGACCGCTTTCTCCCGTTTCCCGCCCGGTCGGTCGGGTGTGGTCGACCTGCCTGTTCGGCGGATCGAAACTCGCGGAATCGAAGATTCTGGACGGTTTCGTGGTCGCTCTGTTCGTGGTGTCGATGTGGCACCAGGTGGCGGCGTCGCTGGGGGGATCATTGGCCACCGACGTTGCCGTCGGCTGGGGCTTGGCGATCGGCGCGGGCCTGGGCCTGGCTTGGCGCGGCCGACGCGGTTGGCTGCTGCTGGGGTTGGCGGTGTGGTCGGCTGTGCTGGGGGGGCTGCTGTCGGGGATCGTTCTCGGGCTGTCACTCATCCCGATCGATCAACTCGTCACCGTCGATGGTCTTCCGGTGGCCATGCTGGTCACCACGTCGGCCCTGTCGCTCCCGTTTGCCTGGTCGGTTCGGCTGGGCTGCCTGGCCGCTTGCCGCAGCAGACGACAGTTGCGGGGTTTTCTTCTCGGAACCACGATCGGCGCGGTGATGGCGGCTCATCTGCTGTTTGGCTGGATCGGCGTCGACGCGACGGTCTTGCTGGCGGCTGTGTTGGCCGGGCTGTTGTTCCTGGCCGAACTGGTGAAGGGATCCCGGTCGGATCATGACGCTGGCAATCCTCCGGCGTGGTCCGGTCGTCTCGACCGATTCGGCCTGGTCAGATTGGCAGTCGTCGGTGCGGTGATGGCGTCGCTGGATCGCATGTTGGTTCAACTGGTTCCCGCCGCCGAATGGTATCTTCTGGTGGTTGCGGCGGCGTTGTGCCTGGGCGGAGCAATGGGACGGGGTCGTCGGAGTCTCCGTCCGTTCGGCCTGGCTGCGGGCCTGCTGCTTGTTCCAGCGACGTTCCCGATGCTGGTCGACTGGCTGCTGTACCTGAAGACCACCGGTGGCAGTCCCGCGCTGTTGATGGCCGGTTGGTCCGCATTGGTGCTGGTGGCGGTGACGCCTGTGGGCGTGTTGCTGGCCGGATCACTGGCGGCAAGCGACTCGCTGATGAAGCGCGGCACGTCGTCGGCCGGTCCAGGTTGGACCAGTCCGGCGGCGGCAGCCCCGTTTCCGGTCCTGGCAGGTTTGTTCCTCACTCGCTGGCTGTTGGTTCCCGGGCTGGGTCCGGTCGTGGTTCTGGTCGTTGCAGCGTGGTGTCTCGCGATGGTGCCCGATCGACAATCTCGACGAGCGACCCGATTGCGGAAACGGCTGGTGTGGTCGCTGGCCGGGTTGGTTTTGTTGACAACCCAGGTCGGTCGGTATGATCCCGGTCAATCGGCCCGCCTGCTCTACTCGGCACGCGTGGTCGCAGCGACCCAACAGAAATGGCCTCGGCGATTGCACGAGTCGCTCGACGAGGCTCGCATGATCTCGCGTCGAGAGACGTGCGATGCGACGTTGACCACCTGGTCACAACGCGGGGCACTGCGACTGTTGCGTGTCGATGGTATCCCTGCGGCGGCCTGGAGCCAGGACGCGACGGTCAGTCCCCGTTACGCTGCCGAAGTGCTCGAATCACTGATTCCGCTGGTCGTGCACGAACGTCCCGAACGCGTGCTGATGTTGGGGGTCGGCGGGGGCGAGGGGTTGCGGGCCGGGCTGGGGTTTCCGGTGACCCGGATCGACTGTGTCGAACCCGATCGCGGTCGGAGTGGACTGGTGGCAGGGGGCAGTGACTTTGACGACATGCGTCTGAGGTGGCGGCACCTGGCACCGGCACTTGCCGTAGCAGCCCGGTCGGGCCAATACGATGTCGTGATTGCAACAGTGGCGCGGCCCGTGGCCTGGCGGGCCGAGTCGACCAGGACGCTCGAATTCTATCGCAATGCTGCAAGACAGTTGGCCAGTGATGGAGTGTTCTGCCAGGCTTTCTCGGTCCGCGATGTCGGGATCGCCGGGGTGGCGGTCCCACACGCCGCGATTGGCGAGGTCTTCGCGGCGACGGTACGGGTCCAGGTCGGACCGGGACGGTTCCTGGTGCTGGCGACTGATTCTCCGCGGTTGCTCAACCGGCCGGGCTTGGTGGCTCGCCTGCAGGGTCCCCACGTTCGCGGAGCGTTGGCCGAGATCGGCTGGGACTGGGCCAACCTGCTGCAATTGCCGACCTGCGGTCTGACCAAGTCAGGAGACACCGATCACCTCAATCACGTCGGCAACGGCTGGCTGGCGGCACGGCTGCCGGTAGCAGCGCTGGCTGGTGGCACACGCCTGGATGGAACTCGGGGAGATCGCCGGGATGTTCCCCAACCGTTGCTGAAACGGATCGAGGTCGAAGACGCAATGGTGGCCGAGGTGCGGGAACGCCTGGCCGATGTTCGCCGGGGCCAGCAGTTGCTGGGGCAGGCTGGCGATGGGTTCCGGGCTTATCGGAGGGCTGTCGACAAGCAGGTCGTCGACCGGCCGCGATTTGTCTTCGAGTCCGAATCGGGCCAGGTGGGCATTCGGCGGCTGCGGCACCCGGTCGATCGGCGACGTCTGCAGTATCTGAAAACACTGGCCATCGTCGAACGGTTGCCGCAGCCGTCCGAACGGCAGATCGGATCGATCTCGGCGTTTGCCGTTCCGTTCGATCCCCTGTTGAGTGAATTCGTTCACCGTGAAGTGGCCGTGCTGTGGTCGAAATGTCCAGTTGTGGATCGGCGAGAGGAACTGCTACACCAGCTGCACGCGGTCTATTTCGGAGTGATCTCCAACCACCGGATCGGCGATGTCCACGGGGCGATCGAGAGCCTGCTGAAGATGACCCCCACGGCGAACGAGGCGACGACGCACTGGGATCACCTCAATTCACTTCTCGAGGTCCTCAAGCAGCGGTGGTCCCGGCTGCCGACGAGAACTCACGGGACAGGCAGTGACGAATCCGAGACGATCGAGTTGGTCGGCCGGATGCTCAAACGGATGACGCAGTTGATCACGCTCAACCCGACGCTGGGGCACCGATGGGTTCAGCGACAGGAGGTGATCGAGCGTGGACTGGTCAATCCGCTGCGTGACCGCCGCTCGCGCCTGATGGGCACTCGCCGTTCCGGCTCGGTTCTGGCAAACTAACTGACCAGAGCGGGTTACGGGTAGTCGGCCCTGTCGTTGTGTATGGGGAGGTGAGACATGACCAGTTTCGCGGTGATTCTGCCGGCGGCCGGCCAGAGCAGTCGATTCGGCACGCGGGAGAAGAAACCCTTCGTGGACCTGAAAGGCCGGGCCATCTGGATCCGTTCGTTGGAGGCTTTCGCGACCCGAGACGACGTGAACCAGGCGGTTGTGGTCGTAGCCGAAGAGGATCTCGACGACTTTCGTGACCGCTTCAAGGCAAATCTGCCGTTCCTGGATGTCGACGTGGTTGTCGGTGGCGAGACGCGGATGGACTCGGTGAGCAACGCGTTGGTGGAGATTCGCGAGGAGATCGATTACGTGGCGGTGCACGATGCCGCGCGACCGCTGATTGCCGAGAAGTGGATCGACGAGGTGTTCTCGGCGGCGATCGAGCACGGTGCGGCGATTCCTGCTGTCCGGGTCAGCAGCACGTTGAAACGCGAAGCGGCCGACGGAACGATCGAGGCCACCGTCTCTCGCGATCGTCTCTGGGCGGCGCAGACACCCCAGGTCGTCCGCCGTGACCTGCTGATCGAAGCCTACGCCGCCCGGGGAGATCTGGTCGCCACCGATGAGGCGCAATTGGTCGAAAACCTGGGCCATCCGGTCAAGCTGGTGCAGGGGTCTCCGATGAACATCAAGATTACCACGCAGGATGATCTCGAGATGGCCCGGTCGCTGATCCGGGCCGTTCCCCAGGACGACCTGTTCGATCGGCTGCACCCCTTTTCGGAAGTCGACCCGAAATCGGTACGCGAGATCGGGCTTGATTTCGATCAACTCAGCGAGTGAGCCATGGGGTCGGAGGATGCCGGATCCGGACTTGGCAGGTGAGCCCGGCGGGCCGTAGGATGGAAGCGGGCTTCTCGTGAGTGTCCCGACCGTTTGTGCCGACCGATCCGGGTGATTCATGGCGTCGATGCAGATTCCCTGTCCCGAGTGTGGCAGCGTCCTGAAACTGCCGGATCGCTCGTTGTTGGGCAAGACGGGTCGGTGTCCGAGTTGTCGGCACACGTTCGTGCTGGCTGAGCCCGAGGAAGTGGAACTGCAGTTGGCCGATGCGCCGGACGGGGAGACGCCGCGGCAGGGCACCTCGGCACGCTGGGTGTCCGATGATGCGGAAACTGCTCCCGGCGACGAATCGCGGGAAGCCGACCAACGCACCGAGGTGGCCGAGGAAACTCGAGCGGTGCCGCCGGTCTCCGAGTCGTCCCCGGTGGGAGTCGGGGGATTCCCCGTCTTTGACGACCCGGCTACAACGACCCCGTCGCGAAAAGTGAAAAGGCGAAGCCGTTCCAAAAAGGTGTCCGAACAGAAGGGCAAGCGCCGCCGCGGTGGACCATCGCTGGCGGTGATCGTCGGCAGTGCGATCGTCGTGCTGGCCGTCATCGGGGTCGGCGTGACCTGGCTCCGTTCCGGATCGGCTGCCCGGGATGCCGTCACCGAAACGAAAGCCGATGCCGCGGTTGCCAACGCGGATCGGAACGCGACCGGTTCGGGCGCCTCGGAGCCGGATTCGAATACGGTGGCTTCGGTCGATCCAGCCGATCCAGGACAATCGGCCCGTCCCATTCGTCTCGACATGGTGCCGGCCGGAGTCAGCATCGTGATCAACGTGCGGCCGGACGCATTGTGGGCCGAGCAGTCTCCCGGCGAGGAACTGAGGTTCTGCCTCGGACCACTCGGGGAATGGGCCGGCAAGCAGATCAAGACGCTCTGCCGATTTCCTCCCGAGGAAATCGAGGAGGCGATGATCTGCCTGATGCTTGGCCAGCGTGGTGATCCGCCCGAAGTGGCGGTCGTCTTGCGGCTCAAGGAAGCTCAGAAACCGTCGACGCTGCTCGAGAAGTTTCCCGGCCCGCGGAGTGACGATTATTCGTACCCGGTGTACCTGGGCGAGACCCATTGTTACCTCCGCGGCAGTGACGCCAAGACGGTGGCGATTGGTCCGCTGGATCGGGTTGAGGAAATGGTTTCGGCGGTTCGTCAGCCGGCGGTGACGTCGACGGGGATCGAGCAGATCCTGCCGTTGACAAGCCGTGACAAGTTGCTGACGGTCGTCTTCGAACCTCGCGATGCGAGGAACTTTCAGGAAGTGCTTGTCTCCGAAACTGTCTCGCCGGTGTTCAACCTGGTGCTCGACTGGTTCGATGACGAGGAGATCGAGACGGTGGCCTGGAGCATTGACATTGATCGGAAGGGCGACGAGTTCGAGTCGGAAATTCTGCTCCGCAATCACCACTCGCACAACAGCATCGTCACCCCCGGTCGTCTGGAACGCAGTGTTCAGAAACGACTGGGCAGCTTGCCGGTCGAGCTGATGCATGCGGTCGAGAAGATGCGGCCCAAGCAGGTGGGCGCCTACCGGCTGATCAGCCGGTTTCCGGCATTGATGTCGGCCTACGTGTTCGGGACCGTCACCGCAGTCGGTGATCGTCACGTGCAACTGCGGACCCGTTTGCCTGAACGGGCCGCTCCGAATATCGCCCTGGCGGCACTGTTGACCTGGGACGAATCGACTCGTACCGATTTCACTGCGGCAGTGCCCCAGAGGGTGGCCCCAGGCAAGACGCTGCCCGAGACCGTGGCCGGACGGCTGGGAATAAAGATCGAGGTCGATTTCCGGCGGACTCCACTGCAGGAGGCGTTGAAGTTTGTCGGCGAGGAAATCCAAGTGCCGTTTGAAATCGACGGTGATGCTTTGAAGCTCTCCGGTTACACCAAGAACATGCCACAGACGATGACCAAAGCTGACTCCGCCAAGGCGGTTCTGCGTGAGATCATGAAGAAGTACAAGGGGATGGTGATCGTCGTGGACGAGGGCAAAAAACGGATCACCCTGATGACACAACCGGTTGCTGAGAAGATGGGTCTGAAGCCGTTTCCGGTGGCTAACTAGGTTGCTGCCACATGTCCTATCTCGAATCCGTCTCACCAGTGGTCGTCGCCTGGGCCGTGTCACTGGGGTTCGGTGGACTGCTGTTGATCCTGGCTTTTTCGGATGAGACGTCCGCGCCCGGAGAGGCCATCGGACAACGGCCCGGTGGGAACGAATTGGTCGCACAGAAGGCCGACGGGCCTTCTGACGAGTTGCCGGCCGCCGTTCACGATGCGGACTCGCCCAAGGTGAGCGAACCCCCGAAATCCGTCGTGACTTCGGTTCCCTCGACCCCACTGCAACCGACGGAAAACTCCGAGCCGGTTGAACCGAAGCCTGCTGAACCGAAGCCGGTTGAACCGAAGCCTGCTGAACCGAAGCCTGCTGAACCGAAGCCTGCTGAACCGAAGCCTGCTGAACCGAAGCCTGCTGAACCGCAGCCTGTCGCCGCACCCCGGCCGGCTCGTGAGATTACTCGAGCGCTGAAGCTGCCGATCGTGCGATATTCTCACAACGAGCCTGTCGCCGTCTCGTTGATTCTCGGCGAGGTGGCACAACTGGCAGGAGTTGAGGTGCGGTTGGCCGATGGCCTGGCCGGTGACCCACGGTTGGCGAGAACGGTTCGACTGGAACTCGACAGGACCACCGTCGGTGGAATCCTGGCGGCGGTGCTGGAGATGATCGGATTGACCTACCGGGTGCACGACGGCTATTTACAGATCATGCCGTCCGTCAAGGGAGCCGAGCCCCGTGGACCTTGATGACACGATCTGTTACTGCTTCCACGTCCCCAAGCGGAAGATCGTCAACTTTATCCGGATCACCCGACCGCGGCGGGCCAGCCAGATCAGCGAGTGTGGCGGAGCCGGCACCGGGTGTGGTTGGTGTGTTCCCTTCCTGAAAAAGTTCTTTGTCGAGGGGGTTGGCGAAGTGGTCGAGGGGGCAGCCGGTGAGGAGTTGACGCCCGAGGATTACGCCAGACGGCGGGGAGAGTACATCAGCGAAGGAGGCGGGACACCTCCGCCCGGTGCGATTTCGCCACCTCGTACGGCCGACTGACAGCCCGATGGCTATTCGGCGTTGACCTGGATCCGTCGGGGCTCGGCCTGGGCGGCTCGCGGCAATTCGACCTCGAGCACTCCGTGCGAGAGTCGAGCGGTGATCCGCTCGTAATCAACCTCGTCGCTGAGAATGAACGAACGCAGGAAGTCGCCGATTTCGAATTCGCGATGCAGTGGAACCGCATCGTCGGGCAGCAATGTCTCGACGCGACCGAACAGCGTCAGGCGATTTTCCTGGATCTGCAGCTCGAGAGATTCGAGTGACACGCCGGGCAGATCGGCCCGCAGGACCAGGCCATCGGCCGTCTCGAAGATGTCAATCGGCGGCGTGAAGACGTACCGCTCGGACGCGGTCGACTTCGAGTCGTCGATTCGGTGAGCCTTCACCAGGTCCTGCGACGGTTCGGGTTGGTCTGGAGACATCGTCGATTACGCCGGGGTGATCGGAGCCGACAATCAGTCACTGCTGATGGGGATCTGCCGAGGCTCTTCCTGAGGGGCCTTGGGCAGGCGGACGACCAGCACGCCGTTGTGGAAGTCGGCCGAGAGTTGGTCTTCCTGGATCCGGTCGGGAACCGGCAGCGAACGCTGCCAGGGCCCCCGGGGTCGCTCCTGACGCCGAAAACGATCCTCGGGGATCTCTCCTTCGTCACGTCGCTGTCCGGACATCGTCAGGACTCCGCTGGAAATGGTCAGTTCCAGGTCCTCCGGCGCCGTGGCCGGCAACTCGGATGTCAGGATGTACTCGTTGGCCGATTCGTGGAGATTCACCGCCGGATACTGCCGGCCGGTCCGGACGCCGTGGAACGTCAGGTTGACGCCCTGGAGAAGACGATCGACTTCGTGCTCCAGGTCGCGGAGCGGATCCCAAGTCTGTCCTAAGCGGAAGACCGCCATCGTGGGTGTCCTGTGGAGGCCTGGTGAAGTTCGAAATCGAAGTGAGTTGGCTGGCTCATCCCAAACACGTTGTCTTACCGGGTGGTCGCCGACCATTCCGGAAACTGCAAAGCGTGTTCCGAAGCAGCCCAGCGAGTCGACTGATGGCGAACGATCGCCACAAGAGATTGTAATTGAACAGCTTGTGTTGTGACCCTCCCAATGAGTCAGATTGCCGGTACACCGCAGACAACAGTGTCGAAATGCCGTCGGCGACAAACGGAACGGCGTTTGCTGCCAGAATGGCAGGTGCCGACAGGAATCCATATCAGCCTCGTGGCGCGACCACACTGGTCGCTATGCTGTAGAGGCAGCCGCCCGGTGGCGAAGAGACCCGAGTGGTGAATAACAGGGCGAGACGATGGGCGAAACACTCGACGCACGACACGCCGTCTATGTCGGCAGTTTTGATCCGCCGACTCTCGGACACCGTGACATCATTTCTCGCGGTGCCGGACTGTTCCAGCATGTGACGGTCGGAATCGGGATCAACCCGGACAAGTCGCCGTTGTTTTCCTCCGTCGAACGGCTGGAACTCATGCGGCAGATCGTGTCGCCACTGGAGAACGTCCAGGTGGAGTGTTTCGAGGGATTGGCGGTTGATTTCGTCCGCCAGTGCGGTGCGTCTGTGATGCTCCGTGGCATGCGAACCCTGACGGACATCGAGGCCGAGTTCACGTTGACGCTGGCCAACCGCAGCTTGGCTCCCGATATCGAGACGGTGTTCCTGATGGCCAGCGAGCAGTACACCTCGGTGTCGAGCAGTCTGATCAAGCAGATCGCCGGGATGGGTCGAGATGGATCGGTGAATCAACTGGCCGAGTTCGTGCCCGAGTCGGTGATCGAGCCGCTGTTGGCGAAGTACCGGGGATGAGGTCTCCGAGCGGGGCGCTTGCCAACCCCGGCACCAGCCGATCTACTAGCCGACACGACTCGCACGCTCATCCAGGAGACACGTCCCATGGTCAAGACCGCATCGACAATGCTCGAGCTGGGCACCGCAGCCCCCGAGTTCACTCTGCCAGACACCACGGGGACTTCGGTCAGCCTGTCGGATTACGGCGGCGCCCCGGCGTTGGTGGTGGCGTTCATCTGCAACCATTGCCCGTTCGTCGTGCACATCCGCGAGGCGTTGGCCGAGTTCGGTCGCGAGTACCAGGAGCGGGGCATGGCGATCGTCGCGATCAACTCCAATGATGTCGCGACTCACCCGGACGACAGCCCCGAGAAGATGGCCGAGGAGCTCGACTCGGCCGGGTACACCTTTGCCTATCTCTACGACGAATCCCAGTCGGTGGCCCAGGCCTACCGGGCCGCGTGCACGCCGGACTTCTTCGTTTTCGACGGAGACCAGCGATTGGTCTATCGCGGCCAGTTCGACGAGAGCCGTCCGGAGAGCGGAATTCCGGTGACGGGGTCAGACCTGAGATCCGCCTGCGACGCGGTGCTCTCCGGCCAGGCTGTCGTCGAGGAACAACGGCCGAGCCTGGGATGCAACATCAAGTGGCGTGAGGGGAATTCCCCGGCGTACTTCACCGGCGAACCGGCGGTCTAGTCGGCCCCTCAGTTCTGCTCGCCTCGACGTTCGGCCAACCGCCGCCTGAGGAACGTGGCACGTGCCTCGTTCCGCTCGCGGACCTCCAGTTCGCTGTTGTAGAGCTTCTGGAGGTGGGCCGGCTGAGTGTGGATCAGCAGTTCGTTGACGGCCGGAATCCCGAGGTCGTCGATCAGTTCCAGGTTGATGCCCATCCTCACGCTCGAGAGCCGTTGCATGGTCTCTTCGGAGCTGATTGTCTGGGCAGTCTGCAGGATGCCGTAGGCCCGGGAGATCTGGTCGTGGAGTTCTCGCCGGTTCTTCCGCACCAGCTCGTCCCGCACCTTTCGTTCGTACTTGATGATGTTGGGGATCACGTCCTTGAGCCCGTCGATGAGTTGCTGTTCGCTTTTGCCGAGCGTGATCTGGTTGGAGATCTGGTAGAAGTCGCCCATGGCCTGGCTGCCTTCACCGTAAAGTCCGCGGACGGCAAGGTTGATCTTGTGCAGCGCGTTGAAGGCCTTGTTGATCTCCTTGGTCAACACCAGTGCGGGCAGGTGCAGCATCACGCTGACGCGGATCCCGGTGCCGACATTGGTCGGACAGGCGGTCAGGTAGCCGAGCCGTTCGTTGAAGGCGAATGTGAGGGTCTCGTCAAGCTGGTTGTCGATCTGCTGGATCAGGTCCCAACAACCGTCCAGTGACAGGCCGCTCTGGAGAACTTGGATCCGGAGGTGGTCCTCTTCGTTGATCATCAGGCTGACGTGCTCTTCTTCGCTGATCGCCACACCGCGGGACCCGTGGCTGTCGGCGTGCTCGCGGCTGATCAGTTGTCGTTCGACCAGGAACTGCCGGTCGATTTGTTCCAGGTCGGCGACATCGAGATAATGGAAGGGAGGGGCGCTGGAAAGTTCCATCACCTGGCTCTTCAGCAGCGTCTCGATTTCGGTTCGCAGGTCGTCGTCGGCCCGGCTGATAAAGGGGAACCGTGCCAGGTTTCGGGCCAACCGGATGCGACTGGAAACGACGATGTCGGCGTCGGGGCCGGTGCCCCTGAGCCACGAGCCACTGACGGGGATCAGGCTGTCGAGGTCCACGACTAGGGTCTCGTGTAGGGCCCGGTTCAGTTCGGGCGGGGGGTGAAAAAGGTGAGGGTCAATCGGTCGTTTCGTCGTCGGTGAGTCCGAGTTCGGATTCGAGCGAGACGATGGAGTCTCGCAACTGTGCGGCCGCCTCGTATTCCTCGGCCGTCACCGCCTGCTGCAGGTCCTTGCGGAGCCG
>Ga0310120_10001822_pt1 | contig 15903 bp, 12 predicted proteins | sample CB27_AW_983_MG_FD_203506 | JGI IMG/M metagenome (GOLD analysis project Ga0310120, IMG submission 203506) | Marine microbial communities from Western Arctic Ocean, Canada - CB27_AW_983 | ecosystem: Environmental > Aquatic > Marine > Oceanic | place: Canada: Western Arctic Ocean | collected...
GACCATCGCCATCTTGAAGTAGATCAGCCCGTTCATGTCCCAGTGATCGTAGAAGTACCTCGCCACCGGGTTCGATTCGCGGAACCGCCCGGTGCGGATCAGGCGGTGGGTCATCAGGATGTCAAAGACGCTGACGACGACAAACAGTGTCGTCTCGTAGAGAAACCGGACGGTCCATCGCGAACGTTTTGGCATGGGTGGGACGACCTAGGAAATCAGCTGCCGCAACGTCTTCAGGTAACCGGGAATCTCGCCCAGCGGGTCCGATTCCTCGTACTCCAGGACCACGTAGCCCCGGTAGTCGGCATCGCGGAGGATCCTGATCACCCGCTCGAGGTCGGCCGGTTCCTTCTTGCCGTCGCGGAAGATCGCCACCTTGACCTGGGCGTTGACCGCGTAGGGTGCGATCACGGCCATGTCCCGGTACGGATCATCGGTCCGGAAGTTGCCTCCGTCGAAATTCACTCCGAAGAACTTCGAATCTCTCACCCCCTTGATGATCTTCATCATCTGGGCCGGGGTCGCCGTGATCCCGCCGTGGTTCTCAAGTGCCAGGAACACGCCCCGCTGCTCGGCATGATCGAGCACCTGGTTGATCCCCTCGACACAGCGTTCCACCGCCACCTCTTCGGAGTCCCCCTTGGGCACTCGCCCGGCGAAGATCCGGATCGCCGGTGCCCCGAGCACCGCGGCGTGGTCGATCCACTGCCGGGCATCGGCCAGCTGCTGCTTGCGACCGGGCCCCTCGGCCACGCAGAAGTCGTTGCCGATGGCCGTCCCGGAAATGTCGAGACCCAGGCGGAACGTCAGTTCCTTCATATGCACCAGGTACTCGTGGGTGACCACTTTCGGGAAGTAGTAGGTGGTCGGTTCGATCCCGTCGAGGTCCTGGTCGGCACAGAACCGGATGAACCCGTCCATGGTCATCCTGGCCGATTTCTCCTGGGCGGGGGTCGGCCGCTTGGGCAGCAGGCGGTTGAACGAGTAGCCGGCGAGGCTGAGTTTCATGTGCGACTTGCCGTTGCGGGCGGGCGGTTCGGCAGCGGTGGCCCGTGAGCCGAGGGGGTTGGTGGTCGAGGCGATTCCGGCAGCAAGTCCCCCGGCCAGGAATCCGCGGCGGGAAGTCGGCAGGTTGGTGCTCATCGGAGAGGATCCTGTTGTTGTCAAGTGTTGGCAAAACGAGAGACCATCAATAGACTATCGCGCCCCGCCTCGGGTCACGACCATTGAGACGGTTCCCCGCCAGCGGGACCCTCACCCGGGAAACATCATGCCCCGCTACGACCCCGCCCGCATCGAACCTCGCTGGCAGGCCTACTGGGACAAGCACGAGACGTTCCGCACCGGTCCCTTCGAACCCGGCCGCGACAAGATCTACGTGCTGGACATGTTCCCCTATCCCTCGGGAGACGGCCTGCACGTGGGTCACCCCGAAGGGTACACCGCCACCGACATCTTCTGCCGTTACCACCGCATGTGCGGCGCCCAGGTGCTGCACCCGATGGGCTGGGACGCCTTCGGCCTGCCCGCCGAACAGCACGCAATCAAGACCGGCACACACCCTCGCGAGACCACCTACGCCAACATCGACACCTTCCGTCGCCAACTGAAAATGCTCGGGTTCAGCTACGACTGGAGCCGAGAATTCTCGACCACCGATCCGGACTACTACCGCTGGACCCAGTGGATCTTCCTGCAGTTGTTCGACACGTGGTACGACGCCCAGTGCACTTGGACGGGACCCGACGGGCTCGAACGCGTCGGCCGCGGACGGCCGATCAGCGAGTTGCCGATCCCCGAGGCGGCCACCGCCGAGGGTCCCGAGGCGGTCCGCCGCTACCAGGATCGGCACCGGTTGGCCTACCAGCACGAGGCTCCGGTCAACTGGTGCCCGGAACTGGGCACGGTGCTGTCCAACGAAGAGGTGATCGACGGCAAGAGTGAGCGGGGTGAGCACCCGGTCGAGAAGTTGCCGCTGAGGCAGTGGATGCTGGCGATCACGCGATACGCCGAACGGCTGCTCGACGAACTCGACCTGGTCAACTGGCCCGAATCGGTCAAGCTGCTGCAGCGAAACTGGATCGGACGCAGCAGCGGGGCCGAGGTCGATTTCTATATCGGGTCCCAAGACCAGCACGGCGGGCTCGAGGCGGGCTTCGCCCAGTGGCAGGCCGCTCGAGGCGAAACGGGTCTGCCCCAGGAGGCTGGCCAGGAGGTACTCAGGGTCTACACCACGCGGCCGGACACTCTGTTCGGAGCCACCTACATGGTGATGGCTCCGGAGCATCCCTTTGTTGAGCGGTTGACGACAGCCGAGCAGCAGGAGGCGGTCGCGGCCTACCAGGCCCAGGCGGCCGCCAAGAGCGACCTCGATCGGACCGACCTGGCCAAGGTCAAGACCGGAGTCTACAGCGGCTCGGACGCGATCAACCCGGTCAACGGACAGCGGATCCCGATCTGGATCGCCGACTACGTGCTGATCAGCTACGGCACCGGTGCGATCATGGCGGTACCCGGCCAGGACGCGCGCGACTGGGAATTCGCCGAGGTCTTCGACCTGCCGATCCTCCGCACCGTCGAACCCCCCTCGGACTTCCAGGGCAAGGCCTATCCCGGAGATGGCCCGGCGATCAACAGCGAGTTCCTCGACGGGCTCGAAATCGACCCCGCCAAGCAGAAGATCATCGAGCACCTCTCATCGAGCGGACAGGGTGACTCGGCCATCAACTACAAGCTGCGGGACTGGCTCTTCAGCCGCCAGCACTTCTGGGGCGAACCGTTCCCGATCTGGCACGAGCTCGACGACCAGGGCAACCGGACCGGGTTGATGCGGGCCGACGCGCTCGAGAGCCTGCCGGCGGAATTGCCCGAGGACTTCGAGTTCAAACCGCACGGACGACCCGACCCTCCGCTGGAAGAGGCTCCCGAGGAATGGCTGTACCGGATCGACGAGGACGGGACACGCCTGAAACGGGAAACCAACTCGATGCCCCAGTGGGCCGGGTCGTGCTGGTACTACCTGAGATTCGCGGATCCGTCGAACAGCGAACGGTTCATCGACGCCGAGGCCGAGCAGAACTGGCTGCCGGTGGATCTCTACATCGGAGGCGCCGAGCACGCCGTGCTGCACCTGCTGTACTCCCGCTTCTGGCACAAGCTGCTCTTTGACCGCGGACACCTCGCTACACCCGAACCGTTCCAGCGGCTGGTCAACCAGGGCATGATCCTGGGAGAGGCCGAACTGAGCGGATATCGGGACGAGGCGGGACAGTGGGTCTCGGCACGCGAGGTGGACGCCGAGACGTTTGCCGGCGAGAGGGTTTCGCTGACTGCCGAGGAGGTGCAGAAGCGAGGTGAGGACTTCGTGCTGATCGAGCATCCCGAGATCGTCGTCGAGGGCCGGGCGTTCAAGATGTCCAAGTCGCGGGGCAACGTGATCAACCCCGACGACATCGTCGAGGAGTACGGTGCCGATTCGCTGCGGCTGTACGAGATGTTCATGGGACCGCTGGAAGCGACCAAGCCCTGGAGCATGAGTGGGGTGGAGGGAGTCAGCCGCTTCCTGGGCCGCGCCTGGCGGATGATCGTCGACGAGCGGGCCGATGAGCTGACTCTGCACCCGGCGATCGCCGCATCCGAGCCCGACGGTGATCAACTGAGAGTGCTGCACCACACGATCAAGACGGTGACCGATGACATCGAAAAGCTGTCGTTCAACACGGCGATCAGCCGGTTGATGGAATTCACCAACGCGCTGGGCCAGGCCGATCCGCGACCGCGATCGCTGATGGAACCCTTCGTGCTGTTGCTCTCACCATTCGCTCCGCACCTGGCCGAAGAACTCTGGTGCCTGCTCGGGCACGAGCAGTCGCTGGCGTATGAGCCGTGGCCCGAATGCGACGAGTCGCTGCTGGTCACCTCGACCGTCGAAGTGCCCGTGCAGGTCAATGGCAAGCTCCGCGGCAAGGTGACCGTCGCCACCGACGCCGACCAGCAGACGCTCGAACAGGCCGCCGCGGCCAACGAGGGTGTGGCGAGGTTCCTGGAGGGCAAGAACGTGGTCAAGACCATCGTGGTGCCAGGCCGCTTGGTGAACTTCGTCGCCAAGTGAATCTCCCCCAACCCCCCGGGACTGGCTCCAGAGCTGCCCCTGGCAGCGCCGGTGCCTGTCCCGGCGTAGTGAGGTGGTTCTTGGACCCGGGACAGGCACCCCCGCTACGGGCGGGTGAGCCAGTCCCTGATCACGATCATTGAAGTTGAAACAACTCAACGCATCGGCGATCATTGAGCCGATCACAGAGACAGAGTTCCGCTGACAGGACGACTCGCATGACCTGCACGACGCAGACCCCCCGACGCGGCTGCCGCGACTTCCAGAGCCTGTCTCGTCGGACCGCGTTGCAGACCGGTGGCCTGTTCGGGCTGACACTGCCTGCGATGCTTCAGCAGCAGAGCCTGGGTGCGGCCGCAGGCCTGATGGGGCGAGCCAAGTCGTGCATCATCCTGTACTGCTGGGGTGGTCAGAGTCACATCGACACCTGGGACCTCAAGCCCAAGGCGGCCGCTTCGATCCGCGGACCCTTCCAGCCCATTTCGACCAACGTGCCCGATATCCTCGTCGGCGAACACATCCCGCTGCTGTCCCGGATGACCGACAAGCTGGCGATCATTCGCTCGATGTTCCACACCGACACGGCTCACGGCCGGGGCATGTACTGGAACATGACCGGGCACAAGCCGCCGACGAATCGTCCGGGCAACATTTCTCCCAGGCGGAGCGACTGGCCGGGCCTGCCCGCGATGATCTCACATTTCCGCGACTCCCAACCCGGCGTCCCCCGCTCGATCCGCCTGCCCTATCCGATGGTCGACAACGGCACGTTGCAGGCGGGTGAGTACGGCGGGTTCATGGGTGGTGCCTACGACCCGATCGTGGTCAAGACTCCCAAGGGCACCGCCTACGGCGGCCGTTCCCGCGACCTCGGCTCACCCGTTCTCGATCTCGCCGCCGGCATCGACCGCGACCGGTTCCGGCGTCGTCGCAGCCTGCTCGGACAGCTCCAGTCGCCCACTCTGCTCGACACCTCCTCGGCCGCAACCAGTTCCTACGGCCACTTCCACGACCTGGCACTCGACATGCTGGTCAGCGACACGGTGCAGAAGGCGTTTGACCTCGAGCAGGAGACGCCCGAGTTGAAGGCTCTCTACGGCGATCACCTGGGCGGCCAGAGCTGCCTGCTGGCTCGTCGACTCGTCGAAGCCGGCGTGCCGGTGGTGCAGGTCCTGATGTCGGCCAGCGATCTCAACGGCGGAGCCGGTGACCACTGGGACACGCACGGCGACAACTTCAATCGGCTCAAGGACCGCCTGCTGCCGGTCTTTGACCGTTCGGCCGCAGCATTGATCACCGATCTCGATCAGCGAGGCCAACTCGACGACACGCTGGTGCTGATGATCGGCGATTTCGGCCGTACGCCCAAGATCAACGGCGGTGCCGGCCGCGACCACTACCCGTTTTCCTACACCACGGTCCTGGCCGGTGGCGGGATCCGCGGTGGGCAGGTTTATGGCAGCTCCGACGCCCACGCCGCACATCCCAAGGACCTGGCCTGTGGCCCCGAGGACCTGCACGCGACGGTCTTCACCGCCCTGGGCATCCAGCCCGACGCCCAGATCCTCGATAACCTCAATCGCCCCCACGTGCTGACCGTGGGCGAGGCGTTGCCGCTGTTCTAGCCCGCCTGCGGCGTTTATGCTCAGTCGATTCCCTGCTCGGTCGTGGGCGGGCAGGGTGGCCTGTTTCCAGACGACTTGGCCTCGCGACACGAGATGCTCATGCTGCACGCGGTGATCATGTCCGGCGGCAGCGGCACGCGGTTCTGGCCTCAGAGCCGCCGCCTGAGCCCCAAGCAGCTCCAACCGCTGACCGGCGACACCAGCCTGCTGCAGCAGACCGTCTCGAGGCTCGAGGGACTGGTTCCGCCCGAACGGACCTGGGTCGTGACCAACACGCTGCAGGCCCAGGCGACCCGCGATCAGCTACCCGGCCTTCCCGCCGAGCAGGTCCTGGCCGAACCCCAGGCCAGGAACACCGCTCCCTGCCTGGGCCTGGCCGCGATTCACCTGCTGGCCGTCGATCCCGATGCGGTGATGCTGGTGATGCCCGCCGACCACGTGATCGATCCGCCCGAGGCCTTCGCCGAAACGGCCCGGTTGGCCCAGCGACTTGTCGAGGACGACGCGTCCCGGCTGGTGCTGATGGGAGTCACCCCCTCCCGACCCGCCACCGGGTACGGGTACATCCGGCACGGGGCACCCCTGGACGGTGCCCAGGGGGCACTGGCTGTCGAATCGTTTCACGAGAAGCCCGACCGGGCCACGGCCGAGTCGTACATCGCCGCGGGTGGCACAAGCTGGAACTGTGGGATCTTCACCTGGAGTGCCCGGCGGATGCTCCTGGCCCTCGTCGAACACCAGCCGGAACTCGCCACCGGCATCGCGACAATCCGCCACGCCCTGGGCACAGACGACTACCACAACGTGGTCACCAACGTCTTCGAGCGAATCAAGCCGATCTCAATCGACCACGGCGTGCTCGAACACTCAAGCGACACCTGCCTGCTGGAAGCCTCTTTCGCCTGGCACGATGTGGGCAGCTGGCACGCCCTGGCCGAGGTGATCGGAGCCGATGCCGACGGCAACACGTTGCAGGGCAACGTCGCCGTCGTCGACTCGAGCAACTGCGTCATCCGCAGCGACGCGGATCACCTGGTGAGTGCGGTGGGGGTCGAGGGCTTGGTGATCGTGCGGACCGAGGATGCCACGCTGGTGGCCCGACGAGACGATGAGGAGGGCTTGAGGCGGTTGGTCGAGAGGCTCCAGGAGCAAGGCCGTGACGACTGCCTCTGAGCCACTGTGCGACGAGATCCCCGGCGAGGGCTCGCTGCTGGGCCTGGACTACGGTCGCGTGCGGATCGGCGTGGCGGTCTCCACGCCCGAACAGAACCTGGCCGTGCCACTGGAGACCTGGGAACCGACCGGCGACCGCGACGACGACGCCGTGCACCTGGAAGAACTGATCCTCGACCAGCGTGTGGTGGCCCTGGTGGTCGGGTTGCCGGTGCACGCCGATGGGACCACCAGCGAGATGTCTCGCGAAGCGGAGACCTTCGGGGCATGGGTCCGCCAGGCGACCGGGAAACCGGTGACCTTCTGGGACGAACGCTACACCTCGCGAGACGCCGAGGAGGTGCTGTTGAGCATCGACATGACCCGCAAGAAGCGGAAGGCCCGCCGCGACATGATCGCGGCCCAGATGATCCTGCAGGGGTACCTGGATCGTGACTGAGACGACTTCGGCCCCGTCACAACCATCCACCGCGCTCACCCGGCGGTCCTGGAAACGGCGGCTGATGTATCTCGTGATCCTGCTGGTCGCCCTGGAAGCGACCGGATGGCTGGGTGACTACATCTACAACTACCGGCAACGGCTGCTGGCGGGGTTGGCGATGATGCGGCTGAGCACCCAGCCGATCCCCGCTCTCTCGGACACATCCAACGATCTCGAGTTGACACTGCGTGACCCGGCTGACGGGCCGGGTGCTGCCGAGCCCTACCGGATCGGAGGCGTGGAGATCTCTGGTGCGGGGCCGTGGCTGGGGACTCGCAACGTGGTTCCCGACGACGTGGTGCGTCAAGGCGAACACCGCGTGTTCATCATCGGGGGCTCCGCCGCCTACGGGTTCCCCTACCGCTACCGCGACACCCTCGCGAGCATGCTCGAGGAGATGCTGGCCCCACAACGAGTCCGCACGCTCAATGCCTCCCAGGTCGGTTGGACCAGCGGCGAGTTGGCTCCGCTGGTTGACCAGGCCGTGAGTTTCTACAAGCCCACGGCGATCGTGATACTGGTGGGCAACAACGAGTGGTTTCACTGGCAACCGCTGCTGAAACCGCTTCCCGACCAGCCCGCCTCCGCCGATCCACCCCGCGAAGAACTCAGCCAGGCCAGCATCAACATCCTGCGGACGCTGGCTCATAGCAGAGCCCTCGCCGGCGTCGAGTACGGCCTGGTGCAATGGAGAGTGGCGAACCGGCGTGCCCGGCAGGACGAGGCCCGCAGGTCTCGGGTCACGGACCGTTTCGAGTCGCACCACGAGCTGATCGGGTCGGACTATGCCGTGGCGATGCCGCTCGATCAAGAACGTTTCGATGCAAACCAGTGGCTGAAGGTACGGCAGGAGTACCTCGACACGTTCCAGGCCAATCTCGAACACATGGTCGCCTCGGCCCAAAACGCCGATGTGCCGATCGTGCTGTTGACCGTCCCCTACAACCCCCGACTCTCGCCCGCCTGGAAACACCGCCAGCCGCACTGGTTTGATCCCGAGCACCGCGAGCAGGTCACCGCGGCTATTGTCGACGCGGCCAAAGCGGTCGCCGACGGACGATTCGAAGAGGGCCTGGCCAGCAGCGACTCCGCCCTGCAACTCGATCCCCACCCGGCCCTCCTGCACTACCTCAAGGCCCAGTGCCTCGAGGGACTGGGTCGGCACCTCGAGGCCGAGGCGGCCTACTCGCTGAGCCGCGAATGGACGGTGGGAAACCTCGGTTCGCGGCTGAGCACCAACCGGATCATCAAGGCGGTGGCCGAGCGGACCGGCGTGCCGCTGATCGACGTGCAGGAGTTGTTTCAGGACTACGGTGCCCGGCGACAGAGCTACTACAATCTCGACCTGATCCACGACGACTGCCACCCGACACCGCTGGGACACCAGTTGATCGCCGAGGCACTTGTGCCTGTGCTGCAGGCGGTGATCACCGGTTCCAGGATGCCATGACCGAACCGACTCCAGCCCCCGGCACTCCCACACGCCGTTCGCAAAGGCGATGGCTGTTCGTGGCCATCTGCCTGGTCGGCATCCCGCTGGGACTCTCGGGACTCGATCACCTCGTCGGCTGGATCGCCGGCCCGCCGACCAGGCACCTGCTGTTTCCCTCGGGGAGCCGGGTCCGCCACGAGAGTGCCGAGTTCGACGTCGAGGTGGTCATCTCCGAACAGGGACTCCGCGACCGCGACTACCCCAGGGGACCCGCCGCCAAAGGGATCCGGCTGGTGGCCATCGGCGACTCGTTCACCTTCGGCTGGGGAGTCACGGCAAAAGAGGCCTGGCCCAAGGTGGTTGAACGTCACGGGGGAGGGAACAACGAGAAGATCGAGGTGATCAATTTCGGGTTCCCAGGCGCCTCGCCCAACGACTACTCGTGGATGATCACCCGGGCACTGGATCACTTCCAACCCGACATCGTTTTGATCGGCACCCTGCAGGGCGACGACCTGATCCAGCTGGTCGAGCAGGAGGCCGAGGAGGCCGGGGGGAATCGGCGGCTGGGCGAGATGGTGTTTCCCACGCTGTTCGACTGGCTGAAACCGGCCCCTCCGACAATGGAGTCGTACCGCAGCGTGTTCCTGAAATCTCAGGCCTACCTGCGTTCGACGCTGACTCTGCAGCAACAGCAACGGTACCAGGGCCTGTCGGGGGAGGTCCGCGGGGCGTTTGAGTCGGGGCTGCTCAACCCGTCACTGATGCACACCGCGATGACCCACCCCGGTCGATTCGTACAGCCGGTCAGCGGTGGGTCTCGGTGGCAGGCTGATGCCGAGACGAGGCTCAGGCGATGCGTTGGGCAGTGGGCGGAATCGTGTCGCCGGGCGGGTGCGGAGCTGAAGGTGGTGATCGTGCCCGACGGGCCCTACGTCTCACGGGCCGCCGGTCGGGGCATGAGAGCGGTGGGGTACGAGGTGCCGGGGTCGCTGACCCAGACGACCGTCTGCCAGCAGGTGGTGATCGAGATCTGTGGCGAGTCGGGAGTCGGGGTGATCAACCCGGTCGCCGAATTCCGCCAGGCCGCCAACTCGCAGGACCCCGACAACACGGGCGACTACTTCGAACTCGACGGTCACTTCACCGCCCGGGGCCAGCAGCGGCTGGGCAAGGCGGTCGCTCGATCGATCTGGCCGCGGGCCGAGTGACCTGCTGGCTTGCCGGTCTGGGGCGCGACGGTTAGAAACGGTCTCTTCTCACCAACGGTTTCTCCCTACAGCAGAACTTCCATGAGCGATCTCAGCAACCGCACCGCGGTGGTCACCGGAGGCGGCTCGGGCATCGGTGCGGCGGTGGCCCGCTCGCTGGCCGACGCCGGGTGTCGGGTGGCCATCACCGGTCGCCGCCAGGAACGTCTCGATGACGTCACCGAAAACTACTCGGGCCAGGTCCCCATCATCGCCCGAACCAGTGACGTGGCCGACCGCGAGGGCACAGTCGAGTTCTTCGCGTGGGCTCAAGCAGAGCTGGGGCAGATCGACATCCTGGTCAACAGCGCCGGCATCAACACCCCGGTGCGATCCGTCGCCAAACTCGACCCGGAGAACTGGGACCAGTTGATCGCGGTCAACCTGACCGGTGCCTACAACTGCATCCACGAGGTGTTGCCGGGGATGCGTGAGCGGAGCGACGGCGTGATCGTGAACATCTCGTCGGTCGCCGGACTCCGCGCCGGCCCCCTCGGCGGAGTGGCCTACAACGCCTCGAAGTTCGGCATGTCGGCCCTGGGGATCACCGTGGCCGAGGAGCATCGGGAGATGGGGATCCGGGTGACGAATGTCTATCCCGGCGAAGTCGAGACACCGATCCTCGAGAACCGACCGGTGCCGGTCAGTGCCGAGCACCGCGCGAGGATTCTTCAGCCCGAGGATTGTGCCGATGCGGTGATGATGGTCGTGCGGCTGCCGGCCCGGGCCAACGTACCCGAACTGGTCATCATCCCAACCACCCAATCGTACAGTTGAACGCGACCCCCATGCACGATCTCATTCTCAGCGGCGGCACGATCATCGACGGCACCGGCTCGGACCGGTACACCGCCGACGTCGGCATCACCGGCGACAAGATCGCCTCGATCGGTGACCTCACCGACTCCGAAACCGCCAGGCGGATCGATGTCGGCGGCCGGGTCGTGGCGCCCGGCTTCATCGACGTCCACAACCACTCCGACGGCTGGCTCCTGAAACGGCCTCACTTTCTGCCCAAGACCTCGCAGGGTTTCACCACCGAAATCCTGATGCTCGACGGCATCTCGTATGCTCCCGTCCGACCCGACACCGCGCGACAGTGGCTGTTCTATCTCCGAGGTCTGAATGCGTTGAGACTCGAGGAGTACCGGGGTTGGGAATCAATTGGTGAGTTCCTGGCCGAATTCGATCGGGCGGCGGCACAGAACGTCGCCGGCCACGTCCCCTACGCAAACGTCCGTTCGCTGGCCTGTGGATTCGGCAAGCAGTGGGTCGACGATCTGCAGATGAAGATGATCTGCGGGGAGGTGCACCGGGGGATGCAGGAGGGGGCCGTGGGCATCTCGACCGGGCTCGACTACATCGTGCAGTGCTACACCACGACCGACGAACTGGTCGAAGCCTGCAAGGTGATCGCCGAGTACGACGGCGTCTACACGACTCATGTCCGCTACAAGAAGGGGATCCTGGACGGGATTCGCGAGGCGGTCGAGATCGGAAAACGGTCCGGGTGCCGGGTCCACATCTCCCACGTCAAAGGCCGGGACGAGCAGACGGTCGAGGCGCTGCTGAAGATGTTCGACGAGGTGAGCAAGGAAGTCGAGTTTTCGTACGAGTGCTACCCGTACCAGCCCGGCTCGACCATGCTCAATTACCTGCTGCCCTACGAAGCCTGGGACGACGGGCCACTGGGAGCCATGTCTCGACTCGAAGATCCCACCGTGCGAGCCCACTTCCGAGAGGCCCTGAAAGCCTACCCGCTGAACCTCGACCGCATGACCCTGGCCTGGGTGCCCGGCAAGGACAACACCGAGTTCCAGGGCCGGACGCTCGATGAGTACGTCGACCAGATCGGGTTGCCGGTCGAGGAGGCTCTGTACAGCCTGTTGATCGAGGAGCGATTGGCTCCGCTGATCGTCTTCAACGAGGGCGAAGACCAGATGATCGAGCCCTTGCTGCAGCACGAACTGTGCGTGATCGGGTCAGACGGCATCTATCACGACGGCGGCACCGTGCACCCTCGAGTCTATGGCACGGCGCCGCGGATCATCGGCCCCTGCGTCCGCGATCGAAAGTTGTTCTCGCTCGAAGACGCCGTCGCCAAGCTCACCGCCAAGTCCGCCGATGCCTACGGCCTGAAGGACCGGGGCCGGGTCGCCGAAACCGCCTTCGCCGACCTGGTCGTCTTCGACCCCGAAACGGTGACCGATCGGGCGACCTACGAGGATCCTCACCAGAAAGCCGAGGGCATCGACCTGGTGCTGGTCAACGGCGAAGTGATCCTGGAAGCCGGCCAGCCGACGGAATTCGACGGACCCATGCCAGGTCGGACGCTGCGGTACGAACGCTAGAGGTTCCGCGGGGGACAGGCACCTTCGCCCCGCCAGAGGCGGGCTACGCAGCCAGTCCCGTCGAATGCGTGTATCAAATTGATACATCTGTCGCGGAATTCACCACACCCGCCGCGCCAGCCATGGTGATACAAATTGCTGGTTGACATCACTTTATGGCATTAACGTCGTCCGGCACGACGCTTGCAGGTAGTTATGGCAACTGGCTCGAACGAGTCGGTTCCCTTCTCCCTCTTCACCTCTCACTTTCACTTCTCCAGTTGCCGGAGGAACAGATCATGGCCCGACAGAAATTCACGCCGTCGCCGTCCGAGATTCGACGCGAGTGTGAGCGGATTCGCTCGGAATGGTCCGAAGATACGCTGTGGAAGCGATCGGGGCTGGAACACTGCCAGCACTGGATGCCGCCGATGGTCCACGTGCCGCGGACTCATGAACTGATCGAGACGGTCACCGACCCGTAGTCGTCGGTTGGGGAGGGTCCAGATGTACTTCGCTCTCTCGTACCACGCGTTGCACGTCTTCGAGGCGATGGCGAAACAGCCGGGCCTTTCCGTCATGCATCAGGTGATACCACAGCCTGCTGCGAACGGTCAGTGCCCCGGCGACCGTGCCCGGTTCGAAGGTGATCCGGTAGGAGTATCGTCGAGTTTCACCTGGCCGGAGCCTGGTGTCGGGAGCGGGGGCGGCAGAAGGGTCGCGGCCGTGCTCGCGGTCGCCCATGTAGCGCCTCAACGTCTCCACAATCGGCCACTCGGGTAGGTCCTCCTCCTCGCTGCCAGTTTCGGTGTCGGCCTGCTGAGCGTGATCGTCCCCCCGCGTGCCGACCCTCTGGCCATCGCTACCGGTCACCTCGGTCCTGACCGTCAGAAATCTCAGCTCCTCACCTCCAGGCACCCGGTGCCCGACCCGTCCGGCTCTGAGCCCGACGGTCACTTCGGCCACCCGTCCCGGCTCGATCCAGCGGGCCTGCAGCTCCATCCCCACGGCCTGCTTGACCATCTTGTCGTCGTAGCCTCCGGGCATCTGGTGTGCCCCTTGTGGCATATGACAATCGTGGCACCGCGTCTCGACTCCTCCCTGGGCGCGGTACTCGAGAAACTCCTCGAAGCTGGCCTGCTGCAGTGCCCCGTGAAATCGATCGGGCAGGTCGATGTCCTTGAAGGCGAACTGGTGGCACCCGGCACAGAACTCGGCCTTGCCCAACGCCGGGTCCTGTCTCATCGCGTGTTCGGCGATCCCCTTGGGTGTGACATTCGAGGCCACCACCACTCCATCGCGGACATGGCAACTCAGGCAGTCCACGCCACTCGCCAGCCACTCGGGTTGATCCCGGTAGGCCTCGTCCAGGCCCGGGGGTTCGGAGGTGGGCAGCCCCGCGACGGGGATCCGCGGCGCGTGGCAGTTCAGACAGTACTGCTGACGATTCCCCTCCTCGAGGCACTCGACCTCAAAATTGTGAGCCGACGCGGCCACGTTGTGTCGGCTGCCCTGCCACTGCTCGAATTCCTGCTTGTGGCACGACCCGCACCAGGCATTGGTCCAGCCAATCGGTGCCCTGGTGACGACCGGGTCGAGTCCCTGGTTGAACAGGATTGTGGTATGAGCCTGGGCCGGTGCCAGCACACCGCGCACCTGCCACCCGGCCAGGCCGAGGCCGGCGACCAACAGGACAACAACAGCTGGGACAATTCGTGATCGCATGAATTCGAGGAGTCCATCATCCGGACCGCCCGCTTCGACTGTCAAGGAGTCGCCGCGTATGATGTCTGGCCCCTGGCCCTGATCTCCTGCCCGGAAGCACCCCATGCCCGCATCCCTCTTTGATGTCTCCCAGAAGGTGGTGGTCGTCACCGGTGCCAGCCGCGGCATTGGGCGAGCGGTTGCCGAGGGGTTCCTGGACCAGGGTGCCCGGGTCGTGCTTTGTGCCCGCTCCGAGAGTCTCACGCAGCAGGTCGCCGGCTACGACACCGACCGCGCTCGAGAGGTGCGTGCCGACATGGCTGATACCGAGTCGGGCCGGCAGATCGTCGACGCCACCCTTAGAGCGTTTGGCCGCATCGACGTGCTGATCAACAACGCCGCGATCACGCTGCCCGGGGCACCGCCTTATGAGGACACCACCTGGCAAACCACTCTCGACGTGAATCTCAGCGGGGCCTTCCGCATGGCGCGGGCTGCGGCCCTTGCGATGGTTGAGACCGGCGGAGGTTCGATCATCCACATCGCCAGCATCGCCGGCATCGTGGCGATGCCGGGCAACCCGTCCTACTCGGCTGCCAAGGCCGGCCTCAGACACCTCTCGAAAGCCATGGCCAACGACTTTGCCACCCGCAACGTCCGCATCAACACGGTCTGCCCCGGCTACATCGTTACCGACATGACCCGCGCCAGCTACGACGACCCGGACCGCCAGGCCGAACGTTCGTCTCACACCATGATGGGCCGCTGGGGCCAGCCCGAAGAGTTGCTGGGCCCCTGCCTGTTCCTGGCCAGCGACGCGTCAAGCTACGTGACCGGCATCGACCTGATCGTCGACGGAGGCTGGACGGGCAAGGGAATGTGATCTGCCCGCAGGCCCCACAAAACCCCGCAGGGGTTCCATCCCATAGCCCAACGTCAGCACGCCGTCAGGCGGGCGCCACGCTGGGGATCCCGCACCCAACCACACCAACATCAAACCCCGCAGGGGTTTCACACGTCGACGGGTCGTGATGTGGAACCCCGTTGGGGTTCACAAACGTGTGAGGACGTAGCGAACCCAGCGTAGCCCGCCTGGCGGCGGGCAACACTGGGCTTTGGGATGCAACCGCTTCGCGGTTATTCGGTACCACGTCGCTCGTGCCGTTTTTCAACCCGCCGCAGGCGGACTAGGCCAGCATCTTCTCGACCACCGTGCCGCCCACGTCGGTCAGCCGGAAATCTCGGCCCTGGTGTCGATAGGTCAGCAATTCGTGATCAAAGCCCAGGCAGTGGAGCATCGTCGCCTGCAGGTCGTGGGCGTGAATGGCATCCTCGGCCGGGTGATACCCCAACTCGTCGGTCTTCCCGATCACCGTCCCCCCTCGGATGCCTCCACCGTAAAACAGCATCGAAAACGCAAACCGGTGGTGATCACGGCCCTCGCTGCCCTTGGCCGGTGACCGACGGACCTCGTGCATCGGCGTCCGGCCAAACTCACCGCCCCAGACAACCAGAGTGTCCTCGAGCAACCCCCGCTGGGCCAGGTCGGTGATCAGGCCGGCCGCCGGAAGATCGGTCATGTCGCAGTTGGTCTTGAGGTTGGCGTTGAGGTTCGAGTGGTCGTCCCAGGTCGAGTGGTACAGCTGGACAAAACGGACACCTCGCTCGACCATCCGCCGCGCCAGCAGGCAATTGGTACCGAACCAGCGAGTCTTTTCAGCGTCGAGTCCGTAGAGCGTGTGAGTGGCCTGGGATTCGCCCGAGAAGTCCAGCAGTTCGGGTCCGGCCGACTGCATG
>Ga0310120_10001825_pt1 | contig 15889 bp, 12 predicted proteins | sample CB27_AW_983_MG_FD_203506 | JGI IMG/M metagenome (GOLD analysis project Ga0310120, IMG submission 203506) | Marine microbial communities from Western Arctic Ocean, Canada - CB27_AW_983 | ecosystem: Environmental > Aquatic > Marine > Oceanic | place: Canada: Western Arctic Ocean | collected...
AACCAGACACGGTGACTGGATAATTCTTCGCTCTAAGTTGTTTGGCTATTTCTTGGGCTGGTTGTTCTGACCGAAGTGCTCCTACCTGCACAGTAAAACTTTGAGGCACCGTCAACCTTGAGTCGGATTCTAAGAATTCAGCAGGCTGTGCCGAGTCGGATATAGCTCGAGGACTGAACCCTGTTGGATCTCCTGAAGAAACGGCTAGCTCATCAGTTCGCGTCAGGGCAAACTCTGAGTCTGGTTCGATAGCCATAAGTCGCGCACTGTAGGTTAATCCAGAACTCTCCAGGGCTCCTGCTGACCGTTGTGATGTTCGTGAACCCGGGGAACCCATTCCAGCAGGTGGCAACTGCACGGACATTTCACTGGAAGGTGGCTCCGTGTCAGCCCCGCTCCCGCCACGAGAACCTTGACCAACCAGCACGCCACCCACAAAGACCACAACGGCAACAACCGTCAAAGCCATCAATAGAAAAACAACCTGCTTAGCGCTAGGTGCGGTGTCGGTGGAACCTTCTCTCGCCATAATAAATAAGATTACGCGTGTGCCGTCTATTCTGTCTGCTCTGTGAGGCGAACCTCTACTTCTTCTCAAACTTATTCATCAGCGTACTAAGCAGATCAATCGGTATTGGAAAGACAAGTGTGGAGTTCTTCTCACCAGCAATCTCAGTGGCGGTCTGCAAATACCGAAGCGTGACCGCAAGTGGTTGCCTCGCGAGTACCTCTGCGGCCAGAGCAAGCTTTTCAGAGGCTTTAAATTCACCCTCGGCATTAATGATTTTAGCACGCTTCTCGCGCTCGGCTTCAGCCTGTCTCGCCATAACACGCTGCATATCTGGTGGTAAGTCAACGTGCTTCACCTCGACCGCGGACACTTTCACGCCCCATGGGTCGGTCTGCGTATCTAGAATTTGCTGCAACTCTTGGTTCAGTTGTTCACGCGCTGACAACAAGCCATCAAGTTCCACTTGACCCAAAACGCTTCGTAATGTCGTCTGCGCCAACTGCGAAGTAGCGTAGTGATAATTTTCAACTTCAACGATCGCACGCAAAGGGTCCATCACGCGGAAGTAAACAACAGCATTGACCTTCACCGACACATTGTCCTTGGTGATCACGTCCTGCGGCGGCACATCCATAACGATGGTCCTAAGACTAACGCGCACAATTCGATCAATCGGAGCGAATACTAGAATTACACCGGGACCTTTAGGTCTCGGAAACAGTTTTCCGAGTCGAAAAATAACACCACGTTCATACTCGTTTAGAATTTTGACCGAATTAACGAGATAGGCCCCTATAATGAACGCGATAATCAGAGACGGTCCAAACATGTCCATGTTTATGATCCTCCTGTCATCTTTGCCCTAAAATGTCGCACGTTGAGTTTTAAACCATCAACAGACACAACCTTAACCCGGTCACCTACATCGATGTCCTCGTCCGATGTCGCACCCCAGATCTCCCCGTGTGTCTCAACGCTACCTTGAATTCCAGGGCCGATAGGACTAAGAGCCTTTCCGACCCCTTCAATGATACCCGCACGACCACTGACAGGCTTCGCCATTTGTGCACGAAGCCCGAGTCGAACTAATAATACGGTGATTGTCCCGAGCGCAAACATCGAACCTGTGATGAACGGCCAGCCTAACTGCAGTTCAGGCGCCGGAGAATCAACCAACATTAAAGCGCCGAGTACCACACTCACGATCCCGCCGGCAGCGAGGAGTCCATACGTGGCCGTCATCATCTCGGCAGTAAGAAGAAACAGTCCAAACAGAATCAACAACAAGCCAACGTAGTTAATCGGTAGGATCTGAAAAGCAAAAAATGCCAATAAAAGGCAGAGTCCACCTACAACACCGGGAACAATCCCACCGGGGTTCCAGAGCTCGATCGTTAAACCGAGTGTTCCAAGGCTGAATAACAGCACTGCCACTTGTGGATGCGCTATTGCACTCAACAACTCCTGTCGCCAATTCATCTCCACAGTCTGAACACGTGCCGAACCCGTGTCCAACACCGTGGTCTCACCATTCCACCGCTTTACCTCTCGACCGTCCAATTGCTGTAGAAGGTCGTCAAAATCGTCAGCGATTAGATCGACAAGTGGGGGATCGGCGTCAATCGCCTCCTTCTCAGTAAAGGAACGGCTTTCTATCACGGCCTTCTCTGACAAATCAACGTTGCGACCTCGCTGACTAGCAATCGACCTCGCGTACGCCGCAACATCAGACGCCGCCTTCTCTGCCGCGACGTCGTCCATCGACGCGCCCGTGCTAGAAACTGGATGCGCAGCACCGATATGAGTTCCCGGAGCCATCGCGGCTACATCGGCCGCAATTGTTATCAAGAATCCGGCAGACGCCGCGCGAGCTCCACTCGGTCCCACGTAGACCACAATCGGCGTCTTCGCATTGATTATGGTGGTGTTGATCGCACGTGTTGAATCGACCAACCCACCAGGTGTTCTCAAGGTCAAAACTATCAGTTCGGCATCGTCTGCATCGGCGCGAGCAATGGTTTGTTCGATAAACTCAGCAGACACAGGATGGATAAGCGCATCAACCACAGCTGAATAAACGACAGGACTGGTCGAATCCGCCCGGGGCTCCTGCAGCGCCGTGATGAGCGACACGGAGAAAGACACCATTGCCCAACACACCACCAACCCGACCCTGAATCTTCGTATCCTTTTCATTAATTGGCGCCCAATCTCCTGGTCACTTAGATCCCAACGGTAAAACGAGCTACGTTGAACTGTCAACGAGTAACCCGCTTGCGCCGGCCCACTGACGAATCTGATAAGGTTACGCGGAATGTACACGGCGGCAATTCTTGCCGGCGGTCAGGCTCGTCGAATGGGCGGTCAGCCCAAAGCCCTGCTTCCGATCGGCGGTTCGCGAATCATAGACCGTCAGTTGACGGCCGTACGGGAGATTGCCGATCACGTAGCAATCGTGGCCAACGACCATGCACTTTACGAGTCACTCGGTGTTCCAATTTGGCCAGACATTAGACCCGGATGTGGCCCCTTGGGAGGGATTCTTACAGCACTAGTCCATGCCAAGACACCCATCACGCTTGTAATCGCCGGTGACATGCCGTTTGTGACCGTTCAATTTCTCCAATATTTAGCGGACTCTGGACGTGATGTTGATGTAGCAATTCCTCGCACCACGGATGGATATCAGCCTTTATGTGCTGCATACAATCAAAGATGCATCAAGGTAATTCAAAAACATCTCGATACAAGAACCAATAAAGTGACAGATTTTCTTCCAAACGTAACAGTTCGCGAGCTTGGACCAACTGACACCGCATCTTTTGATCCGACTGGGACACTTTTTTTTAATATCAATTCACCTAATGACTACGCAACGGCCTTGAAACTCTGCCAAGAACCTCATAGGTCTAAATCAACGCAATGATCCTACTCCTCCATCAAAGAGTACAAGACCGATTCAGGTCAGTCCTAAAGACACTTTATGACCTGTCACCAGAAGTGTGTCCAAACATTACTATTCAGTATCCACCTACCCGCCCACTGGGCGACCTCGCTATCACTGTTGCTTTTGAACTGGCGAAAACACTGCACAAGTCACCGCGGACGATCGCGGAAGAAATCACTGAAGCACTAGGACATATCGAAGGGGTCGCCAAGGCCGAGGCTTCGAAAAACGGATACGTCAATATTTATCTTGATCGAGCACAGTTCCTCCGGTCGGTATTAGATTCCCAGCCGAACTCTCCCTCAAACGAAAACGACGACACTTTTAAAACAATTGTTGAACACACAGCGATCAACCCAAACAAGGCAGCGCATGTAGGGCATCTTCGCAACGCCACCTTGGGTGACACGTTGGTCCGACTTCTGCGATTTGCGGGCCAAGCGGTTGAAACTCAGAACTACATCGATGATACCGGGGTTCAAGTCGCAGACGTAGTTGTCGGATTCGAACAACTGGAATCAAAATCTCTAGAAGACGTTCAATTACTCTGTGATTCAACACACTTTGACTATTACTGCTGGGACCTCTATGCAAAAGTTACGTCGTGGTACGACGCTGATCCAACACGATTGGAAATACGGAAAAAAGCTCTCCAGAATTTAGAGCGAGGCGGCAATCCTTCAGCAACATTGGCTAGCTTAATCGCAGATCGAATCGTCAGATGCCACCTGGCAACAATGGACCGGCTAAACATCGAGTACGACCTCTTAAGCTGGGAAGGGGACATTCTCAGACTCGATTTCTGGAAAACGACCTTTGACCTTCTGAAGGAAGCTGGTGTTCTCTTTCTTCAACCGACTGGCCCCCAAGCCGGATGTTGGGTCATGGAAATCAAAGAAGATCGGTCCGACGATAGTAGTGAGCCAAGGTTCAAGGTTGTTGTGAGATCTGACGGAACCGTGACATATGTCGGCAAAGATATCGCGTACCAATTCTGGAAGTTTGGATTAATAGGTAAGACCTTTAAATTTCTCCCGTATCTAACTCAGCGGTCTGGGCGAACTCTCTGGACAACGGCTACTGACGGCAGCGACGACCACAAAGAGTCTCCCCGATTTGGTTACGCCTCAGCAGTATTCAACGTGATCGACACCCGCCAAGCCTATCTTCAAAAACTCCTTCAACAGGCATTGACCGCGGCAGGACACAACGAACAAGCAGAAGGGTCTGTACATTTTTCATACGAAATGGTCGCTTTATCCCATAGTACAGCCGAACAACTAGGGTATGGGAACAGTGACTCGACCAACCGTCCCTTTGTCGAAGTATCGGGTCGTAAAGGGTTAGGCGTTAAAGCCGATGACCTCTTGGACCTCGTAACCAAAGCCGCCGACAGCGAGGTTCGTACGCGTAACAGGGAATTAGGCGATACCGAAGTTCACGAAATTGCCACGACTATTGGGATCGCAGCCGTCCGCTACTTCATGATCAAGTATTCACGAAGTAAGGTTATCGCCTTTGACATTGACGAAGCGCTGAGTTTTGAAGGAGAAAGCGGCCCATACATTCAGTATGCAGCTGTGCGTGCCGGGAATATTCTTAGAAAACTAAAAGCCAAAGACAACATAGACGGTACCCACATAATCGAACGGCTTCCGTCGCTTTCGCTTTCTTCTCTTGATGACCAAGATGGAACGAACCTATGGGGACTAGTGCTCGAGGCATCACGTTTAGACGAAGTCGCCGACCAGGCGATTCGAACATTGGAACTCTCGTCACTAGCCAAGTACACCTTCACTCTGGCGCAATCATTTAACGGGTTTTACCACCGATATCCGGTAATCAAAGAACCAGACGTGGATGTTCGTCTGTGGCGAGCTGCAGTTGTTGTCTACGTACGGAACCAATTAAGCACGGCCTTAGAATTGATGGGGTGCGAAGTCCCAACCCGGATGTAACGGTTTACGCGGCCGTTAATGTTAACTTGCTGCAACAACGAAACTTAGCGTCCGAGATTGGCGAGTAATTCGATGTGGGCCGAATTGGGAAACATGTCAAAAGCCTGTATTCCCTGAATAACGTAGCCAGCTTGCCGGAACCTGCCGACATCGCGTGCGAAGGTGGCCACGTCGCACGACACGTACACTATGGAGGCTACCCGTCTTTGCACTAGAAGTTCAAGAACTGTCTTTGACAGCCCCGCCCTTGGAGGGTCAACGATGACCGTTCCTGGAATACGTTGAGAACTTCCAGCCAAAAACCGCTCGACTGAAGTTCCAACGACTTGAATCTGACGCGGGACACTCTTAGCATTCTGGGTCAAGTCCTTACGAGCAATGACATCTCGCTCTACCGCAATAATTTCATTGACACCCAAACTGGCCAACGCCACAGCAAACAGACCCACACCCGCATAGAGGTCAAGAACCGGCCCTACTTTGACATAGTTACAGACCGCGCTAACCAAGGACGGGACCAAGTAACGGTTGGCCTGAAAGAACGAGCGCACATTTCTGCTAATCGTCCCTTCGAGGGATAGTGTTTCAGGAAAAAGCGTAGCAACTGAGTCGACAATGTTAGGTTCTCCTGTCGTAACCTTAATTTTAGAACTGCCCGGTCGAGACCAAGTCACTCCTGAAAACGAACAGTCCGACGTCCAAACCGAAACGGCTTTAAATAAGTAAGGTTTTTTGAGGTGAAAGTTAATGACCCGCGTTTCAGCCGAAATATCTTCTGCAAGATCTATATGCAAAACCGAGCGATAATTCGAACCAGCCAGTCGTCGTCCCACCATAGCGAGGATATGGTTTGTCTCCGGCAGTAGCTGACCTGTATCGGCGGGATCGCACAGCGTGTGAGTGCCTTCCCGAAGAAACCCAAGACCGGATGGACCAACATGTAATCGAGATCGCATCCGGTACCCGCGTTCGGGTGACGGGCTGACAGCTACCTGACCTAGATCGCCGGCGTGAGCAATCCGCCGGAGTGCATCGCCAATTACCTCTGTCTTCAACTGCCGCTGGCGCTCGTAATTGATATGCAGATAAGCCTGGCCCCCACAAGCGGAGTCAACTTTTACCGCACGTCGATCTGGATCGGGTTCCACAACATCGACCACCGTGGCGTGAATTACATCTCTACTTTCTCGAACGACCCTAGCTCGTACTCGTTCTCCAGGAATCGCACCAGACACGAGAACGACCCGGCCACCGTGGTGAGCAAGCATGACTCCGCCGGCGACCGGCCGTTCAACGCGAAGGTCAAGAACCGGTTTCATAACTTGACCAGCCCAGTAGTCTTGACGTTCTCCACCCTAGAGAAATACGGAATGATCAGATTATTCGAAAGAAATCTTCGGCAGTTTAAAGTGGTCATATAACAGGCGGTCTATACCTACACGCTTGGCCGAAGCGAAAGCCTCAGGAGGCATGCGCTCTCGAAACGACTCAAGTTCAATTGCCATTTCTGACTGTATTGACTCGAAAGTCCCAGAATCAACTACTTCATGTAACACTATCGTTAATTTAATTTCGATCTGTCGAAGGCGATCAACGACTTCCTGTCGTGCACCATCTTGGGGAATCCGAATCCTCTCACGAACCAGATTAAGATCATTAATTGACCTAGTAATTGCGTCCATCATGGCAGGTGACGGCGCACCAGTATCACGCCAAGTGGTCAACCGATCGATAGTCCGCTCAATGTGAGACTCAACTAAAGACCGTCTAACCTTAGACCTAGATGGTGTTGACGACAGAGTACCGGGTCCCAAGGCACGGCGCCACTCATGAAACAATTCCACCACGTCTGCTTCGCAGAACTCAATCCTGATCGGGCGCCTTGAGCGTCCTTTCCTGTAATGGCGTTCAAACGTTCGGTCAATCGCATGAAACACGACATGCAATGGGACCTGTCTCTCTGCCCAGTCACACACCAACTCAAATCCAGGACCGACAATTCGTACAAGATGACCGCTGTTCTTCCCGCAAAGGTACGATTCGACTTCGCGACAATAGGAACCAAGCTCCATAGATTTACAGAAGTCAGTGACTCTACTCCTACCCCCGCACGTTCCTTTCCCAGATCAGTTTGAGACCAACCAAAGTTAGAGTGAGATTGACGTGGTCAATAAAACGAACCTCGGGTGCCATTTTTTTCGCAAGTCCACCTGTAGCCACACATATAGAAGGCTGCACTTCCGACAGCGAAATATTCAGACGTTCAATAATCCCCTCGATCATGGCTACATAGCCGTAGAATAATCCTGACTGCATCGCCCCGACGGTGGTCCGACCAATTAGTGCTGCTGGCCGCTGGATATCCACTCTTGGTAAGCGGGCGGTACGCTCAAACAACGCATCTGCCGAGATTTCAACACCGGGGCAAATGATGCCACCCAGATATTCGCCCGCCGGTGAGATGACATCAAAAGTAGTAGCAGTCCCGAAATCTACTACGATTACAGGGCGGTCAATCTCTCCGTAGAGTGCTCGCGCAGCAACACTGTTGACCAATCGGTCAGCACCGACTTCGTCCGGGTGTTCATACAAGATCGGAAGACCTGAATTGCTTGAATCAACGTGTAACACGTGTTGCCCAAATCCCTGTTCAACCATCTTCGCCACACTCTCAGTGACTGCTGGTACTACCGAAGACAGGATCACACCGGTGATTTGATCGGTATCAATACCTCGTTCAGCAAAAAGTCTACTTACAATTACCCACAACTCGTCCACCGTACGTTCCGGTGCTGAGGTCAGCCTCCAACTGACTGTCAACTCGTCGCTAAGAAATATTCCTATTGCGATGTTCGAATTGCCGACATCAATCGCCAAGAGCATCTCAGCCCTCCAAGGAATCTAAAGTTGGTTCCGGAAGCCAAACTAACTCTCCACCCAAAACCCGCTCACTCTGTTCGCCAAACCGAACACGAAGCGCGCCATCAGAATCGATCCCCTCAGTAACACCAGTGCGATCGCCCGTAGCAGATGCCCACAAGACTCTAGACCCCTGACTCGATGGAGACAGTTCCCGCCAACGCTGTAACATCGTCATTCCACCAGCGGTCCTACACTTGTCACTCCATCTCGCCAACGACAAAAGTATGCTCGCCATTACAACTCCTCGGTCTATCTTCCGTCCAGATACCGCTTCAAGCGATGACGCCCTTGCGGCTATCTCATGGGGGTATCCCATTGAGTTAACGTTAACACCGATTCCAACGACAACGGCACCATGACCTGCTCTGTCGGACGCTCCTTCTGCCAAGATACCTCCAACCTTTTGCCGTCGTGGCCACGCGGGACTCGACTCATCGGATTGAACAACCAGATCATTAGGCCATTCAAGTTCAACGGGCATCTCGGCCACCGAACGTATCCCCTCGGCGGCAACCACCCCCGCCAGCAGGGTAATTGGCACCGATTGCAAATCTCGTATTACAACTGAGAGATAAAGACCCGCTCCTTTAGGCGAAAACCAGCTCCTGCCACGCCGACCACGGCCCGCAGTCTGTGTTGAGGCAAGGACAGTGGTACCGTCGGGTGCCCCTGAGTCGAGCAAGTCCATAGCTACGTCGTTGGTTGACTCCACGACGTCACAATAAGTTAGACGCTGTGTAAAGCGTGACAGACGTGTCGCAACGGAAGGTTCACCCAATGCTCGGGCGAAATCCTTCGGCAGAACATCTGTCATACCAAAGAACTATCGGCGTGAAGATCGAAACTGAAATCAACAGCTTGAGCCGAGTGTGTCATCGCACCAATCGACACATATTCAGGACCGGTAACCGCGACCTCTTTAAGTCGGTCCACTGTGAGTCCTCCTGACACCTCAACTTTTGCTACGCCACGTGTCAACCGAATAGTCTCTTCAATTTCAGCTAGGCTCATGTTGTCGGCAAGCAACACATCAGCTCCTGACTCAATTGCTTTTACCACATCCGAAAGGCTCTGCACCTCCACCGTGACCAAGCCCGTATGACCTGCCCGTCGAACGCGGGCCATTGCCTCTGAAATCGAACCCGCTAAAGCAATATGGTTATCCTTAATTAAGATTGCATCGTCGAGCGCCATCCTGTGATTTACTCCACCACCGGCTCGTACTGCATACTTATCGAGAACACGAAGGGTTGGTATCGTTTTTCGGGTATCCAGAACTATTGTTCGTCCCTTCACCACAGCAACACACCGATGGGTCAAAGTTGCCACGCCAGACATCCGTTGAAGGAAGTTTAGTGCGGTCCTCTCGGCGGTAAGCAGTGCAGTACCCAACCCAGCGACACGAAGAACCTCGTCACCTGCAGCACATTGATCACCATCTCGACGCAACCTTGACACATGAACAGCCGGGTCCAGTTGCGAGAACGTCTCTACGGCCACCTCCAGACCAGCCAAAACACATGGAGCCCCACATACAACCTCACCCACAGCTCGCAGGTCAGGAGGAACCGTAGCAGCAGTCGTCGCATCACCTGACCTTATGTCTTCAGTCAGCGCACGACGCACAGTCTCTCGATAGAGGGAGGGATCCAAAGGAAGACATACCTCACCCGTCACCCGTTCAACTCCGCCAAAATCTGTTCGAGCTGAGCTTGTCGCTGGCCGATCGTCTCCTCTTTATTTCTCGCGTCGACGACAACTGCTGGAGCGGCACGCTCGACAAAAGCTGCGTTCGCTAGTCGCGATTGTAATAGGTTTCGTTGTTTAGACAGTTTCGCTAACTCACGTTTCACTCGTTCGAGTTCTTTACCCCGATCGACGATACCGGTCATCGGAACGTGAACCCGAAAATTACGTACAACACGCCTGACTGTGTCCGGATCGGGTTGAACATTCACCGAAAATTCAAGCTTATCTAAACCCGCGAGACGCGACACCTGTTCCCGCGATGCCTCTAGCACCACTTCGTCATCCTTTGAGGCCGACTCGATAATTGCACAGACCTTCCGAGACGTTGGCACGCCCCATTCCGAACGCAGTGTACGGATCGACGTGACGACATCCTGTAAGAGTGCCATCGCCGAAACCGCCTTGGCATCGTGCCATTCTGATCTCGGACGTGGAAAAGTCGCGAGCGTAATCGTTGCCTGACTCCCTTCGGAGCGGGTGCCATCTCCGGGTCGCTGTGGTAGTGCCTGCCAAATCTCTTCAGTTACAAATGGGATAAAGGGGTGCAAAAGTCGAAGAATCTGGTCATGCACTTCCAATAGCACGGCGACTGCCTGGTCCCGTTCGTGGCCCCTAGCTTGTAAAGGCGCTTTCATTAACTCGATATACCAGTCTGCATATTCGTGCCAAACAAAATGATAAAGACGATCGGCCGCTACATCGAACCTGAACTCATTCAACGCCTCGTCAACCTCACACGTCACGTCTCTCATCCGATGCAAGATCCAACGATGGACCAAGTCCAGCTGATCCAACTTTGGCACATCTGGACGTACCGCCAAATCTGTTGGTAAATTCATTAAGACAAACCGCGACACATTCCAAATCTTGTTAATGAATTGGCGATAACCCTTTAGCCTTCCGTCTGACAAAGAAATATCCATCCCCGGAGACGCCAATGCGGCGAGGGTAAATCGAAACGCGTCCGCTCCAACCTCGCCTATCAACTTCAGCGGGTCGACCACATTTCCCTTCGACTTACTCATCTTCTGACCATGTGCATCACGTACCAGAGATGTGATGTACACCTGTTGAAACGGAGCAGAACCAGCAAACTTCACACCTAACATCATCATTCGAGCCACCCAGAAAAAAATAATGTCGTGCGCAGTGATCAACAGCGTGGTTGGGTAATACCTAGCCAAGTCAGCGGTCGAATCTGGCCACCCCATAGTGCTAAAAGGCCAAAGTCCAGAACTAAACCACGTATCAAGAACGTCTGTGTCTTGCCGGAGCGAGCCGCCACACTTGCAGAGCCCAGGTGTCTCTTCCGAAACGAGAACCGCGTCACAATCATCACAATACCAAGCCGGAATACGATGCCCCCACCACAACTGTCTCGAAATACACCAATCGTGAATATTCGTCATCCAGTCGTTATAAATCTTGGTCCAATTATCGGGGACAAAAGTGGTCTTTCCCGTTACGACAGCATCAAGTGCCGATTCAGCCATCGGCTTAATCTTGACGAACCACTGCGTTGAAAGGAGTGGCTCAATCACCGTCCCACAGCGTTGACAGTGTGCAACGGCGTGAACGTGGTCTTCGACACCCACAAGTAGTCCATCGAGTTCTAGTTGCTCGACAATCGCGTCTCGCGCCTCAAACCGGTCACGTCCCTTATAAGGTCCGGCGGCGGCGGTCATGCGGCCGTCTTCATCAATGACCGAAATCTGAGGAAGATCGTGCCTCTTGGCCATCTCAAAATCATTCGGGTCATGTGCCGGCGTAACCTTAACCACGCCGGTGCCAAATTCTGGGTCAACGAAATCATCCTGCACAAAAGAGACTTCTCGCCCTATTATCGGAAGACGAACAGGTCGCGTGCGAACCGACTCGTAACGTGCATCGGCAGGATGAACCGCAACGGCTGTGTCTCCTAAGAGTGTCTCCGGCCTAGTCGTCGCGACGACTACGAACCCGTCGCCATCAGTAAACGGATACCGGATTCGATACAAGTGACCTCTTGTGTCCTTGTGGATCGCTTCTAGATCAGACAGGGCTGTACGACACCGAGGACACCAACTGACGAGATATTTCCCCCGGTAGATAAGTCCGTCCTGGTACAACGAAACGAATACCCGTCTGACGGCACGCGAGAGACTATCGTCTAGTGTGAATCGTTCTCGCGACCAATCAACTGACGACCCAAGTTGACGCATTTGACTGGTGATTGTTCCGTGACTCTGCTTCACCCACTCCCAAACCCTATTTTCAAAGGCCTCACGGCCGATGTCGTGCCGTGTTAGTCCCTCATCGGCCATTTGCTTTTCGACCACATTCTGAGTGGCTATACCTGCATGGTCGGTTCCGGGAAGCCAAAGCACATCATGTCCTTGCATCCGTTTCCATCTAGCCACAATATCCGGCAAGGTCTGATTCAGAGCATGTCCTATGTGCAACAAGCCAGTTACGTTCGGAGGAGGTAACACCATGCTAAATGGTTTACGGGAAGATTCAGGGTCGGCACGAAACGCACCTATATCTTCCCAATAGGCGTACCACTTAGGATCCACCGTCGCATGCTCAAACACTTTCGTGAGTTCAGTCATCATCCGATCGCAGTTTATCTTTGAGCCGGTCAAGCTCTTCATGAACCATCCGTTCGGCGACTCGCGCCACAATCTCGCCAACGGTCTCACGAATTACGCGATCGGACATCTTTTCAAGAACACGCGAGGCAACTCGGTCGATCGCCTCATCGGTAAGCGCAACCTCCTGCCTATCCGGAGTCGTAGAAGTGACATCAGGAGAAGCCGCGTGGTGTATCTCTTCAGCAACGTTGGTCTTCGTTTGATTAGATGACGTCGTCAATGCTTCACGCTTGGTTCCCAGCAACTCCTGCACCGTGCGAACCAGTTTTTCTGGTTCGAAAGGCTTCACCAAAACAGCCACACAACCGGCCGCCTTCGCCCGTTGCTCATCGAGCGTCTCAAAAGCTCCGCTCATCAGAACAACAGGTATTGACTTACCAACCGATTTCGACGCAATGAATTCAGCAACTTCATAGCCTGTACCATCTGGCATTCGCGTGTCGGCTAGCACCAAGGCCGGCCAATTCGATTCAATTTCCTTGATAGCGTGTCTTCCAGTTCCTGCTGCGACGATGTCAACATTCTCATCCGCTAATGCCAATTTAATAACACGCTGTATGGTCGGACTGTCATCGGCAATGAGAAGTGTCTGTCGCATTTGCTGTCCTATACAAAAGTAGTCGGTTCAGGTCGAACGTTGTTCTCGATAAAGTCAATGATAGACCGCATAGTGGTGCCAGGTTGAAAGACCGCTGCAATCCCCAAACCCTTCAAAGTCTCTACGTCCGCATCTGGAATGATCCCCCCAACCACCACGAGGACATCGTTGAGTCCCTTTTCTCTTAGAAGCTCAGTTAGGCGAGGGCAGACGTAATTGTGAGCACCAGAAAGAATCGAAATACCGATGACATCCGCATCCTCCTGCAACGCAGTCTCTACGATCCGTTCAGGAGTCTGACGGAGACCAGTGTAGATGACCTCCATGCCAACATCCCTAAGCGCTCTGGCTATGACCTTCGCACCGCGGTCATGTCCGTCCAGACCGGGCTTTGCTATGACCACTCGAATCTTACGCATCGGTTAAAACGCACCTTTCAGACCACAGGAAACAGGTCTTCTCTGAGACCGAATCGAGAACCCTACCTTTGTACCTGTACCACGCCAGAGTAATTATATGGGCCCTGGGAGAGTTGTCTGGTCAGGAGCCTAAGCGAAACGCGACAAGCTGTGTTAGTTCCTCACCTGGTGTCGTAGCACTAAGCTCAACAACGTATTCTCCTGGAGCAAGACTCGCAGGTTGAATGTCGACCTGATACCGACGGCCGTCATCGGCCGGCTGCACAATTAAAGGGAACATCCGGTCCCCGCGACGATTGAGCAACCACGCCTCGACGGATGGAATCGTCACACCGGGTGCATATGCCTCAAACCGAAGTAATAGACGCTCAGTTCGGCGAAACTCTCGAGACACGGATGGTGACGCTTCCCAATCATCAACCAGTTCCCTCCACATCATTGTGTTCCGTGCCCGGACGAATGAAGGTGTACTGAGTATCAAGCTGGCACCTGTGAAATCTGGGACGTCAATCGTTTCGCGGTCGCGGTCTAAAACCTCACCATTTTCACCTTCAACTGAAACGTTAATTTGCATCTCTCCTGGGTCAGCCTCAAAGGTTGCCATCATGACCGAATTCACCATTCCGCTCGACGGAGAAACTAATCCACGGCCAGTCGTCTTCGACTGCTCCGGTATGCGACCTCGAAAAAACGCCCCACCAGCATCACCCATCGCAGTCAAGAGCACACGTGTGGGTTCTTCTGTGCCGCCAATGTCTCGTACAGGCTCCCAAGCAAATCTCACTAACGTCCGGCCGTTCTCTCCACGAGCCGTCCCAACCCACGTCCGAATCGTGTGCCCACGGCGAGGTTCGGCCAACGCAGACAGTGCCACATCAACCGCCCGAGGTGGCGCCGCAACTTCAGGCGAAAGAGCCCGCTCTACATCTCGCTCAGTCAGTGCCCAATAACCGCGTCGACTCCGAATCTGCAAGCCGTCTCGCTTTAGCTGAACGTCAATCTCATGAAACTTTCCGTCAAGCGGTGATTGAGAAGAGGTATAGCCCAGTAAATAGTAAGCACTGGAGTCACGCATCATCTGCCTTAGACCAGGAACGATGTCGTTGCGATTCACGATTGCACGACCATCAGTCTGTTCTGAGAGGAGATGCAGGGTGTCCTGCGTCGTCCGCAACACTCGACGATTCGTTCGATAGGAGATATTTGGCTGACTGAGATCGTACTCACCAAGAGTGAACCCGCGAGGATCCAACGAATAGACTGAGGTGTTAAATCGATTCGCCACCTGAAACAATTCTCGCAACCGCAGCATCAAACTGGAATCACTAAAGAGTTGATGAGTCTCCTCTGCGCGTGACTCAGCCGCATTCGGGTCAAATCTGGCCGGGTTAACTTGCCCATCCATTGACTCTCTCAGCTGCGGCGGGACATAGTTCGTGTAGCCCTCACTAACCAACAACACGCTCTTGCGCCCTTCCCTCAGTCCACCAAGGCGAACCATTAATCCATTTAGCGCTGACAACGACACCTGGTTTCGTATTTGCTCAATCACTTGTGGTGGATAGTTCCAATACTCTCGCTCAAATATATTTTCTGGCTCGTATCTGTACTTACGGCCTAAGAATTCTTCAACTTGCGAAATCACCAAACTGTGGTTCCTGGTAAATCGAACGTCGCTCACAGGTGTTAACGGATACATCACAGCCACAAGATCGGCTGGCAATAGATTGTTGCGCAGAAACTCGGTTAGTTGAAGACTGGCTCGCTGACCATTTTCAAAGCGAACATGGTAGTCATCGAAAAAGATCACGAACACACGAACGTCGCTCCGTTCAGCTTCTCGCTCCTCATCATTGCGGCTGCTAATGCTAGTTGCAGGCCTCGCATCAGGCTCTGGAATAGCACCTATCGCCACTCGCTCAAACGTCTCAATGGCTTGCAACTCTCCGTCTTCATAGATCTCAAAATCAGAGACATCTAGGTCAGTCACGTGATTGCCATCACCGTCAGTCACAACAGCGTCAACGCGAATGAAGTTAATGCCCGATCGGAAGACTGGACTCAGCACTGCATCTGGATCGACCTGCTCGTCTTGAGCAGCTTGGCCTTGGGGAACTGCCGTATTACTTTGATTGTCGTCTGATGTCGGTAA
>Ga0310120_10001829_pt1 | contig 15867 bp, 5 predicted proteins | sample CB27_AW_983_MG_FD_203506 | JGI IMG/M metagenome (GOLD analysis project Ga0310120, IMG submission 203506) | Marine microbial communities from Western Arctic Ocean, Canada - CB27_AW_983 | ecosystem: Environmental > Aquatic > Marine > Oceanic | place: Canada: Western Arctic Ocean | collected...
TATGATGTAGCGGAATTCGTCTCCGATGTTCCGGCCGGCGATATACAGCGACGGGTGCCGCGGCACACTGACCTGGAACGGTTCGGCGTCGCGGACCCGGCCCAGGAAGCCGTGTGGCGAGAACGTGGGCACGTAGCGTGTGGCAAAGAGGTGAACTCGTGTGTCCTCGGTGGCGTTGGCCAGCTGGATCTGAAGTGCGGCCGCACCCAGCGTGGTGGAAACGACCTGGAGCGGTCGGTGGGCACGGTCTTCGAGCCGTCGAGACTGACCCATCAGGTACCCGTCCCGTCGCGGCCCATCGGTCAAGCGGATCCGGATTGTCGTCGCCGACGATTTGATCAGCAGGTTGTAGTCACCGGCGGGCAGGTCGGCGAGTTCCAGGAACCCGTTGCGGATGGTCACCGAATCGAGCCGGTCGGCGACAAACTGCCCGCCGCGGGTTTCCAGCAGCGAGACACGGCTGGGCTCGGGCTCGGCCGCAGTCTCCATCCACGGAATCCGCAGCACCTCGCCGGCCAGTCCGTGTATCGACTCGGGGTAGCTGAACAGGTCGCGGCCCAGTTTCCAGGCGTGCCGGGTCCCGCCGGCTGCGGTCACCGAAACGTTGACGATTTCGACGAGTGGGCCGAGCGTGACTCGGCCACCGGCGTCGGTCTGCATCGCCAGCCGCACCGGCTGCTTGAAGTCGCGGTGCTTGAGCGACACCTGCATGGCACGGCCCGATCGCGGTTCACCGCTCTTGCCCCGCAACTCCAGCACGTAGCCTCCCGGTGTCCGCAGCAGGTGAACGTCGTCGACCTTGGCGACCTGGTCGATCACGTTGACGACGAACACCTGGCTGGTCGAAAGGTCCTGGGGCTTGCCCCGGCTGAGGTTCTTGACTCGGGCGGTGAGGGAGAAGCCGATCTGTGAGAGGCGGGGTGGGACCTGGAACTCGTGGATGCTCTCGGCTCCATCGGAGAGTTCGATGTCACCGACCTCGCGGGTCGAGGAGACTCCATCGTGGTTGGTCGAGGTGATTCGCAGCCGCACGTCCTCGAGCACCGAGACCGAGACAGGCGTGCCGTTGACCGACAGTGATGGCCGGATGACGACCCGGGCCTTGCGCCGGTCGAGCAACGATTCGCGGTCGACCAGGATCCCGGCACCGAACGAGTAGTTCTCGGATTCGTGCTGGAACCGGTCGAACGAGGCGAAACCGTCGTGGACCAGAATGATCGGCTGGGGGCCCGGCGCGGTGCTGAAGGGGATGTGGATCGTCCCGTTCTTCCCGGCGGTGTACTCGCGGCCACCCAGCCAGATCGAGGCGCCGGCGACTCGTGTGCCGGCCTCGTCGAGGACGGCGAACACGTGCCCGGCCGGACCGGTACGGACCAGTTGACGCAGCCTGCCCTTGCGGACCAGTACCCGGCTGCTCTTGCCGTTGCCGATGAAGTCGATCACCCAGGCTCCCCGACCCTTCAACTCGGGGAACGCGAATTTCCGCCGCACCTTCCGCTGGGGGGGCTCGTCGTACTTCAGCGTCCGCTCGAAATTGGGGACCAGCCCGTCGAGATTCACGTCGGTGTTCACCTCGCGGGCCCGATCGCGGTAGTAGTTCAGCGTGTTCAGCTCGAAGATCTTCACGATCAGTGTCTGGACATTCTTGATGTCGAGTTCGAGCGAGATGTCATCGGCGGGGGCGAATTCGCGGTCGTTGGTGGCGACGAAATCGAGGTCCACCCGCTTCTGCAGCCGCCGATACTGGTCGGGGCTCAGCAATGCCGCCCAGCGGGACGGGTCGCCCTGCCCGGCCAGGATCTTGGTCTCGGCGAAGACCTGCTTGAGGTAGGTGTCGGAGAGGAACGCCCGAAACGCTTCGTAGTTCTCCTGCCGCTGGAAGAAGTGCCCGAGGTAGGACCGGACCAGGGGTTCGTCGTTGCCGACGATCGGCAGCCTGGTGACCGATGTGTAGTTGGCCTGGAGGTTGGCCAGGTGCCGTCGGTTGACCAGTTCCCGGATGACCCGCGGCTGCACGTAGACCATGTTGCGCGGCAGCCTGATGTAGTCGAGGAACCGTTGCCGGTTGTGGACGCCCCTGGTGTGGTCGAGCTTGAGTTGCCGAGACAGGACGTGGGCCTTCAGCGAATTGTGGACCGGGTTGAGCCGGCGGACGAAGGACCAGAGTCGGTCGAGGTAGGCGGCCTCGGCGACGGGACTGTTCTTCCAGTCGGTGTCGTTGTCGGGCAGCAGCTTCGAGATGTAGGTGGTGACGAAGTTGTTCTGGTTCTGCAGCGGTGGTTGAAATTCGATGCACTGGTCGAGCTGCTTGCGGAGCAGCAGGCGGTGGATGCCCAGCGAACCGAATCCGCTGCTGCTCGAAGCGGCGAGGTCGTTGATGATCAGACGGGGCAGTCCGGCCAGGTCAGGGCGGGTGAGCCGTGAGAGCAGGTTGCGGCGCTGGCCGGTGGTGAGTTTTCGGGTCGAGAGCCACTCGAGCGCGGAGTTTTCGAATGCCGTCAATGACGTCGTTGGGCTCAGGTGGCGATTGACCAGTGACTGTCGCGAGATCAGCTCGGCGTTGACGGTGGTGGGCAACTGGGCTTTCGCCTCGGTATTCCGCCGCTGGTGGTTCAGGCTGGGCTTCAGGCGATTCCGGAGAAAACCGAGTGTCAGCACCGGCCGCTGGGCGTATCGCAGCAGCACCTGCCGGTTCTCGATTTCCCGGTACAACGCGGTCGGCGACTTGGTCTTCTGCAGCCACAGCTTCATCACCGCGTCGACCTCGGCGTACTTCTCCTGGTTCTGCAGGTGCAGGCTGTGATAGTAGAAGTAGTCCTCGGTGCCCGGGATCAGGGTCTTGAGTGCGACCGAGCGATCCGGTGCCAGCGAGAAGTTCTCGAGGAAAGAAATCTCACCGGCGTTGGTCAAACCCCCACCCAGCAGCAGGACGGCGACCACGGCACGCATATGGACCAATTGACGACACATGGCAGAACTCCCGGTTCAAGAATCACGCAACGGTGAGATCACCGTTGGCATCGGGGGCCGACGTGTCATCGACCCACCAGAACAAATCGTAACGCGCCCCCGGACTACTCGCGACATACGAGTCGTCGTGTCCAGGGGAATACGTCTGGGACGTCGCAATCGGCCGATGAGTTCCCCGAGATTGGGAACTCAACTCAACAACTTGCGCACGACCCGCGCCCCGGTCACCTCGGGATCGGTCAGCCGTTCGTCTCGACCGTTGTGCGGAAACTGCAATTGGTGGTGGTCGATACCGAGCAGATGCAGGATCGTGGCGTGGTAGTCATGGACGCTGACCGGGTCGACGACCGACCGGTAGCCGATCTCGTCGGTGCCGCCGTGGACGTGCCCGCCGCGGAATCCGCCGCCGGACAGCATCATGCCGAAGGCATTCCGGTTGTGGTCTCGTCCGGTCTTGTTCTGGGAAATCGGCAATCGCCCGAATTCCCCGGACCAGACCACGATGGTCGAGTCGAGCAGCCCGCGTTGCTTGAGGTCGGTGATCAGGGCGGCCGAGGGCTGGTCGACCCGAGGGCAGACGGCCTTCAGCCCGGGCTCGAGATTGCTGTGGCTGTCGAAGGGGTTCGACCCGCTGGCGATGGGCACCATCACCTCGACAAACCGCACACCGTGTTCGACCATCCTCCGTGCCATCAGGCAGCGTCGACCGAAGTCGGAGGTGATGGGGTTGTGCAGCCCGTACAGGTCCTGGGTCGCCCGGGTTTCACCGTCCAGGTCCAGCAACCGCTCGGCACTGCTCTGCATCCTGGCGGCCAGCTCGTAGTTGCGGATCCGGGATTCGAGCCGGGTGTCGTCGGGATAAAGTTGGCGTCGGCGGTTGTTGAGTGCGTCGAGCAGGTCGAGATTGCGTCGACGGATCCTGGGGGTGATTGGCCGCGAGGGCTTGAGGTTCAGCACCGCGTCGCCTTCGGACCGGATCTCGGTGCCACGATAGATCGCCGGCAGCCAGCCGTTGTTCCAGTGGTTGGTGCCGCCGTCGGTGTAGCCCTTGGGATCCCGCAACACGACGAACGCGGGCATGTTCTGGTTCTCGGTTCCCAGCCCGTAGCTGACCCACGCCCCCAGCGACGGCCAGTTGGGGACGATCTTTCCGCTTTGCAGGAACCGTTGTGCCTGGGGGTGGTTGTTGTTGGCGCTGTACATCGATCGCACCAGGCAGATGTCGTCGGCCTTGGAGGCGAGGTGAGGCAACATCGAGCTGAACTCGGTCCCGCACTCTCCATGCGGCCTGAACCGGAACGGGCTCCCGACCAGCTTCTTGGCCTCGCTGCCCGTCTGCAGTGTTTCGAAGGTGCCCGAGGCGGTCTTGCCGTGAAATTTCTGCAGAATCGGCTTGGGATCGAACAGGTCCATGTGGCTGGGTCCGCCGACCATGTTGAGCAGGATGACCGAGCGGGCACGGGAGCGGAGGTCGCCGGTCCGCACCGTGGTGTTGATACCCCGTGCGGGTCGTGCAGCGGTGGACTCGTCGGCCAACAGGCTCTGCAACGCCAGCCAGCCGAATCCCAGTGACGAGGATTCCAGCAACTGGCGGCGAGACAGCGGGCCGTCAAACATGGCAATTACTCCCGGTAAAGAAACTCGCTGGTGTTGAGCAGCGTGTGACACAACTCGACCACCGCCAACCGACTCGCCTCGACCCGCGGTTTCCCCGTCGCGACGAGCGAGGCCCGGTTGTCGACCCAGGCAGACCGGCACAACCGGATTTCCTCGGCGTCGGGGTCACGGCAAAGTGTCCTGCGGTAGATCGCCCGGATGACCTGTTCGAATCGGTTCCCCTCGACCGGCCCGTCGATCGTCTCGAGCACTTGCGAGGTGATCCGCGAAGCGACCCCGTTGACGAACGGGCCGTTGATCATCGTCAGGGACTGCAGCGGCACGGCACTGGTTTCTCGATGGCTGCAGGTGGTCAGGATCGACGGCTGGTCGAAGACCTGCAGCAGCGTGATCGAGTAGCCGCGGCGCGTGACCATGTAAACGCTGCGACGCCAACGGTCGTGGGGTCGCTTCAGGCCGCCGGTGTTGATCGTGATCGAACCGTCGCTGTGGGCGATCTGCGGGACAGGCGGGCCGCCGAGCGAACGATCGAGCTGATCGGCGACGGCCAGCAGGCTGTCGCGGATCGCTTCGGATTCGAGCCGTCGCACCGGCATGTGCCACAGCAGTCGGTTGTCGGGATCGACCCGGCGGGCAACGGCCAGGCGGGGCGTTGGGGCCGGGCGGGATGTCTGGCGGTAGGTTCGCGAGACCAGCACCAGTTTCAACAGCGGCTTGGCCCGCCAGCCGTGATGTTGGAACTCGCCGGCCAGCCAGTCGAGCAGCAGGGGATGAGATGGTGGAGTGCCCTGGGTGCCGAAGTCGCCGGAACTCTCGACCAGACCGCGTCCGAAGATTGCCTGCCAGAAGCGGTTGACCAGCACCCGCGTGACCAGGGATCCGGCACGGGTGTCGGGCCGGGTCAGCCAGCGGGCCAGGGCGAGCCTGCGGCCGCTGGATGTCTTGCCGACCCGGGCCGGTTGCATCACCGCGTCCCCGGGCGTGTCGGAGAGGACGCTGAGATAACCCGGCCGGACCGGTGCTGCCGGGTAGAGGTGATCACCTCGCGTCAGGATGAAGGTTGTCGGAGCCTTTCCGACATCGAACAGCGCCTGGATTCGGCCGTAGCTTCTCTTCTGCAACTCGAGGCCGGCGATCTCCTGCTCGGCCTTGGAGATCGTCGCGCGTTCGGCGTCGCTGAGTGCGGCGTTGGTGTCCTGGTCGCTGACAGCCAGCAGCTTCTCGAATCGCTCGGCAAGAAACTTCTGCACTTCGTTGCGTTTCTTGCCGTCGGTGCCGATCGCGGTGATCACGTCGGCGCGGATTGCCTTGGGGACCGCGGCCCGCTTCTTCTCCAGGACGCGGGTCCGGGCTGCCTGTCGGACCGACTTGATCCGGCTGTTCCCGGCACCGATCTCGCCGTTGATCTTCCCGTTGTCGGCGTCGATCTGCTTCCTGGTTGTCTCGGTAACGTCAAGCAGCGAACGTTCGTTGACGGTCTTGTCGAAGCGGAAGACGGGTCGCCAGTCGGCGGGGTTGTAGGAGGTGATCAGCGAGGCCATCAGTCGGTAGTAGTCGCGTTGCGGGATCGCGTCGAACTTGTGGTCATGACACCGTGCGCACTTGACCGAGAGTCCCATCAGGCCGCCGGCAACCACGTCCATCGTTTCGAACAGAACCTCGTAGTAGTTGGGCGTGATCACGCCGACGCTTTCATGGGTCTGGTCGCGGGCGGTTCGCAGGAAGCCGGTGGCGACCAGGTGCCGGACCGTTTCGGGCGCGTACTCTTTCGCGTCCCGCCAGTCGACCATCTCGTCACCGGCCAGTTGTTCCCGGAGAAAACGGTCGAACGGGTGATCGCTGTTGAGGGCGTCGATGACGTAGTCGCGGTAGCGCCACTTGCCTTCGGTGAGGACCACCTGGGTCGGAACATGGTCGAAGCCGACGGTGTCGGCGTAGCCGGCGACGTCCAGCCAGTGTCGACCGAATCGCTGGCCGAATTCCGGTGAGGACAACACGGCGTCGACCCGGGATGCCCAGGCTTCCGGTCGCGTGTCGGCCAGGAACCGGTCCTGTTCGGCAGGAGTGGGCGGTCGACCGAGCAGGTCGAGCATCAGTCGTCGGTGCAGCGTGCGGCTGTCGGCCGGTTCGGCCAGCGACAGGCCGGCCTTCTCGAGCCGGGCCTCGACGAAGGCGTCGATCGGAGTGTTGACGACGTCGGCCGCGTCGACCGAGGGCACCCGGGGGCGGGCCAGGCGGCGGAAGGCCCAGTGGTCGCGGTCGTCGTCGCTGACCAGGTCCCGGGGCCTGGGAATCGTGTAGGGCACGTCGGCCGGCATGCCGGCGACGATCCACGACCGGATCGTTTCGATTTCCTGTTTCGAGAGCTTCTTGCGACCCCGGGGCGGCATCGCCTCGCGACGCACCATGTGCAGCAGGTAACTCTGCTCGGGCTTGCCCGGCACGGCGATCAGGCCACTGAGTCCACCTTCGACCAGGGAAGTGATGCTGCGGAGGTCGAGGTCCCGTTTGGGCTCCTTGGCTCCGTGACACGCGTGGCAGTGCCTGGCCAGGATCGGCAGCACGTCCCGTTCGAACCGCGGCGGTGCGGCTGCATGCGAAGCGGCCGCGGGAAGGACCAGGACGAGAGTGACCAGCTGGAGTCTCATGAGTTCGATTCTACCGGCCAGGACCATTCGACGACGACCGCGGGCACGTGCCAATCCTCCCTACACCAGGATCTCGTTGACCACGTGCCCATGCACGTCGGTCAGTCGCCGTTGCAGTCCGTTGTGATAGTACGTCAACCGAAGGTGATCCAGGCCCAGCAGGTGCAGGATCGTGGCGTGGAAGTCGTGTACGGTGAGCACGTTTTCGGCAGCCCGGAAGCTGAAGTCATCAGTCGCTCCGAAGCTGAACGGTGCTTTCACCCCGGCACCGGCCAGCCAGCAGGTGAACCCCCGCGGGTTGTGGTCCCGCCCCAGCGTGCCGCGCTGAAACATCGGCAGCCGACCGAACTCGGTGCAGAAGACCAGCAGCGTGTCTTCGAGCATCCCGCGACGAGCCAGGTCGATCAACAGCCCGGCGACCGGTTGATCGAGAATCTCGGAGTGGTGGTCGTACTGGGGTTTCAGCTTGTTGTGTCCGTCCCAGTTCAGCCGTCCGCCCGAAGCGTAGGCTCCGTTGAAGAGCTGGACGAACCGCACGCCCTGCTCGACCAGTCGTCGTGCCAGGATGCAGTTGCGGGCGAACTGGGCCTTGAGCTTGTTGTGGGGATCGTCGGCTCCGTACAGCGCCAGTGTCTCCCGGGTCTCGGATCCCAGGTCGGTGACGCGCGGCACCGAGAGCTGCATCCGGGCGGCCAGTTCGTAGCTGGCCAGCCGGGCGACCAGTTCCGTGTCTCCGGGGAACCGTTCGGCGTAGCGTCGGTTGAGCCGTCCGAGTGCCCGCCGGGCGGCGAGGTCGGTGCGGGCCGTGACGCCCCGGGGACGCTGGAGATAACGAACGGGCTTGGTGGTGCTGAACGGCGTGCCCTGGAACTGCGCCGGCAGGAAGCCGCAGGTCCAGTTGTTCGGTCCCGCCTGAGGGTTGCCCCGCGGGTCCTCGATGGCGACGAACGACGGCAGATCCTGGTTGTCGCTGCCCAGGGCGTAGCTGGACCAGGCTCCGATGCTGGGGTAGCCGTCGGGCACGAAGCCGGTCGACATCACGTTTTCGCCGGGGCCGTGCGTGTTGGTCTTGGTCGTCAGCGAATGCAGGTAGCAGATGCGGTCGGACTGGTTGCCCATGTGGGGGACCATGTCGGAGACCATCTTGCCGCAGCGGCCCCGGGGTCGAAACGTCCACAGCGGTCGTTTCAGGTTCCCGTTCTCGCCCTGGAAGGTGACCAGTCGCTCGTTGCCGGGCAGGGGCTGACCGTCGCGCTTGATCAGCTCGGGCTTGTAGTCGAACGAATCGACCTGGCTGAAGGCCCCGGCGCAGAAAACGACGATCACGTTCCTGGCCCGGGGAGCATGGTGCCCGGCACGGGGTGCGGCCGGCCGGGCCGGGTCGATGGTCGGAGCCGCTCCCAGTCGGCCGTCGGCATCCAGCAGGCTGGCCAGCGCCATCGCGCCCAGTCCCCGCGTGGTGTCGCCGAAGAACCGGCGGCGATCGAGCAGGGCCAGGGCCTGGGGAGAGGCAAGAGGTGCGGACACTCGACCGGTTACTCCAGAAATACGAACTCGTTGGAATTCAAGAGCACCCGGCCGACCTGTTCGATCCCGAACTCGCGAGCGAGCCCGACCAGCACCCCCCGCTCGTCGTCATCCATCGGTCGTCCCAGGGTCCAGGTCACCATCGCCCGGACCTGGTCGGCGAGGTCTCCACCGGTGGCTCGCTGGGCCCGTCCGGCCAGGAACTCGGCCTGGCGGTTGACGAAGCGGCTGTTGAACAGGCCCAGCGACTGGATGGGCGTCGTCGAGCGGGATCGCTTCGGTGCCATTCGGCCTCCGTCCGGGCAATCAAATGCGCCGAAAATTCCCGGTCGGATCAGGCGGATCCTGGTGCCGTAGATCATCCGCCGCCAGCCGACGGGAGTGAACTCCTCCTTGGGCACGTAGTCCCCGAAAGTGCTCTCTGGCACGTCATAGAAGTCGAAGCCGCGACCGTACATCCGGTCGTCGAGTCGACCGCTGGCCGCCAGAATCGAATCTCGCAACGCCTCGGCTTCGAGCCGGCGTGGTGGAAACCGCCACAGCAACCGCGAGTTGCCGTCGCGGGCGAGCGCGGCGGCATGGGGTCGAGATGACTGGCCGAAGGTGGCCGAAACCAGGATCCGGCGATGCAGGTGTTTCAGCGACCAGTCGTGCTGAACCAGGTCGAGGGCCAACCAGTCGAGCAACCGGGGGTGCGTGGGCCGGGTGCCGTTACGACCGAGATCCGACGGCGTGTCGACCAGCCCGGTGCCGAAGTGATGCTGCCAGGCCCGGTTGACGATCACCCGGGCTGCCAGCGGGTTACGGGGGCTGGTGATCGCGGTCGCCAGGGCCACGCGTCGAACGGTGTCGGACGCTTTTGCATCGAGGTTGAGTGACCCGAGAAGCTGGGGCGAATCGGGCGCGACCTGTTCGAGCCGTTGCATCGGGTCGCCGCGTTTCAGTCGATACGTGATCTCGGGGGCCTGGAACGAGCCCAGGAACCCCTGGGGCCCGGCGGCCAACCGGTTGAGCTCTCCCTGGACCGAAGCGAAGCGACCGGCGAGTTCGCGAAGCCGGGCGACATCGGCGGGTGGAACATCCCGCAGGCGAATCTTCGCGGCCGAACGACCGTCATTGGGGTGGAGCGTGCGGTCACGCGAGTCGGCGACCGTTCGCCAGCCGTTTGGGCCGTCGGGAACCTGGAGGTCGTAGTCGACCGGTACCGAACTGCCCATCGGCTTGAGGATGACCCGGTTGATGGCCCGGGGTTTGTCGAAGGTGATCGTCACCCAGGCGGACCCCGACACGGCGGCCTGCCAGAAGAAGTTCAGCTTGCGTGCTCCGTCGATCAGGTTCTCGGCCAATCGCGACTGGTTGGCCATGGCGAAGCTCGACGATTCGGCCACGGCACCCAGTTCGGCCAACGCCACGTTCTCCGCCGTCTTCTTCGGGTCGCCGGCCGGTGTCCAGGCTTCCAGGTCGTCCAGCCGCGGCGGCCCCCCGTCATTGGTGGCATGGATCTCCAGCCGCAGCATACGGGTGGTGACCACCGCGAAGGTCTCGGTCGTTTCGTCGAAGTCGACCGGATCGCGCAAGCGGTGTGTCTTCTTCCGGGCCTCGAGTTGTCCAGCGATCTTGTCGAGTTGTTTCCGGAGTTTCGGCAGCCGGGACTGCCATCGGTCATTCTCCTCGCCGCGGATGCGGCGATTGCCGTAGCGCAGTCCCGAGAAGACGGCCTGCACGGCGTAGTAGTCCTTCTGGGGAATCGGATCGAACTTGTGGCTGTGACATCTTGCGCAACCGATCGTGAGTCCCAGGAACACCGATCCGGTGGCCGATATCACCTCATCCAGTTCGTTCTGCCGCTGCTGGCGGGTGAGTCGTATGTCGGGGCTCTTGACGGTGTCACGCGGTCCGCAGACCAGGAATCCTGTGGCGGTGTCTTGGCCGGTCGTGTCGCCGGCAATTTGATCGAACACGAAACGGTTGTACGGCCGGTCCTCGTTGAGGGCCCGGATCACGTAGTCGCGGAAGTGCCACGCGTCGGGGATTCGCGAGTTCGTCTCGTACCCGGTCGTTTCGGCGAACCGGACCAGGTCCAGCCAGTGTCCCGCCCAGCGTTCACCGTAGCGCGGACTGGCCAGCAGCCGATCGACGGTCCGTTCCCAGGCACCGGGTCGCGAGTCCGCCAGGAAGTGTTCGGTCTCTGCGGGCGTGGGCGGCAGACCGGTGATGACCAGCGACGCGCGTCTCAACAGCCGCCGCCGGTCGGCGCGGCCGGAGAGTTGCAGGCGATCGGCCTGGAGCCGGGCAATGACGAAGGTGTCGACGGGCGAGCGGATTCGGTTGGCCGACGTGGCGGGGACCGTCGGCAGCGGGACCGGTTTCAGTGGCTGGAATGACCAGTGCGTTCCGCGCGGATCCGTGTCCCGGGGCATCACCGCACCGCGTCGGATCCACTCGAAGATCGTGCGGACTGCGGCGGCATCCAGTCGAGGCCCCTTGGGGGGCATCATCACCTCGGGGTCGCGGCTGTTGAGCCTCCTGGTCAATTCTCCGGATTTCGGTTTCCCCGGTCGGATCGCCGGATCACCCGAATCGCCCCCGGCCAGCAACGACTGGCGGCGGTCGAGTCTCAGCCCGCTTTCCTGTTTCTCGGGTCCGTGGCATCCCAGGCAGTGCTTGGCCAGTATCGGCCGGATGTCCTTGTCGAAGTCGGGAGCCGCGGCGCGGAGGGAGGCCGCGGCGTTCAGGACGAGCAGGACTGGCAGCAGAGCCTTCATGGGGTCGATTCTAACGCCCATTGCGACCGAAGATCGACCCGGTGCACCGCCCCGAGACCTAGATCAGGATCTCGTTGACGACCCGTCCGTAGACGTCGGTCAGTCGAAAATCGCGTCCCGCGTAGCGGTAGGTCAGTTGCGTGTGATCGATACCCAGCAGGTGCAGCATCGTGGCGTGGACGTCGTGAACGTGAATCTTGTCGGTGACGGCCTTGAACCCGAAATCGTCGGTCTCACCATAGGTCATCCCGCCCCGGACGCCGCCACCGGCCATCCACATCGAGAAGCCATGGTGGTTGTGGTCACGGCCGTTGCCGTTCTCTGAAACCGGGGTTCGGCCGAACTCGCCACCCCAGACCACCAGCGTGTCCTCGAGCAGACCCCTCTGCTTCAGGTCAGCGATCAGCGAGGCGATCGGTCGGTCGACGTTGCGGGTCAGGGTGACCATCCGTTCGTTGTGGTTGTCGTGGGTGTCCCAGGGCTGGCCACCGTCGTAGTACAGCTGGACGTAGCGGACGCCCCGTTCGCACAATCGGCGGGCCAGCAGGCAGCCGTTGGCAAACTTGCCGGTGCCGTAGGCATCCCGGGTCTGTTTGGACTCCTGTTCCAAATTGAACGCGTCAGTCGCCTCGAACTGCATGCGGAAGGCGGTCTCCATGGACTGGATCCGCGATGCCAGGCGGTCGCCGCCGCCGCGGTTTTCGAGGTGTTTCCGGTTGAGCTGGCCCAGCAGGTCCAGCTGCCGCCGCTGGACGTTGCGGTCGTACCGGGCGTTTCTCAGAAACGGGATGATCTTCTCGGGGGCGAGATTCGAGTGGTTGATGTGGGTTCCCTGGTGGTGGTTGGGCAGAAACGCACTGGTCCAGGTCAGCGGCGCCTCGACCGGGTACCCGGTGGCCAGCACCACGTAGGCGGGCAGGTTGCGGTTCTCCGAGCCCAGCCCGTAGCTGATCCAGCTGCCGACGCTGGGAACCGCCGAGGTCAACGCGCCGCAGTTCATCAGGAACATCGCGGGGTTGTGATTGGGATTGTCCGAGTGGCACCCCTTGAGCACGCAGATGTCGTCGATGACCCTGGAGATTTCCGGCAGCAGATCGCTGACGATCACTCCGCTGTTGCCGCGGGGAGCGAACTTGCGGATCGAGGGCAACAACCCGCCGGTGATCCGTTCGGTCCGCAGCGTCGCTCCCGGTGGCCGCTGCCCCTCGAATTTCTTGAGTGCCGGCTTGGGGTCGAACAGGTCGCCCTGGTAGGGGCCGCCGTTCATGAACAGCTGGATCACGCGGCGGGCCTTGCCGCCGTAATGAGACAGCGACTGGTCGGCCGAGAGAGCCGAGGTGACACCGACGGCGCCGAGGCCTCCGCCGAGCCGTCCGATCATGGCCCGCCGCGAGAGCGGGTCGAGCCGGGGGGTGCGGGTTGTTGTCTGGGGTTCGTAAGGGATCATCGGTTCGTCGCCTGTCGTGTCGGTCAGTCGACAAAGAGAAACTCGTTGCTGGCCAGCAACGCGTGGAGGTACTGGGACCAGCGGGCGGCCCGTGCCGTCTTGTCGGTGGCGGGGTTGCCGGAGAGGAACCGTTCGCCGAGAGCCAGCTCGTCGGTGTCCGGCCGCCGCTGGAACAGGATCCGGTACGCGTCGTGGATGTGAGACGGCAGCGGTTTCCCGTTGCCGATCCCGATCACCGTGGCCAGGCGGTCGGCCTGCTGGAACAGGAACGGGCTGTTCATGGCGAACAGCTGTTGCACCGGTGTGGTTGTCGGTTTCCGACGTGCGCTGTGCGCGCCGGGATCCGGAAAATCGTGCATCTTGAGGATGACGCTGAGGGTCTTGCGGTCGATTTTTCCGTAGAGAGTCCGTCGCGAGTAACTGTTGTCGCCGAGGTTGCCCGCGGCACCACCGAGCCGCTGATCCAGCGAATCGGTGACCTGCAGCATCGCGTCCCGCCACGGTTCGATCGCCAGCCGCCGGGGAGTGAACCGCCACAGCAGGCGGTTGTCGGGATCGCTGGTCCGGCCGTCGGGCCGATTGCGACTGGACTGGCGGTAGGCGGCCGACCCGGTGATCTCGCGGTGCAGCCATTTCAACGACCAGTGGCGAGCGACAAACCGGGCGGCGAGGTCATCGAGCAGGCCGGGGTGAGAGGGCCGTTGTCCCTGGGTGCCGAAGTTGCTGGGCGTGCGGACCAGCCCCTGCCCGAAGTGCTGTTCCCAGATGCGGTTGACGATCACCCGGGCAACCAGCGGGTGGCCGTCGCTGAACATGGCCCGGGCCAGTTCCAGTCGTCCGCTGCCCTGGCGGAACGGCTTGAGCTTGCCGACGGTCAGGACCTCGAGGAACCGCCGGGGAACCAGCGGTCCTTTTCTCATCGGGTTGCCGCGGATGTGGATGTGCAGGTCACGGGGTTTCCCGTGGCGAAACTCGATCCGATTCCGCGCGGGCCCGTCCGGAACCACGTGGATGCTGGCCTCCTCGACCGCCCGTACCATCACCGTGTTCGACGCAAACTCGGCCGATTTCCGGATCGCGGCGATCTTCGCCTCGATCTGCTTGAACCTCTTCTTGTTTGCCGGTGTCTTGGGCAGCTGTTCCTTCATCTTGGCCAGGCTGACGGTGAGGTTGCGGACCTGTTCGCGGGCCTCGCGAATCGGCAGCCAGACATCATCACCGGCCAGGGGCCGATCAACCGGCCGGCTGCTCATCAGTACCCCGCCGATGGCGTAGTAGTCGCGGTTGGAGATCGGATCGAACTTGTGGTCGTGGCACCTCGAGCACGACAGTGTCAGTCCCAGGAAGGTCCGGCCGAAGACATCGACCCGCTCCTCGAGTTCCTTGGCCACGGTTTCACGGACCAGGCTGATGTCGAGCTTGAGTTCCTTCCAGTAGGTCGGGCTGAGACCGAAGAAGCCCAGGGCAGCCAGGTCGTCGGGGCCGGTGTCCTTGATCAGGTCGGTGGCCAACTGGCGGGAGACGAAGTCGTCGTAGCCGGCGTCCTCGTTGAGGGTGCGGATGACCCAGTCGCGGTACCGCCAGGGGTTGGCCGTGCTGCTCTCGAACCCGGGCAGCGCGTCGGCGTAACGGGCCTTGTCGAGCCAGAAGCGGCCCCAGTGTTCTCCATGGGCCGGCGAGGCCAGCAGTCGTTCGACGAGGCGGTCGTAGGCACCGGGAGCATCGTCGGCGACGAAGACGTCGACCTCCTCGGGGGTCGGTCCCAGGCCGACGAGGTCAAAGCTGAGCCGGCGGATCAGCGTGCGGCGATCGGCCGTCGGCGAGGGAGGCAGGCCGTTTTTCCGGAGCCGGTGGAGTACGAAGCGGTCGATCCGATTGCGGGACCACTCGTCGTCGGCAAGCCGGGGGACGGTGGCCTGGAAGGGGCGAAACGCCCACCAGGCCCGGGCCCGGGGACTGTCGGGAGCGACCGCTGACAGCGACGGTCCGCCGGTCCGCGGGTCGGGAGCGCCCAGGGCCACCCACCTCTCGAAGATGCGGATTTCCCTCGGCGTCAGCTTTTTCTTGGGTGGCATCTTGATGCCGTCGTGGCGGACCGCGTCGATCAACAGGCTCTCGCCGGGCTTTCCGGGAACGATCACCGGGCCCGACTCGCCCCCCTTGCGGGTGTCCTCGCGAGTGTCCAGTCGCAGTCCGCCCTGCAGTGGTTTGGACTTGGCCGAGTGGCACTCGAAGCAGTGCTTGACGAACAGCGGCCGCACCTCCCGCTCGAAGAACTCGGCCTGCCTGGCCGGGATCTTGCCGTCGGACGTCCTTGCGGTCTTAGCCGGGCCGTCGGCCGCGCGGCCAGCGGCCGGCAGCAACAGCAGCAGTGGCAGGGCAATCAGCAGGCGGGGGGTCACTTTCCAGCCGCCGTTTCGGTCCCGATGCAGAACAGGTGTTTTTCGCCACGGATGTAGAAACGGTCGTGAGCGATCGCCGGCGAGGCGTAGGTGAACTCGCCCAGCTTGTTCTCGGCGATCACCTGCAGCTTCGGACCCGGCTTGACCGCCTTGGTGATCCCGTCGTCAGCGATGAAGAAGGCCAGGCCGCGGGCGGTGACCAGCGAACCGCTGTAGTGGCGCCCGAGCCGGCCCTGCCAGAGCCGGTCGCCCGTCTTGGCGTCGAAGCAGTTGCCCGTGCCCCGGTCGTCGGCGACCAGCAGGTACTTGTCGATGACGACCGGGCTGGGCACGTAACACTTGGCTCCGCGCGAATGCCAGGCGACGTGCGACTTGGTGACGTCGCCGTTGCCCCGCGGGTTGATTCCCATCACGTGGTAGGTCGGGTATCCGCAGGCCATGAAGAACAGGTTGCCGTCATAGACCATCGACGCCACGAACTGCTCGGTCGG
>Ga0310120_10001831_pt1 | contig 15858 bp, 12 predicted proteins | sample CB27_AW_983_MG_FD_203506 | JGI IMG/M metagenome (GOLD analysis project Ga0310120, IMG submission 203506) | Marine microbial communities from Western Arctic Ocean, Canada - CB27_AW_983 | ecosystem: Environmental > Aquatic > Marine > Oceanic | place: Canada: Western Arctic Ocean | collected...
GCGCAGGTGCTGGGTAATCTTGCTATACTTGTAGCCCAGCTCGTATGCAGTCTGGCGGTCGTTGCCCTGATTCCGCTCCCAAGTCATCTCCAAGATCCTGGTCACCGCCGGGGCGGAAACCACAATCTGCCCTGTGAAGGCTCCGAAGGTTTTGGCATAGGACGCGATGGCATCTTCCCGCATGCCCTGCTTGTCGTAGGACTGGGAAAGAAGCAGGGAGACAAATCCAGCATAGGCGCTGTAGCCTTCTTCGGAGGTCAGGTATTCCTTGGCCCGCGTATTGACCTTCGGCCAGTCGCCTTTTTCGGACAGAATGGTCACGACGCGGTAGAGGGCCCGCTCCTTCTGCTTCTTCTGCGGTGCGTTATTATAGACGTGCTCGAGACTGTCGATGGCCTTCTGTTTCTCGGCCGGGCTGGTCGAGGACCCCAGGATATCGGCCATCCCAAAGTTGGCATTGAAGCGATACGACTGGTCCTCCCGTTTGAGAACCTCCTCATAGTAAGGCAGCGCAGTGCGGGGAGTGCCCGTCTTTTCGCGCAGGTAGTCACCCACGCGAACGAGCACATAGTTGGTGAGCTGAGTCGGCTGGAATTCTCCCTTCAGGTCGATGAAGAGAACCTTGATCATCGCTTCCGCGTCGCGCTTCTCCTTGTCGTTCTCCTCCTTGGAAGCCTTCTTGCTCTTCTCCTCGAAGACCGTGATGAGAGCAATGCGAAGGAGGGCCTGGGCTTCGCGGTTCTGCGAATCAATGCCAGGAAACTCGTAATAGTGATCCTTGAGCTGCTTCTCGGAGTTCTGCTTCAGGTAAGCGCGAGTGTAGGAGTTGATGGCCTCTTCCAGGCCAAAGGCTCCTTGCACCGCAGCCAGTTCGGAGATCACTCCCTGGAGACGCTCGAGGGCTTCCTCGGCGCGATCAACCACGGTGAGAGGATGAACCCCGGCCACTGCGACCTGGGCCTTGTAGGGCGAAGCCGATCCGTGCTCCTGCCAGAACTTGTCGTAGAAGGGCACTGCTTCCTTCACGCGCGGGTTGGCTTCCCGGCCCCGTTTCTCCTGACCAAGCATCCCGACGAGGTAGAAGAGGGACTCTCCGGCAACCATCTTGTGTTCACGGCGTTCGGACAGCTCAAGAGCCTTGAGGTAATACTCCTCGGCGGGGGCCCACTCTTCCTGCGTCTGGAACACATTGCCCTTCAGGTTGTAGGCCATGTCCATGATTTCGCTGTTGGAAAACTCACTTTCGAGGCGATTGAGTTTCACCAGGGCGGGATCGAGCTCGTCTTCTGCGAAGTGGCAGTTGGCCCGGTCATAGAGGGCAAAGGGGAGGTAGACGTTCTGGCGAGGATCGGGAAAATTGGAGAGGAACTTGTCGAGCAACTCCGCCGCAGCCGTCCAGTATTGCAGGCGGGAGAGATTGGAGCCCTGGAAGTAAAGGGCGGCCATGCGGAAGGTACTCTTCTCATACATCTCGACATGATCATCGAGATACGTGCGCGCCACGTCATACTTGCCGGTGTAGTAGTAGCTTCCACCGAGGACGTGCAGGCAGATATCATGCTGCTTGGATGGTGAGCTCAGCTTGGGAAGCAGTCGCAGGGCGACTTCGATGCACTTCTCATACTCGCCTTCCATGAAGAGGCTGGTGAGCATCATGCTCCGGACCGACTCCTCGTGCTTGCTGCCCGGGAAGGTCTTGAGAAAAATGCTGCCGTACTTTTCCGTGACGAGCACCTCGCCGATGATGGCCGAGGTCCGGATCAGGTTGTAGAGGTAGTTCTCACGCTTCTTGGACTTGTTGAAGTAAAGCTCCAGTTGCTCGTAGGCCGCGAAGGCTCCGCGCGTGTTGCCGGCATTTTCGTGAATGTAGGCCGTGGCGGCGGTGGCGATCACTTCGTGAGGATCTCCCGAGCGGAGCTGGCTTTTCAGCTCTTCGAGATCGGCATTGATTTTCTCGATGTCGATCTGGCGATTGCTCTTGGGCGGATCCTGGAAGGGACGGTCGATCGTTCCGATCTGCAGCTTGCGGGCCTTGATATCATCGATGGCGGCCTGCGTGCTGGGGACGAGGGCATAGAGTTCGAAGGCGGAACGGTCCATCTCGTTGGAGAGGGCATCTGCAGCCAACTTCATGAAGACGGGCGCGAACTGGTGCATCTGGAAGGGCTCCAACTTGATGTCCGCGCGACTCTTGTTGAGGAAGTCGAGGAAGGCCTGCTCGTTTTTCTTTTCGATCACGGCCTCAACCATGGCCTGGAAGCCAACCATGATTCCCTCGTCGGGGGTCGGAAAATTCTCCTTGTTGGCAATCGCGGTTTCCAGGTTCTCCATCCCCCCCGGAATTTGGAAGAGCTTGAAGTGGGCCATCGACATATTGATGTAGAAGGCTCCGCGCTGGTAGGTGTCGCGCTTGGGATCGCGCTCCTGCAAAAACTTCTTGTACTGCCGGATGGCGGTTTCCCATTGCTGGGCACCGATTGCAGCATCCCCCCACTTCAGAAGGGACTTCTTGTGATAGTGGTTGAAGCTTCCTTGGTTGGCGGCATCGAGACCCGCTGCCCCGGCGTTCTTATTGGGGTACTTGGTGTAGCACTTTTTGAAGGACTCCATCGCGTCATCCCACTTCTTCAGTTTCAGCTCACAATAGCCCTTGTGGTACCAGAACCATCCGAACTTGGGACCGAAGAGTTGCATCGCACGACCGTCGAAGGTCCGGCAGGCCTTGGAGAGAACGGCGTGGGCTTCGGCCCACTTCTTGGCCCGCATGGAGGTGAGGGAGTTACTCCAGGCGACATCGATACCCTGCCCCGAAACCTCGGGAGCGCTGACGAGGGCAAGGAGGACGAGGAATCCGCAGAGAAATCGTTTCTTGTTGGAATTCATGATAGCAATTGGGATTGGAGATTGGGGCTAAGCTTCTCTCAGGAAAAGAGACACCCGGCAAGAACACCAACGATCCGGCCGGGCATTTATTTGGTTAGAACATCGCGAAACTAGTCGTTTAGCTGATCCTCAGTCAAGAGATCGGTAAAGGTTACCGTATTAATCTCGTACTTGGCCAGCAGGTTGAGGACATCGACCACTCGCTGATGCATCGCCTTTCCCTCAACGTAAATCTGAACCAGAGGCTGGTCATTCCCAAGACGGGCGGAAGCGGCATAGGTGTCGAGACGCTGATCCAACATGGGGAGCATGCGCTCCTTACCCACCACGTCACGATCGAGCAGTTCCTGGGCCGCTCCCACGTTGGCGTAAATGTGGCCCTGCTCGTTGACCTTGATGAACAAGGGCTGGATGTCGGGCTGGGTGTCCGTCGGCGCAGCCGAAGGAAGCATCATGTTGTTGTCCCGTTCCTTCTGCTTGATGGTGGTGGTGACCAGGAAGTAGATGAGGAGAAGGAAGCAGATGTCGATGAGCGGGGAAATGCTCAGCATGGGCTTGTCTTCCTCAGGAGCTTGAACGCGGCGATGTCGTGCCATGATATTTCAGAAATAGGGGTTTGTTAGGAATGCGTCCAGAGACTGACGAAGATCACTTCGTTCACTCCGGCCGTGGCGGCGGCCCGGATGGCCCGACGCACATAGGTGAAGTGCACGCCTTCGTCCGCGCGCAAGTGCAGGCGGGGTTTCTGGCCTTTGTCTTCCCAGAGTTCCTTCTGCTTCTTGATAAAATCGATCATGTCCTCGTCATCGGCAAAGGCCTTCTTGCCGTCGGCCATCCGAAAACGACCCTCTCCGGCGTGCTTGTCACCATAGACGTTGATCACAATGCGGCCCATCTTCCCGTCCTGTCGGTCGGAGTGCTTGGCGATGGGCACCGTCACCCGCTTGTCCATCTCAACGATGATGAGGGTGGCGTTGACGATGAAGAAGATGAGGAGCAGGAAGACCATGTCGATCATGGCCGACATGTCGACTTCGAGATCATCTTCCTGCTCGTTCTGAGCAGATCGTAGTTTTTTGGATGACATCTCTGGTGGGAGGGTTCGGTTCGCGGAGGGCAGGGAAGGAGTCCCCCATCCGGCTAGACGGCGATACCTTCCGGAATCTTAGCCAGATATGCGTCCTGATTGACGGTCTGAATCGAGGCGTTGATCAGTTCCTCGGAAGCGTGGTGGGAGTCTGCCACCAGGTTGAGAAGCTTGTTCTTGAAGAAGAAGTAAGCAATCAGGGAGGGGATCGCAGTGAGCAGTCCCCAAAAGGTGGTGAGGAGAGCGATCTGAATGTCACCAGCGAGCTGGGCGGGATCTGCCGCACCCGTTGTGCTCAAGCTTCCGAAGGCTCCAACCATCCCGTAAACCGTCCCGAACAGTCCCAGCATGGGAGCAGCCTGGGCAATGAGGGCGATGTAGTTGATCCACACCATGTTTTTGCGACTCTCGTTGATGGTGAAATCGGCAATGGCATCCTCCACCCCATCGCGACCGAGGTCTTCTGGCTTGGTGGCATCGATGTTGGGCAGCGAGTAGGCGAGCAGGCGGCCGAGATAACTCGGATGGGAGGCGGAGAGCTCGATCGCAGAACGCACCCGGCAGTTCGTCATGTGATCGAGCAGGGCGGCCCGGAGATCGTCAGGGCAAAACTTGGGCTTCGTCAGGTTGATGAAGTTGAACACGCTCAGGGCGAGCAGGGCGATGATCGCGAGGCCAATGAGGATCATGGGCCATCCGCCATCGAGCACCCATTTTTCAAGGGCATTCTTATCACCGCCGCCTTCCTCCGCCGCCAAGAGAGCGGGCGCAGAGACAAAGAGGGTCGTGAGGGTGAGCGAAAAAACGCGGCGCAGACGCTTCGTAGGTGTGTATGTCATGGTAGGTTCCGGATTCGTGGGGGTTAGCTGCAATGGTGAATTTGGAGGGGCGTGGATTCTGTAAAGTGATGTGGATGAGTAAAGGATGCTTTTAAAAAAAATTACCACACTTCGCCTAACCGTTTTTCTGTTGCAAGGGTCAACGAATCAAGGCCCCACAAGCTTAGATTCTCTGCTCGCGGGGATCACCCGAATAGGTTGCGTTCCAGAATGGAAGAGGGCGCTTCGGGCGAGGCTCATGCTTTGCTGGTTTTGACCGGTCCTTTGCGATTTGGAAAGAGGGTCTGACAGATCTCGCACTGCGTGCCATCGCAACTCCGCGCAGAGCAGAATTCCCGCCCGTAAAAGATGATCCGCAGGTGGAGTTGGTTCCAATCCTCGCGGGCAAAGACTTTCTTCAAGGACCGCTCAGTGTCGGCCACATTCTTGCCCCTCGCGAGCTTCCAACGCTGCGCGAGCCGATGAATGTGGGTGTCCACGGGAAAGGCGGGGACCCCAAAGGCCTGCGCCATGACCACCGAGGCTGTTTTATGACCCACTCCCGGGAGGGCTTCCAGCGCACCGAAATCGGCCGGAATTCCCCCCCCGTGCTCCTCCATAAGGAGGCGGGAGAGTTCGGAGATGTTGCGAGCCTTTCTCGGTGCCAGCCCGCAGGGGCGAATGGCCCCTTCAATGGCTGCAACTTTCACCCCCTGCATGGCATCTGGATTGTCCGCCAGCGCGAAGAGTGATGGGGTGACCTTATTCACGCGCTCATCGCTACACTGCGCCGAGAGCAGGACCGCGACCAGGAGAGTGAACGGGTCGGTGTGGTCCAAAGGAATCGGTGTCTCCGGATAGAGTTCCGCGAGACGCCAATGAACAAATTCAGCTCGCTCAACCTTGGTCATGCGCGAAGCCTTTCGAGGGTCGAAAATCAGAGGGTAGGAGTCGCCCCGCGGCGAGTCTGCGCCACCCGGCGGCTATTCAGCTTCCGCATGGCCGCATAATACATCTGCGCACAATGGAGGTATTTGGTGCGGGCACGGAGCAAGTTGGCGGTCCGCTCCAGGGAGCCCCACTTGATGATGCTGATTTCAACGTCGCGAGTGGCCCAGTGACGCATCAGACCGAGAGTCGGATGATAAATGTCGATCGTGTTCGTCCCCACCAGGGAAGAACCGAAATCATCGATGACATAGAGATAGGGCAGACCTTTGATTTTGAAGATGGTTCCCACCGGATAGCGGGACCAGTCGGCGGCAGCGCTGCGCACTCGGCCATACTTCAAGGTTGAACCAATCGCATTGAGGCGACCGGGCGCTCCGATCTCACCTTCCTGATGCGAATAGGAGGTGGTGCGCACCACGCGATGACGCACGCGATCGCTGTTGTAGGTGGGGCAGCCGTGTTTGTCCTTCGGAAGAGCCGCAGTAGAAGCTTTCACTGACAAATCAACTTCGGCAGGCAGGAAGGAGTTTGGGGTGCGGGCCCACGAGAAGCCGGCCCGAGCTTGAGCTTTGGTGAGAAGTCTCGGGGTGTCGGAGTTCGACGCGAACCCCAAGCCACCGCAGCTTGATAGCGTTCCAATCGCAATTGCCGAGGCAACTGCTTTCATGAGCAGGTTTTTCATACAGATAAGGCAGGGGATCTTGATTTTCAAGAAAATCTAAGTTACGGCTTAGGGGCCGTTTTGTAGTCTGATTGTGGCGACGGAACAATCCTTTTTTCGCAAAACGCGTCTATTCGGGACCAGCACAGGCAATTTTCTACTAAATCCGTCTTTTTTAGGGTTCGGGTGGGAATAACTGGCCCAAATTTATACCCCCTCGGGGATTTCCCAGGAGGGCGTTTGACGAATTTTGAATCATTGAGGAGCGCGCAGGAAGCGCTCGAGGAATGGAGGGCGGCACGTTTCGCGCCAACTGCAGGATCGGGGCCAAAGAACTCGCAACACCTCAGACCTCTCCGGCCTCTTCCAGAAGACTCCGGATTCTTTCCGGCACGAAAGAGGCCTCGGTGGCCTCCTCCGCGGCGAGACGCATTTGGTGGCGTAGAATCTTGAGCTTAATTGGGGGCAGGTAGTCGTCGAGACAACGGCGAAGCGCTTCCACCGCATCGATGTCTTCGATCTTCACCAAGCGGAAACATTTCACCGCCAGTGCTTCCGCCGCGCCAGGAGTGAGTAAATCGGGCACCCGGTCCTTCAGTTCCTCGAAGGCTTCCTTCGCAATGGTGAGCCCACGCTTCTTGCTCAGTCCCCGAAGCAGGGCAAAGCCCTCGGCAGGAGTGGTCGTTGGGAAGAGCGGCACCTTGACATCGATGCGACCCGGCCGCTTGAGATCGACCTCGATGAGATCCGGACGGCTGGAAGCGAGGACCCAAAGCAAATGTCCCCGGTTGTCGGGATCGGACATCTCGCGCGCGATCATGGAGTAGACTCTGCTCGAGACCCCTGAATCCCCGCTCGCCGACTCTCGCTGGCCAAGGGCTTGGTCTGCCTCGTCCACAAAGACAATGCAACGGCCCAAGGCGTGCAGAAGCGCAAAGATCTTTTCGAGGTTTGCCTCGGTGCTTCCCACCCAGCGATCGCGGAAATTCCGCAGGGTGACCACGGGCACTCCCGCTTCGCCTGCGAGGCATCCCGCAAGATAGGTTTTGCCCGTTCCGACCGGACCACAAAAGAGATAGCCCATCGGCAGGGCCTGTAATTCGTCCTTCCTCCAGAGCGCCAGGTCCTGGCGCAGGCGCTCTTTGACCGAGTCCAAACCGATCACTGGCTCAAGGCTCCGATCGGGCTCCACGAACTCGATCAGTCCTTCGCAGTCTTTCTCCACGAGGGCTTTCTTCAACTCGCCAAGATCATCGACATTCAAGGGGCGCTTCTCATGATTTCGCCGTTGGAGCAGCCCTTCCACCGCACTCAGGCTCGCGCCGGAGAGCCGACGAGCCGGCAGGACCAGATTGTCTCTGAACTTTTCGAGCGCTACCGGAAAGCGGGACTGCAGACCCACAATCGCCTGCTCCAACTCTTCATCGCCGGGCAGGGGAATCTGCTGCACACTGCTGCGCGGATTTCCCGCCACCAGGGGATGGAGGTTGTTGATGTGATCGGAAAGCAGGAAGGCGGCCTGGTTGTGTTCATTCAACCGGGCGTCCGCGGCCCAGGACCGCAGCAAGGAGGCGATCGCGCTCAAGTTGTTGCTGAAGGCGGTCGGGTTGTTCGGAGCAACGAGGTGAGCCTGCCGAACGATCACGGCCACCCGGGGAGCCTCGCGATTGATCGCTCGCAGGTTCCGACAGTAAATTAGGTAATTCGTGAGATCGCGAATGGCGGTGAGGGGGTCGGTGGGCGAGGCGCGAAGGCGATCGTCGGCGCCCTTGACCCACTCTCCCACGATTTTTCTGCCACGCTCCACCTCCAATCCGAGACCGAGCTCGTAGGAGAGCACCACTTCGAACTGGGGAAGAAGCACCTCTAACAAAAAATCATTGAGCCGACCGAGGCGCGGTTCCTCCCCATCCGGAAGGAGGAACTGATCGTTGATGTTCCCGTGCAGGATGAAGCACCCTGCCGTCCCGCTCTCGTAGCGGGCGATGACCTCCTGGGCCCATAACGGCAAGACAGCCATCGCACCAATCTTGAAAGCTTACTCGCGCACGGACGGACCCATCGTGCCCTGGGCGTTCTCTTCTTCTCCCCCGCCGTCGGAGACACCCTCCTCATCACCAGCAAGCTCGATGCCCTCGGCAGCCGCAAAATCCGCCAAGGCCATCTCTGCGAGAGCCGACTGCTCGGACTCCTGCAACTCGATCTCGCCTAGGTCCATGCTGTCCCGCGCCACTCGAGCCCGACCCGCAGCCTTGGTGCGCTCTTCCTCCACCATCTCCTCGAGGCGATTCAGGGTATCACCCGCGCCCCCAATCTCGGTGACCATGCCGGCTGACATCTCGTTGAGCTCCGCAGTCGCTTTCTGCACCTTCATGTCGTTGATCCCGCGCGAGAGACTCTCAATCTTGGATTTCGCTTCCTTCACACTCACATCGCGAGCGCGTATGAGCTCCTTGTAGCGTTGCTCGGACTCCTCAAATTGTTTGGCCACCTCGTCGTGCGACTTTCCCACCTCCTTGAGCTTGAGGGCCAACTGACCAGCCGCAGCACGGTTTCCCGCCTTCAGGTTGGCCGCCGTCTTTGCTCGCAGCTCATCCTCGCGCTCATCCATCTTCTTGGCCCGCGACTTCAAGTCCTCGACCAAGGCCGCATGCGCCGCCAGAGCCTTGTTGAACTCGGTAATCTGTTTGCGCAGGTTCTCCTTTTCGACCTCCAGAAGAGCCTCCGGATTTGAACGCTCTGCCTTCCCGATCAGGCGAAGGAAGATGCCCTTAATGATATTACCGATCCGCTTAAACATAGTGAATAACTGGTTAACTGTCGCAGCATGGAGGGTGGATCAAAAGGCGGCAAGTATAAGCGAAGGAAGGAATTGGAATGGCGCCCGCACCGGAAATCCGGAAAATCCAACCCCGAGCTCCAAATTCGCTTCCTTCCCATTTCTCAGGCTCGGGTGTTCTCCGGCTTGAACTTGCCTTCCCCGCAAGCTTGCGACCATTTCTCAATCCTGATTACTTGAGCTCGTGTCTCGCGTGGATCCTCTCATCGGCTATCTGAAGCAACTCGCGCAACGGGGTGAAACTCATGTCCGCCTCAACGAAGAGGCCCGCACAGTCCTGCGTGCCTACTATCGGGCGGGCAAAGCCAGACCCAAGCAACCGATCCGCACCAGCGGGGTGGCCTGTCTGAGCGCCGATGCGACTGCCGTCGTGCGGGAAGAACCCGCTCCCTCCCCGACCATTCATACCGTCCAGGCACAGGGAACAACTCCTGCCGAGCAACTCGATTCTCTCCAGAGCCAAGCCCAGAATTGGGCCCCTGCCCGCTCCCTCGGCTCCTTGCGCGAAACCATGGTCTTCGCGGTGGGGAACCCGGCCGCCGACCTCATGCTGGTGGGAGAAGCGCCCGGCTACGAAGAGGAGCGAAGACGCGAACCGTTTGTGGGACGCGCCGGTCAGAAACTCGATCAGATTCTCATGGCCATGGGCTTCCAACGAAGTGACATCTACATTTCGAACATCTGCAAGTTCCGCCCTGCCCTGAAGAATCAGACCACCAACAATCGCAAACCGACCCGTCAGGAAATGGATGCCTGCCTTCCCTTCGTTCGGGCCGAGATCGCGATCGTGAAACCAAAATGCATCGTCGCCCTCGGTGCCACCGCAGCAGAAGGATTGCTCGAACGTCAAGATCCCGTCGGTCGCATGCGTGGCTCCTGGCATGAGTTTGAAGGCATTCCCGTGCGCGTCACTTACCACCCATCCTACCTTCTCCACAACGAGGCCGCGGTGGGTGAGAAGATGAAAGTCTGGGATGATATGTTAACGGTCATGGATTTTCTCGAAATGCCGATATCCGTGAAGCAGCGGGGATTTTTCTCGGGAAAATAGGCCGCGGAGAGGGCCTCCGAAATCGTTTTCAAATACTTGTGCGATTCCGCTCCGGATCTTCGTTTCATGCCACCGGTGGGACGTGCCTCGCATAGCCCCACCCGACCCTTTCTTTCTTCTTTGCAGCCTTAAGAATTGGTCGAGCCCCGTCGGATTGGTCTCCGGCGGGGTTTTTTATGCTTTTCCCGCCAGCAGCGTGAAAAGCCCCGCGATCATGAGTTACTCACCAGCAAAGTTGTTTCTTGATCTTCGCGCTTGGACTTTTCGACGGTCCCCTCGTCTTCCCATTTGACCTTCCGACATTCGACTCCATTACTCCCCTCCGTGAGTGAGCATCCATTTTTAGCCGACGAGTTTCATGTCCGTTGGTCGCAACTTGTTCCGGAGAACGTTGAAGCTGATATCGAAGCCGCCATCACCCAGGCTGAGGCGCGCATCGGAGTCATCTGCACAACCGGGAAAGGGGACTCCACCTACGAGTCCACCTTCGGCGCTCTCGAAAATGCTTCCGAAGCACTCGACCGCGGATGGGGACGACTGAATCATCTCGACTCGGTGCGCGACCACAAGGATCAACGCGATGTTCTCAACAAGATGCTCCCCAGGGTGAGTGCGTTCAGTTCCTCGGTGCCCCTCAACGCCGAGCTTTGGTCCGCCCTCAAGGCCTTTGCCGATTCACCGGCGGCCCGCGAGCTCGATCCGGTCCGCGCCCGCTACGTGGAGGAGACCTGTGCAGAGTTTCGCGATGCCGGGGCCGACCTCCCGGCTGAGCAAAAGGAACGCATGGCTCAGCTGCAGATCGAACTCGCCGAGGTCACTCAGAAATTCTCCGAGAACGTTCTCGATTCCACCAACGCCTTCGACCTCCTCATCGAGGACGAAGCCCGTCTCGCCGGCTTGCCAGAGACTGCCAAAGCAGGCGCTCTGGCGGATGCCAAGTCCAAGGATCTCGCTACCGACGAGCACCCCAAGTGGCGCTTCACCCTGCAACATCCCTCAATGGGCCCAGTCTTCCAGTACGCCGACGATGACGAATTGCGGCGGGAACTGTACCAGGGAAACTCTCTCGTCGGATTCCAAGGTGAGCACGACAACTCCGAACTCATTTGGAAAATCGTCCACTTGCGCCAGGAGAAAGCCGAGCTTCTCGACTTCCCCAACTTTGCCGACCTGACCCTGCAGCGGCGGATGGCCCGCGACGGATCCTCGGCTCTCAAGTTTGTCGAGAACCTCCACGAACGCATCGCGGAAGCCTTCCGAAAGGAGGGGGGCCAACTTGAAGCCTACAAGGCCGGGAAGACCGGCGGCGAGCCCACACCGCTCGAACCATGGGAGACCGGCTACTGGGCCGAGAAGCAGCGCAAGGAGCTCTACGACTTCGATGACGAAGACCTGCGCCCTTACTTCCGGGTCGAGAATGTCATGGGCGGCCTCTTTGGCCTCGCCACCCGACTCTTCGGCATCAGCATTACTCCCCGCGAGATCACCTATCATCAATCCGGGACCTCGCCGTCGAACGGCACGGTGGAAGTTTGGGATCCCGAAGTCACCTTCTATGAGCTCCATGATGCCGAGTCCGGCGAGCATCTCGGTTCCTTCTACGCCGACTGGCATCCGCGCGAGTCCAAACGCAACGGCGCCTGGATGAACTTCCTTGAGACGGGTCTCCCCGCCCAAGCCGGCAGTGGACGCAAGCCACACCTCGGACTGATCTGCGGAAACATGACCAAACCGGTTGGCGACAAGCCCGCTCTTCTCGCGCACTTCGAAGTGGAAACCATCTTCCATGAGTTTGGCCACCTTCTCCACCAACTCCTCAGTGAAGTGCCCGTCAAGGGCCTGTCCGGAGTGCGCGTGCCCTGGGACTTCGTGGAACTTCCTTCCCAGATCATGGAAAACTTCTGCTGGAACCGCGAGTCCCTCGACTTCTTTGCCCGTCATCACGAAACCGGCGACCCGATCCCCGACGAACTCTTCGCCAAGATGATCGCCGCGCGAAACTACATGAGCGCCACCGCCTTCATGCGCCAGCTCGCCTTCGGAAAACTCGACCTCGAGCTCCACCTCCATCTCTCCACCTACACCGGCCGCGACCTGGACGAAGTCGACCGCGAGATCCTCGCAGGATACAAAGTCCCGCTCGCCAGCAATCCGCCCACCATGGCTCGCCGCTTCACTCACCTCTTCGGGAGCTCCACCGGCTACGCCGCCGGCTACTACTCCTACAAGTGGGCCGAGGTCCTCGACGCCGATGCCTTCACCCGCTTCCGCGATGAGGGCGTCCTCAATGGAGAGACCGGACGCTCCTTCCGCGAAACAATCCTGAGCAAGGGAAACTCTAAGTCGCCCGACGATCTCTACCGCGACTTCATGGGGCGCGATCCGGAGCTGCTCCCACTCCTCGAGCGCAGCGGCTTGGCCTGACTGGCGGCCCCTTTCCCCCCGGGGCATGGTTGCGCCCACACCCACGCCTCGCTCGCAGCTCGGCCGCGACAGCTCTGCGACGGCCTCTCCCTACCTCTCCTTCTGCGATTTCTTGCTGCGAAAGCGCTCCGGCAGCCAGGAGGTCGCCACCACTTCCTTGATCTCCGCGATTACTTGCTCATCTCCCTCACTGGTGGGAATCTTAGCCATGTAAACCAGCCTCACGAGGGCCATAACCGCGCTGTGACGATTGAATAGCACCGGCTCGTTCTTCAAGGAATCTAAGATGCGCCAATCCTCACCCGCACCCCGAGGGGCATAGGCGATGATCTTTTTGTTCTCCGCATAGTCGTGGAGAATATAACTCTGCCACTCCGTTTCCAGATAGCCGTTGCCGTAGTGGCTCTCGGGATAGGCCCACACCCGCATTTCGACTGGTTCGCGAGGCTCACTCTTCAGGAAGCCATCCCAGGACAAGTCGCCCACTTCAGCAAAGAACTCCCAGTAGACTTTCGGCATCACGCCCTCCAGAAGCACCACCAGCATCCGTGCCTTCTCTCCCGGGACCGTCACGCGGTAAAGAAACTGGGCCTCTCCGTCGGAACCCAGGGCTCGATGCTTGAGGTTGAGATCGTAGTTCCCCGGGGCGGAGAGCGCTTGGTAGTAGCGCTTGAACTTCTCCTGAATCGCCTCCGACTCGTAGATGAAGGGGGAGGCGGCCTTCACGCTGGTGGCATTGAGATAGGCCCGCGCCACCGTCTCCGCCATCGCCGCTTCCGGATCATCCGCCATCAACTTCCCCAATTCCATCCCCAGCAGAGGACTCCGAAGGTCATTCGCCACCGGGGGCTTGTTGGTAAACATGTCATCCATCCACATGATGGTCGCGGTAATGAGAGAGACTGCGAACAACAAGGTCACGAACACGGTGGTCTTCGGATAGTGCCCCATGAGCCACGCAAAGCCATTCTGGTGATCCGGCTGCGCCTGGTCATCCCAGTCTGCCTGGGTGTGTTTCTCTCTCCGAAATTTGTGCGCCTCCTTCGCTGCTTCGCGCCGCACCAGGACCTGCGCTCCGACCGGGTTGGCCTTGCTCTTCCCGCGAAATTTCGGTTCGGCCTCGTCCCCCTCCGGTTCCAGTTGCACGACACCGCGTTCCCCAGCGTCCCCTCGATTGGACGAGCCTTCCGTCCCGTCATTTGCGTCTCCATTGCCTTGCGCAGGCTCTGCAGTCGATTCCTCCGACCCATCCTCGTTCACGCCCCCACGCTCGTGCTTGCCCAAACGCTCTTCCAGACGACCAATCGTATTGGCGAGAGTTTCCAGCGCATTGGCCAACACCACGTCCGTTCCAACTCCCGTCAACTCTGCCGCTTGCTTCTTGTAACGACCCACCAAGAGGGAGGACTTGTCAGCCACCGCCGCCAAGTTGACGTGGGTAAACTCTTCCGGAAGATTCATGCTGACCGGAATCGCCATTTGCTCATCGCCTTCGCGGTAGCGCACCTTCACTGCGCAGCCCGGGCAAATCTCCTCCATGGCGGGAGAGAGCGCTTCGAATTCCACTTCGGCACCGCAGGCGGCACATTTCAGGGTGACTGACATCGGTTCCTAAAATCCGGCGAGTTTGCCGATGGTGCAATCAGGCAACGCGCACATACAATACCGCATTCTCAAGGAGACAAGAAATAAGATTGGGCGGGGCCGCGGAGCAAAGAACTGAGCCTTTCTTCCAACTCGCCGCCAAAATAGTAAGGATCCACTAAGGTCTCGCAGCCGTTCCCACTCTGAAGGGCTCCCCTTGGGCCCGGAGGCCTGGTGAGATCCCTCCCAAGGTGGCTCCAGACCAGAGGCTCCCCCGGGAAGATTTACTTCGGTAGCTTCGCGTGGCTCCCATCGCAGAGAGGCTGGCCCGCGCTGTGCTTGCAGAGACACCAAGCCACGCTGGCCTTCTCGGTCACCTCGTGCTTCACGGGCACAAATTCAGTTCCCTTGTGACTCCCGTCACAGAAAGGCTGGGTCTCAGATTTTCCGCAGGAGCACCAAAAATAGGTGCCCGGCTCAACTTCCTGCACACAGGGTCTGCGGTCCGCGATGTTTGGCTCGGCCATGAGGGGAGCTTAGGAGAAATTGTTCTCCCCAACAAGAACCAGTGCAGTCCCTATCGACCCGAACTGGTCTCCGTGACCGGAGTGTCCGGCTCATCCGCACTGCTCCGCGCTGCCAGCAGCCGCTCTTCGAGGGGGCCTTCGGTGACCATCGCGGTGGGCGGGGCGGGATAGGTATCCATCGGCACAACTCGCAAATAGGTGGCCACGAGCCAGAAAAAAATCATCAGCCCCGCTGATGTTACGAAAAAACGAACCTTCATGGTGAGCGGTAATGTAAGGGATGGGCGGATGTCTTTATCTATTAGTTTTTAAGAGATTGCAACCTTTTTTAGTACGCCCCTGCCGACAGCTACGCTGTCTCACGTCCCACGTCCACTGATTCATGAACCGAATGAGATGCGATCCTGTTAGAGAGCTCCCGGGATTCTACTCCCTCTGGAATCTGATCGGACCTCGATCCGGGGATCCCTTCCCATTCAGGCGACCATTGGCCGCTCACCGTTTCCCCAACACGGAGGGCGCCGAAGTGGTGCCGAATCGATCCACCGAGACCACCGCAATCGCATCGGGAGAACCGCTCAAGGTCACGCGGCTCTGTCCCCCATGGACAACCACCGCCATGACCCAGCGTTGGCCGTAACGGGCTTGCACGGCATACTTGGAAGCTCCCGCCACCCGGGACCACCGCACCAAGGTGCCACTCCTTCCCCGCTGCGCGCTGGCAGCCGGAGTGGGCGGGGCCTTCTTGCTCGCCCATGGCATGGGCGGAACGAGTGCCGGTTGAGTATACATGCTCTTCGCCAGCGCGGAGCTCACTCCTCCCCGGTTCTGCATCAGGGCCTTCGCACTCCAGTGGACATGACCAACATAGTTGCGACCGACGCTACGGGATAGTTGCACTTGATTGAGGATTTCTCTCGCAGGCCTTCCTGGATCCTCGCTCGACTTGATGCGTGAGGTCGCAATCCCGGGCCAGACTGGACGGTTGCCCTGCGCGCGCCACCAGTTCAAGAGCAGGGAAAAACTTTGGGGT
>Ga0310120_10001835_pt1 | contig 15843 bp, 9 predicted proteins | sample CB27_AW_983_MG_FD_203506 | JGI IMG/M metagenome (GOLD analysis project Ga0310120, IMG submission 203506) | Marine microbial communities from Western Arctic Ocean, Canada - CB27_AW_983 | ecosystem: Environmental > Aquatic > Marine > Oceanic | place: Canada: Western Arctic Ocean | collected...
GCGGCTTTCTGCTCAACCAGGGCTCGGCTCTTCACTTCCTCGGCCCGCTGACGTGCCATTTCTTCCCGCTTGGCTTCTGACAGTTTCTGTTCCTTCTGCTCGGCCAGAGCACGACGCCTGGCTTCCTCGGCTTTCTGCTCAGCCAGGGCGCGGCGCTTCACTTCCTCAGCCCGCTGACGTGCGATCTCCTCGCGTTTGGCTTCCGCCAGTTTCTGCTCCTTCTGCTCGGCAAGAGCACGACGTTTGGCTTCCTCGGCACGCTGCCGCGCCATTTCCTCACGCTCCGCCTCCGACAGTTTCTGCTCCGCAAGAGCACGGCGCTTTGCCTCCTCAGCCTGCTTCTGCTCGACCAAGGCCCGACGCTTCACCTCCTCGGCTTTCTGCTCAGCCAGGGCCCGGCTCTTCGCGTCCTCGGCCCGCTGACGTGCGATCTCCTCGCGTTTGGCTTCCGCCAGTTTCTGCTCCTTCTGCTCGGCCAGGGCCCGCCGCTTCGCTTCCGCGGCTTTCTGCTCAACCAGGGCTCGGCTCTTCACTTCCTCGGCCCGCTGACGTGCCATTTCTTCCCGCTTGGCTTCTGACAGTTTCTGTTCCTTCTGCTCGGCCAGGGCCCGCCGCCTGGCTTCCGCGGCTTTCTGCTCAACCAGGGCTCGGCTCTTCACTTCCTCGGCCCGCTGACGTGCCATTTCTTCCCGCTTCGCCTCCGACAGTTTCTCTTCCTTCTGCTCGGCCAGGGCCCGCCGCTTCACTTCCTCGGCCCGCTGACGCGCGATCTCCTCGCGCTTCGCCTCCGACAGTTTTTGCTCGGTAAGAGCACGCCGCCGGGCCTCCTCAAGAGCATTCTCTTTCTCACCCGTACCTGAACCGGGTACAAGGGGCCGGGGTTCCACAACTAGCCCCCGCCTTCTGAGAGATTCGCGCACCGCTGCCACTTCCTTCCCGGCCTTCTCGATCATCCGTCGTGCTTCTGCACGCTCCTTGGGCTGCAATTTCCGATCCTGCATGCGTCGTTCCGCTGCCGCTACTGATTCGGTAGCAGCACGCAGGCCCGCTTCAGCTTTTGCCCTCCGCCGCTGCCTGTCCTCCAGGGGATTCTCCTCCCCCTGCTGTTCTCCCGCGGTCCTCCGCCGTTGCAGATTGTTGCGCAGGGCCGCCTGGCATTCCGTCGTCGCGATGGCTTCCCGCGCGCCCTCGTGGCGCCGCACCGCGGCCTGCTGATGCCGGTGCCTGAGGTCCCGTTTGATCTCCCTCTTGCCGGCCCGCACGATATCCACCCGACCGAGGTCACCCGCTACCCGGCTGGGACAGACGGCGGCATTCCAGGGTGCATCGACCCGCGGAGCGAAGACATGCAACCTGTCCTCGTGCAGTCGATGACGATTCCGGTGCGCGAAGTGATCGTGTCCTCTCCCGAAATCGAGCTGGCACCGACGTCCTGGCCGCCGCGCGTGCCGGTTCACCCAGGCGAAGTCCGGACCCCCGCAATGCACGTGGTTCCCCCGCATCGAAAAGCGTGTCACGTTGCGGGTGTTGATGATGATGGTGATCACCGTCACCCGCGGCACGCAGTGGGGCTGCACCGGCTCGTAGAAGTGGTCCACCGGGACAAAGTTGTAGTAGTCGGGGGACACATCGTAGGCCAGGTCAATTCCCGGATCGTAATCGTATACCTCGTCGTAGAGGGTCTCGGGCGGCAGGGGTGCCCATCCGAGATAGTCGTCGTTCTGGCGCCATGACACCCAGGCCGGGGCCCAGTCATCCCCCGGCACCCACACCCAGCCGTGCTGGGCGAGGAGAACCCAGCGGCCATAGTGATAGACCGCCCAGCCAAAGGGCTCCTCCGAGAGCCAGGTCCAGCCCTGGTCGGAATTCACCCAGCGGCCCCGGGTGTAGGGCCTCCAGACCGGATCTGTCCGCAATTCCGTCGGCTGCCAGACGAATCCATACTCCCGGGTCTCGAACCACTCCCCGAACCTGGAGAGCTCCGCGAAGAAGATCTGGTGGTCCCCGGCGTCCAACAGGGCTGCCGGAACCGCGTCCTGGATTGCTACCGCCTGCCCGTCATCCGGAAGCGGTTCAACTTCCCGGGGTGATTCTTCCACCACGATGTCCCGGGGCACATTCGCGAAATCCGCCGGATCGTTGGGTTCGGCGTCAAGCACTCCGACCTCATCAGACGCCTCGCCTGCATCGGGAATCTCCACTTCCAGGGCCGTGAGCGCGATCTCGAGCTGGCGGCGTGCTTCCTCCAGCTCCGCGTCCAGGGCGGCATCCTCGCGCTCCTTCTCAAGCTCCGCGACCTTCTCCTTCAGTTTGCTGGTTTCGACATCCGCTGAGAACTTTGCAAAATCACAGGCAGGGAAAACACACCCCCCAACAAGGGCCAGGGAAAGGAACAGGAAACGCTTCATCATAATACAAATGGATTCGGTCCATTCGACGGCAATCGCACCCTGCCCTATTCAACGGAATCTCCCCATAATTCCCCCTTTCCTTCCCCGTTGCCTTATTTGGAGCTTCAGCAAACCCTCCGATCCGTGCAAACTGCCCTCTCCCATGGCTGAAAACCCGTATCGCCTCACCGAGGATGACATCCTCGATCCCCCCACCACTTTCTCGGGCAAACTTCGCTTTCTCGGCCCCGGGTTTATCCTCTCCGCCTCCATCGTGGGTTCCGGGGAACTCATTGCCACCACCCTGCTCGGAGCCAAGGCCGGCTTTGTCTGCCTCTGGGTCATCATCTTCTCCTGCCTCGTCAAGGTCGCCCTCCAGCTCGAGTTCGGCAAACACGCCATCTACACCGGCCGGACCACCATGCAGGCCCTCAACGACCTGCCCGGTCCCCGTCTCGGCAGGGGACACCTCTCGATCTGGGCCTGGCTTTTCATCATGACCTTCAAGTTCCTGCAGGTCGGTGGGATCGTGGGCGGGGTAGCTCTCATTTTCATGCAGATTCCCGCCCTGGCCGACTTTGGCCTGACCTGGTGGACCCTCTTCACCGCTCTCGTCGTGGCGGTGATCGTATCGGTCGGGCGCTACGGCTTCCTTGAAAAACTCTCCCTGGTGATGATCGGGCTCTTCACGATCTTCACCCTGATCTCGGTGATTGCCCTGCAGTGGACGCCCAACGCGGTCAGCAGCCCTGAAATCCTCTCCGGCCTGAGCTTCCAGCTACCCGCGGCCGCGGTCATCATCGCGGTGGGTGCCTTCGGCATCACCGGGGTGGGCGGAGATGAAATCATGGCCTACAACTACTGGCTGCTGGAAAAAGGCTACGCTGCCTACACCGGACCACGCCCGAGCTGGACCAGTGGGGAGGCGCACGACATGTGGCTGCGGCGCGCACGCGGCTGGATCAGGGTCATGACCCTGGACGCCATGGCCGCCATGCTCTGCTACACCCTCGTCACGATCCTCTTCTACATTCTGGGTGCCGCCATTCTTCATCGCAATGGCCTCGTCCCGGCCAAGACTGAATTGATCTCGCAACTGGGCACGATCTACACCGAGTCGCTCGGGGGCTGGGCCTTCGGGATCTTCCTCGTCGGGGCGCTGGTGGTGCTCTTTTCCACCCTCCTCGCCGCCCTCGCCGCCTGGGCCCGGCTCTTCAGCGATGCCTTCAGCCAACTGGGCTGGGGGGACTTCCAGGATCCCGACAGCCGCAAAAAGTTCGTGAGGGCCTGCGCCTTTGTCTTTCCGGCTATCTGGGCCATTCTCTTTCTCACGTTCCAGGCCCCGGGGATCATGGTCATCATCGGAGGGGTCGCCAGCGCCTTCATCCTCCTCATCGTGGTCTATGCCGCAGTCATCATGCACCGCAAGTGGGTTCCGAGGGAGCTGAAGGGAGGGCAGTTCTACAAGACGGCCTTCCTCCTGAGTTCGGTCGCCATCGTCGCGGTGGCCCTCATCTCGTCCGCCAAGGCCCTCGGGTGGATTGCCTGAATTGAACGATCCGGTCACCAGAGGCAGACGAGGTGCCGGTCCCCCCGAATGAGCACCCTGCCATCCACCACCACCGGGGAGGCGATCACACCCTCCTCAATGTTGATCTCCTCCAGACCCTCGATCCCTTCCGCTGTCAGCCTGGCGGTAAAGACCGCCCCATCCCGGCGCGCAACGTAGAGGCGACTGCCCACCACCACCGGCGAAGCGCAGAAGGTGTGGACGGACTTCGGCAGACTCTTCTGCCAGGCCTTCTTGCCAGTGGTGACATCCACCATGGTCAAGGTTCCCCGCGCCTTCCCGGTATCGGTGAGCATGAGGGCCCGGTTCCCGTGAGTGGCGGGAGTGCAGGTGTCTGAGCCCCAACCACGTTCGCTCCAGAGCCAGGCTGACTTGGTGATATCTCCCTTGCCGCCCAGCTTGATCCCCGCCACCCGGTCTTCCCGTCCATAGGGAACGATCGCCACACCGTCCGTCCCGGAGGGAGAGGCGATGGTCCGCCACACCCGCTCCGGCTTGGGGTTGAATCCGCCACAGAACCACAGCTGCTTCCCGGTCTTGGCGTCATGACCGGTCAGGTGATCTCCACCCCAGGTCACGATTGTCTCCACCCCATCCACCTCCGCCACGAAGGGCGATGAGTAGCTGTCCCCGTTTTCCCCGACCGTCCTGAAGGGACGCTCCGTCATCCAGACACGTTTCCCGTTCTCCTTGTTGAGTGCGGCAAGGCAGGATGTCCCCGCCTGCTGCATGACCGCGATCACCAGGTGACCGCCCGCAAGGATGGGCGAGGTGCCCCGATCCCAGAGAATCTTGTCCGGATGGGTGACTTCATCCAGGTTGATCCTCCACACCACCTTTCCCTGCAGCGTGAGGGAGGCCACCGTGCCCGACTTGAAATAGACGAAGAGGTTCCTGCCGTCGGTGAGCGGGGACGAATTCGCGCTGCTGCCGATACGCTGCGTCCGCCCCAGTCGGGCAGCTCCCAGCTCCTTCCGCCAAAGTTCCTTCCCGGTCTTGAGGTCAAAGGCCTGAACCACGTCGTTCTCGCCGACCAAGCCGGTCACAAACACCTGGCTCTCCCACACCACGGGAGTCGAACAGGCCCGGCCCTCCAGTTTGATCTTCCACATGCGCTCCTTGGAGAAACTGGCCGGTCCCTCCCGGTCCGGCACCACCCCGTTGCGATGCGGGCCCCGCCAACCGGGCCAGTTTTCCGCCCTCACCCCGGCTGCCGCCCAGAGCATCCCCAGCAACACGATCACTCGCAAGTTCATGGCCCTACTACAGCAACGCATCCTTTCCGCTCTCAATAAGAATCGTAAACCCTCCTCCTGATAACCAATAAGCAATAACTAATATCCCCACCGCGATCCTTGACCAACGCCTCCCACTTTGGACACTCCTGCCTACATCATGGCTGACATCATCAACCAGACCGACATTGAACTCGGGGTGGTCGCCACCCACTCCGGATGGGTTGGAGGAATCGTCCCCGATGACGACGGAAACGTCCCACGCACCAGCGACGGGGAACTGGTCGTTCTCGCCGAGATGAAAAAGCTCCAGGAGCTCAGCGGTGTCAAACTCGACGGCGTGCAGATTCCCGTCATCCCCGGAACCAGGGGCGAAGACTTCGACGAACTCTGCAACGGATTCAAGGATCTCGACCTCAAACTCTACTTCGTCCTGATGGTGGGCGGTGCCGATCCCATGAACCCCGAAGACGAATCCGCGGTGGCGGACCAGCTCCTCTCCGGCCTGGAAGCAGCCAAGACCCACGGCGTCACCATTGTCTCCTCCACCTCCATCGAGGAGTGGATGAGCGGCTCGCCGCGCAAGGATGGCACTGACTTCGAGACCGCCGTTGAGCAAAACGCCAGGCTCCACCACCGCTGCTACACCGAGGCCGGTCTTGCCGATTCCTGCGTCGCTTCGTGGCACGTCGAGTTCCTGCGTCCCGGCGAGTTCGCCACCTTCACCGACATCGGCCGCCTCTGGAAATTCCTCCAGGCCGTCAACTCCCTCGTCGGTGGCGACGACAAGTTCTTCAAGTCCCTCACCGATGCCGCCCACTGCGGAGACTCCAATCTCACTATTCCGGAGAACGAGGATCTCATCGCGCAAATGGGCGCAGCGGGCGAACTCGGCTGCTTCCACGCTTCCGCCATGACCACCCGCGGATGTCTCTCCACCGACGATGGCTGGATCGGGGCCCTCCTCACCGCGGTGGCCAGGACCGGCACCCTCGAGCATGTCTTCGTGGAACTCTTCCGGCACGATGACGCGGCCCTGCAGGCCCTCCGGGACCTCGATCCCGGCCATGGCATCGATACCACCGATGGCCGGGACTACAACGAATGCACCGCCGACGGCCTCGCCGACATCGCCCACCGCCTCAACAACCTCAAGGCACGCGGCATCCTCTAATGCTCCTCTCGCCCCGCGGTCAATCCAGCCGCTAGTTCGAACCGAATACAGAACTGGTGCCCCGCTCCCCGGAGGATCCACTGTCCCTGCAGGCATTCCGTTACCCAACCAGTCTCTTGAGCTCCTTGTCCACCTCCTCCACCCAGGCATTTCCGGGCAGGGCATAGGGCCGGAAGGTCTCCAGATAGCCTTCGTGCTCATTATAGAAGAGCGCGCGGTGCAGGCCGAGGTTGCTTGCCGCCGGGCTGTCCACCAGGGCGGCCGAATCGTTCTGGCTCATCTGGAAAATGACCCTCATCTCGAATTCGCTCAGCGCCTTCCGGCTCAGGAAACGGTTCACGTTGTTGCAGGTATCAACCGTCGCTATCACGTGCAGCCCGTAACCCGTGCCCTCCGTCACGATCTCGTTGAGCTGCGCCCCCGGGTTGGGACCCGCATCGTCGCTGTCGAACGAAAAGTCGAAGTCATCCTCGTGCTTGAGCTTCTTGAACTTCTGCAGGTTGTGGATCAGCAGGAAGACCGGTGGGTCATTGGCGGCGACCTCCTCGTCCGACCCCCTCCGTTTCATTTCCTCGCCCAGCTCGCCCATCACACGTGGCAGATCGTTGTTTTTGACGATCTCCACCTGGTGTGGCACCGCTTCCACCACTCTCTGCAGGAACGCGGACTCGGACGATCCGGGGGTGGTTCCATCACACACAATAAACCTGATCCCGCCCTTCGCGGACTGGGCGGAAAGGGAGACCAGCGAAACGGCCAGCATGGCCAGGGCTGCTTCCTCCCGCTGACCGATCACGATCAGGTTGTTCCCGCTCTGGCGATTGAAGGTTGCCTCCGTCGGCCCCTTGATGGAGTTGGGCGAACCCAGCCAGGACCGCTTGGAAAAAGAAGGTTCGACCGTCTCGGTATGCAGGAGTCCGTAGAGCAGCCCATTCTCGCCGACATCTGCCGGGGAGTTGCCCTCGAACACAATGGGCGCGGAACAGTCATACGAGTTCTTCTCCGCAATCTCGAGCACATGCCGGAGAGACTGATCCCGCTCTTCATCCGGCAGCCAGACCACCTGGAACGGGCTGTTGGCTTCCAGGGCACCGGCGCTGTCGTTGTAGATCCCCTCCCCCGGACGCGTCAGCATGCGCGGGGCAGGGTTGGAGTCGTCCATGATGAGATAGGCATCCGACTCATTGCACTGCAGGGCCACCCGGATGACCATCTGACCCATCGTGGTGCGGGCCATGCTGTAGGCGCCACCCAGCGTCTGTGATCCGAGCAGCACATGAATGCCGAAGGCACGACCCTGGCGCACGATGCGATCCAAAAGGACCGAGGCATCCTGTGCGATGCGGTCGTCTTCCACGAAGAGTTCCTGGAACTCGTCGATAATCAGGAGGGATCGCGGCACCGGCTCGCTCCCGCCCGCCTTCTTATAGCCGGCCACGTCCTGCACCCCCAGCTTGCGGAACATGTCCCCCCGCCGCTTCAATTCCTCGTCTACTCTCTTGAGCACGCTCAGGCCGAACTCCCGGTCACTCTCGATCGCCACCACACGCGCGTGCGGCAGACGCGCCGTCGCGTAGCACTTGAATTCCACCCCCTTCTTGAAATCCACCAGGTAGAACTCCACCTGGTCGGGGCTGCACCAGAGCGAGAGATTCGAAATGATCACGTGAAAGAGCGTCGACTTACCCGATCCCGTTTTCCCGGCAAAAAGAGCGTGCTGCCGGGTTCCCTTCCCGATCGCAAGATACTGCAGCTTGGTCGCACCGGTTCTCCCGATGGGCACTCTCAGCTCATTGGTGGTCTCGCTGCTCCAGAATTCACCCTCCTTCGGAATGACGTGCTGGAAAGGCACTTCCACCCGGTTCGCGTCGACACTGCTGGCGCCGATCTTCTGAATGAAATCGATCGCAATCTCGGGATCGGGTGCGGGGTCGAACTCCATCGGCGTCCCATTCTGATCGTTCGTGCCCACCAGGAAGCGCTCGCCCTCGCAGCGAATGCCGATGCTGTTCTCGCGCAGGACCTCCGGCATCATCTCAGCCGGACCGCCGGTCTGCTGGTGATCCCAGTGCATCAGGGTGTAAATCCCGCAACGGGGTCCGCTCATCGCGATGCTCTGCAGGCGCTTGGCCGCCGTCTCGCTGAAACTCGAGGGAAAGTCCGCAATGACGAGGAAGTGATACTTCTCCGCGATATTGCCCGCCTGCTCGTTGTAGTCCGTAATGGTCTCGTATTCATTGCGGAGATACATCTGGATCACTTTCTCGATGTGCTCGTTGAGCTCACCCAGCTTCTCCTCGATCTGCCCCCGCTGCGTCCAGATCCTCCCGTTGATCACACTGTCCTCGTAGTCGGCCAGATGCATGATCCCCGCGAAGTTTTCCCCCAGCCCAACCGGATCGATGACGGTGAAGTTCAGCTTGCCCGGCGGGGTGGTGGCCAGCAGGCGCAGGATGATGTTGTTGAGCGCCCCAAGCGCCGTTTCACGTCCCAACCCGTCAGTCTCGAAAAGCAGCGATCCGTCGTGGGGCAGTTGCAGGGCCATGGGAACTTCGATCGCTCTCGCATCCGGAAGGCCCAGGTCGACCTCCTCTGCCAGCGTATTCCCGGCCACGGAAACCCGCCCGAAGCGCGCCACATCGTGCAACTCGGTGGAGGGCTGCCAATGCTCAAGATAACTCTGCTCCCACGGCGGGGTGAGGGGCGCCAGCGACTCCGCCATCGCTCCCGCCTCCTGGTAGATCGACTGCACCCGCGCGGTCCACTCCGCCTCCATTTCGTTTCGAGCCGCCTCGTAGGTCGCTTCTACTTCCCCCACCACCGTGTCGTGTTCCGCCTGCAGGCTGGCGATGCGGTCAGCGGCTCCCTGCTGCAATTCCTCCAAGCGCCTTTCGTGAAGGGAATTTAACGGATCCACGATGCGATCGCGCATCTCATCATTCCTGGCCCGGGCGCGCTGGTATTTTTCTTCGATCCTGCCTCCGCCCTCTTCCCGCAGTTTGCTTGCAGCCTCATCGGCCTGCACCCACCGGTTCTCCCCCGCTGCCTCCTCGGCAGCCAGGTGCTCCTGCTCCTCCTGGTAGCGCTGCGCAATCCGCTCCGAACAGACGGCCCAGGCGCGCCTTGTCCTCTCAATCTGCTCCGCCACCGCCCCGGCCGCTGGCTCTGCTCCTCCGCCAGTGGTGAATTGCAGCACGAAAATGAGGAGAACGGCACCCCCAGCCACTCCACCAGCCAGCGACCAGACCGCTTCTCCTTCCACCCAGAAGTTGGAGAGGTAGATAGCGGCACCCCATCCCAGAACCAGTAACAGCCACCAGGGAAAAAAGCTCAGCAATCGCGCCAGGCCGTTTTCCCTGAAGGCGGCCAGCTTCTCTTCTCCCTCCGCAATTCCCTTCCGCACGCGTTCCAGGAAGTCCGGTGTCTGTCCGGAGGTGTCCAACTCGCCCATCTCGAGGGATTCTCCATAGGCCGGCTTGAGCTTCTTCTGGAAGCGCGGGTAGCCGCGCATCGCGCCACTGCTCTTCCGCTGCAACTTCTGGAGGTTCTGTTTTTCCTGCCCCAGCTCGGCATGCAACCTCTCGTACATCACGGTCAGCTTTTCCAGAGACTGTTGCCGCGTGACCTTGTCGGTCACGGCTCGGACCTGCAGCTCAGAGGCCGTCTTGCCCTTCAGTTCTTCCGCCCGCCGGGACAACAGACGCTTGCTGGCTGGAAGCGCGAGCTCAATCCCCTCCGCCCTCGCCGCGTGACGGGTTTCGGCGTGTTTCTTCTCGTCGGTCGAACGTGCCTCCGCCGCCGTGATGGCTGCCTCCAGCAGTTCCTTTTCCTTCTCACATCCCTGCTCAAAGGCCCGCTTGGCGGCAAAGCTCCTGGTGCGCCGCTGCTTGGCCGCCGCCTCCTCGCGCTCCGAAAACTCCCTGATCGCCCCCCCCAGTCCGTTGGCGAGTTCCAGTCCTCTGCTGACTCCAAGTCTAGTTCTCACAATCGCGCCGGGCTCTGGTTATAATCTTGTCGATCTCCTCGATCACCCGGATGGCTGCCGAGATATCGTCGGGAAGCGTCTCAATAAAGTCCTTTTCGAACTCTCTCTGCCTGCTGTCACGCCAGCAGGTCTTCACCTGATCCCAGCTCTGCAGGATGACCTTGGTGGACTTGGTGAGTTTCACCGCACTCGCTCTCGCGCTCATGCCTCCCCCCCTTCCTCTGCAGCGGCACCGCTCTCCGCCCTCTCCCCTTCCTTCTCTTCCCCCGCGGCCGGTCCGGCGCTCCCTTCGCCCTCCGGCGCAATGCGGGTGTAATCGTCGAGGGTCCGCTCCGCCTGCGCAAGGGAGGAAACCGCCTTGGGCAGATCATGGGACGCAAAGTGCTGCATGCCATCCAGCTTCTTGAGCAGGGGCTCGACCAGGCTATCGTAATTGCGAATCCACTTCTGCAGGGCCTTGGCCCGCTCCTCCGTCTCCCTGACCATGCGCCGGAGCCGCGTAACCGCCATCTGCCGCGCCGCGCTGTGGCTTGTCATGGCGCTGAGACGCGAGGTGAACAACTCGGACTCTGCCTGCTCCAGTTGCTTGCGCAGACGCTTGAGCTGCCCACCCCAGCAGGCCCGTTGATCCACCTGCAGCCACGTCCGCATGCGGCGCACTTCGTCACGCACCTCGTCCAGGGCATTCCCCACCGAGCCCATGTAGATGATAAGGCTCGAGCGGAATGAGGTGAGTGCGTCAACTGATGTGACCTTGGCCTGCCGATCCATGCAAAAACGGGGTAACGACCTGCCTAGCGCTGGTTGAGGTATTCCTCGATCCGCTGCGCCTTGCGCAACAGGAAGGGCGTGTGCTTCTCGGAGACCTCGATGAACTTCTTCAGTGCCTTCATCGTTCCGACAAACTCTTCCGCGAATTTCTGGTTCTCCTGGTCTTTCCAGGTATCTCCCAGGCCAGTGAACCGGGACTGCAGGGACGAGGCCTTCACCTGGAGTTCGTCATTGAATCGTTTCAGTTCCTTGGCGAACCGCCGGACTTCATCCGGATCCATTATTGCCTGGGCCATAGCTGGGTCGAGTGCGGGTAGGTGTTCGAATTCTGAGATCACCTCCTGCGACCGGCAAGGACAGATCTCTACGAATATCATTGAAACCCTACCCCAAAGAGAAAGTTTCTCTAAAGATGCCCCATCCCCGGCAGGACACAGGGTCACTGCCCGTCATCTGCAAGGTAGGCCAGCAGATTGGCCATCTCCTGCAGACTCAGTCCACTCTCAAGCCCGGTCGGCATGAGGGAACGATTCAGATTCACCAGCCTCGCAATCTCCTTCCGCGCAACCTTGCGTGAGGTGCCGTCCGCGAACCAGAGGGTCAACTCCGTGGCATCCTCCTCCGAAATCACACCCGCCAGCATTGCACCATCCTGCAGGTGGACTTCCCACAAGGAATACTGCGGAGCAACTTCGCGGTCCGGCGCGAGAAGGTTTTCCAGCAGCATGGGGGCGCCCTTGTTGCGAAGAGTCGCAAGATCCGGTCCCGCTCCACTCTGTCCGCTCTTGTGACAAAGGGCACAACGCTGCCCAAAGAGGACTTTCCCCTCCTTGCCGTCTCCCTCCAGCCTGAGAGCCGGACGGTAATGCACCGTGGCCTCATCCCGTGTCAGAACTTTCTCCTCCCCGAAAATCGCTACCGCCCGCTCGCTCAATTTCTGATCGAAATGAGATCGCAGACCCTGCTGTTGCTGGAACCCGACCTCGCTCGCTGCCAACCTCTTCTCTTCGATGGCGGAGAGAACCGTAGCCGCCGACATCCTGGTCAGCAGGCTCCCCCTCGCCCGCACCGGAATCTTCTCCCACTGGTCCAGGGCCTTCCCCTCCCACTCACTGGCTGGTCGGCGCAACAGTGCCGGGAAAGCGGAATCCTCCCCTTCACCCTCCACCACCCACGCCAACAGATTCCCCGCCCCGGTCTCAGGGTGATTTGCCAGCACCCACAGGGCAGCGTCCCGTTCCTCACCCGGCGGTTCTCCCTTGCCCATCTTCTCCCGCGCCTGGACAACCAACGCCCGGGCCATGGAATGATCACTGGCAACCCCGGCATCCCGCAGGAGTCTCACTGCCCGGGGAAAGTTATCCTGCCTGCCAACCAGTTCCGCCAGGACTCCACGGATCCTGGCGGCAGCCAGGATCACCCGTCTCATCCAGGGATCTTCCCGGGCCGTCTCCAGAAATCGCCAGAGCACCTCCTCGGTCACCTCTCCCCTGGAGTCGAGCGTCCGCAGGGCCGCTTCAAAGCGCACACCGTGATCAACATCCCGCGACCAGGCCTCCAGGCGATCGGCGTCCACCTCCCTCCACATCCGCACCAGCTGCCGGCGTACTTCGGGACTGGATTCACCCGCCCACAATTGAAGGGCTTCCTCTTCCGTCAGTGGCCGGAGCCGTGCCAGAAGACGGAGCGCCTGCGTCCGCGCCCGCGGGTCCCGCATCCGGTTCCGTGCCAGCCCCGCCACCAGCCCGGCCGCATCCTGCTCTTTCCGTTCCAGCAGGAGACGCATGGCTGTGTCGCGCTCCCAGCCGTTGCCGCTTTCCAGCAAGTTCACCAGGTCGGCTACCGCCAACCGGGACCGCTCCGCAGGGGCAGCAGTCTTGAAGTCTTCCGGGACCACCCTCCAGATCCGCCCCCGGTCCGTGCCGCTGTAGAGATCGAGGTGTTTCTTGATGGACTCCGGAATCGACCAGGGATGCTCGATGGTCTCACGGTACATATCCACCACGTAGAGTGCTCCATCCGGACCATTGGCACACTGCACCGGGCGGAACCAGTTGTCACTGGAGGCCAGGAATTCCGACCTTTTCAGCAGATCCGGCCTCCGTGCCACCGGTTGCACCCGGCCCTTCGGAAACTCGATCAGCTTCTGGTGCACCAGGTTGCTTCCCACGTCCCCTACGAAAACAGTCCCCTGCTGGTCCCTGTCGAAGGCATCTCCACGATAAACCGTCAATCCGCTCGCCGAGGTAAAGTATCCAGCCGCCCGACCTCCTCCCTCCACCGGCCCCGTTACCATGCCCTGCACCCGCCACCGCGTCCGCACCACCCTCCACGGTTCCACTTCGCTGATGCGGTAGACCTCCGCCGCTCCCCCGTCGACCGGGATCTCCACCAGGGGATGGGGCAACCCACCCGTACGATTCCACGGCCACGAGTAGATCACCGCCATGAGATGCTGGCTGTTGCTGCAGACATAGCGCCGCCCGAAGTCGTCAAAGGTCAGTCCGAACTGCGCCGTTCCCGACTCCGGACGCAGGATGAGCGCCTCCGGGTCGAAGGAAAAATCCGATCCCCGGAGATCCATTCCCCCGCTCTTTTCCGACTCCATCCTTACAGTCCCTGCGTTAGAGGAGGTGGAGCCGTAAATCCGCCCGTCCGGTCCCCATTGCAAGTTGTTGACCAGGGCCTGCATGTTGAGGGGATCCAGGCCAGCGCCGAATCCGGTGAAGACGGTCCTGCGTTCCTCGGCCACTCCGTCCCGATCATGGTCGCCAAGATAGAGGATGTCTGGCGAGGCCGTGACGAAGACGCCCCCCTTCCAGCAGACCACCCCGGTGGGCCACTTCAGATTGTCTGCAAATACCGTGGCATGTTCGTAGCGACCATCCCGGTCACGGTCCTCAAGAAGCCGGATCCGACCCAGTGCCTGCTCCCGGCGTTCAGGGTAACCCCGCATCTCAGCCACGAAGAGCCGCCCATCCTCATCGAAGGCGATTGCCACCGGATCGACCACCTGCGGTTCGCAGGCAGCAACTTCAATCCGGAAGCCCGGTGCGAGTTGGAATGACGCCGCCGCTGCCGCTGGGTCCAGGGGGGCAATACGCGGCAATTCGGCGGGGTCGGGCTCGGGTTCGGGTTCGGGTTCGCCCGCGCCCGGGACCCTGCCCGCAAGAAGCACAACCAGAACGAGAGAGGACCAAAATTTCGTGAGCATGGGGAATCTCCTTCCCGGACGGGGCAACAGGAGCACGAATTGCAGTCCTTGACTACCATTATCACGATTCCCTGCCGTCCAGAACATCTCCTCCGAAAAGACTTCCTGACCCCGCACCAGCATGGCTGTCTGCCATCCGTCCCGAACATCCTGAGGGCACTCTCCCCTGCTCTCTGGACCTTTGACTTTCCCACTTGTGCCCTCTAGAGCTTCCACTGCCCATGCACCAACCAACCGTCCAGATTTCCCTCGATCTCATCGACCTCGATGAAGCAATCGAAACGGCTGCCATGGCTCTACGGGCCGGAGTGGACTGGCTGGAAGCGGGAACGCCGCTTCTCCTCGCCTACGGCCTGCACTCCGTCAGTGCGCTCCGTGAGAACTTCCCGGATGCACCCATTGTGGCCGACCTGAAAACGATGGACGGGGGCTACCTGGAGGCCGAGATGATGGCCAAGGCCGGCGCCACTCACGTGGTAGTCATGGCCCGGGCTCACGAGGAAACGGTCAAGTGCGTGGTCCAGTGCGGGGTGGACTACGGGGTGGGGATCATGGGAGACAACCTGGGTTGCCCCGACATGGTGGAAGGGGCCAGGAAACTTGAAGATCTCGGCTGCGGATACATCGTACACCACATCGGTTACGACGAACGCCGCGGTATTGCCGCTGCCGGCAATCGCATGCCCAGCCCGCTCGATCAATTGAAGGAGGTGGTCGGAGCGGTTTCCGTACCCGTCCAGGCGGTGGGCGGATTGTCCATCGAGCAGGCCGTGGCCTGCCCCTCCTACGGCGCTCCCCTCGTCGTCCTGGGAGCACCCCTCACCATCGACGCCGACTCCTTCCGGACCGCCTCCGGGGATGTGGAAACTTCCCTGAGAATGATCTGTAACCAGGTGCACGGCACCTCTTGAATCCGGCATCCATCAACCTTCCAGCAACTCACCATGCGGCTAAAAGGCAAACGCATCCTCGTCACCGGTTCCACCACCGGGATCGGCAAGGCCATCGCCCAGCGTTTCGTGGAGGAGGGCGCCCGCGTCCTCATTCACGGCCTGGAGGAAGACCTGGCCCGGGAAACCTCAGCCGAACTGGGCGGAGCCCCCTACCATGTCTCCGACCTGTCCGATCCCGCCGTTCCCGCCCAGTTGGTGGAAGCTGCCATCGGGGAACTGGGGGGACTGGACGGCCTCGTCAACAATGCCGGAGTCGTCACGCGACGCCAACCTGCCGACATGACCCTCGAGATCTGGGACTGGACCTACGCCATCAACGTGCGTGCTCCCTTCCTCCTCATCCAGGCCTCCCTTGAGGAACTCGCCAGTAACAAGGGGCGTGTCCTGAACATCGGATCGGTGAACGCCCACGGCGGGGAATCCTACTTTGCCGCCTACGCCAGTTCCAAGGGGGCCCTCATGGCCCTGACCCGCAATCTCGGCGACACCCTCCACCGGGACTACGGAGTGGTCGTCAACCAGATCAACCCGGGCTGGGTCCTCACTGAAAA
>Ga0310120_10001843_pt1 | contig 15821 bp, 10 predicted proteins | sample CB27_AW_983_MG_FD_203506 | JGI IMG/M metagenome (GOLD analysis project Ga0310120, IMG submission 203506) | Marine microbial communities from Western Arctic Ocean, Canada - CB27_AW_983 | ecosystem: Environmental > Aquatic > Marine > Oceanic | place: Canada: Western Arctic Ocean | collected...
GCACCCACCTGACGGTCAAAGCTCTTGCCATCGCTGCTGCGGGATAGGCAGATGTTTTCCCAGTCCCCATAAACTAGGACGTGTTCGTTAGCGAAGCGTGTCGCGTGTGGGCTCTGCAGACCGCCGGGCGTCTCACCGAGATCAGGGTCAGCGACCATGACAACACCTTTGGGAGTCCAGTCGGTATCGGTGATTTTCTCTCCTTCCCAACGGAAAAAGAGCCGTGTATTCCCACCGACGTTAGTTTTGCGGATACATCCCCAGAGTTGCCACGTCCCATCGAGCGCCTGCCACATGCCGAATGCTGTCGGCTCTTGCTCATCGCTGTTGAACTCCCCGAGGTCAGGATTGCCAGCGACCTGCCACCAGTCGCCGTCGATCTCCGGAACAAGCACCCGATCTTGTGCCGTCTCACCTGCCTCCTCAGGGGTATTGCACGCCAGATGCGCAATGACGAAGACAGCAGCAAGCAACATCGCTATGACAGAATTCTGCCGCACCATCAATCGATAACGTGCCAATCCGGAGCTCGGTTCAGGAACTGGAAGCCATCTTCAGTGAAAGCGATGATCTGACCATGGCCGAGTTCCAGGCCCTGCTCGCCCCACCCATCAATATAAACATCGATGTGCGGTTCAAACGCATAGAGCGTATTGTGGTGCAGCTCATGATCGTTTGTAACAATCGACGTGGGCGCATATGTCGGACCCGATGTCATTCCTACGACAGCCGTCTTGGTCGATAGCATCCAACCGTCACGAACGAATCGCAGCATATATTTGGGCGGCGGATGAAAGTCGTTGGTCGGCCGACCAGCGAGGTTATCGGGGAAAATAAGAGCCTCAGACGCAGCGACGATCTCCTTGCCTGTGCGCCCTAATTTGAATTCGGCCGCGAACTGATCCTGAATCGCGTTTGCCGTGTTTAACGCATCCACCAACTCGGCAGGGACTTCTGACTCTCCCTCGCGTAGCACGTAACCGTACTGGTGCGTGTCAGTCACGAGGCCCAACATGAAAACGTCGGTATCAACGCGTAGCACGTCTCCTGGTCGAATGATGACATCGATATCGTTACGTGTCCGGGCGCCAACGACATGCTCCATCGGGTCATCGTACTTGGCGATATCTGCCAAACTCCGCTGTACCGAGATGCTGGGGTGGTTTTCATGCTCGATGCCAAGGTCCAGCATCTTTTCCCGGAACCACCAGTTAAGGTCATCGGTAGTCGTGACGTTCGGGGTAACCACCTTGTTGGAGAAGCCTTCAGCGATGATCTCATTGGCCAGTGCGACAACATCACGGTAACGCTCGATCATCTCCGGACTGACCGTTTCGTACCAACGCAGGCAAAGAATCCACGAATCGACGGCGCGCGATGCATACTGGCCTAGAGCCGCCAGCATAGGTTCATTGTTGAATTGACTGATCGAGATTGTCTTCGGGTCTAGACCAGCCACCAATTCGCTGATGTGCGCGTAGTCACGCGGTTCGATGTATTCAATGCTTTCTCCTGTATCGTGAAAGATCAGAAATCTTGGGCGCGCGTCACCATATTGGCTGTCGTAGATCATTCCGCGCAGGTCGGCCGGTACCAACGATGAAAACACCGGACCTTCGTTGTTGTAGTACTTGTCTGCCTCGTCGTCCCTGACAATCCAAAGGTCAACGCCCTGCTCACGCATGATCATCGGCAGCACGTTCGCCTTCCGCCACTGCCACCAACCCTCGGTAATCGCAACACGCTCTCGAAGCGGCAGAAGGTTGACTGCTTGCTCGCCAACGACTTCTTCATCAGCAGGGTCCACGCCCGTGCAGCTCAAGGCTGCCACGAGCAGGCAAATAATTGTCAAGAGTGACGCATTGCGCATGGGTTCTTTCCTCTTCCAGTGGTAGCTGCTAAACACGGAGCTTATGAACAGCTCCAGTCCCTACCCTTCCAAAATAATCGTGCGCCTATCTCGCCCTGCCTGAGCTGCTCGGACCTCGATCGAAACCTCAGCGCCTGATTCGGCACGCACGCGCCACTCGACAGTCTTGGTCGACTCATCGGCACCAGCCCCCCAGCGCCACAGGTACGAGTGCTTGCCCAGGATATGGCCAGCGTTCTGCAGAGCGCCACCACCCAAGACCTCTCCGGTGTCTATCTCAAGGCGAGCAAGAATCGGGTTGTCACGGCGTATTTCCAGTGCCTTACGGCTAACGTACGTCGCTAAGTAGCCCTGGTTCTGCAACCTTGCTACAACACGGTACTCACCCTCGGCAATCCGCTCCGCCGACAAATCGGCGATCTTGAGAGCCGGCGCTAGATCAGCAATGTGAAGTAGAAAGCGGTAGTGCAAATTGGACTCCTCCCGCATGCGCTCATCCAATGCCGGAGGAATCCCAAGAGGTCCCCCGATCTCCACCACTCCCAAGGTTGGGTGTTGGAATGACTCCCAGTGCCCCCAGAACTTGCCCTCTTTGTCTTCGTCGTTCCAGCGCAGGATCTCCTGGACTGTTACGTAGCGATCGCCATCGTAGTCCTTACCTATAGCCATGCCCTCAGGCATCAAGGCGTGGATTCCTCGGCTGATATAGGCCCAATCGATCTCGCAGCCATGCTGCACGTCAGTATAAGCGCCTGCCGCGATCTCCTGACTGTAATAGTTATTCTCAATGATGTTGCCGCCACCCATCGCCGACCAGACAGCCCCAATGCGGGTATAGAACTCGTTATCCTCGGGCGCCATCCAATCGTAAGGATGGTGCAAACCGGGGCGAGCGGTGTAATTACGCGCTGTCTGATCCGCGTGCATGTTGTACTGAAAAAAGATATTTTTATGCTCGGTAATGAAATAAGCGGCAGCGCGCACTTCGGGCACTGAGAAGGGGAAGGGGCCACCTCCTGGTTCATCAGGTCGCCACTCGGCACCCCAATCACGATTAAAATCAGACGGTGGCGACTCCATACCAACATTGCGTTCAAAGCCGTTCACCGTGAGGTTGATGTCATCGATTGGATAGGATGAATCCATCCCTTCTGTGTAAATCGAGTAGCGCTCCTCTGGCGGTACCTGGTGCTCAATAGGCGGCGGCCCTTCCCCGGTCGACATCCACCGCGACGCCGCACCAACCGTGGTCGAACCAACCACCTGTTGGCCGCTCGAGCGCCAATACTTTGTCTCGTCGTGCTCAGTGGCCACATAGTTCCAGCGTCCATCGTCTCGGGCACGGAGGCGCAACATCACACGGCTGTCCTGCGGGCTCTCATACCACCAACCGTCCGGATCCTTGATTCGCATGCTGCTGATGTAGCCATCGCCGTTGAGATCACTGCCAGCCTGCCGATTTGGTTCGTGGCCGGTCCAAGCTGGATGCCGTGTCAGGGAACGCTCACCACCATCAGCGTCGAACATCGGCACGATGTAGAAAACGCGGCTATCGATGAGCCGCGTAACAACTTCATCGACCCCATACGTCGCCAATAACCGTTCGATGAAGTACATCGCGCGAACCCGGCCGTTGACCTCGTGTGCGTGGAGGTTGCCATCGATCCACAACCCGGGTTTCGAATCGCCTGAACCAGTAGAAGAGCTGGTGATCTCCATCAACCAGATGTCTCGACCCTCAGCAGTCTTTCCAATGGTCTGGAGGTTGGCGATTTCAGGATACTGCACCGCCAACTCCTGGAGCCGCTCGGAAACTTCCGCGTACAGCGGATAGGGCCAGCGGCTAAAGTCGTATTCGATGTTGGTGAGTCCATCAACGATAGCGTTGAGAGAACCCTGTCCGTACGCGCTGGGCCCCATTATCGAGACCATTAACAGCATCAGTAGAAATACTCTCATCGATTGCCTCATCGCAGTTTGAGGGTCCGCACGTCGTTACCAGCCTTGTGGGCGGAAACGCGCACCTCAACACTCACCGCTCCGGATGCGTCTGGACGAACGACCCAGGTTGCGGTCTTGGAAGGAACCTCTTGCCCCTCGTCGGCCCATTGGCGAATGTAGGTAAATTTCCCCACCAGATGCCCTATGTTCTGGGGCACCTCGCCTTCGACTATCTCTCCACCGTCGACAGAAATTTCGACCATTGCAGGAAAGTCACGTGCCCGAATATTCAGCGATGCGCCAGGCCCGGCTACGTTGGATGATCCACCGATCTCCAGGGCACGTTGCGTTACATAAGTCGAAATCCAACCGTCGTTCGCAACATCAGCGTTCACCGTGAAGGTGCCATCAGCGTTCTCCATCGACATCAGGTCGATGATACGCACCTCAGGAGCCAAACTTGCTACATACATTAAGTACCGGAAGGACCGATCCGTACGGATGCGCATCATGTCGCCAATCGACGGCGGGAACGGCCCGGTCGGCGACACGCGGTAGCCACCGATTTCGATTGCCCCCAACTGAGGGTGATCGTAAGGCACCCACGGCTCGGCAAACTGCCCATCCATTTCCTCGACGTGCCAACGCTCCAGTTCCTCGGACGTAACCTCACCGCTTCCGTCGTAGTCGATACCCGAGCCACCGACCTCCGCTCCGAAGCCATAGATTCCCTGGTGAAGGTATGCCCAATCCGGTGGCAGGCCGCCTATCGTTGCCCCTGTTCCTGCCGGAGTGTAGTAGTCACTAAAAGTCTGGTCTCCGGGACTTAATACTGACCACGCCGCCTCAATTCGCTTGTAGAAATCGTTGTCTTCATGGTGCATGGCTTGATAGGGCTGGTTACTCAACGGCCTGATCATCCACTCCCGGCCTACACCACCAGCGTGAATGTCGTACATGAAGAAGATGTTCTTACGATCTGTCATCTCCTTAGCTACCGCGTAGATCTCAGGCAATGAGAACGGGAACTCTCCTGCTCCGGGGTCCTCAGAGACCCACTCGGCGCCAAAGTTCCGATTGTAGTCGGGCTGTTCACGGCGTCCGGTCCAGTCCCGCTCGCGATCCTTTATCTCCCATCCAGTGGCCGAACTAGAACGCCAGACGTAGCCAAGCGGATCCATGTGCCAGTCTTCATCCACCAGCCTACCTTCGGGAAGGTACTGATATTCATCTTCAGTCGGATTCTCCTTCCAGCGCATTTGCGTTATATAGCCATCACCATTGAGGTCAGCACCCGGTTGCTCTTCTTCTTTGTAGCCGGGCCAGGCAGGGTGCGAAGTTAACGCCAGCTGACGTGAGTCGGGGTTCAAGTCGGTAACAACATAAAAGGTGCGAGTGTCCAGGATACGGCTAACTGCAGGGTCAACGCCGTACATCGCCAACGTCCGTTCGATGAAATACTCTAGGTACACTGGTCCCGGTGTTTCGTTAGGGTGCACCCCGGCCTCTATCCATAAACCAGGCTTTGAATCACCATCGCCGGTTTCGAAGTTGGTGATCTCCATCATTAGCAACTTTCTTCCCTCTCGACTGTTACCAATGTGGTGGGCACGGACAATCCCCGGATACTTCTCCGCAAGTTCTTGCAGCCGAGCATTGACGGCTTCGGGTAAACGGTACGGCCAGCGATCAAAGTCGAACTGTTCTCCAGTTGGTTCAAAGTCGACGAACTCCTCGAAGCGCTGAGCATCCACTGAGACGACCATCAGAAAAACCATGGTCACGCCGATAATCGAACTCCGCAAGATTGAACTTCCCCTGTAGCACCGCCACATCTGTGTTCCCTCCAGGTCCCTCATCGACCGATCTCCGTCGAAGCCTCGGCGTAGCCTGCCTTAGGTGTCCCGACCTTAATGGAAACGCTCACGGGCACAGAATCTGCCCGCACAACCCATTCGAAGCTCGTAAGCGGTGGCGTTGCCTCGAAAGGCCCGGCAACAAACCCCTGAATGTGCCCAAGGTTTCGCTCTAATCCCCCCTCAATAACCTCGCCACCCTCGATATCGATCGTCGCCACCAGCGGCATGTCACGGCGCAACTCGATGGCGCGCTGCGTTAAGTAGGTCGGGAGCCCACCGATGTTTTGTAGCGTAGCGGTTACACGATGGAGGCCGTCGCCCAGCGGCTCGGCGGTAAGCTCAGTAATACTAATTAGCGGTGATAAGCCCGCAATATAGAGCAGAAAGTCATACTGGATTTCGCAGTGGAACTGCAGTGTCTGATCGAGCGCCGGCGGCATACCTCGGGACCCACCAACCTCCACGACACCGAGGCTTGGATGCTCCACCTCGGACCAGGGAGAGTCGAACATCCCACCTTTTTCCTCACGATGCCAACGTTCCTCCTCCTGTGGTCGAATCCAGCCGTCCTTGTTGTAGTCCCAGCCAGATCCGTTCACCTCGGGAGAAAGATGGTGGAGACCCGCATCCATGTAAGCCCAGTCAACATTGAAGCCAGCCATGGTGTCACTGTAACCATGGGGTTCCCCATTCTCGTCCAGCCGACTCGTGGTAAACAAATAGCTGTAGTAGTTGTTCTCGGTAAGTCCACCACCACTCAGGTACGCCCATATGGCACCTACCCGCATGTAGAAGTGGTTGTCCTCCCCATTCATCCAGTCGTATGGGCGATCCATCGGCGGACGCACCATGTAGCTTCGTGACCCGCCGCCGGAGTGGATGGTGTAAGTGAAGAAAATATTGTCATGATCGAGAATAAAGTCGGCAACCGTACTGACCTCGGGCAACGAGAATGGCCGCGGCCCAGCGCCCGGCTCATCAGCCTCCCACTCCGCTGACCAGTTCCGATTGAAGTCAGGGCCCTCACGCTGACCCGTCAAAGGATCACGCCGGCGACGCTCCAGGAACTCTGGCTCTACCCGAACATCAAGAAGCTCCAAAGACTCAGTGTAGTAGCGATACCCTTCGCCAGATGTCGCATCCGGTACTCGCATCTGAGTGATATAGCCGTCCCCATTCAGGTCAGTACCGACATGTTCGCTAGCATCGTAGCCAGGCCAGGCTGGATGCCGGCTCAAGACCATGTCACCACCGTCCGCGTCAAACACCGGCATCACGTAGAAGGTACGCGTGTCAAGCATCCGGGTACTGAGTTCATCCTTGCCATAGCTGTACAGTAGCCGGTGCACAAAGTAGCGAAGATACTGCCGGCCAGTCAGTTCGTGGGCATGAATGTTGCCATCCAACCACAAACCAGGCTTGGTGCCACCAGGCCCGGTGGCAAAGTTGGTTAGCTCAATGATCCACAGGTCTTTGCCTCGACGACTCTCGCCAATTCGGTGTGCCCGCGCGAGCCCAGGATACGAAGCAGTTAGCTCCTGGAGTTCTATACCGATCTCGTCGTTCAGTGGGTACGGCCATTGGCCGTAATCAAACCTGAAGCCCTCGACCACCGGGTTCCTTGCGTCTTGACCAAAGGACACCGGTGGCAAAAAAAGCGCCCAACCAACCAGGAACACGAGCAACGCTTGCCGCATCAACGTCCCTCCACTCTAGTAGGAACGAGCCGCCGCCAGAACAGCAAAACGCCACTCCTCCCTTGTTAGGGTTGTGTACTGTATATCGTGAACAGAATTTCCCAAAGAAAGAAGGCGTTGACGCTAATAGTCAACTCAAAAGAGAGAGCAACGCCTCTACCTAGAGGACTAGGGGAAACCTCTAAATTCCTCAGCTTAGGCGACCAGATACCCTGATCCTTTAGACGATTCGAAGATACCAAACCAAATCTTGAGAGCCCAGCCGATATCTGTATCGGTGCTCATTTCCTGCTACACGCACACGGCTTTCATCCGCTTGGTAAACGATCACCTCTGCTTGATCTCAGGGACCTTCTAGAACCGCTTCCATCAGTAACGCCAGAGCGTTTGACAGTCCCTCATCACCAGGCCCTCCACCTTTATAGTGACCAAGTCTTACCACCACCAGGTCGTGTGAAGGAATGATGATGGTCTTCTGGTTGCCCGCACCGGCCATGTAATAGGCAGCTTTCGGTATCGGATAGGCTTCGGTTCCGTTGATCCAAAAGAAGCCACCATAGATCGGCCGGCCGTCAGCTTCCCAGCCAGGTGCCAGCGTGCTCACGAACTCGACGAAACCCTCCGGCAGAATGCGCTCTCCCATCCACATGCCATCCTGTAAGTAAAGGTTGCCAAGCCGAGTCCAGTCACGTCCCGTTCCAAACTCGTAACCCTGCAATAGGAAGTTTCCATAAGGATCGGTCTCCATCACCATATTGCGGACGCCGATCTTGTCGAACAATTCACGCTGGGGGAACGACAGGTACTCTCCACCACGCCCCTCCACACCGAGGCGAACAAGATAGTTCGTAAGCACCGGATCAGAGTTGCGGTAGCGACCGACCGTGTTGGGTGGCCACTGTTGTGGTCGGTTCGCAGCGTACTCGAATGAATTTACACTTCCTGTATAAACGTACAGATGATCTGGGTAACCAAGAGCTGGATCAAAGTCCGGATCACCGGCGTTACGGAAACGTAGGCCGCTCGACATCCGCATAATGTCAGCAATACGGATCTCTGCACGTGGATCATCTTCTCCCTGCCACTCAGGAACTGGGGCTGGCTGCCGCAGATCGTAAACACCCTGCTCGATGAGAACACCCATCAGTGTGGCGGTCAGGCTCTTGCCCATTGACCAGCTTTCAAGCGGCGTATGCATGGTAATGCCGTCCCGATAACGCTCCCCAATGATTTGACCCTTCCAGGTGACCACGAATGCTGCCGTCATACCCTCAACAGGCTCGAAGGCTGCAGCGACAGCCGCTGAAACTTTTTCCTCGTCAAGCCCGGATGGAAAAGGTTCGTCTGGCAATACATCGCCCATTGGCCAAGGTGTAGTCGCCGGATCGGGAAGAGTGCTCTCGACATCAACCGGTGTGAAGTGCACGGAATCCTCGCCAATTGGCAACGTCACACAGCCTTGGTCACCAACGACCTTGGCTGTACGTACAACACCGTCCGGGAGCGTTAGGTGCACGGCTTTGTTATCCCAATCGATGACCCGGTCAACCACATTGGCTCGCTGGTCGTATGCGGCAGTGAAATAGCCAATGTTTTCGGCAACAAAGTCAGCATCAAGGCCTGTAATGAAGACTCCCGAGCACAGGATCTTGGCAAAGCCTGATGCATGATGAGCCATTGCATCACCTGGCGGCGGAATGTATTCAGTGTCGAATTCAAGCTCGATGGCACGCGCCAGCATCGCTTCGCGCTGTGACATTTCTCCGTCAGGCGATCCTTCATCGCTGGACCCCTGACAGGCCAGTGTGAACATAGAAAATAAAACGGAAAGAGCGAGCAGGGTGCCTCGCGATATTGAGTACTTGGCCATGCGAACGTTTACCTTCCGCCGTGGCTGGCATTTAGCCACGGATCGTAAATGAAGTCGTCACAACCATACTCCAATCTCTGACCGTTTACGGCAACCTTAAGCATCGACCGGCAATCACGTGTCCGCTAGCATGACGCTGATCTATAAACCCTTGTGCCCAAGGAGGAGAGTCGATGATTCGAAATTTCAACTTGATTGTTTTGTTGATCTGTACGACGGCTGTGGTCGGCATGGCTCCCCCTCAAAATCTCGACCGCACCGCTCGCCTAATGGAAGAGCTCACCAACGCTCCCGGCCCACCAGGCTTTGAGGGGCCAGTTAGGGACATTGTCGTTCGGGAATTCGAAGCATTAGGAATTGCCATCGAGTATGACGGCCTCGGATCGGTTATCGCGACAGAACCCGGGGACGGGCCAAGACTCATGGTCACTGCCCATATGGATGAGGTTGGCCTGATGGTGCAGTTCGTGCGCCCCGACGGTTTCATCAGATTCAAGCCCCTTGGAGGCTGGCTTCGGCAAGCGTTGCCTGACCAACGCTGGACCATCGTTGGTCGTAACGGACCCGTGCTGGCTGTGAGCGGCTTGCGAACCGTGCACGTAACTCCTGCCAGCGAACGTGATCAAGTGTGGCCGATCGAACAAATTTTCCTCGACGTCGGTGCGCGGTCGGCTGACGAGGTCGAAGCGATGGGCATCCGACCGGGAGATCCAGTCGCACCGTGGAGCCCGTTTACCGTTATGCCTAACGGCCGCTATGCGGCGAAGGGATGGGACGACCGCGTCGGCCTGGCGGTCATGCTAGAGGCTGCGCGGCAGATTCACGAAGGCGAAATTCAGCTCCCAAACCAAATCATCTGGGTAGCAACCGTACAAGAGGAGATCGGTCTGCGGGGTGCACAGACCTCTGTGCACATCGCCGATCCAGATCTCGGTATCTCTATAGAGGCAGGTGTGTCCGCTGACTATCCCGGTGCGCGGCCCGAACAGGCACAAGAGCGTCTCGGCCATGGCCCTGGAATGTTTCTGCTGGACAGTTCGATGATTCCGAATAGGAAGTTGCGCGACTTTTTCTTCGATGTAGCCAAGGAGGAAGGAATCCCGTTACAGGGAGACGTCCTGACCGGCTATGGTGAGGATGGCGCCGAAATTCAACGCTATGATAGCGGGCGCCCCTCGGTGAACATCACCGTGCCAACGCGCTACCTCCATTCCCACAGCGGTATCATCCAGCGCAGCGATTTCGACCATGCAGTCGATCTTCTTATCGCGACCCTGTCACGATTGGACGCCGACACGGTAGAACGTCTCAGTCAATTCTAAGGAATACCCTGCCGCTGGCATCGCATTATGGTCCACCTTCCCATTTCTTAACTAGCTTGCTGAAAAATCGGTGGTAAATATCATCCATCTGATTTACACAGTAGTTGTCAGGTTCGAGAAACGATCCTTATCGAATTATTGATTGGAGTGGAATTAACCTAACCGGAGTCGACAAATGGGAAAAACCCTGGCTTGTACGCTGTCATTGTTGTTTCTTGCTCCCATGCTACTGGGGGCCCAATCGGCGGCTGGCACACTTGCCAGCGATCCACGCGTAGCCACGGCTCTCGAACTCATCGAGTTGTGGATGGACGCTCAGGTGGACTATGACGACATCCCAGGTGTGAGCATGGGCATCGTCTACGACCAAGACCTGATCTGGAGCAAGGGCTTTGGCTACTCCCACGTCGAAACTGAAATTCCTGCCGCACCCAATACCATCTACAGCATTTGCTCCATCTCAAAGCTGTTCACTAGCATCGGCTTGATGCAGCTGCGTGACGAGGGGTTATTGCGACTTGACGACCCAATCGTCGATCACCTCCCCTGGTTCACCATTCAGGATTCTCACCCGGAAACAGGGGCTATCGATTTGCAAGGGGTGCTTACACACTCCGCCGGTCTGCCGCGGGAATCCGATCATCCATACTGGACTGGTCCTGAGTATCCGTTCCCTACAAGCGAGCAGATCATCGACAGAATATCGAACCAAGAGGAACTCTATCCGGCCGACACCTACTACCAGTATTCCAACCTTGGCCTGACACTAGCGGGCGAGGTTGTGGCAGCAATTTCGGGACAACCCTATGCCGAGTATGTACAGGAACACATTCTCGATCCTCTGGGTCTTGATAGCACCAGCCCTGAAATCCCAGAAAATCATCGGGGTGAGCGTCTCGCGACCCCTTACAGCACACCGGGCCGAGACGGCAAGCGTACGGCAATTGACTTCTATCAGGTCCGCGGCATTGCCCCAGCCGCTGGCTATGCATCCACGGTGGAGGACTTGGGACGCTTTGCCTCGTGGCAGTTCGGTTTGCTCGAAGACGGCGGGGCCAAAGTGCTACATGCCACCACGCTGCGGGAGATGCAGCGCGTACATTTTGTCGGTGAAGATTTCCAGGCATACCGCGGGATTGGATTTTCTGTTTCAAGGCGCGATGGCAAGACATATGTAGGACACGGCGGCTCATGTCCCGGTTATCGGACCAACCTCTCGATGTCGAACGAGGACAAAATAGCGGTGATATTCATGACCAACGGAGGTGAGGTTAGCCCCGGCGCATACACTTCGCGGATTTTTGACCTTGTTACGCCAGCAATCAACGAGGCACTCGAAAACCCCAGCGAAGCTAAGCAAACTGGGCAGGAACTGGAGAAATACAAAGGCCGCTACGACCGCCCGCTCGGTGGAGAAACCCACGTACTGATCAAGGATGGCAAACTGGCGACGGTCTCGTTCCCTTCTATGAACCCTCAGCTAACCATGTTCGAGCATGTCGGCGAGCACATGTTCCGGAGGATTCGTGACGACGGCGAACTTGCCGAAGCAACGACTTTCGAAATCGGTCCGGGCGGTGAGGTAACACGCATGGTGCGTAACACAAACTATTCGATCAGGGTACGCTAAAGCTCGGCCACTGAATCGTGGCTCGCGGTCTCACCCAAGTGATGACCAGACGGCATGAATCTATGCTCGGGGGATGAAAAGTGCCCTTTCCACGGGGAAGAGGTTCTCTTAGAAAGGCACTGCAAATTTCGATTTAACCCAGCCCTCATGATGAGGGTGCGGGAAAACTAGCCCCGATAATCGCTAGCCTCTAATTGAACCAGGATGGCATCAGGATCACGAAAATAGGCCTCGGCGCCACGGTTGAAGCTTGACTCCAACCCACTCTCTCTCAACAGATCAGCGATCCCCTCAAGTTCAAACCCATCAACACCGATGCAGAAATGGTGCAGGCGCGGGGGTTGCCGAAGATGTCCCAGTAGATGAGCCCGAGTTCGATCATCGCGGCGCGGACGGTGCCATTCTCGTCGTGGTAGCCGATGCCGGTGTCGTTCATAGAGGCGCGGGGGGTGCCGTTCATGTCGAGGTAGCGGATGCCCCCGTCGGCGGTGATCGTGACGCGGAGGATGTCGTTCTCGTCGCGGTAGTAGATGCCGGTGCCGGTCACCGACGCGCCTCCGAGGCCGATCAGGCCGAGCTTCTTGTCGGTCGAGGGGAGGATCATCGGGGCAATACTACAGGGCTGTTTGTCGAAGACCGAACTCTGTGGGACACTGCCGCCTGCTGCGAGCCTCGGCCCCCATCCTGTAGGTTCCCGTTTCCCTCCTTGTTCAGCATCTTTCGAAACAGGGGCCACAGGACATCGATGAAAAGGCTTGCCTTCCTGATTCTTGCGGCCTGTGCGCTCGGTTTCGCGCCGGGTCGTTTGAGCGCCCAGGCGCTCACGCAGCCGCCGGGTTCGGCACAGGCCTTTGATTTGGCGTCGTCGCTGCAGAAGTCCTGGGGAAACGGCGGCTCGACGGTGGCGCAACGCGAGCCCCAGTCGGCCGATGAGCAGGACCAGGAGGCCGATTCGGGCGAGGAGCAGGAGGAGACGCCCGGCCTGCTGGTCTTCCTCGATTGCAATCGCCGGACTTGCGATGAGGATTTTCTGCGCCAGAACATCACGTTCATCAACTACGTGCGGGATCGCCAGGATGCGCAGGTCCATATCCTGGTGACGACGCAGTTCGCGGGCGCCGGCCAAGAGTACACCTTCGAGTTCATCGGGTTGGAGGAGTTCTCCGGCGACGACATTCGCCTGGTCTGGGTCTCCAGCAACACCAATACCCAGGACGAGCGACGCGAGGGAGTGGCGCAGATGATCCGCGTCGGCATGGTGCATTACATCGCCAAGACGCCGCTCATCCACCAGCTCGAGATACGCCAGCAGGTGCAGCAGGCTGACCGCCGCTTTCTGGAGGTCGACCCGGCCGACGATCCCTGGAACTTCTGGGTCATGCGCCTCAGCTTGAACACTCAGGTCAGCGGAGAGGACCGGCGCTCGAACTACAACCTCCGGTTCACCGGGTCGGCGAACCGGACGACCGAGGCGTGGAAACTCCGCTTCAGTACCAATGTTCGCCACGATGAGCGCAAGTTCGTCCTCAACGACGGCAGCGAATCCATCGGCACGACGCGCAGCTGGACAATCATGCACCAAACCGTCAAGAGCTTGAGCGAGCATTGGGGCTTGTCGGGGAAGGCGGCAGCTTGGCAGGCATCGTTTACCAACCACGAGTTCGTGGTCATCGGCGCCCCCGGCATCGAGTACAACATCTTCCCGTACAGCGAGTCGTCTCGCCGGGTTTTCACGATCACCTACGAGATCGGCATGGGTTACAACAGCTACTTCGAGGAGACCATCTTCATGCAAAATGAAGAGACTCTCATCGACCACTCGCTGCTGGTCGACCTCGACGTGACCCAGCCCTGGGGAGAGCTCGAGGGCGGCGTCAACATGCTCCAGTACCTCAACCATCCGGATCAGTGGAGCCTCAGGCTCGACGGCCGCATCGAGTTCCGCATCGTTCGCGGGCTGAGCTTCAACGTGCGCGGCAACTGGGCTGCCGTCCGCAACCAGAGATTTCTTCCCATCGAGGGCCAGACCAACGAAGAGATCCTGCTGCGGCAGGGCGCCCTGGCGACCAACTCGGAATACGAGGTCAACTTCGGCATCACCTGGCAGTTCGGCTCGATCTTCAACAACGTCGTCAACCCGCGGTTTACCGACAACCGCGGCGGGTTCGGCAGCACCGGCTTCGGCGGTGGCGGTGGTGGCGGCGGCTTCGGCGGCGGCCGCGACTGATTGCCCACACCCACACATACATGCCCCGAGGCCAAAGCCAATGCCCCCCGCATGCCCCAGAGGGGGGAGGGGGAGTCTCGGGGTCTGGGCTGCCATGGGCAGCGGATGTTACGGCGTGATCCCGCCTCCTTCTCACCAAGTGACCTGCCCAGTCCTATCGGGTTGGTGACAACGGAGGACGTGGCGATCACCTTCGACGAGCCTGGCACGATTGAGTCTGGCCAGGTCGTGTATCGGGTGGATGGCACCCGAGCCTCGATGAGTCTGGACGACATCCACCACCTAGTCCTTGTGCAAAGGACACTCGACATGACGAAGACGCTGATGGCTGTTTTGGGTGGTTTCGCGGTGATCTTTTCCTGGCCGCTCTGGTGCGAGGGTGCCTGCTGAATACCGCGAACCATGAGCTGCTTAATGGATAAGTTTCGTTTTTTTATTTTTCGGCAATAAACGGCCACCGCCCCCCCCTATTTGGACGGGTAAGTTCATTTTCAAAATACGGGCCATAGCCGAGGGTCCGAAGGTTATATAGAGCGTTCGAGCCGCACCCGGATGGAGGGTATCGCTCCCGCAGAAAAGCGATTCTTCCACTGCTAACCACATTGGGATTTTGGTCCCGGTGCGATTAAGATCATCATCCCGAAACACCCTCTTTTTTGAGCGGGACTTACCAAAACGCGATTGGCAACTAAGTACAGAATCCCCTACAGTCAATGACAGCAAGGATTTACAGCAATTTTCTATGACAATTAGGCATTAACCAGAGTAATGGAAGGCAGAGCATGCGGGCTAAGAACGTTGCAGCTTGCATTTCATTGGCAATCGTAGCCTTGATGTCAGGTTTCACGACTGCCGCGGCGCAAGCACCGCAAGATTGGACGCAATTCCGTGGTCCCGGTTCGATGGGCGTCGTCGACGACGCAAACCTTCCGGTTAATTGGAGCAGAACCGAGAACGTAGCCTGGGCAGCGGAGATCCCGGGTCGAGGTTGGAGCTCTCCGATTGTTGTCGGCAACCTTGTGATTGTTACCACGGTGATCAGTTCAGTCGAGCAAGAGACAGCTCAGGGTGGCCTCTATTTCGGTGGTGAGCGGCCGGCACCGACAGATTCCCATCGCTGGGTCATCGTGGGCGTCGACTGGGCCAGCGGAGCCATCCGTTGGCAGACTGATGTACACAGCGGCGTACCGGCTAGAGGACGACATCTTAAGAATAGCTTCGCTTCGGAGACTCCCGTTTCTGACGGCGAACGGATATACGCTTACTTCGGAAACGTTGGGGTGTTCGCCTTAGATCTCAAGGGAAATGTGCTTTGGGCAAAACGCTTTGAACCGGCCCGCACCCGTTACGGGTGGGGCACGGCTGCCTCCCCCGTCTTATACGACGACAGGCTGTACATTCTCAA
>Ga0310120_10001845_pt1 | contig 15817 bp, 15 predicted proteins | sample CB27_AW_983_MG_FD_203506 | JGI IMG/M metagenome (GOLD analysis project Ga0310120, IMG submission 203506) | Marine microbial communities from Western Arctic Ocean, Canada - CB27_AW_983 | ecosystem: Environmental > Aquatic > Marine > Oceanic | place: Canada: Western Arctic Ocean | collected...
GACTTGGAATCCGGATCCGTCGCGATGGAGCGAGGCAAGGACACATAATGACTTGCAGATCCCGGGGTCGGGGGACAATGCTGTACTGCACAACGCTGCAGGTGCGGTTGCAATTGTTGAGTCGATGAATGCAGATCTACCGGCCGACAAAAATGCCGTTTGCGAGGGTTTGATAAACACTGAATTGCCTGGCCGGATTCAGGTACTGCAGGGTAGGGTCGAACGAATATTTGATGTCGCCCATAATCCGGCTGCTATAGCGAATCTGGTCGCGTTCATTGATAAGCGTGACCCTGTCAGGCGTAACCTGGCCGTGTTTTCCATGCTGAAAGACAAAGACCTGGCTGAAGTCGTCCGTCTTATGGGGTCTAGAATTGCCAGCTGGCACCTGGCGCAACTGGACAGCCCTCGGGCGACCCCAGTACAGGAGTTAGCTGATGTCGTGTCAAATCATTCGATCTCGGATATAAAGATGTGGCCTGATCCTTTGCATGCCTACAAAATGGCTATGCAGCTAGCACTTCCCGGCGAAAGGGTAGTAGTCTTCGGATCATTTTATCTTGTGGGTGCTATACTCAAATCAGTTTCAGAAGACCCTTTTCAAGCATGAATGCCACAGCCCAACGATCATTCGTTTGTTTTGAAGCATCGACTTGTTGGCGCGGTAGTTTTAATAGTCGCTGCCGTAATAGTTCTTCCCTTAGTCCTAACAGGTCAGAAACAAGGCCATCGCCATACATCAATCAACAATGGTGATGCAGCGGTTCCAATTCAGCAGACGTTCATTTCGAGGATTGAGGTAGAAAAGCGCGATGTCTCTGCACAGCAGAGCCCTACAGACACCGGTAATGATAAATCTGGACCGACAAAGGTGTCCGATACACAAGGGTCCTCTAGCGATGTGAATAATCAGCGAATTAACGATAATCGACCGGTGGCCGGTTCGGTTGGGTTGCCCTCCGGCTGGGTAGTTCGGGTGGGTGTGTTTCAAATACCTGAAAATGCGGGAAAGAGGAAGTCCCTGCTTGACGAAAACGGTTTTAACGTAAATCTGGAGGAAACCAAACTGGATGGTAAGGCAGCGATCAGGGTGTTTCTGGGCCCGTTCTCAAGTGAGGAAGAAGCTGAGCGTATGAAAGCCCAGGCAGTCATGATCACAAACGATAAGGCATTTGTTGCACGCTATCCGTAGATGTTGATCCGACTAAGTTCTAAGACTCGGGGGAGGTGTTGGTGTTGGACTCGATAAATTTCGATCAGATCATCTGGGTTGATCCTGTCGTAATTGTGGTCTTGGTCCTATCGTTCGGGTTAGGCATTTTACGCGGGATAGTGCGTGAGATACTTTCCTTGAGTACTTGGATTGTTTCAATATGGCTGGCCTATCTGTATGGGGACAATCTGGCCATTATTTTTATGCCGTGGCTCGAATCTGAACGGCTCAGTGGGTTGATCGGCTACGTGGTGGTTTTTGTGGCGGTTCTAGTCCTGCTTTCGCTGGTTGGTGCGCTGCTACTTAAGCTTTTCCGGGTAGCTGGGCTTTCCGGCCCCGATCGACTTTTGGGTGGATTATTAGGCTTCCTAAGAGGAGTCGTGATAGTTACAGTCTTATTATTTATAGCAGAGTGGACGCCAGCAACCAGTCAGGCATGGTTCAGAGATTCTCAGATCGTGCCATACTTCGAGGTCCCGCTCACTTGGTTCAAATCCAAGGTAGTGGATAAGTTGGATATAGACTCCTTCCAGCAAGGTGGCTAAAAGAAGAACAGTAGTTGAACCAATAGGAAACAGGGTAACCAACCGTGTGTGGTGTCATAGGTATAGTCGGTCAATCGTCGGTCAATTATGCTATCTATGAAGCACTGACTGTGGTGCAGCATCGAGGTCAGGATGCCGCGGGCATGGTGACCTGTGACGATCTTCGTGTCCACTTACGTAAGGACAGTGGGCTGGTCAGGGATGTGTTTCAGCCCCGGCATATGGAGCAGCTGGTCGGTAATATTGGCCTAGGCCATGTGCGATATCCAACCGCAGGTAGTGATTCTAAAGCTGAAGCACAACCGTTATATGTGAATTCACCATACGGGATTGCGCTTGGCCACAACGGTAATTTGACTAACGCCGCTGAACTGAGTGAGGAGTTATTTCGAGAAGATCTAAGGCAGCTTAACACCAACTCAGATTCTGAGGTTTTGTTGAACGTATTTGCACATGAACTTCGTGAGTCGGTCGGTACCAGCCGACTTCAACTGGAGCCGGACGATGTTTTTAGGGCGGTGGGTCGTGTGTATGAACGTTGTCATGGTGCATACGCGGTAGTTGCCATGATTGTAGGGTATGGGCTCGTTGCTTTTCGAGATGTGAATGGTATTCGCCCGCTGATTCTCGGCGAGAAACCCGATGCTGATCATAATTCCGTGCTGATAGCGTCAGAAAGTGTTGCATTAGATGTTCTCGGCTACAGCAGTCTCAGCGATGTCGGAGCAGGAGAGGCAGTTTTCGTGGACCTTAAAGGCAATATCCACAGGAAGATATGTTCTGAACGGTCGAGTCTTTCACCCTGTATTTTCGAGTACGTTTACCTGGCTCGCCCGGATTCAATTATTGACGATGTTGCTGTCTACAAGAGTCGTTTGAGGATGGGTGAAAAACTGGGTCAGCGGCTTTTGGAGCTATGGCCAGATCACGACATAGAAACGGTGATACCCGTGCCTGATACCAGTAGAACATGTGCTTTGCAGTTGGCAAATGTTATTGGCGTTAAGTACCGTGAAGGGTTCATAAAAAACCGTTACATCGGGCGGACATTTATCATGCCGGAGCAAGCTGAACGACGTCGTTCTGTAAAGCAGAAACTTAATGCAATCGCTCTCGAATTTCGAGACAAGAATGTATTATTGGTTGATGACTCGATAGTCAGAGGGACGACTTCACAACAGATTATTCTGATGGCACGAGAAGCCGGAGCGCGAAGTGTGTACTTCGCATCCGCTGCACCGCCGGTCAAGTACCCAAATGTATATGGTATTGACATGCCTGTGGCGGGAGAGTTGGTCGCAAATAATCGTACTACAGACGAGGTCTGTCAGCAGATAGGGGCTGACTGGTTGATCTATCAGCAACTGGAAGATCTAGTTGATGCGGTTCGAGAGGGGAATTCGTTGATTAAAACTTTTGATTCTTCCTGCTTTGATGGCAATTATGTTACTGGAGATGTGACATGGGATTACCTCACCGCGCTGGAAGAACAGAGGAACGATGCGACAAGAGCCCGTAGGCGGAATGAACTCGATTCTATTGAGCCAAGTGTAATTCACTGAGTAAGGACCAGCTCCTCCCGATGTTCTCCGTAGGAGAGCGTGATCAAATTATCGTTGAGCACTGCAGCACTGGGTCCATTTGCCCAGTCACCGAGGACTACACGGTAAGCAGTGTCCTGGTCGTTCAACTCGATCCGATGTATGCCGGGGCGGTGTGTGTGCCCGTGAATCATCACCCGGGCACTAGTCTTATTGAATTCATCTACGACTGCTGACTGATTCACATCCATTATATCCAGGGGTTTTATCGACTTTCCATATTCACTGCGGTATCGAACAGTTCGGGCGAGCCTGTCTCGCTCCAGAATCGGTTTTTGCAGAAAATTGTGTTGCCAGTCTTTGGCTCGGACCATGTTACGAAAGGCCTGATGCTCAATATCATCAGTGCAAAGACTGTCTCCATGGAGAAGCACCGTTTGACAGGACTGAGTCTTAAGTAGGAACGGTTCTGTGATTAAAGCACAACCGGTTCGCATGCTGAACTCAGAGCCGAGTAGAAAATCACGGTTACCGTGGATAACCGAGATTGCCATACCGGTATCCGAAGTGTCTTTCAGAATCCTCTCATAATCGGATTGCCCGAGGTGTTCTGATGCGTCGTCGCCCAGCCAGTATTCGAATAAGTCACCCAGAATAAACAGCTTTTTTATTCCCAATGATACCAAGTCGCTGAGGTAGTCGTTAAAACGGGCTCCCAAGGCCGATTGGTCCGAGGTCAGATGGAGGTCAGAGATAAAAGCGATACTCAATTCAGAAGTAATCCATTAAATGCACTTTATGAATGCATGATCAGTAAACAGTCTCACCTCTATTGGTGATTCCGTCAAATATCCTTTCCCGGGATGGATCCAGGTGGCACGTAATTGTTGTTGCAAATTGCAGTCGGAGAGACAGTCACCTCCCTTGGCTTCGAAATGCGTGGAGCCTAGCCGATCCCTAGATTGAGGCAAGCTAGTCTGGTTAAGTATGCAGTCGTTCTGTTCTCTAGCAGCTGTAAATTGCATAGAATCAATTTACAGCGACTTATTCATAAAGTTATACTTTAGGGTTTACGGGAATTAACTTGAATAATAGTTTAAAAGCTTGTTCCGACAGGCTGTTCAAAGAGGTGAGCACGTGATACTGAGTGGAGCTGAAATCGTCGTCCAGAGTCTCAAAGATGAGGGAGTTGAATTTGTGTTTGGCTATCCAGGTGGTGCAGCTTTGCACATCTACGACGCGTTCTACAAGCAGCAAGATGTACAGCACATACTTGTTCGTCATGAACAGGGGGCAACCCATGCCGCTGATGGATATGCCCGGGCGACCGGAAAGCCAGGTGTTGTACTGGTAACGTCAGGCCCGGGCGTGACCAACGCGGTAACCGGTATTGCGACGGCCCACATGGACTCCATTCCGATGGTCGTACTGACCGGCCAGGTTCCGACCGCGCTAATTGGGGATGATGCGTTTCAGGAGGTCGACACGGTCGGAATTACGCGGCCGTGCGTCAAACACAATTTCCTCGTCAGCAGAGTCGAAGATCTTGCGGGAGTGATAAAAAAAGCCTTTTTTATTGCGTGTACCGGAAGACCGGGGCCGGTGGTTGTCGATATTCCCAAGGATGTGACTGCACATAGGACCGAATACGAATACCCCACCAGTGTCGAGATACGTTCCTATGCTCCTGTTTCGAAAGGTCACCCTAAACAGATCAGTCGTGCCGCTGATCTGTTGTTGGAGGCGGAAAAACCCATAATTTATAGTGGTGGCGGAATTATCCAAGGTAATGCCGCAGATGAACTGACTCAGCTAGTCAGGGAACTTGCATTTCCCTGTACTAACACGCTCATGGGGTTAGGGGGGTTTCCGTACAACGATCCGCTCTTCCTCGGCATGCTCGGTATGCATGGCACTTACGAAGCCAATATGGCGATGTATGACTGTGATGTCATGCTAGCAGTCGGAGCGCGATTCGACGACAGGGTAACCGGAGACCTGGCCAAGTTTTCGCCTAATTCAAGAATTATCCACGTGGATGTTGATCCATCTTCTATCGGAAAGAATGTCAGTGTGGAAGTACCAATAGTGGGTGAAGCCGCGCCAGTGCTGCGTGAAATGCTCACTGTTGTGAAAGCCAGAAAGGCTGATGGGATATTGCCTGACATCGGGCAGTGGTGGGACAGAATCGAGGATTGGCGAGCATTCAAATCATTCGAATATGATCGCGAGTCTGCGAAGATAAAACCCCAATATGTAATTGAGACGTTACATAAGATCACCAATGGCAATGCTTTTGTTACTTCTGATGTGGGTCAGCATCAGATGTGGGCTGCTCAACATTACGGATTTAGCGCAAGCCGACGTTGGATTAACTCTGGTGGACTCGGCACCATGGGGTTTGGCCTACCGGCTGCGATGGGCGTGCAACTGGCAAATCCCAATGAGCAGGTCGCCTGTATCACGGGTGAGGCAAGTATTATGATGTGCATACAGGAACTGTCGACCTGCAAACAATACGAACTGCCTGTGAAGGTAATTAATCTGAATAATCGGTATATGGGGATGGTTAGACAGTGGCAGGAGTTTTTTTACGACGGGCGTTACTCTCACTCGTACATGGATGCATTGCCTGATTTTGTTGCTCTTGCTGAAAGTTTCGGCCATGTGGGAATGCGGATTGAAAGTCCAGCTGATGTTAAAGGTGCGCTGGAAGAAGCTTTTGCCCAAAAAAACCGGCTGGTGTTTATGGATTTCATAACGGACCAGTCGGAGAACGTCTATCCGATGATAGCTGCGGGCGGAGGGCATAACGAAATGCATCTTAAACCTTCTGAGGCGGATGACGTTCTGCTCGAACGGGAACTGGCCTAGTCGAATGAGAAGAATAATTTCCTTGCTTGTGGAAAATGAAGCCGGGGCGTTATCTAGAATAGCAGGCCTCTTTTCGGCTCGTGGTTACAACATCGAATCCTTAACTGTTGCACCCACTGAGGATGAGAGCCTTTCCAGGATGACTATAGTCACCCAGGGCTCTGATGCCATTATTGAACAAATTACTAAGCAGTTGAATAAGCTCATAGATGTTGTTCGATTGGTTGATCTAACCGAAGGTCGTCATATTGAGCGTGAGTTGATGCTAATAAAGGTTATCGCAGAACGTGACGAACGCGAAGAGGTCAAACGACTTGCCGATATATTTAGAGGTCGAATCATCGACGTGACTAATAGCACTTATACCATCGAGTTGACTGGTCCGGGTGGAAAACTCGATGCATTTATTGAAGCGCTACAGGGAGTGGAAGTGGTCGAAGCAGTTCGTTCGGGAGTATCTGGCATTTCCCGTGGGGATCGAGCGTTGCGATACTAGTTCGTACCTCGCATTCTGATCTCATCAAATCTACTGATTACTTATCCAGAATAAGGAGTACTCGTTTATGAAAGTCTTCTATGACAACGACGCTGATCATGGTGTCATTCAAGGACGAAGGGTCGCAGTTATTGGTTATGGTTCTCAGGGACACGCACACGCCAATAACCTGCGAGATAGTGGTGTCGATGTTGTTGTTGGATTAAGAAAAGAATCCTCATCCTGGGGTAAAGCTGAAAATGCCGGATTAGCGGTAGCTACTGTGCCTGACGCAGTAAGTGGAGCAGACGTTGTTATGATGCTGGTGCCTGATGAATTACAACCAGACCTATTTAAATCCGAAATTGTTGACAATCTTAAGTCTGGAGCAGCACTGGCGTTTGCCCACGGATTTACTGTTCATTTCGGCTTTATAGAACCAAGCAAAGAGATCGATGTCATCATGATTGCGCCGAAGGGCCCAGGACATCTGGTTCGATCGACTTATGTGGAAGGTGGTGGTGTACCGTGCCTGATCGCCATCAAGCAGGATGCTACGAGAAATGCCGGAGATATAGCGTTGTCGTACGCTTGTGCTATCGGAGGTGGTCGCGCAGGTATTATCGAAACGACCTTCAAGGAGGAGACAGAAACAGACCTGTTTGGTGAGCAGACTGTGCTTTGCGGTGGGATCACTTCTTTAATTCAGGCTGGATATGAGACGCTTGTCGAAGCTGGTTATGCTCCGGAGATGGCGTACTTCGAATGTCTTCACGAAACGAAGCTGATTGTCGACCTAATTTATGAGGGGGGAATTGCGAACATGCGCTATTCAATATCGAACACGGCAGAATATGGTGATGTTACTCGTGGACCGCGAGTGGTCAATAATGAAACCAAAGCAGAGATGAAACGTATACTCTCTGAGATTCAGTCTGGTAAGTTTGCCAGCGAGTGGATGGCAGAAAGCCGGTCAGGGGGTGAACGATTCAAGCAGCTCAGAGCTGAAGGTCAATCGCATCCTATAGAAGATGTTGGAGCACGGTTAAGATCAATGATGCCTTGGATTCAAAAAGGCAAGCTTGTTGACAAAGATGTAAATTAGAGCAGGCTTATCATGCACAAGCGCGAGATGATTGGTTTCTTGAAGGCTTGGTGAATTATGATTGCCCGGGAAGGGTGGTCGCGTATAGCCATTTTCGCGCTATTGGCGTTAGGAGTGCAGATTTTCGCAGGCACAGCTTGGGCGCTACCATTGTGGATATTGCTACTGCTGGTGACACAGTTTTTCAGGGACCCTGATCGCGAAATACCGAGGCAGCCTGGAGCAATCGTCTCGCCAGCTCATGGGCGCATTGTTGCGATCGAATATGTTATAGATCCCTATGTCGAACGCCGCGCACTCAAAATCAGTATTTTTATGAACATATTCTCTGTTCACTCTAATCGAACTCCGGTAGATGGTGTTGTTGTTGAGAAGTGGTATGAAAAGGGTCGATTCTTTAATGCATCACTTGATAAGGCGTCTGAATTAAATGAACGATCCGCTGTGCATTTTCGTACCAGAGATGGTTGGGATGTCACGAGTGTTCAGATTGCTGGTCTAGTTGCCAGGCGTATACTTTGCTATCTAAAAAACGGCCAGCAAGTCAAACGGGGCGAACGCTACGGTTTCATCCGTTTTGGGTCACGAGTCGATCTATACCTACCCGAGGATACTTACGTGGCTGTGCAACTCGGTCGTTGGGTATTGTCTGGAACCGACATAATCGGTTTTTTACCGGTTTCTGAACGCTAGTTATGGAAACGGGAAAGAAAATCCACAAGTTCGAGCGAACTGACAGAGGTCGTAAGGGGATCTATATATTGCCGAACCTGTTTACGACCGCCAGTCTTTTTGCGGCTTTTTACGCGATCGTGCAGGCTACAAACGGTTTCTATGAACATTCAGCTATCGCCATAGTCATAGCCGCCGTGCTTGACAGTCTTGATGGTCGGGTCGCGCGAATGACCAACACGGTAAGTGATTTTGGAAAGGAGTACGACAGTCTTGTCGATCTAGTTGCGTTTGGACTAGCCCCGGCTCTGGTTTTCTATGAGTGGGGATTGAAGGATTTTGGGAAAATAGGATGGTTGACTGCATTCGTCTACGCTGCCACGACGGCACTGAGGCTCGCACGCTTCAATACTCAGGATACTAAAGGTGATAAATATTTTCGAGGGTTACCGTGTCCGGCTGCGGCGGTGCTGGCAGCGACAGCACTTTGGACAGTGCAGAGTTATGGTTTGACGGGTACCTGGACTGTTGTGGCGGCGTTGCTGGCGATGATTGTTCTGTCAGCAGCTATGGTGAGTTCTTTCCCCTATAGGAGTTTTAAAGATCTTGATTTGAAAAATCGGGTGCCATTCATGGCGCTCCTCGTGCTCGTGTTTGTTTTTGTACTGATTTCGTTTGATCCGCCCGTTGTACTCTTCCTGCTGTCAATTGGATTTGCACTATCTGGCCCAATCTTCTGGCTATTTGGCAAGAAACCAGAACCCTTTGATATTGCCGATGAAGGTGACTTTGAGGCTGAAGATGAAGTAACAGAAATCCGAACAGCAGGCAGCAGGGTTGATAAATAATGATTCGTAGTTATACTGACGGGTCAAGGAACAAGCTGATTTAAAGTGTATACAGGCACCTACAGATTTTGTCTTGATAAGAAACCTCGGACAGAGTCGTTACGCTCTCTTCCGTCGGGTTTAGCAGTGTGTGATCTTCTGCTGCGCCGTTAGGCGCATCATACCCCCCCAACTAAAAATTAATCAGACTGACTGTTTCACATCGTTGTAAGACGATGCCACACACAGATGATTGCGCTGCTACCTCTGGCCGCCAATCTGGTATTCAGCTAAATTAGCAGAAGCGAGGTGCATGATGACTGATAGGTTAATCGTTTTTGATACAACGTTGCGAGATGGTGAGCAGAGTCCCGGCGCATCAATGACGGCAGATGAAAAAATGAGGCTCGCTCGGCAACTAGAACGACTAAGAGTAGACGTAATAGAAGCCGGATTCCCAGCTGCCAGTCCCGGAGACTTTGAGGCGGTTCAACGAATTGCAGAGCAGGTGAGAGAAACCACGATCTGTGGTCTTGCCCGGGCTAATGCTCGCGATGTCAGCTTAGCTGCAGATGCAGTCAAGCCGGCCGAATCTCCGAGAATACACACGTTTATTGCTACCTCGCCTATTCATATGCGGGAGAAGCTGAGAATGTCTCCTGACCAGGTATTGGAACAGGCGGTGTTGTCGGTTAAACAAGCTAGAAATTCTACGGGAGATGTGGAGTTCTCGCCTGAAGATGCGGGTCGTTCAGATGAAGATTTCTTGTGTCAAATACTTGAAGCAGTTATCGATGCCGGCGCAACGACCATCAACATACCAGACACTGTTGGCTATACGATGCCAATCCAGTTTGGAGAGTTGATAGCGAATCTGATGGAGCGGATACCGAACTCGGATAAAGCTGTATTTTCAGTACATTGTCACAACGATTTAGGGCTGGCTGTCGCCAATTCACTAGCCGCAGTACTGAAAGGAGCCCGCCAAGTTGAGTGCACTGTCAATGGACTCGGTGAGCGAGCAGGCAACGCGTCACTCGAAGAAATAGTGATGGCAGTCAGGACAAGACAGGATTTTTTCGACTGTGACACCAACATAGACTCGACACAGATTGTCCCAGCAAGTCGCCTAGTTTCGACAATTACCGGATTTCCAGTTCAACCCAATAAAGCGATTGTGGGTGCTAATGCGTTTGCTCATGAAGCCGGCATTCATCAGGATGGTGTTCTAAAAAGTCGAGAAACTTACGAAATAATGCGAGCAGAAGACGTCGGTTGGTCGGCCAACAAACTTGTGCTCGGCAAGCATTCGGGCCGTAAAGCGTTTACAAAACGTCTTTTAACTTTGGGAATAGAATTTGAGTCTAAAGTTGATCGAGATGAAGCTTTTGTAAGATTTAAGACATTGGCTGACAAGAAACACGAGATATTTGATGAGGACCTTATAGCTTTAGTCAGTGAAAGCGATTCGGAACAGGTGAATGAAAAACTTCAATTGGTGTCGATGAGCGCATCTTCGGTAACGGGCGAGATACCGAAAGCTGTCGTTACACTAAGTATTGAGGGTATTGAAAAAACGGGCTCAGCGACCGGCGACGGAGTTGTAGACGCGTCATACAAAGCTGTGGAAAGTATTGCTCCTTCGAAGAGTAGGCTGCTCTTGTATTCTGTAAATAACATTACGACCGGTACAGATGCGCAAGGTGAAGTGAGTGTACGTCTGGAAAAAGAGGGAAGAATCGTCAATGGCAGCGGAGCAGATACCGATATCGTAATAGCCTCTGTAAAGGCTTACGTGAATGCGTTAAACAGGCTCAACCAGAGTCAGTTATCCGTTCATCCACAATTGAGCGGTACGGTATAGACGGGTCAACGAGTCTTGGCAATACATAACAGATCGCAGCACTTACGAGAGATCGGAATTGTTCGGTGGCAAAGGAGGTCGTCAAGCACATCTCCAGTTAGAGCAGATGGTGACGCTATCGAACTGGAGGCGCTTTCGGATAAGGTTCGGCAGTGTCAGGCATGTGGCCTTCATAAGCAACGGCAGAACACGGTCTTCGGTCATGGCTGTATAGACGCAGACTGGTTGTTCGTGGGTGAGGCACCTGGTTCGGAAGAGGATAAACAGGGCCTACCATTCGTGGGCCGTGCGGGCCAGTTGTTAAATTCAATATTGTTTAGCATTGGATTGACGCGGGACGAGGTATATATCACCAATGTGCTCAAGTGCAGGCCGCCGGGGAACAGAGACCCGATGGGTGAAGAGGTGATTCAATGTGAACCCTACCTGCACGATCAAATCGACCGCATCAAACCTGAGATTATCATCGCAATGGGCCGCTTTGCAGCTCAAGCACTGCTGAAGTCCACAGCATCGATAGCGGAACTACGTGGCCAAAGACATGAATACTCCAAATTAAAGATACCTTTGGTAGTAACTTATCACCCGGCATACTTACTCCGCTCACTGTTGGAGAAACAAAAGGTGTGGAAAGATCTACAGTTCGCGCAAGCTCTATTCGATGGATCTGAAAATGAACGGTCAGTATGATCTGGAGATGGTGCGGCCTATGGCATGTGCAGATATATCTCAAGTTGTGGAGATAGAGCGACAAGTCACATTTCACCCATGGGCCCAGAACGCATTCTCCGAATGTCTTAAAGCGGGGTATTAATGTTGGGTTATCGATTCCGATAATCAGGTCATCGCTTACATTGTTCTGTCGTTTTACTGTGAAGAATCGCATATGTTGAATCTGGCTGTAAATAGCACTCAGCAAGGTCAAGGCCTGGGTCGTGGTCTTGTCAAGAAAGCATGCGTTGATGCCGCCAAAAACGGGGTGGTGAAAGTTCTGTTGGAGGTTCGCTCCAACAATCTAGTCGTGCGACAGTTCTACGAGTCAGAAGGGTTTTTGGTTTTTGGCCGCAGAAATAACTACTATCGTTCTTCTGGTCAGACAGAAGATGCACCCGCCATGGAACAAGTTCTAGGGCCCGCGTCCGTGATGACGCAGTGAACTTTACTTGTAATCTTGTAGAGCGACTGACAGAGCCATGCTGGATAAAATTCCATCGTTAGTCAGTCTGTCATGGGCTATCGGGTAATTTAGGGTTGTAGTTTATGGGCAACTGGTTTAACACCGAGCTTGGAAATTGCTTTACTAACGAAGCATGTGCTCACATCCCCAGTCTGATTCCCTATGGTTATCATGGAGTGGCATTACAGATCGGGGCGGGGGAACAGGATCTACTGGCCGACATGGATTGTGGCGAGCGGATCTATGTTGTTCCGGCAGGTTGTAAACTGAGTGGAGCACGAGTCTGTTCTGATTGGGACGCGTTGCCTTTTGAACGCAGGTCTATAGATCTTGTCGTCCTGTTCCACGCGTTGGATTTCGGACAAGATCCCGGCGGAGTATTAAGAGAAGTCAGCGAGATCCTAGCACCGGAAGGGCATTTGGTCGTCCTGGGCCTTAATCCCTTTGGTATCTGGGGCATCTGTCGGTTGCTTAAGTTCCATAAAAGCACAATGCCTTGGACGGCAAACTATTTTCCGTTGACGAGAGTTCAGGACTGGATAAACTTATTAGGGTTTGTAACAGTAGGCGGGACAATGTATTTCTATCGGCCACCTATCAATAATGAACCTATATTGCGTCGGCTAAAATTTATGGAGTCGGCCGGTCGACGATGGTGGCCGGCGCTTTCTGGTGCTTATATTCTCGTTGCTAAGAACAAAGTCCTCAACACTCATACAAAACATTTGAAGAACGTGTTAAGAAGGGTCCGACAACGACATCGACTCCAAACATTAACGCGAAAATCTTGACTACGGCATTCAATCAGGAAAACCGGTAGAAAGCAGTGACTGAGCGATGGCTAATCTATACAGATGGGGCCTGTCGTGGCAATCCGGGACCAGGAGGCTGGGGTGCGGTCCTGTATCGAAGAGGAGAGAAAAATGAACTCAGTGGTGCCGAGCCAAAGACAACTAACAATCGGATGGAACTGACCGCTCCAGTAGAAGCACTTAACGCACTTCCGGACTCCAGCCATGTATCGGTTTACACAGACTCACAGTACGTCAAAAATGGCATAACTCTGTGGATTTCGAACTGGAAGCGCAACGGTTGGAAAACATCAAACGGTAAGCAGGTAAGGAATCAGGATTTGTGGCAGGCATTGGAGCAATCGACTCAGCGCCATGTTGTCGAGTGGTATTGGGTAAAAGGCCATTCTGGCGACGCTGGTAATGAAAGAGCAGATGAGTTAGCCAATAAGGCGATCGGTCAATTGTTTACTTAGATAATTTAGAGAGGTGACCATAGCAGCGATATGAGGCAGGTTATTTTAGATACTGAGACGACCGGTTTAGATTGGGAACTAGGTCATCGCGTCATCGAGATAGGTTGTATCGAGGTGTCAGACCGTCGGATTACAGAACACATTTTTCATAGTTACGTCAATCCTGATAGGCGGGTCGAGTTGGAAGCGCAAGAAGTGCATGGACTCACCACAGAATTTCTGTTGGACAAGCCAAGGTTTTCAGAGCTCCTAGAAGAATTCTTGTCGTTTATAGAAGGCTGTGAACTGGTCATTCACAATGCACCATTTGATGTTGGGTTTTTAAACAATGAAATAAGGTTGATCGATTCGGCGCGCGGAAAAATCGAGGATTATTGCCAGGTGGTAGACAGTCTGGCAATGGCTCGACAACTGCATCCTGGCCAGCGAAATAGTCTCGATGCTTTAGCCAAACGCTTTCAGGTTGATACCAGTCAGAGGACCCATCATGGGGGTTTACTGGATGCCCGGATTTTGGCAGAGGTCTATCTCGCAATGACCGGTGGACAGGCAGACCTTTCTTTTGGCGTGAGTGACCAACATCAGAAGTTAAGAGGGAGCAATCGTGATGTCGGTCGGGATTCGGCAGGAGACCCGAGCGGCAGAAGTGGCTTTTCAGATCAGAGATTTGTAGTCATTTCGGCCAGCGAGGATGAGATATTAGAACACAACAAATGGCTCGATCGATTAGGTGATAACTGTGTCTGGAGGTCTGATGTAGATCCTTGATTGAGGCAAGCTGAGAAGGAAAGTTCGCTGAACAATTCTTGTTATTGTGGGCATTTGAGGCTTGAATTATTAGAGTGTTATTGGTTCAGGTGACAATTAGGAAGGAGAAGAAAATGGATGACAACCGAATATATCCGGTCGACTTGGCAATCGCGGAAAATGCCCACATTGATGAGATCCGCTACCAGGAGATGTATCGTCGGTCCATCAATGATCCCGAAGAATTTTGGTCGGAGCAGGCGGAGAAATATCTAACGTACACCAAGAAGTGGGATCAGGTGATGGAGTATGACTACGTCACTGGAGAGATTGCATGGTTTAGTGGCGCAAAACTCAATGCAACGATTAATTGTATAGATCGCCATCTTGAGGCTCGAGGCGATCAGGTTGCGATTATATGGGAGGGCGATGATCCATCTGAACAACAGTATATTTCCTACAAAGAGTTGCATGAAAGTGTTTGCCGATTTGCCAATCTTTTGAAATCGCGCGGAGTAAAAAAGGGGGATCGGGTATCTATCTACATGCCGATGATTCCTGAGGCTGCAGTCGCTATGCTGGGGTGCGCTCGAATTGGGGCAGTACACTCCGTGGTATTTGGTGGCTTTTCGCCAGATGCGTTAAGAGATCGTATCTTGGATTCAGATTGCCGCGTCGTCGTAACTGCAGACGAGGGCCTCCGTGGGGGGCGACCAGTACCACTTAAAGAAAACGTCGAGACAGCGCTAGCAGAATGTCCAGATGTGCATACCACAATCGTTGTGCGAAGGACGGGCGCTGAAGTACCTGGTAATACAAAACGAGATGTTTGGTATCACAAAGGTATAGCAAGTGTATCGCAAGATTGTGAGCCTGAAGAGATGGATGCAGAGGATCCCCTGTTTATCCTCTATACCTCAGGTTCTACCGGAAAGCCTAAGGGCGTGTTGCACACTACCGCGGGTTATCAACTCTATGCGGCGATGACTCACCAACTGGTATTCGATTATAGAGAAGGTGAGGTCTATTGGTGTACAGCTGACGTGGGTTGGATTACAGGTCACTCATATATTGTTTACGGTCCTTTGGCTAACGGCGGAACTACGTTGATGTTTGAGGGAATACCAACCTATCCCGACGCGAGTCGCTTCTGGAATGTTGTGGAAAAACATTCTGTTAACATATTCTACACAGCACCGACGGCTATCCGAGCGCTGATGAGTTTAGGGGATGATCCTGTACAAAGTGTTGATCGTACAAGCCTTCGAATATTGGGCACCGTAGGTGAGCCGATCAACCCAGAAGCCTGGGAATGGTATTACCGAGTCGTGGGGGACCAACGGTGCCCTATTGTCGACACATGGTGGCAGACAGAGACCGGTGGGATTCTAATCACACCGTTGGTTGGTGCGACGCCACTGAAACCAGGGTCGGCAACCCGGCCATTTTTTGGAATTCAACCAGCGCTTCTGGACGATGAAGGGAATGAGGTGCATGGTGCGGGTGTGGG
>Ga0310120_10001848_pt1 | contig 15782 bp, 12 predicted proteins | sample CB27_AW_983_MG_FD_203506 | JGI IMG/M metagenome (GOLD analysis project Ga0310120, IMG submission 203506) | Marine microbial communities from Western Arctic Ocean, Canada - CB27_AW_983 | ecosystem: Environmental > Aquatic > Marine > Oceanic | place: Canada: Western Arctic Ocean | collected...
GCTGCGGCCGCGTGAAAACCCACACGTCAACGAGTGGTGGATGTGCGACGAGGGCCGGTACGGATTCCATTACTTGCACAGCGACCGGCGGCTGACCGAGCTGCGACGTCGCGATCCGGGCCCATCCGATCAAAACGGGGCCAAGCGAAACGGCGAATTTGTAAATCTCGATTGGGCGCAGTTGCCCGAGCGTTTGGAAGGCGAATTGAAGGCGGCCGGGCTATTGGCCGCCGTGCTCTCGCCCCACTTGACGGTCGAAGAAGCGTATTTGTTGGCCACCTACGTGCGGTTGCTGGACTCCGAGGCGCGAATCGCGCTCGGCCCGGTTCCCATGGCGGGCGAAGACGAAACATTTAAGAATGGGTTTACGATCCGCCGGGAGAAATGCCCGAACCGACGGGGCGTCGAAGAGGTGGTAGCCCACTTCATGGACGGGGCCTACACGCTCGATGATCTATTGCCCGAAATCGAAGCAGGTACGGTTCGGGGTGCCTGGGTGACGGGCGGGTACAAGACCGATTGGATCGATGAACTGACGGCCGCTCGTTTCGAGCCGCTCGACCTGCTCGTGGTCCAGGACATGTTCCGTTCGCCACTGTGGGATCGTGCGACGTACCAGTTGCCCGGCGCCGGATTTGCGGAGCGAGAAGGATCGTTTGTCAACTTTGCCGATCGGTTGCAGACCGTCCGCTGGGCTATCCGCCCACCGGCCGGTGCGCAGGTCGAGGGCCGTCTGACCTGGCGGCTCTTGGGCCGGGCCGGTATGTTCGACGCGCGACAAGTGCTAAGCGAAATGGCGTCCGAGATGGTCTATTTCGCGGCGGCCAGCGGCGAGATCCCCGCGACCGGCGTTGACTTGAAAGTGAATTTATTGGCAGAGAAGGCATGAGTCAAAACAGTAAAAGAAAAAGACTCACGCAAAGGCGCAGAGACGCAAAGAAAGGAAATAAGCTCTTGTACAATGTGTTTGGTTACTTAGAAAAATATGAGGATTTTGCATGACAACTACTCAAGAAGTGGACCGAGTGGCTCGACCAGCATCTCGCACTATTTGGTTCGTGGGCGGAGCGATCCTCTTTGGCCACTTGTTGGTCGATATGTACGGGGCGATGGGACCATCGATTCTGGGTGTGTTGGAAATTCATTGCCATCTGAAACCGAGCGAGACGGCATGGTTATTGGGCATTGGAGCGTTTAGCGGAGGGATCTCGCAACCAGTTTGTGCATGGCTGAGCGACCGATATAACTGGCGAGGATTTGGTGGTTTGGGTTTGATGTTGGCCGCCTTCTTTCTCTGCCTGGTCGGAATGGCGACCAGCTTTGGTTCATTACTGCCAATTTATATCCTCGGAATGGTTGGCTTGGGCATGTTTCATCCGATTGCCGCCGCATCGATGGGCGGGCTGAGTGAGCTTCGCCATTCGTCCAATATAAGCCTCTTCTTTGTCGTCGGAATGCTGGGAGGCGTAATCGGAGCTACCGTCACGCCGCGACTCATCACAGGGACCGCCGGATTCTCTGCGATGTATTGGGCGATAGCGCCGGGATTCGTTGTTGCATGGGTGCTCCATCAAGCGATTCATCGGCTACCCCATCGCCAAGCGTCACACCGAACAAGTCCGCTTGTGCTCGATAAAATCAGAGCACGGTGGATTATTGTAGGGTTTCTGTACATCGCGTCCGTGTTGAGATTTTCTGTCAACCTGGCTCTGGCTTATCTCTATGTTCGATGGGTTCAAGACGCCACCGGAGCGAGTCACCCCGACTGGACGCTCTCAGAAATCGCCCGTTATTCGGTGCCGATGGTGGGTAACTTGAACGCCTGCATGATCGTGGGAATGGCCTTGGGTGGGATAGGGGCCGGATTCTTTGTTCGTCGTGGAGGCGAACGGTGGCCGATGGTGCTTTGTCCGATCGTTTTTGCTCCCGCGGTGGCCCTGTTCCCACACGCTACATTGGCATGGAGTTATATATTGAGTGTTCTGGTCGGGATCGGTTTTGGCGCGATGATTCCGGTTTCAATCGCGCTGAGTCAACGTTTGCTACCTCACCGAACAAGCCTTGCCTCGGGATTGATGATGGGAGGCTCATGGGCCATTGCCATGGTGGGACCTCCCTTGGCCGAATTTGGTGTTCAGCATCTGGGCATCGGCTGGTCATTTTATCTGACTGCCTCGGTCCTTTGCCTAGCTGGTCTGGTGGTGATTCCCTTACATGTGTTTTCCCGCGATTTGTTTTGACTGTTCTTCGAGTGGCGGTGTGATCCGACCGGCTTGACCCGGTTGCCAGGCTTTTAACCTGTTCCTACGATACAGCTATCGAAAGTGACTTTGCCGGAGCAGCGCTGTGCTCGTTCCGGCCTACATGTTTCCAGCAGTCTATCGAAACGTGAAAGAGGACTGATGGCCGAAGGGCATACCGATATTGTCGCTGTTGAGGCGGTTTTGAACGAATTTAGTGACCCGGAGACCGGTCGCAGCCTTGTGGAAACAGGTCAGATCGGCGATTTGCGGATCGAGGACGGACGGCTGTCGTTGAGTCTCGCTCTGACAACGTTTTCGGCACCTCTGTGGGATGAGCTACGCAGCGACGTTGCGCAGACGCTGAGCCAACGTTTTTCCGACCTAAGGGATGTCTCGGTTGAGATTCGTCCGCATCATCGGCCGCCGGAAAAGATTGGTGAGATCGGTTTGACCGCCAAATGCGTTGTGGCGGTTGGTTCGGGCAAAGGTGGGGTCGGCAAGAGCACGATCGCGGCGTCACTTGCCTTGGGACTGAAAAACGCGGGCTGCCAAGTGGGATTGATGGACGCTGATGTTTACGGTCCGAGTATTCCGCATTTATTAGGCTTGAGCGGACGGCCCGATGTGGTAGACCAAAAGTTGCAGCCGGCCGACGCCGACGGAATACGTGTGATGTCGATGGGGTTCCTGGTCCCGCCGGGCGAGGCGGTTGTGTGGCGCGGACCGATGTTGCATGGTGCGATCACGCAGTTTCTTCGCGATACCGCCTGGGGAGATCTCGACTATTTGATCATCGATATGCCGCCCGGCACGGGCGACATTGCCCTCACTCTTTCGCAGTTGTTGCCGCTGACCGGGGCGGTCGTTGTCTGCACGCCGCAGGATGTGGCGTTGCTCGATGCGATGAAGGCTGTGGCCATGTTCCGTAAAGTGAACATTCCCATCTTAGGCATGGTCGAGAACATGAGCTACTTCGAGTGCTGCGACTGCGGCAAGCGCCACGACATTTTTGGCAGTGGCGGGGCGAAGCGTGCGGCGAGCGAGCAGAAGATGCCGTTTCTTGGCGAGGTGCCGATTAACATGCAGATTCGCATTCACGGAGACGAAGGGAAGACGGCTGGCAACTTGGAGGACGAGTCGTCGTCGCGCTATTTCGACACCATTTGTCACAATTTGGTGCGGGGCATCGTGGATCAACGCCGCAAAGAACCGCCCTTGCCGTCGCTATCTGTGCTGGGGTGAAGTGGGCACCGTTGAAGTGAGCACTGTGCATGGAAGACGCACCAGAGCTTTTCAAATCTCGTGGACATTCGCAAGAGTGCTTCGCGAGGCAAATTCCTACGACTCATGGCCTGTTCCATTCCAGCTTCATCTTGAAATTATCGCCAACGATAGATATGTACATCCAGAGGACGGAACCAATCGGTTATCGTGGTAGCTGGTTGAGCGAGTTCGCGGTCCTCAAAGAGAACTTCCGGTTGAACAGGCTTGGCGAATTTCCAAATGACTGGCACGCGAATCGGACGATCTGTTAGATTAACAGCCATCAAATAATGTATCCCGAATGGCATTAACATTTCCGTAAGTCATTCGCCCTCCAGCGTTTTCTTTAGCTGGCATCGCGGCTTATTCATGAGCAGGTATTCCTTCGGCCGCCGCTTACGGACGCGTGGTTCGATGCGATGGGGGCGGTAAGGGTTGCCGACCAGTTTGGGCAGCGGGTCGCCGGGCTTGGCCGTTTGTAGCCATCGCAAGGCGTCGATGAAGCTGATCCGCCTCACATCCACGCTTTGACGACATGCCGCCTCGATCATCATCTGACGAACCAGGTTGTAGATCAAGGCAAAGACCTGCAACTCTCTCAGTACGCCTTCGACCGTCTTGCACTTCAGTACGTCCATCTTCATCGTCGTTTTCAGGTGTCCGAAGTTGGTCTCGATTTCCCATCGCTGGCGAAATAGATCTGCCAAACGCGACAACGAATAGTGCTCCGAGTCGAGCAGCGTGGTCACGAGAGTAACCTCTTTTGGGCGAAAGCCTTTCTCGTGAACCGCATAACGTAGCTCACGAACCACGATCGAAGCGGGCAACGCCGCAAACTGCTCTATACTCATCCAGCGAGGCTTGTTGGTGGACTTCAGCCACTCGACGATCTGATCGGTCGCGCCAAGCTGTTTGAGCCAGCGTGATCGAGGCCTGCCTGACTTGCGATTCGCTTTGCCCCGGCTAGGATGCACATGGGGACGGCTCGGTCTGAAATCGACGATGGTACGCTGGTGGATGCGTAGCAGCCCATGCACTCCACGTCGTAATAGCAGCGCCAAATGAACGTAGGAGCAGAAACCTCGATCGGCGACTAACAGATCGCCCGTCTGAAGTTCCGGATGGAGTTCGACCATTCTGGACATGTCGTGGGTGCGCAGCGGCGCGGCCAGCATCTTGGTGATCATGCCTGTCCCCGCATGCAACAGGACCAGCCGGTGCGCCGTGGGAAAGCCGCAGCCTGGCTTCTGCCCGCTCGATTGGCCGAAGTGGGCTTGCAACTCGGGCGTATCGGACATCGAAAAGCTCGACCCATTGATATGAAATACACGGTGACCGAGCCAGCGTGACGTGTCGAACGTTTCTTGTTGTAGCTGTTTCACACACCGTTCGAGCAGCATGCAGAACACTTCGAGTTTGACTCGCATCCTTGCTTTGCAATACGCGGCCGCGGAGAACGACATGCCGGCCAGGTGTGACAGATGCTCGCAGGCCGTGTTGCCGTGCAAGATTTGCAAAAAGAAGATCTGGATCGTGATGACCGGATTGAGCGTCGTGTTGCGCCACGTCATGTCTGCATCATGACACGCCTGGTCGATGGCAGCCGCCGAAAGCTCTTCCGTCCAATTCTGCTTGAAGTGATCAACGATATCCGTGATACTGTGCATGGCAGCGCCTCCTCGTTGCGTGTGAAACTGGTGAACAATTTCATACGCAGAAGGCGTTGCCTCTGCTCACGCTAGCACTGCTGCAATAGCAGCGACTAGCCATTGTCTACATGGCAGTTATAGAAAAGTTAATGCCATTCGGGACTATAGGGCGAAGGGGTCAGGTCCAAGTTTTCGGCTTGCCAGTTCACTGGAATGGGCAACCGTCGGACCGAAAATTGGACCAGACCCCGGGATCGCCATGCTCGTTCCGGCCGCCGTGCCAAAGCACACTGTTGGACAAGCCAGCAGTGTCACCCTACTTGGCTGCCGCAAATCGCTCGCCGACCGCTTGCCAGTTTACGACGTTCCAGAAGGCCGCGATGTAATCGGGGCGACGGTTCTGATAGTTCAGGTAGTAGGCGTGCTCCCACACGTCGAGGCCCAGAATAGGCGTACTACCGGCCATCCACGGATTGTCCTGATTCGGTGTGCTTTCGACGACCAGTTTGCCCGTCGAGTCCACGCTTAGCCAAGCCCAGCCGCTGCCAAAGCGAGTCGCCGCGGCGTTGCCAAACGCCTTCTTAAAGTCGTCGAGGCCGCCTAACTCGCTGTCGATCGCCGCCGCCAAGGCGCCTGCTGGCGTTCCGCCGCCATCCGGGCCCATCACGGTCCAAAACAACGAATGGTTGGCATGTCCGCCACCATTATTCCGCACCGCCGTGCGAATATTCTCCGGGACTGTGTCGATGTTGCGACAGAGATCCTCGATACTCTGATCGCCCAACATCGACCCTTCAATCGCCGCGTTCAGCTTGGTTACATAGGCGTTGTGATGCTTGTCGTGATGAATCTCCATTGTCCTCGCATCCATGTGTGGTTCCAGCGCACCGCTGGCGTAGGACAAATCGGGCAATGTATAGGCCATCGTCGTTACTCCTTCTAAAAGTATGAATCGAACATGACGAGCCCACGCCGGCCGACTTCGTGCCCAGAGCACGCCTGGATTCCCAGGGCAAGTCTGACCGAGCGATCACCCGTCTTGGTACCATGCGAAAGCGCTAGCATAGCGTATCGTCCAGCGGCTGGCAATCAACTCGGACGGGCGTTTGGGGCCGAAGCGACGAGATTCCAAGATGAGTACCCAACGTGGAAGAGAAGGGAAGGGAATACCCTAGCTGGTAGCTGCTAGGGGCAGATCACGCTATTTCGTAATCCGTACTAGTCGTTTTTCTTGTCCCCTCTTAGCCAGGGTGTCACGGCGAGAGAAGCCTTTTTCAGCACGTTCTTGTCATCCGGCGGACTGTCAATGCTTGCCATAAGATAGGATTGAAGACTTTGGACGAGTTGATAGCCATGCTCGACAACCTCCGGGAAGCGACTATCTTTTTGGCGACGCAGCCGAACAACGACATGGATTTTGGTTTTGACAATGTTTCCACGTACTGCCATCACGGTGTCACCGCGGTCTTCGGTGAACTTCAGTTCGAGCAACAGTGGTATCAAACGAGGGACCAGTGTAGTGAGACTCTCCTGGACGACGAGCGTCATGCGGTCGTTACCAACGTTCTCAATCTGAGCATCGTGATCGGCTGCAAATCCGCGTAACTTCTGCAGGGCCATCCTCATCGGCACCTCGGTCACCAGTTGCCGCTCCGTCAGAGCCCCTCCAGGCACCGACCTGCCGAACGGCCACCAACGACGCGGTTTTTCAACCTTGCCCATACCGGTTCCTAACTGGATAACACGGTTCCGACCATTATCTTTCGCCTGCAAGAGGGCACGGTCCGATCGGCGAAGCATCGTCTCGGGCGTGTCTCCCAGTTGCAATTCCGTGACGCCGAAACTGGCCGTGATTCGTTTTCCTCCCAACACCGGTTGAGGCATTTCGGAGATCGCAATTCGCATCTGTTCGGCCCGCCGAGCGGCGGTTGCGTTGTTACAGTTAGCACAGAGCACGACAAATTCCTCGCCGCCATACCGTGCCACGAGATCACCAGAACGACAATGGTGCTTCAAGACATTGACGCAAACAACAATTGCCTCGTCACCGGCCTGGTGGCCAAAGCTGTCATTGATCCGCTTGAAACGATCGATGTCGCAGATAATCAAGCTGCAAGGAAGCGCCGACTTGAAATGCTCCTTGACAAACTCAGCATGGACGCGATCGAATTCTGCTCGGTTCGCAACCTTGGTCAGTGGATCTTCTGTCACCCGATCTTGCAGATCCTGACAACGCTCTTCCAATGTCATTTCCGAAGATACATCATGAAGTAGAATAGTTGCGCCGTGCGTCGTGCCGTCAACACCCGTCATGGGCAGCACGTGTAGATCTACTGTTAATTCGTTACCGGTCCGTTTTAAGATGTTCAGCCGGTTCAGCGAAGGAGATCCCCGTTGGAGCGCCTTCGCCACTGGGCATTCGCTCTCGGGTAGAAGACCTCCATTTTCCCCCCGCATATCCAACAGATCGGGTGTCCAAATGTGGTTTTCGGCCGCAGAACGATCAATGCCCGAGAGCCTCTCCACGCCGCTACTCCAATGGAAGATCCGTAACTGGCTGTCGACGTAGACGACGCCGTCGCGCATGTTTTCGATCAGTTGCTGTCCAAATCGCAATTGGCTTTCGATGGCCGATAGATCTTGCGGTAGAGCATCCGTATTGTACTGCCATAATGCGGGCGTCTGATGGGGTGACAACTTGCTAAGCCACCGTTGATTGACTTCCTCGGTGGGAAAACGGTTCTTCGTGTGCAGCTCGACAAACTGGGATACCAATTCGGGATCAAACTGTGTGCCTGCATATTCGAACAGTTCCGCCAGCGCTCGCTCGCGAGAGCGAGCCGGCCGGTAGACATGGTCGGTCGTCATCGCATCGAAGGCGTCCGTAATGGCAATCATCCGTGCACCGAGTGGCAAGCCTTCGCCTTGGCGATCAAACCCTTCCACACTGCCGTCGTACCAGGCAGATCCGTATTTTACGTTGTCCAATACTTCTCGCGACGCGCAGCAACTACTCAGAATATCCATCGCTCGGTCACGATGTTGCGACATCAGCGCCACCTCATCTGGCGCAAGCCTTCCCGGCTTCAGTAACACCGCATCCGGAACCCCGATCTTGCCCAAGTCGTGCAACAACGCCGCTACTTCGATCAGATCGCTTTCCGCTTCCGAAAGCTTCATCGCCAGCGCCCACGCACTACAACCTAGTGCCACTCGTAAACAATGCGAAGCGGTCGGAGCATGTTTGCAGCGCAATGCCGTGAATAGGCCCGTAGCCATTCCCAACCGGACTTGAACCAGTTGGTTCTCGTGCGGGTCCGCCGGCTTGTCAGACGTCGCCAGACCCTCGGCTACCGTCTGATCCATCGTTTTAAGTAGCTGTGAGATCTCTGTGACCCGTTGTTCGACTGGCGAACGTTTTCTTTGGTTCGAGTCACCGGATGTGTCTTGCACTGTGTCGGCGGAAGGCACTGTGTCGGCGGAAGATTGGTTCTCGGATTGGCCCACGAGGTCTCAACTCCTGTATTGTATTTTCTCTGAACGAACAACCGATGCGGTCCAAGACCGAAAGCAGCCCGTTAAGCGGATCGCTAAAACTTCGCCATATCTAAACCTAGGTCGAGAGGGACCTTGCAGCAAACAGCCGCTGCTGCGAGACAGAATCGAACCCGCACTGCACGATCCGGTTTTGCCGATTGGCGGGATGGCAACGACCCACAAGCCCAGGTCGAGGAGAATCCGTAGTGATGTAGCACACTCGCCGCAATTTTCCTAACCGCAACGACCTGTCGATTGCCTGGTAAAAGTCAAAAAACCGCAACCAAATGCCGAATCGGTATATGCGGACAGATCGTGCTCTACGCCTCGGGTCTGACCTCCGCGACTCATTCACCCGCCCATTCCTTTCCTCGGTCTGCCCTTTCCTCGGCCAGTAAGTTGAATTCATGGCAATTGGACTTACTTCTGCCCGCGGGGACCGCCGTCGCCGTGTTCTGAGCGAAGAAATGAAGTCGGGCGACAAACGTACGGATACCGCCCACAGCCACCAGATCGACGAGGGCCCGGGGTACACGTCCGGTGCCTCGCCGGAAAATCAGGCGCATGTGACCGACTTCGTCCCCCAACGCCTGCGCTCACTGACTCTATATGTGTTTCTGGGAGCCGCCCTCATCGCAGGACTGCTTGCCTTGAGTCGGTATGCCGGCGTCTGGGCGTCGGCCGTCGGCGCCGAATCGGTCGCCGCCTTAAAAGTTACCGGGACCGGAACACTGGCCGCTTGGTTTTCGTCGGTCCTGTTGGGCCTGGCCGTTCTTCTTTCGATCTTGCTCTACTCGCTGCGCAAACATCGCATCGACGATTATCGCGGCCGATACAAGGTTTGGCTTTGGGCCGCTGCCGGATGGGTCGTGTTGAGCATCGACCACGTCGCGCCGCTCCACAAACTGTTGGTCCGTGGCATGACACATGCGACCGGATGGACCGCACTGCCCGACGGCGCTGCCTGGTGGATTGCTGCCTGCATGCTTGCATTTGTGCTCTTCGGCATCCGAGCGCTCCGCGATCTGGCTGAGTCGCCTGTCGCGCTTGTCGCCGCGCTGCTTGCGATCTCCGGTTGGTCCGCGGCAGTTACCACGCACTTAGGCTGGTGGCAATGGGCTTCCCATGAGGCCGCCGTCCTGGTTGCGGCTGGTGCGGCCATGGGCGGCCACCTGATGCTGTGCATGGCGCTGGCGGCCTATGCCCGGCATGTCATTCTCGACGCGCAAGGTTTCCTGCCGGTTAAGCCGAACCGCAGTCGCGCTGCAGGCGACGACAGCCAAGGCAGTCACGTCGGCGTTGACCCGGCTCACAAGAAACCCCGAGGACCTTCCAGAGAGCGTCGTACCGATCTTGCCGACGAGCCGCTCGCCAGTAAAAAGCTGGACCACACCAAAGTCACCGATTGGGTCGATGGCAGCCAACCGGAGGATGACCTCTACGGCAACGAGTCCGGCGGTGGCCGGCGCAAACTCTCGAAGTCCGAACGCAAACGGCTCCGCAAACTCAAAGCCCGGCAGCAGCGTTAACAGCCCCTTGTCAGTTTTTTGACAAAGCCTAGGCTAAGCGTGAAGTCTCGCTCTTGACTCTTGACTCTGGACCCTCGACTCTTGACTCTCCCCATCCGCACCCGCTTCGCTCCGAGTCCGACCGGATACTTGCACATCGGCGGCGTCCGCACGGCGCTGTTCAACTGGCTCTTTGCCCGGCATCATGGCGGCCAGTTCATCCTGCGGATCGACGACACGGATCAACAGCGCAACGTCGACGAGTCACTCGCACCCATCTTGCATGGCTTCCGCTGGCTCGGACTCGACTGGGATGAAGGACCCGAAGTCGGCGGGCCGCATGGGCCATATTACCAATCACAACGCGCGGGCAAATATCAGGCTGCCGCCTGTGTATTGCTTGAGCGGGGAGCCGCCTATCGCGACTACGCCACGACCGAAGAAGTCCAGGCCGAGCGCGAGGCCGCCGAAAAAGAAAAGCGGTCGTTCGTCTATAGCCGTCGTTGGATGGCCGAGTCGGATGCAGACCGGCAGCGGTTTGAAGCCGAAGGCCGCACGGCCGTCGTCCGCCTGAAAATGCCTCGCCAGGGTACGCTTGAGCTCGACGATCTGGTTCGCGGCCGCGTCGGGTTCGATTGGGCCCGCGAGCAAGACCACGTTATCCAGCGGGCCGACGGCTCGTGCCTCTATCATCTGGCGACGGTGGTCGACGACCACGACATGCAAATCTCGCACATCATCCGGGCCGAGGAACACCTCTCGAACACGCCCCGACAAGTCTTCATCTACGAGTCGCTCGGCTACGACCTGCCGCAGTTCGCCCACCTGCCGTACGTCGCCGAGCCGGGCAGCAAAACAAAAATTAGCAAACGCAAACTAGACAAGTATCTGAGAGACAAGGACTTCAAACGACTTTATGATCATGCAATCAACGTTGCCACGACCTTTAATGTGCATTTACTGGCATTCGTAAATGACAATGAACTAGGGGAAATCACCGACGCCAACCGTCAGCAGATCATGCTTAAACTTAGAAATGACTTTCAAGCGATGATACAACGGTCACATGATCAACCCGTACCCCTTGAGTTCGAGTCAGAGATACTTTCGCACACGGAAGAGATCTTCAGGGACCCCGCGCTCATGGATGCGTATCAACGAGGTCACGATATTATTCAAAGATCAGTCATCGATAAGACTCCAGATACATTCAATCCTGTTTTGACCGACTTCTATGAGCAGGTCGGCTACTTGCCCGATGCGCTACTCAACTACCTGCTGTTGCTCGGCTGGTCGCTCGATGACAAGACCGAAGAGTTTACGCGCGACGAGATGATCGAGCACTTTTCGCTCGAACGCGTGAACAAGGCGCCGGCAAGCTTCGATCCTCAAAAGCTAATGGCCTTTCAGAACCGGGCGATGCAGCAGGTGCCGATCAAGCAGCGCGTCGCCCTCGTGCTACCGTTCTTGCAGCGTGCCGGTTTAATCGCGGATCCACCGCCGTGTGATGTCGCACCGCGGCTCACGCGAATCGTCTCTGTGGCCGGTGACCGCATCAAGATTGCCGGCGACATTCTCGACTACGACTATTTCTTTATCACGGATGATCGACTTTCGTACGACAAGAAGGCTTTCGAAAAACGAATCCGCCGGCCGGCCGAAGCGGCCGAGTTGCTCACCAAGTTTCGCGCCCGGCTTTCCGCCACCGAATCGTTCGACGCGCCCACGCTCGACAAGCTGCTGCACACCTTTGTCGAGGCCGAAGAGGTGAAAATCGGCCAGATTATCCACGCACTCCGAGTCGCGGTCAGCGGCAAGGCGGTCGGCTTCGGGGTGTTCGACACGCTGGCCATCACGGGCCGCGAAAGTTGCCTGGCTCGCATCGACCGGGCGGTGGAGAAAAACAACGACGAGCAAAGAGGCGAGCCGGAGGCGTAAGCCTCCTGGTACGGGCCCAGCCTTAACCATATCGCCACAAGCCGTAGCCGATGTGTCCCGCGAGTGACAGGGTCGGCACGATGAGCAGGATGAGCGTGCTCGCCGAGCGGCGCAATATGACATTCCCTTGCTCGTCAATCGATGGCTTGCCCGGAAGATAATCAAGCATCATGGCGTCGTTCGGGTTGGCCGGGCGATAAATCAAAGGCTCGTGTTCATCGTCCGTCAACGTCTTCGTCAGCGTCTCCGTCAGCGTCTCCGTCAGGTACGTCTTGGCGATACATTGGTACGTACCCTGCCCAGGCGCTTCGAACTCGAACGTATATTTGATAACGGGCTGCCTGTTTACTTCCATCGTCGTTTTCTCTTGCGAGACAAGATTGCCCGCCGCCAGCTCTCCCTGTTTCAGTAGCCGAATGATTCTCCGCCCACGACGCATGCCCGATGCGACAAACGCGAATCCAACCAAAGGAAAGATAAGCACCAATCCCGCGGCGGGGCCAAACTGAAATCGCCGCATCCCTTCGATCCGCGACTTCTCCGCGCGCCCCTCGGGAAACTCGACGGTAACCGAATCTCCTTTTTTTCGAGTTCCTCCGGTCGAATACGATGTGCCCCGACGGGTATCGCCGTCCCATTCGAATTCATAATCCAAAACATAAACTCGGACATTGTTTTCGCTGGCGTTCGTGGCTTCGCATCGCACGACTTGGCCCGGGGCGGTCTGCACCTCGCCTTGAAAAACGAGCCAGCTTGTCAGGTCGGCGTTCAGATAAAATACCCAATAGAAGATCATGCCGAAGCCGAAGAAAAACCAGCCGAACTGATTCAAGAACCCTCCGAACAGGAGCCGCAATCGCACGCTCAGTGGGACCTGCCGCGGAGGACCGAGCACTTGAAATCGACCGGCATTACCAAAAGTCGTCCATGATTTACTCCCCCTTCGAGCTGGCATGATTTGCACTCACGTACTACGGACATGGAATAGGCGTTCCAGTCTCAAGCGTAGCTTACGCCCTGGACGCAAGTAAAATCTACTCCAAGCCGCACCGACCCGCTGGCTCGTATCGACGTCGCGATGCGGTTGATATAAAATTCGTTCTATCCCAGTCTCGACACCGAGGGGGTAGCTTCAATGGTCAAACTGGAATCACCCAACTCCAGGCCCAAAATGTCAGAAATAATACCTGATCCCATTATCGAATACTACAAACGAGACGTGGATATCACACTATTGCGCGAGAACTTGAAACTCTCTCACGAGCAACGGTTGCTGAAACTGATGGAGATGCAAAAGCTTGCCAAGGAACTCCGCCAGGCAGGAGACAAAGCCGACTAAGGCTAGCCAACTCGCAACGGGCGGCTGTGCCTCCACGATCTTCACATTCGATATCGTCGAAACCCCCTTTTCCAAGCCTCATCGCCGTTGCCAGCGAGCCACGAAAGTGGTGTACTACACGCAGCCGACGCGGCCCAATTTCATTGCCCACTATCGCCAGACCCAACCATGTCCCAAACCGAATCACCATCCTTGCTCAATTTCGTTGAGCAGATTATCACCGACGATAACGCCACCGGCCGCTTTGATGGCAAGGTGCATACCCGGTTCCCCCCCGAGCCGAACGGCTATCTGCACATCGGCCACGCCAAGAGTATCTGCCTGAACTTCGGGCTGGCCGAAACATTTGGCGGCCAGTGCAATTTCCGCTTCGACGACACCAATCCCACCAAGGAAGAGGATGAATATGTCGAAGCGATCCAAGAGGATGTCCGCTGGCTCGGCTTCGACTGGGAAGATCGGCTCTACTTCGCCTCCGACTTTTTTCCACAGCTCTACGTTTGGGCCGTTCAACTGATCGAAGCCGGCAAGGCCTACGTCTGCGATCTCTCGCCTGACGAAACACGCGAATATCGCGGCACGCTGAAGAGCCCAGGTCGCGACAGCCCCTATCGCAATCGCACGATCGAAGAAAACCTCGACCTGTTTGCGCGGATGCGGGAGGGCGAGTTCCCCGACGGCTCGCGTACGCTGCGCGCCAAGATCGATATGGCATCGCCCAACATCAACATGCGCGATCCGGTCATGTATCGCATCCTACACGCCACGCATCATCGCACGGGCGACCAGTGGTGCATTTATCCGATGTACGACTTTACGCATGGCCAGAGCGACTCGATCGAGGGCGTCACCCACTCGATCTGCACGATCGAATTTGAAAACCATCGTCCGCTCTATGACTGGTACCTCGACGCGCTTGGCGTCTATCATCCGCGACAGATCGAGTTCGCCCGGCTCAATTTGACCTACATGATGATGAGCAAACGGAAGCTGCACGAGCTGGTCACCGAGGGCCATGTCAGCGGCTGGGACGATCCGCGGATGCCGACCCTATGTGGGCTGCGCCGCCGCGGCTACACGCCCGAATCGATCCGCAATTTTTGCAAAACAATCGGCGTCACGAAGTACAACAGCCTGACCGACATCGCGCTGCTCGAAAACAGCGTCCGCGAGCATCTCAACCGCGTCGCTCCTCGCGTGATGGCCGTGCTGCGACCGCTCAAGGTCGTGATCGAAAACTATCCGGAAGACCAAGTCGAAGAGCTCGATGCGATCAACAATCCCGAGGACCCCGCCGCCGGTACCCGACAGGTGCCGTTCTCACGCGAGCTGTACATCGAACGCACAGATTTTATGGAAGACCCGCCCAAGAAATTCTTCCGGCTCGGCCCCAGCCGCGAAGTGCGGCTCCGCTACGGCTACTTCATCACCTGCACCGGTGTCGTGAAGGATGCCGAAACGGGCGAGATCAGTGAGCTTCGCTGCACGTACGATCCGGAGACCCGTGGCGGCTCGGCACCCGACGGTCGTAAAGTGAAGGGCACGATCCATTGGGTCTCGGCTGCCCAGTCGATCCGGGCCGAAGTCCGCCTCTACGACCATCTGTTCAACAAGGAAAAACCCGACGACGTACCCGAAGGCGCCGACTACAAGAGCAACCTGAACCCATACTCTCTGGAAGTGCTCACCGACACTCGCCTCGAACCGAGCCTGGCCACTGCCGAGCCGGGCAGCCACATTCAATTCGAACGCAACGGTTACTTCTGTGTCGACACTCTCGACAGCACGCCGGAGAGCCCGGTCTTCAACCGCACCGTCACGCTCCGCGACACCTGGGCCAAAATCGCCAAGAAGCTGCGGAAATAGCAGTGGCCTACATCTTGTAAACGCGAAGTCGTCATCTTTAAGACAAGCGTCCAAAAGCGGGCCGGTCTGGCCCAAAACCGGCAAAACGACTACGAAATAGTTCTTGCAAATAATCAGTCGCCTTGATAAAGTGTACATGCGTTCACTTTTTTGAGGCACTTCATTGAAAGGGCCTTACGATGAGTGATAACTCGAAAATCGAGTGGACCGATGCCACGTGGAACCCGGTTCGCGGCTGCACGAAGATCAGCCCCGGCTGCACGCACTGCTATGCAGCGACGTTTGCCGAGCGATTCCGCGGAGTACCGGGCCATCCCTACGAACAGGGTTTTGACTTGCGATTGGTTCCTGAAAAACTAGCAGAACCACTACGTTGGAAAAAGCCCAAGATGATCTTCGTCAACTCGATGAGCGATTTGTTTCATGAAGCGGTTTCAGA
>Ga0310120_10001853_pt1 | contig 15764 bp, 12 predicted proteins | sample CB27_AW_983_MG_FD_203506 | JGI IMG/M metagenome (GOLD analysis project Ga0310120, IMG submission 203506) | Marine microbial communities from Western Arctic Ocean, Canada - CB27_AW_983 | ecosystem: Environmental > Aquatic > Marine > Oceanic | place: Canada: Western Arctic Ocean | collected...
CGGCACACCTTGTGACATCGGTGAACAAGGTATCATGGTGTTGACCCGACCGTTTCCGGGACTGACCGCCGCGCTGTGGGGCGAACCGGAGCGGTACGGCCATGACTACTGGGAGAAGATTCCCGGTATGTACTACAGCGGCGACTCGGCGCGGGTCGACGAAGACGGCTATCTCTGGTTCGGAGGACGTGCCGACGAGGTCATCAAGATCGCTGCGCACCGCATGGGAACGATCGAGGTGGAAAGCGCCTGTCTGAAGCATCCAGCGGTGGCTGAGTGCGGTGTGGTCGGACGACCGGACGAGACACGCGGTGAGGTGATCGCAGCGTTCGTACAGCTCAAGAACGATGAGATCCCATCCGATGAGCTTCGCCGGGCCCTGGTAGACACGATCCGGCACGAGCTCGGACCGATTGCCGTCATCGGCGAACTGAACTTCGTTTCGATGCTGCCCAAGACCCGCAGCGGTAAGATCATGCGTCGGGTACTGAAAGCGGTCGTTCTCGACCGGGACCCGGGTGACATCACGACGATTGAAGATGAGGGGTCGGTCGAAGAGGCCCGCCAGGCCTGGAACCAAATGAAAAAGGATATGGCAGCGGGGTGAGGCCTGGGCCATGCTAGAGCCCATTGTGCGTCCTCTGGAAGCTCGCGTCGCTCATCGGCCGGGAGCAGCGCGACAAGCTCTTCGGAAAGCGTTTCAAGCCCTGGAATAGACCCCGGATGCGCTACCGGGAGATCGACGTCATCCGCGAGCTACTAGGGAGCCTACGGCCGAGGTCGTGCCTGGAATGGGGCGCCGGACGCAGCACACTTTATTCCCCTCCCATGGTGCAGGCGGGCGCGTCATGGATTGCGATTGAACACGACGGAGAATGGGCACGAGAGATTCGGAACTCGCAGTCGACACCGAACGTTCAAGTCTACCACGTTGCTCCCAACCGGTTTCCCTGGACCGACGAGAACGAGGACGGTGGGCGCCAAGACCTCAGCGACTACGTAGAGTTTCCTCGAAGATTCGGACCCTACGACTTCATCCTGGTCGACGGCCGAGCACGTGTGCCCTGCATCAAGGAGGCGTTCGATCTGCTCCGGCCCGCTGGGGTCGTTCTCCTGCACGACGCAAACCGCGTCTTCTATCATCGTGCCTTCGCCCCGTATGCCAATCAGTTTCAGCTGGTCGGACCTCGCTCGAAGGACGGCGGGATCTGGCTAGCCAGCAAGGAAGCGGATATCAACGAGCTGCTCGATACCGAACGTCACCAGAAGCTCTGGGAGTGGTGCCGCGTCGTCGGAAAGATCCTGAAGTGCTGAGGTTGCGTGCCCGCGAGCGCCCCGTGAGCTTGCCAATCCTCAACGGACCCTCGACTGGACAACCACATGATTTCGGCCCGACATCTCTCGATCTCGACTACGCTCGCTACGCCGTTCTTCTGCATAGCAGCACCCGCGGCCCAAGCCCAAGCCCACCCCGTGTTCGAGAACGGCCAGGCCCAGGTCGTCGCTGACTTCGCAGATGCGTCCACGTGGATCCGTCACGATTTGTGGGTGGAGACTGAGTTCGACTCGGACGGAGACGGAGAGCTGGACCGCGTCCATGTGGACGTGACCCGTCCCTCGCAAACCAACACGGAGGGGCTTCGGGTTCCCGTGATCTATGAGAGCAGCCCGTACTACTCAGGCACGGGCACTCTCGACCTCAGCTACTTCTGGAACGTTCGACAACAAGTGGGCGCCGACCCTCCGAGGCGCACACCGATGCCCGACATCGCACACCGGCCGGAGGAGCCGATCATCTCGAACTCGCTCGTGCGCACGTGGGTGCCCAGGGGGTTCGCGGTGGTGCACTCGCAGTCACCCGGAACCGGACAGTCGCAAGGCTGCCCGACGATTGGAGGCGAAAACGAGTCGCTCGCGCCGAAAGCCGTCATCGATTGGCTGAACGGTCGCGTTCGGGGTTTCACGTCCGTGGACGGGAACGAGCTGGTGACAGCGGAGTGGTCGACCGGGAGGGTCGGAATGACGGGAGCCTCCTACGACGGCACGCTCCTCGTCGCCGCTGCGACGACCGGCGTGGACGGACTCGAGGCCATCATCCCGATCGCGCCCACCACGTCCTGGTACCACTACTACCGCTCCAACGGCCTGGTGCGATCTCCCGGTGGCTACCGCGGTGAGGACGTGGACGTGCTCTACGACTACATCAACAGCGGCTTCGCTGAACGACGGGAGTGGTGCAATGACTTCGTGCGTGGAGAGACATTGAACGCCGGCCAAGATCGGAAGACCGGCGATTACAACGATTTTTGGGAGGGCCGTGATTACCTGAACAATATCGACGGGATCAAGGCGGCCACGCTCATGGCACACGGGTTCAACGACTGGAACGTGATGCCTGAGCACAGTTTCAGAATCTCGCAGGCGCTCAAGCAGCGCGGCGTACCGGTTCAGATCTACTACCACCAGGCAGAGCACGGAGGCGCCCCGCCGCTCGAGCTCATGAACCGCTGGTTCACCCGTTACCTCTATGAGGTGGACAACGGAGTCGAGCGGGATCCACGAGCTTGGATCGTACGGGAGGGCGACGCCCCCATGGACCCGACCCCCTACCCCGACTACCCACACCCGGAGGCCGTCGGTGTGAGGCTGTACGTGGAAGCCGGCGGGAACGGCGTCGGTGGATTGAACACCGACCAGCTGAGTGAGCAGGGTAGCGAACGGTTCGTGGACGACGTATCGGTCAACGGCACCGCCCTCGCCTCTCTGACGCGGTCCAACAACCGCTTACTCTACGGGACGTCTGAGTTGACCGAGGACCTCCACTTGTCGGGCGTGGCGTCGGTCAGGATCCGAGTCGCGGCGGACCGGGAGGCCGCCAACCTTTCGGTGTGGCTCGTCTCCTTGCCGATCACGACTGGGGGAGCCCTCACGGACAACATCATCACACGCGGGTGGGCTGATCCGCAAAACCGTAACTCACTGCGTGAAAGCGCACCGCTCGTGCCGGGCGAGTTCGTCGACCTGGAGTTCGATCTGCAGCCCGACGATCAGGTGATCCCAGCCGGACAGAGGATCGGCCTCATGATCTTCTCGAGCGATCAGGAGTTTACGTTGTGGCCCGACCCGGGCACGGAACTCACGGTGGAGCTGGCGGGGACGTCCATCAAGTTGCCGGTGGTCGGTGGCCCGGATGCGTACGAACAGGCGGTGGAGTAGTCGGGGTCAGGTCCACCAGGACCTGACCGGCCCTCAGCTTTCGGCCGACCGCACCATCGTGGTTTCCTGGCAGACCTTCTTCTAGCCGTCGGACTTCGATGTCACTCTCGGGCACTCCTGATCAGGGAACCCTGAGTTGCCGAGGGAAGGCTTACCCCTCCTCCAGTACCCCCGCGTCCACCAGGATGCTCCGAGCACGTGTTTCGTCTTCGGCTCGAACCACGAGCCGCCCAGGATTGACGAACGCCAAGCCCACGTCCATGCCGCCGGCATCATCGATGAGCAGAGCTGCGTCGACGCCCGCGCTCTTGAGGTACCCGTGAGCGATCTCCGCTTCGTGCCGATAGTGGAATCGAGCCACAATCATGGTCGGGATCCGCTCGCGGCTCACATCTGCTCCCGTGCGATGAACAGCTGCCTCGCCATGGCCACCGGCCTCACCATCATCACTTGACTCAATCAAGGAAAAGAGACTGGTCAATGGTGGGCACTAGGTCGAGGGCATTTTCGTAATAGATCTTCCGGAGCACCTCGTCCGGGAGGTCCAAACCGTACATCTGCCAGAACGCGTGGTATCTGCGGTAGTAGTCGAAATAGTCGTCAGAGGTTTCGAAGACGCGGAAGTAGGTGTGGTACTCCTCCTGGTCGTAGGAGTCCTTTCCCATCAGGACCCGGTCCCGGTATTCGATGAGCCATTCCCTCGCGAATCGGGGCTGTCTTCCCAGTTCGTAGATGACCGCGCCGAGGCCCACGTACATGTTGGGCATCTCGTCCAAGAGCGTCCCGAGCCGGGCCAGATCGTGCCCCAGCCATCCCAGATGGGCGGAGATGAACTTCGTGTTCGGATGCCTCCGGAAGAGGTTGTGCTGCTCCCCGATGATCTGCTCGAAAGGCGCGCTCCTGCCTGGAGGCTGTATCCGCCGTGGTCGAAGCGTCAACTCGAGCCAGCGCTCATTGAAGCGGTCGTAGGGCTGCCAGAACTCCGCGGGGTCGGCTGAGTGGATCAACACCGTGATCCCCAGCTCGCCGGCTTTCGCCCACACCGGGTCGAGACGGGAATCGTCCACCGGGATCCGATTTCCATGGGTGTCGAGGTTGCTCAGCCCCAGACCTTTGAAAATCTTCAGACCGGCGGCCCCCGCGGCGACATCCGCTTCGAGCTGGGCCGCGGCGCGCTCGCCCCATCCCGGCTCGCCCACACCTCGGAAGTCGACGTTGGCGAAGAAGACGAACCGCCCCGGGTAGTCGCGCGTCATGTTTTCGAGCCCAGTAGCAAGGTTCGCCCCGCTTCCGCCTGAGAGGTTCACCATGACCGCCATGTTGAGATCGTCCATCTCCCCGATCAGCCGGTCGACGTCGGCGGACGACATGCGGGTCCCGTTCTGGTGACCGTGAACGTCCACGAAGGGAAAACGGGCGCCGGTTACGATGTGCTCAGGAACGACCAGAGTGTTGCGCGGCTCGTACTCATCCACAGTGACGCCTTGGCCAGCGACGGGCCGTGCCGTCCCTGGGGGGAGGGTCCCCACCACGAGTAGAAGGCCTCCAACGATCTGGGCGGCGGTCAAACGCATATGGAATGCTCCACGGTCGGACGGGTGACGGATTGGCACCGTACAAAGGGGCCACGGCAGTGGGTCATTGTAGCCACGGCGACCCAGCGGAGAAACCCGGACCGGGGGCCCAGGAGGCCGGATCAGGTCTAATGACCGGGGACCCTCACAATGGAACCGAATTTTCGATCGAAGCCACCGGTGCGCCGTCCCACACCGCGTGGCGGATCCCATCCTTTCCGGCACGCTTCACCGCGTACATCGCTACGTCCGCGACCTGGAGCGCCTCTCGGCTCGTGTCGACCGGCGCCTCGAACGTCACGGCGCCAATACTGAACGTCACTGGCCACCCACCTTTGTCCATGGCCCGGGTGAGTTGCTTGCGCAAGTTGTCGAGCACCGATCCGGTGGCCCCACCCGCGATCTCCGGCAGGACCGCCGCGAACTCGTCTCCTCCCAAGCGCCCGAGGATGTCCGTCTGTCGCGTACTCCGCCGGAGCGCATCCGCGACTCGGCGTAGAAGCTCGTCGCCCGTGTCGTGTCCTTCCAAGTCGTTGACCGATTTGAAATTATCGAGATCTATGTAGGCGAGCGTGAACGCCCTACCGTACCGCCCAGCCCGGGCCAACTCAGCGTCGAGTTGTCGCATGAATGACCCGCGCGTCGGAAGCCCCGTCAGCGTATCCGTCGCCACGAAGGCGGCTTCGTCGGATAGGCGACGCTTCAGCGATGAGAACAGTATCGCGATGATCCCCAGAAGTACCAAGTTCGAAGAGACGCCCCAGAGGAGCGCCCAGCCGATCGGTTGGCCCTCAAGCAGCGAGAAGGGCATGGGGAGCGTCACCGCCACGGCGGCCAGAGCGTATGCAAGGCGCGGCACGCCCGCCCACGTAGCGAGCGCGAGCGGCACGGGATATAGGGCGAGCAACGAGGGTTCGAAGCCCAAAGACGCGTCCGCCGTAGCCAGCGCGACGACGAGACCGAACGCCACCCACCCCGCGGTCTTTGGGGGCCAGGTGGCCACGAAGGCGGAAAGCCTGGCCATGATCCGGTGAGTTTTGTCGGCGGGCTTCGCGGCAGAGGCGTCGTCGACATCGGCACCCTGCCGCAGCCGAGCCCCCCAACCGGTAGTCAAGGGGCTTCCCGCTCCAGACCGATCCGGCCCACGCCGGCCATCTCCCTCGCCAGCAGATGAACCTCGACCAGCTTCCACTGCGCGCGCACACACATCGGCGCGAGCACCATCAGGGCGACGTTGCCTGCGACAGCCCTGAGGCCCCCCGTGCCGCCGAAGCGGAAGAGATATAGGACCCGTGTCACCATTGCGTATCCCGCGAAGATCAGCGGCACGAAGCTTCCTGCGAAAATAAGTCCGCCCCAGCGGCTCAGCTTCTCCAGGACCCTCGAGACCGCCTGCAGCCCGTAGGCGACCATGGCCACCATCAAGAGCACGGCGCCGATCAAAAACACGACGTACTCAGAGGGCTGAAATCCCTGCCGAACGGACTGCACCAGGCCGTATAACCCGAGGATCGCCAGCGGGGGCAGCCCCACGGCAAGCTTGGCCGCCGCCATGCGCTCAACCGCTTGGGCCACCAGAGATGCGGGGTGCCCGGGCTCGGGTAATTGATTCGCCATTTATAATGATCATCCATGCTCATTACTGGCGCCAGGAAAAATCAAAAATCACCGACTCGGGTCGCCAGGGTGCGGTAACGCGCCTAGGGTGCGGTAAGCCGCTTCGCCCTCTCCCATATCGCGTCGAACATCGACTCGGTGAGCCGGCCCGTGAACGTATTCTGTTGGCTCGGATGGTAGCAGCCGAGCACCGTTCTGCTTCCGAGGTCCACCTCCACGCCGTGCGAGAACTTCGGACGGGGACGGGGGACGGCCTCACCCCGCCTCTGGAGGATTCGGAGTACCTCATCGAACGCGAACCCTCCGAGCGCGACGACCACGGGAGCCGAACGGAAGATCTCCAACTCCTTCTCGAGATACGGCCGGCACTGGTCCCGCTCGGTGGCCGTCGGGCGGTTCTCCGGAGGCGCACATCGGACGGACGCCGTGATGTAGGCTCGCGACAGACGTAGCCCGTCGTCCGCCGTGCTTCCTTCGGGCTGATTGGCAAACCCTGCTCGGTGCAGAGCCCGGAACAACCAAACCCCGGAGCGATCCCCGGTGAACATACGGCCCGTCCGATTGGAGCCGTGAGCGCCGGGAGCGAGACCCACGATCACAACCTCTGCGTCCGGATCCCCGAAAGAGGGGACGGGACGTCCCCAATAGGCCTCTGTGGCGTAGGCGGCCCGCTTTTCGCGAGCCACGGCCGAGCGCCACTCCACCAGGCGCGGACACTTTGCGCATGCCACGACGCGTTCGTTCACCGCCCGCAGGCGCCCCTCATTTCCAGATGGAGAGCCCGTCAATCGCAATCAGCGGCTCGACCCATGATCCGTCTCATCCCCGGGGGTGTCTACGACGACCGACGATCGCGCCAACGAGAGGTCCAACCAAAGCTCCGACCGTGACGCCGATTACGGTCATCACTCCCATGGGATTGAGATGGCTCATGGAGGGTCCGCCGGCCTCGATGGACCGGTACAGACTCAGGACCAAAAACAGGCCTCCACCGGCCGCCCCGCCGATGGCAGTCCACCGTCCAGTGGCCTTCAATGCACTTGCCTCCGAGAGGGAGCCATCACACAGCCAAGGGTGCTTTCTTACTCGGGCTGCGGCATGAGGCCCGAGGGGCCTACCACAAGCGCGCCTTCAGTCGGACCCGCATGCGGCTCGCTGGGGCCTGGCCTGGCCGCACCCTCGGACTCCGGGCTCCAAGTCTCGCCCGACATCGGTCCAGAACCCCTTTGTTCTGCCTGCACCGCACTGCCCTGCGTGTAGTACCGTTTGAAGAATTCTGAGACATCGTCCACGACGGAGTAGAGCACGGGCACCAAAATGAGCGTGAGGAAGGTCGCGAAAAGAATTCCGATGATCACGGCGATGGCCATCGGACCCCACATGGCGGCCTGCTCTCCTCCCCAGTACAGCTCGGGCTCGAGCCTCGTGTAGAGGCCGAAGAAGTCGAAATTCAATCCTACGGCAAGCGGGATCAGGCCCAGCGCGGTGGTGGCCGCCGTGAGGATCACGGGCCGGAACCGTACCCGGCCTCCACGCACCAAGGCCTCTCGGCGCCCCAGCCCGTCTCGCGTTCTCAGAATTTCGACGTAGTCGATGAGCACGATGGCGTTGTTCACCACGATGCCGGCAAGCGAAATGATACCGACCCCCGTCATGATGATACCGAAAGGCATCCGAAACACGAGGAGGCCGAGAAACACACCGGCGGTGGACATGAAGACCGACGTAAGGATGATCACTGGCTTGACCACCGAGTTGAACTGGGTCACTAGGATAAGTCCAATCAACATGATGGCCCCGAAAAAGGCCGTCGAAAGGAATGCCTGGGCCTCAGCCTGCTCTTCAGACTGCCCCGTATATTGTAGTTGATAGCCCACCGGCAATTCATTCGAAGTAAAATCGGCCAGGACCCCCTGCACCTCCCTAAGCACCTCGTTGTTGTTCAAGCCGGCCCGTACATCCGAGCTGATCGTGGCCATACGCCGCTGGTTTCTCCGGCGGATACTGCCGTACCCCTCCCGGACCTCCCAACTCGCCACCGAAAGAAGGGGGATCTGGGTCCCTTCGTTCATCACCGTCAGGTCGCGTAGGCTCTCCAACTCACCACGGTACTCCTCAGCGAGCCGCACCACGATATCGTACTCATCATTTCCCGTTCGGTACTTCGCCGCCTCGATCCCCCGAATGGCACCACGGATGGCCATCCCTACCTCTCGGCTAGATACCCCGTACAGCGCCGCTCTTTCTCGGTTGACGGACACCGACAATTCCTGGCGGGCGTCGTCCAAGTCGCTCTCCAACCCCACGAGTTTCCCGTACACCGGGTCGTCCTCTAGAATGGCGAGCACGCGGTCGGACAACGCCTGTAGCGTTTCTGGGTCTTCTCCCACGAGTTCGATGTTCACCGGGTTGCCTTGGGCGGGTCCCTGAGCAACCTGGTCTACCTTGATGTCCGCTCCGGCGATGTCCCGTCCTAGAACTTGCTGCATCAGAGTCAGGAGGTCCTTTGAATCGAGTTTCCGTTCACCGAACTCCATCATGCTGATGGTCACCCGCCCCGCGTTGGGACCCGACGCGCCCCCCCCCATGGGGTTTCCGCCACCCCCAGAGCCACCCACGGTCGCGACCATCGACTCCGCTTCCGACATGCCCGGAAGTACCCGGATGTCTTCTTCGAGCCGCCGCGCAATCTCGTCTGTCGCCTCCGGGCTGCTACCCACCGGCAGATCCATGTCCACGAGGATCTGGTTGGGCGGCATGTCCTCGGCGAAGAACTCGACCCCGGCGTTGAACTGGTAAAATAGAAATCCCGTCGAGACGAGGCCCAGGAAGGATCCAACGAGCAAAAGCGCCCTATGATCCAAAGCCCATTGGAGTTGCCGCTCGTATCCGGCCAGAATCCGCGGCACTTCCACAGCCTGGAAGTAGGTCGCCATCCTTCGTAGAAGCACGGAATGCACCCCGTACACCCCGGCAACCGTCGCTGCGAGGAGCACCACCATGAGGGGATTTCGCATCCCCAATCCGATCGCTGCCAAAACCGTGGCACCGATCATGGTCCATCGAGCGGCAGGCCGCAGGGGGGGCGCCGGATCATCCTCGAGCCGTAGGAACATCGCGCACAGAGTCGGAACGATCACGAGCGCCACGAAAAGGGAGCTCGAAAGCGCGACGATGAGTGTCGACGGCATGAACTTCATGAACTCGCCCACCTGGCCCGGCCAGAACAGAAGTGGGGCGAATGCGGCGAGCGTGGTCGCCGTTGCCGCGATCACGGGCATAGCCACCTCGCCGGTGGCCTTCTTCGCGGCGGTGCGCCGGTCCCAGCCCTCCTCCACGTACCGGTAGATGTTCTCGACCACGACGATGGCGTTGTCGACAAGCATCCCCAAGGCGAGGATCAGCGAGAAGAGCACGACCATGTTCAGCGTGATCCCGAGGAGCTGCAGGATCACGAAGGAAAGCAGCATCGACGTGGGGATCGATATCGCCACGAACACCGCATTCGAGGCGCCCAGGAAGAAGAGAAGCACGCCGATGATCAGGATCAGCCCCGAGATGATGTTGTTCTCGAGACTGCTCACCATGGTGTCGATCCGTATCGACTGGTCCGATGTGATCTTTACCACGGTCGTGGGCGGAAGGACCGGCTCCATCTCCCTGATCGTGGCCTTCACCAGTTCGGATGTCTCAATGATGTTTTCGCCTGAGCGCTTCAGGACGTCCAGCGTGACGACGGGGACGTCGTCGAGGCGCGCGTAGCTCGTTCGTTCCTGGAAGCCGAAATCCACGTCGGCCACGTCCCGGACATATATCGGGCGGCCGTCCTCAGTGGCAATCACGAGGTCCTGAATCATCATCGGGTCATCGAACTCACCAGCGACCCGCACCAGATACTGCAGCGGTCCTACGTCGATCGACCCCCCGGGAATATTGACGTTCTCATCACGAATCGCGGTGATCACGTCCTCGATCTCGACGCCGTAGAACTGTAGTCGGTCGAGGTGGACGTCCACCTTGACCTCCCGCTCGAGCCCTCCCCGGACGTCGACCCTCAACACCCCTGGGATCTGCTCGACCCGTTCCTGCATTTCCTCCCCGAGTTCCTTGAGCCGCACGAGACCGTACTGGCCCGAGAGGTTCACCTGCATGATGGGCATTTCGGAGAAATTGAACTCGATGATCGACGGGTCCTCGGCTTCGGCGGGCAATTCGGCCTTCGCCAGATCGACCTTCTCCCGCACCAACTGGAGAGCCCCCTCGAGGTCCACCGTCGCTTCGAATTCGGCGACGATGCTCGAATAGCCCTCGACCGAGGTCGATGTAAGATCCTTGATGTCGGAGATCGCTGAAAGCTCATCCTCCAAAGGACGGGTGATCAGACTCTCGATGTCGGCCGGTGTTACACCCGGATACATCGTGTTGATGGCGATCATGGGGATTTCGATCTCGGGGAAGGACTCCCGGGGGATCACCTGGTAGGCGAAAAGGCCCGCGATCGTGATGAACGCGAACAGAACCAATACGCTGGTCTGATGGTCGACCGCCACGCTGGTCGCTCGAAATTCCTTGAACCGCGCCAGGAATCCGGGTTCGTAGCCCGGCCCTACCTGAGCGCGGCCTTCAGAGCCCGGCGCTCCGTCGGCGGAACTCCCGTTCGAATCCGAGACTCCGTCGGTGGGCTTGATCATGTGGTCCTCACCTGGTCCCGACCACGTTGACTCGGTCACCGGCCGTCACTTGCTGCTGACCGACCACGATGAGTTGCTCTCCCGCACTCAAGCCGGACTCGATGACGACCGTGTTCCGCTGGCTGGAGCCGATCTCGACGGCTCTGGATAGAACGACGCCGTCGTCACCGTTCCACTCGACCACGAAGACGACGTATCCGTCCTCGACTCTCACGAGCGCCTCCTGGGGGACGACGATCGCACCCTCGACCGTCTGCCGGACCAATCCGACGTTGGCCACCATCTGCGGCTTCATCACGCCATCCGGGTTGCCCATCTCGATTTCAACCAGGAATGTGCGATTCTGGGCGTTCACCGTTGCGCCCACGTAGCTGATCACACCCTCAGAGGAAATATCCAGGGCGTCGAAAACGGTGGTGGCCGAAGCCCCGACCCTCACATCTCGTGCGTAACGCTCAGGCACGCCCGCCACGATCTTAACCGGATCGAGAGAGACGATACGCGCCACACTCGTCCCAATGTTCACCATGGCCCCAACTTCCACCAGACGTGTCTCCAAAATACCGTCTATGGGAGCACGGATCACAGTCCGTCTAAGACGGGTCTGAAGAATCGTCAGACGAGCCGTTGCCTGCTCAGCGCCGTACCTGGCCTCAAGATAGGCCAGTTCTGAGCCCACCTGGTCCACTTCGTACAAGCGCTTGCGTCGCACCCACGTTTCGTTCGCCAGGGAGGCCTGCGCCGTGGCTTCGTCTACCTGACTTCGAAGCACGGCGTCGTCGATCTCCAACAGCGGCTGGCCCACCGTGACGGCAGCACCCTGCTCGACGACGACACGGCGGATGACGCCGGACTCCTGGGCAGAAAGCGTGACGTCCTGACCCGCCACGACTGTGCCGGTCAGACTGATGCGCTCCACAAACTCACGGGTCTCGACCGTCGAGGTCTCGACATTGACAACGCGTGACGCCCCCTCGACGAGCACTCCTGCGTCACTCGCCCCGCCCGCCTCGACGTCTCCGCCGCAGGCCACAGGACCGAGCAGGAGCGTGAGCAAGCCCGCCTTCAACCAAGGGTGAATCGTCATGATCTTCTTCATTCCTCTATTACCGAGGGCGGCCGGCCAACGGTTCCGAATCCACCATGGGCACAGAGCCCACGGCCAGATCGAGATTGGCCTGTGCCACCAAGAAATCGTATGCAGCCTGTGCGTAGTTGAACTCACTCTGCCGAAGGGCCACCTCAGAGTCGGTGAGCTCCAACTGACTCCCCAGGCCCTCCCGGTATTGGGCGCTCGCGATGTCGAATCCGCGGCGCGCCTGCTGGACCGCTCTGCGTTGGGCATCGGCCCGCGCCCGCGCCTCCACCATCTGATCCCAAATCGTCTCCACTTCGCTGTCGGCCCGCGCCCTCGCGACCCGGGTCATGGTCTCAGCTTGACGTAGAGATGCCCTCCTCTGATCGATGCGAGCGTCCTTCGAGAAGCCGCTGAAAATCGGCCAGGAAATCCGAAGGCCGGCCTGACTCGAATTCGTTCGTTGGCTGGATTCCCCGAAGAAGTTGAGGCCCCCATTCTGTTGGGCCAGGATCCCATAGGATCCGAAGAGCACGATCTCCGGTAGGTATTGCACCCGCTCCAAGCTCAACTCCGACTGCCGAAGTCCCTCTGAGAGATCCAGTTGCCGCAGATCCGATCGTCCTTCTAGCGCGGCGAGAACAAGATCCTCGGAGAACGCCTCATCGGTCCAGGTAGAAAAGCCCAGAATTTCACGATTCTCTGGCGAGTTGGCTTCGAAATCATCGAGATCGATCTGTGCGAGAGAGCCGGCGACGCGTACGTCGTCGAGGTCATCCAGCGCGAGCTCGACACTGAGTTCACGCCGAGCCTGTGTGATCGAGTTCTGGGCTCTGAATAGGTTGGGTTCCAAGTTGCCCAACTCTACCTCGAGGCGCAGCACATCGTAATCGGCCGCGAGGCCGGCCTCGTTGAGCGCCCGGGTATCGTGGAGGGACTCGCGCACGCGCTGAACGGAGTTTTCCACCAAGCGAGCCTGCTCCTGCGCCAGGAGAAGGCTGTAATAGAGCACCCGTACTTGTGTGACGATCCCTTGCGTTTGACCGCGCAGCGTTTCCTGCTGGAAGTTCTCAAAGCGGCCGGCGGCGCCGAGTGCCACGAACACCGACGGCTTGAACAGAGCCTGCTCGACGGTGACGTTGGTGCTCCAGATGTTGTCCGCTCCAAAGCGAACCGGAACAAGGTCATTCGGCCCGGCCGTGGGATCGAAGATGAACGCGGGAAGGAAGTTCTCCGCCACCATCAGATTTCGTGCGTAGGAAGCGTTCAGGGCGATCGTCGGAAAGAGGTCGCTACGGGCTTCGGACGCCTGCTCCTGAGCCACCTCCAGACCGAACCGGGCTGCCCGTAGATCCCCATTCTGCTCCAGGGCCATCTGAACGGCCATCTCGAGCGTGAAGACCTCCTGCGCCGCGGCACCCGCATTCCCCGCCAGGGTCACCAGTGTCACCGCTACCCAAACCTTTTTGCACATCGTCATCGCGTAGTCTCCCATCGTTCCACTGTACCTCAACCCCTGGCCTCAGCAGTCGGCTCGTCCAACTCGAGCTTCTCTAATCGGCCCTCCCCCGCAGCTTTCGCGGAGGCCCGCACGCTCTCTCCCATCTCTTCCGCAAACGCAGGCTCCGCCAGGCCCACCATGAGGTGCCAGCCCGATTCCATAAAGAGTTGGCGAAACTCCGGTTCCTCAATTCGGAACAGACCACGGTGATAGATCGACACCAATCCGTGTGCGTGGGCCCAGATCGTACGAGCCACCGTCTCGGGCGGTCCCGACTTCAGCATTCCGCACTCCATCCCCTCCCGGACCCGGTCGACCATGAACTGCCCTACCGCGCAAGCATGATCCGTCGCCTCATGAGGCAGCGCTTCGCGCCCCATGATGTCGTGGGCCGCGTGCAACAATGAGTAGTACTGCGGATGCTCGAGAGCGAAGGCCAGGTACGACCGTCCCGTCAACCTGAACCGCTCCACGGGCGTACGCCCCTCCACCGCTCGGTACAGGTACTGGGCAAAGACCCTGAAGGCCTCACCCACCACGTCCACGAGCACCGCATCCTTGCTCTTGTAGTACCTGTAGAGCGCAGGCGCGGTCACACCCAGCTGCGTGGCGAGCTTTCGCATCGACAATCCGTCGAGTCCGCCGGTTACGAGGAGATCGCACGCCGCTTTCAGAATTTCGTCTCTTTGTGTAGCCATGTTAACAGTGTAAACCTGTACGTAAGTCAGGTCAACTAACATTTGTGACTAATGGTGCATGTGGGATAGTGAAGGCTGTTCAGTGCCAGCTAGGCAGGATCGGGGCGAGTGTGTGAGCCGTCCGGGCCCAAGCAAGGACCCCCCCCGTTGCCCAAAGGACCCCAGGGGGTCGCAACGGCGGAACGTGCCCGACGCAAGCCCGTCTGTGACGGGCCGGCGTATCGTTAACCCGGAGCCGCCACGAGTGAGGTGAGCACGATCTCGAACACGAGGACCGCATTCCCTGGGATACCCGCCAATTTTTGCGATCCGTACGCCAGGTCGGATGGGATTACGATGGTTCTGGTGCCTCCGGCCCCCATGCCGAGTATGCCCTCGGTGAAGCCGGCAATCAAACCCGTGACGCCGAGCAACACGACCAGCTCACCGCCGTCAAACTGCTCGCCGTCCACCAGCCACCCGGTGTAAGTCACCGTCGCTTGATCTCCGAGTTCCGCGGGGATCCCCCCGGTCCCCACGATGTCGTCGCGAATGTACAACCCGCTCGCGGTCTGGGTCATGGCGCTGAGGTCGATCCCGAGCGAAGCCGCAAACTCGACCTCGGTGGGCTCTGGGCCGAACGCGTTGTCCCCACAAGCGGCCAACGCCACGGCCAGGGCCGCAGCCACGGCTAACGCCCTGGCAGCATTTCTTTCGATCATGTGAGATCCCTCATGCTCAACTCTTCGTTGGATGTCTCTTCCTTTCCTTACACACAATGTCGCACCTTCGGCTCCAGGAGGCTTACGTTCCCGGATCTTCAGTCCCTTGAGACGATCACCGCGACTCGATTCCTCAAGGCAATCACCGCGACCGGGATCAGAGCGCATCGATGGTTTCGTGCACCGCTGCGGCGCTGCTCGCCAGCGCTTCGACCTCACTTTCCGTGAGCTCCACCTCAATGATCCGCTGTAGCCCACCCTTGCCCAACTGACACGGCACACCCAGGAAGATCCCCTCGTGCCCGTATTCGCCTTCGAGGTAAGCGGCGCACGGAAGAATACGGCGCTTGTCCTTTACGATGGCCTCGGCCATCTGGACAGCTGCCGCCGAGGGCGCGTAGTAGGCGCTCCCCGTCTTGAGGTGGCCGACGATCTCCGCACCACCCTTTCGCGTGCGTTCGATCAGTGCTTCGATACGATCCTCCCCCAGGAACTGAGTGAGAGGGATACCTGAGATCGACGTGTAGGAGACGAGCGGGACCATCGTATCCCCGTGGCCGCCGAGCACCAGAGCCTGGATGTCCTCGACGCTGACGCCGAGCTCCAGAGAGATGAACGAACGGTATCGCGCCGTATCGAGGACGCCCGCCATCCCGATCACACGCTCTCGCGGAAAGCCCGTGGTCTGCAT
>Ga0310120_10001854_pt1 | contig 15762 bp, 12 predicted proteins | sample CB27_AW_983_MG_FD_203506 | JGI IMG/M metagenome (GOLD analysis project Ga0310120, IMG submission 203506) | Marine microbial communities from Western Arctic Ocean, Canada - CB27_AW_983 | ecosystem: Environmental > Aquatic > Marine > Oceanic | place: Canada: Western Arctic Ocean | collected...
AGTCCGGTCAACAGTCCGGCCAGCAGTCCGGTCAGCAATCCGATCAACAGTCCGGTCAACAGTCCGGCCAGCAGTCCGGCCAGCAGTCCGGCCAGCAGTCCGATCAGCAGTCCGGTCAGCAGTCGGACCAGCAGGCTGGCGATCCGTCGAGTCAACAGGAACGTATCGAGCAGATGCAGGAAGCTGCTGAGAAGGCGCAAGACGCGGCAGAGAAATTATCATCTCTCGCACAAGATTCAGCGCTGAGCCGTCCTTCTTCTCGCCAGCAATCACTCGCAGACCGGACCAGCGAGCTGGAAGACAAACTCGATCGCCTCGAGAAAAAACTCGCTGCAGAGCAGAGCCTGTCCCCCGAGGAAGATGAAAAGTTACGCAAGAAGGTTGGCGAGGCTCGTCAGGCACTCAGGAGTGCTCGCTCGGCGATGCGGGGGGCTGCAGATCAGATGAGTGGCGGTGAGTCTGCGGAATTGGCGCAGCAGGCGGCGAAGGATGCCCTGGAGAGAGCGAAAGATGCTCTCGAAGGTTCAGATCAGGATGCACTCGAGCGATTGCGAAGACAGCAGCAAGAGACACCCGAACTGGCCCCCGAGCAGGACGAACTGGAACGGCTCACTCGCAAGCGAGCCGAGGAATCGCAAGAGGAGGATCCTGAGGCTTCACAGGGACTCGAGGGAGCAGCCCAGTCGATGGATGAGGCTTCAGATAGTCTCGAAGGCGGAGACTCCTCTCAGGCACGAGAGCAACAGGACGAAGCGCTCGAGCAATTGCAGCAGGAAATGGATTCGCTGCAGCAAGAGGAGCGAGAGCTGGTCGATCTGAAGGTGGAACAGGAACTGATCGACCTGATCGGAACCATCACTGACATGGCAGAGGAAGTCGACTCGATTCTATCGGAGACACGGACCATCGCCGAAGCGATCGGTGATGGCCGTCCAGGCAGGGCTCAGCGGGTGCGAATGAAGCGGCTTTCATCTCGTGTGGAAGATGTGGAGGATTCAGGCAACAAGATTCTCGCAGCTCTTGAAGCGGAGGGTGTGAGGGTATTCTCCTACATTGTGAGGGATCTTCTCTCGGATCTTGCAGAGGCGAGAGAAGGACTGAGCCCTCGAAGCGATGCCGGTTTCGAGACTCAGCTTCTACTTGCCGAGGCACTCGATGCCCTGCGCAAGTTGAGAGATGCGCTCGAGGAGGAACTTCGTCGTCGTAATCAACAGCAACAACAGCCACAGCAACAGCAGCCGCCTCAGCAGCAACCTCAACAGCAACAACTGGTTCCACCAGCGGCAGAATTGCTGGCACTGAAGCGAATGCAGGAGGAAGTCCTGCGCAGGACGCGAAGGCTCGATGGAATGCGCGCAGACGGAGGCGGACTCGATCCTCTGGAGGAGCGTGTACTGGAGCGGTTGGTGCATCGCCAGGGAAGCATCATCGAACTCACGGAGCAGATCGCAGAGGATCTACGTCGCCAGTTGCAGCCTCCGATGGTCCAGGAAGAGGCCCCTGAGACCGATTCTGAGGCAAAAGGGGAGCCGGGCGGATCGAAGGGGGACGACTGATGGCCGATACATCCATCGGAGTTTCGGGGTATAATCAGGAGCAGCCTCGTGTGTGCTTCCCCGGCCGCGTTCTGGTCGATGATCAGGAGCGGGGAACAGTTCGCGATGGAAGGATTGGGTCGATGAAGAAGTTCACCATGCACGTTTCAGCGTTCGGATGCGCCATCCTGTTGCTGATGCTGACCGTACCAGCACTGGCCCAGGTGGATGGGAAGCCCGAAACTGACTCTCCCAGGCCTGCAGTGGAAGTGCCGGAGTCCGATCCTGCTGACAAGCCAGACGATGAGTTCCCGATCGATATCGATCCTCTCGACATCCTCGATTCCGCAGATCCGCTCGGCAAGATCGGCTCTCTCGTGGATGAAATCTCCCGCAATATGAAGGAGATCGAAAGCCTCCTCGAGGAAGATGACACCAGCGAGGGGACCCAGATGGTCCAACAGCATACTCTCAGCAGAATTGACGAATTGATCACCGAGGTGCAGCGTCTCACCGGGACCTGACAGAACGGCGGTTCCCCGTCGGGGAGCCCTTCAAGCAGTGCCGGATCTTCAACTTCCAAGTCTGCACAGAAACAGTCCGGGCGTCAAAAAGACATCGCTTCGCAAAAAGACGGGGGCGAGCAGAAGCAGTCCTCGAAAGATCAGGGTGGAGCCGAGCCCAAGGACAGTAGTGAGCAGGTTCGTAACGACCGCACCACAGATGGCGAACTTCCCCCTTCCGAGGTTGGAGAGTTGCGCGATCAGAGGGGTGCTGGCCGCTGGGGAAGGTTGCCAAAAACTGTGATCCAGCGGATGTACGACAACGGCAGAAGGCAGTTGCCCGAGAAATACCGTATCTTGCTTGAGGATTACTTCAGAAAACTGCCGGAGCGTTCCAAGCGTTGAACGAAGACCCTGCACCTACAGCACCAGAAGGCCACTCCGATTCGCTTGCAGAGGATCCTTCCTCTCCGGGCATGGTCAATCGCTGGCTTGTTTCAATTCTGATGATGTGTTTTTCAACGATGCATCTCGCTGAAGCATCGTCACCCTCAACCAATTCAACCGACGATACCACTAGCGGTTCGAGTTCCAGTGCCGTGACACTTGGACTTCCCCACGACTCTCGCAGTGAACTGGCCATTCGTCGCGGCATCTCGCTGCTGGTGAAGCATCAAAATGGCGTCGGCGCATTTTCCAGCTCATATCCGCTGGCGGTCACATCGCTGGGTGGAATGGCTCTGCTCGGCGGTGGAACAGAGTTCGGTGTGGGAAAAGATGGTGAAGCACTGGAACGAGCAGTCGATTACCTGACTGCTGCCGTGCGTGCCAATGAACGCGGGTATTTGCAGGATCGGGGTGCGACCAGGTCGCGCATGCATGGCCATTCCTACGCCATCTTGTTTCTTTCGCAGGTGACAGGGCAACTTCCCACACCTCGGCGAGAGCAGCGGATTCGAGAGGTCATCCGGTCAGGAGTGGACCTGATGCTCTCCTGCCAGACCCAGCGAGGTGGGTGGGGATATGAACCGGACGATCCTCTCGACGAAGCTTCACTGACGGTCTGTTGTCTACAGGCGTTACGAGCAGCAAAGGATTCGGGAATCGCTGTGCCAGTGGAGCCGATCGCACGAGCGGTGAAGTACCTCAAGGAGTGTTGTTCCGAAGATGGCTCATTTCGGTACTCACTCACTCGTGGAACCACCAGAACCTCTTTCGAGATGACTGCCGCTGCGTTGTCGACGATGGATGCCGCTGGTGAGTTCGAACTGGACGAGAGAAAGCGGGGATTCGCATTTCTTCGGCGATCGATTGAGAGCGCCGATCGCAGCAAGAAGGGGGCCTTCCAGGCAGCAAGAAATTTCCCCTTCTACGGCAACTTCTACACCGGCCAGGTACTCCAGCAAACTCGTGGAGCGACATGGGATCGTTGGACCAAATCGGTATGGCCACGGCTGCTCGAAGATCAAAAAGCCGACGGGGCCTGGGAAAGCCGTTTCGGAGATGAGTATGGCACTGCAATGGCACTGCTGATCCTGGAACTTCCACTGGGATACTTGCCGCTTTACGACCGCTGATGAGCAGAAGGAAGCCAGTTCGTTGTCCGGAAGCCGGATAACACAGAAAGCAATGACGGAGATGATGGACAGACTGCTTCACGAGTTCGATCGGGGTAGGCATCTTGATGTTGCCTGACCCTGAGATACTGATTCCGGTCACCTGGATTGCACTCGCACTGGCGATGTTTGCCTCGCTGGTGAGGCGGTGTTTCCGAACCACATCGACGGGTGAGTATCACGAGTTTTTTCAGGATCAACAGGAATCCGACGAATCGGAGCGAATCCATCGCATCGATGTGATGCTGGTGATGGTGTTGCTGCTGTTTCGAGGGACCTGGATCTCCGCCCTCGCGATGACTCGCGCTCAGGGAGTGGCCTGGTACCTCCCCGGAGATGGTGCCAATGTATTGCTGCAATGGTGGCCGCTTTGGCTTGCGCTCGAGGTTGTGTTTTTTGGCCTCGTCGTGCTCGAACTGATCCCGGAGGCGATCACCATCTGGGTGGGCGACAAGATCGCTGTGGCATTGCTTCCTGTTCTCGATGCCATCGAGAAGTTGATCTCTCCCCTGACAGCGACCTTCCGGGTGGCTCGTCGTGGTCTGCTCCGGTTGATCGGTGGTAGAGCAGCCCGTAGCGATCAGGACCTTGCAAAGGCGGGTATCCGCGCAGCAGTGGATCTGGGTGAGCGCGAGGGGCTGCTCGAAAAGGGCGAAAAGACGATGATCGAGTCGGTTCTGGAGTTTCGTGACTCAGATGTGATCGAGGTGATGACACCCAGGACTGACATGGTCTGCCTGGAGGCCTCTGATACCATCGAGGAGGCGATTCCGAAGGCGATCGCCTGTGGACACTCGAGGATACCTATCTACCGCAAGAATTTTGACGACATCATCGGGGTTCTGTACGTCAAGGATATGCTGCGGCACGCAGCGGATGACGGTCTCCGGTCTCTGGTGATCGAAAAAGTGGTTCGAAAGATCCACTTCGTGCCTGAGACGAAAAAACTACAGGAGTTACTGGGTGAGTTCAGGGCGGAGAGATTCCACATTGCAGTGGTGCTGGATGAGTATGGTGGCACTTCTGGACTGGTCACGATCGAGGATATCATCGAGGAAATCGTCGGGGAGATCGAGGATGAGTATGATACCGCTGGTCGCGATCAGATCCGACGGGTTGATGATGTAACCTGGGATCTTGACGGTCGCACCAGCATTCTTGAGGTCAACAGATCATTGGACGCCCAGATACCGGAGAGCGATGATTACGAGACAGTGGCCGGATTCCTCTTTTCTGCCCTGGGACATGTTCCGAGGGAGGGGGAAGAACTGGGAACCCGGCGGGTTCTGTTCAAGGTTACGAGAGCCGACGACAGGAAGATCAAGCGTGTCCGTGCCCTGCTTCACAAGGTTCACAGGAACGGCTCGTAGATGAAGGGGGCCTTCCGGACTCGGGGCCTTGTTCTCCACTGCACAGATTTTTCCGAGACTTCCCAGATCGTCAGGGTTTTCACCAGGGATCACGGCATCGTCGATGTTCTGGCGAAAGGGTCCCGGAGACCGGCTCGCGCATCGTCCTCCTTCCCGGCACCCTTCGATCTGGGTGGCTGGTATGACCTCAACTTCCGCATCCGGTCCACCCAGCTGCACCTGGCCACGGAATCCCGGCTCGTCGAGGGCTTTGACCATCTGCGAGGAAACATCGGCGTCTGGCTCGAGGCTGTATTTGCCCTCGATCTTCTTCGTACTCTGTTTAGCCCGGGTGATCCTCATCCAGAGTTGTTGAAGGAGTCGCTTCAGTACCTGAAACTGCTCGGCCATGGCCTCGGGCGACGACGCCTGAGGAACCACTTTCTGCAATCCTTGCTCGGTGCCAGCGGAGTATTGCCGAACTGGAATCGCTGTAACGAGTGCGAGGCAGCGATCGAGGGCTCCGCTGAGGTCATCATTCCCGCCGGACTGGTCTGTGCTGGCTGCTCTGGTTCTCCATCCCTGCATCGAGTTGATACCACCACCAGGAACTACCTTGCTTGCGATTGGACGAGAGAATGGGGTCTGGTGCCCTCCTGGGAGGTTCCACCGGAAGCGGTGCAGGCCGGCTGGGATCTGCTCAGGTCGCTTCTCTTGCATCACTTGGAGCGCCCGCCAAGGTCGCTAAGATACCTGCGCGTCTGATGGCTCCCAGTGAGGGGTGTCGAAGCGGGAAGGGAGAGAATAGTGACCAGTACCGTGGCTTTACTGATTCTGGTGACATCGATCCAGCAGGCAGACCCACTTCCTGAGATGTTGATCCAGGCCAGCGACTCTCTCGAGCAGGGTCTTTATCCGGAAGCGGTGGCTCTGTATGAGGATGCCATCGAACTGGTACTCTACGGAGATGACCGGGAACGCGCACCGGGTCCACTGCTGGCGAGGTTACGCCTGGGTCTTGCAGAAGGACTACGAGCGATGCGAAGTAACGATGATGCGCTGAGGGTCACGGAAGACATCTTCGATTCGGATCCAGGTCCTGAAACGCTAGATCGTGCACTGGAGATTCGTTACGAAATAGGACTGTCGTACCTCAGTGGGGCGACAAGGCGGCTGCTTGGGCTCGAGGTCAATGCTGAAAGAAAGGGTCTTGATGTACTCACTGACCTGGTTCAGCGATATCCATTCCAGCCGTTCAGTGATGACGCCATCTTTCACTGCGGAAACTGGTACCTGAGAAACAATCTACCAGAGGATGCGGAAAGATATTTCGAGCGGTTGCTCAGGGAGTATCCAGAAAGCAGTTGGTCCTCTGCGACCCAGATTCTTGCAGGCGATGCTGTGCTTGCTCAAATCAAAGGAGTCGAATACGACATGGGACCGCTGGCCACCGCGGAGCGCCACTACCGTCGTTACCTGCGCTTGTTTCCCGACCACGGAGAATCTCAGCGAGCAAGAAATGCTCTCGAGCAGATCGATCTGATGCGCGCACAGCGTCGGCTACTGATCGCTCAGTTCTACATTCGCCTCGAGAAGCACCACTCTGCCAGAATCTATCTGGAGAAGATCATTCTCACTGTTCCAGCGAGCGACACTGCTGCCGAGGCGTCTCGTCTCCTCGACAGCCTTCCTGCTGTTCCCGACGAGGAGGAATGATGCGAATCTCGGTCTTCATGTTAGCGCTGGTACTGCTGGTCGGATGTGGATACACACCCGGGTATCGCCTGCCGAGAGGTGTCCAGAGCATTTCAGTTCCCGTGTTTCGTAACGAGACGATTCCCTTCAGGAGGGATATCGAGTTCGAACTCACGAGAGCGGTCAAGCGAGAGTTCCAGTTGCGTACAGATGTCGAACTGGTCACTGAAGAGCACGCCGATGCGATCCTGAGGGGTACCGTGATTCAGTTTCGAGAGGGAGTGCTGGTCGAGAGTGCTGACGGCACCATCCAGGAGCAAGGAATCGGGGTCAAGGTCGGGATGCGCCTCGAGAGGGTGAGAGATCAACGTGTGCTACTTGAGCGGGTAGTCGAGGATCTGGTGTCATTTTCAGTACCTGCGGGAGAGTCGATCGAGGCCGCTGTGAGTGAGACGGTCCGAGAGATCGCTCGCAGGATCATTGCAGAGATGGAACCCTGGTACGACGAAAACCGCAGTTCGGGTCAGGTCAACTGATCGACAGGAGAGGAACAACTCCGTGACACCCAAGGTTCTCGGCATCCTGAATGTCACCCCTGACTCCTTCAGTGATGGAGGTCTATTCAGGAGTGTCGACGATGCGAGGATGCGGGTGATGGAGATGGTCCGCCAAGGAGCAGATGCCATCGATATCGGTGGCGAATCAACGAGACCCGGGTCTATCGAGATATCGGTCGAAGAGGAACTCGAGCGAGTGATTCCTGTGCTTGAGGCGATCAGTTGTGATATTGAAGTCCCCCTCAGCATCGACACCAGGAGGGCTGAGGTGGTTCGAGAGGCACTCTCTCATGGTGTCTCGATCGTCAACGACACCTCCGCCTTGCAGGACGATTCAGAATTGTGTCATGTGATCGCCCAGCATCAGTTGACCGTGATCCTGATGCATCGGAAGGGGACACCGGAATCGATGCAGCGCGGTCCAGGATACATAGATGTGCTGGCCGAGATTCACACGTTTCTCGAGGAACGGATCGAGTTCGCAATTGCTGCGGGAATTGCCCGCGATCGAATTGTGGTGGATCCTGGGCTCGGGTTCGGCAAGCGCGTTGCAGACAACTACGAGATTGCCCGGGGCATCGAGTTTCTCCGTTCCCTTTCGGTTCCATTGCTGCTGGGAGCCTCGAGGAAGTCGTTCACGGGAGTTTTTGACGATTCACCACCAGAGCAGCGCTTGCCCGCATCGCTGGCATTTGTAGCCAGGGCTCGGGAATCTGCCGTGGAATGGGTGCGGGTGCATGATGTTGCGGAAACGGTGACGTTCTTGAGGGCGATGGCTGCCATTGATGATCCTCTGCTCGTCGGGGAGGGGTCTAGTTGAACGAGTTCGAGGCGATCTGGACCGCCGTCGAGGCGATCGGACCCCTGCGCGTCATCTTCGAGGTGACCGTGATCTATCTTCTGATCTACGGCTTCATCATCTTCTGCGAGGGCACGCGAGGTGCTGGTGTTCTGAAGGGTCTGGCATTGACGGTGATCATCACTGTCGCGGCGACAAGACTGGGCGTTGAAGTCCTCGACCTGGAACGGATTGGGTTTCTGCTGGCGGTCGTGACTCCTGCAGCATTCACCGCCATCATAGTGATCCTTCAGCCTGAATTGCGGCGCGGTCTGGTCAGACTGAGTCAGGCTCCCATCTTCGGTGAACTTGTCAGGGATGAGCAGGAACTCGTGGTGGTCGTGGTTCGAGCCTGCGTTACCCTCTCAAAAACGAGGGTTGGGGCGCTATTTGCCATCGAGAGGGATCAGTCCCTCAATCCATGGGTGGACCGTGGAACGATCCTCGATGCGGAGGTCTCGTCGGAGATCCTCACGACGATCTTTTATCCTGGTACAGCGCTTCACGACGGTGCGGTTGTGATCCAGAAGGGCAGGATCGCTGCGGCTGGTTGCCTTCTCCCGCTCTCAGAAAATGAGCAGCTGGGATCCTGGGCGGGGACTCGACACCGGGCTGCCGTGGGTCTCACCGAGGAGTCCGATGCGGTGACGGTTGTGGTCAGTGAGGAAACCGGATTGATTTCGCTGTGCGTACGCGGAGAGGTCTTCAGGGACCTGGATCGAGATGAACTCGCTCACAAGTTACGCAGTTACTACACAAAAAGTGATGCAGCAACCCAGCAGCAGGAGCCTCGCGATGAGAAGCCGGGCAGCGGTCGGGAGGCAACATGAAGGGGTCCTGGAAGGACAGGGTCATAGAGTTCCTGATCGGGAACACCCGCAACAAGTTGACCAGCCTTTTTCTGGCAGTGGTCGTGTGGGCGTTTGCGTTCGGAAATACCGGGCACGAGGAGAGTTTTGATGCGTTCATGTTCGTCGAGGCGGCTGCAAAGACCCATGTCGTGGTCACTCAGGGCATAGCCCAGTCGAGGTTGAGCAGTCAGATCGGGCAAGAATTCACGGGGCGTTGCAGGGTAACCCTGGCCGGCACTCGAACTGTTCTGACCCGGTTTCTCGAATCAAATCCACTTCCCAGAGGGGAGCTGAAGGTCGATAGATCTGGACGCTTTGATCTGAGGGAGGATGGGATCTTTGCTCTTCCTGCGGGGTTGTCGATCAAGTCAGTCGATCCCTCGGCGCTCCAAATTGTCGTCGAGCAGGTGGTGCGAGCTGAGCGAGATGTACGTGTCTCGGTCAGTGGAACTCCGGGCCCTGGATTCGTGAGTTTTCCGGGGGGGATCAAGGCCGATCCTGCAACTGTGACGATTGAAGGCCCAGAATCCTTGCTCGGAGACGGTGGTGTTGCCGTCTTGACGCAGGAGATCGACATCGAGGGGGCGGTCACTTCTCAACTGGAGCTGACCGTTGGGCTGGTGATCACAGGCGATGATACAGGATTGGTTACGATAGCCCCTGGTTTCCCTCAGGAGGCAGTGGTTCGGATCGAACTTCAGCAGAATCTGACGCAAGCGCAAGCTGAGGTGTCGGTACGCTACATAGTTGACGAGGATGTCGATCTGGTTATCCGAGGAGATCGCAGCATCAAGGTCACCGTTTCAGGTATCGAAGAAGCGGTGAAAGAGTGGCAGAAAAGGGTCGAACTGGGCAACTTCTATCTACTCGTGAAGGTATCCGATACCGGTGGGGAAAGCCGCAATGTCCCCGAGGAGGATGTTCGGTGGATCGACGGAAGCCTTCCCGCAGGAATTTCGAGAGACCAGGTGAAACTGGAACGGATCATCCTCTACAGCGCTAAACCACATGACGTGTCGGGAGAGGATCAACAGAAGTGATCTTTGGAACCGACGGAGTGCGTGACATCCCTGGAACTGGGCTGTTGACCCCGGATTCGATCGATCGGATCGGGCAAGCGATCGTCGCGCATCTCACCAGTGAAGTCGCACCCGGTGGAAGCGTGCTGATTGCCCGCGATACAAGGGTTACCGGTGCTGAGATCGAGAGCCTACTCGCCGGAGCCATCCGGAGAGCTGGTTGTACGACGATTCATGCGGGAGTGCTGCCAACGCCCGCGGTCTCATTACTGTTGATGGATGGGGTGGCAGATCTGGGACTCGTGATTTCAGCATCTCATAACCCTCCTGAGTTCAACGGCATCAAGATCATTGATGCCTCGGGGGCGAAACTGGCACAGGATCAGGAACACTCCATCTCGGAAAACTACGCGATCAGTGAGGGGAAACCTGAGTCCCACCAGGAAATCGAGGTCATCGAGGAGTTGGGAGTTCAATATCTCGACAAACTGCTCTCGTCCTTCCCCGAGGGCAAATTCCTCGCCGGGCTGAAGGTGGTTCTCGATTGCGCCCGTGGTGCTGCTTGTCACTGGGGACCGGAAGCATTTCGTCGCGCGGGTGCAGATGTGACCGTGGTTCATGGCGAACCTGACGGCGCGAGGATCAATATGGGGTGCGGGTCGCTGCATCCTGAGTTTCTGGGGGAAGAGGTCAAACGAACCAACTCCGTACTCGGAATCGCATTCGATGGAGATGCGGATCGCGCTCTCTTCTCGGATGAATTTGGTCGATATGTTGACGGAGATGACGTGATCGTCATCTGGGCACGAGCTCTTCTGGAACAAGGCCTTCTGGATCCAGCCATTGTAGCACTGACGGTCATGTCAAATGTGGGTGTCGAGGAGTGCTTGAGAAGACAGGGGATCGAAGTAGTGCGCACGGAGGTAGGAGATCGAGCCGTTGCCGATGCACTCAGGAGGTCGGGGGGTACTCTGGGTGGCGAACCCTCCGGGCACATCATCCATCACAGTGAGGCAGCTACAGGCGATGGAATCAGGACAGGGTTGGCCATCGCTCGATGTATCGTAGAAGCAGGTGAGCCCCTCTCTCGACTGTGTGATGGGATCACGCGTTTTCCCCAGGAACAAAAGACTCTTCGAATCACGCATCGCCCCCCCCTTGACGAGTTGCAGTACCTGGCCGAAGCGATGATCGAAGCCAGAGCCGCGCTCGGCAGTGGCGGCAGGATTCTGGTCAGATACTCTGGAACGGAACCGCTGCTGAGGATCCTTGTCGAGGCGAAGAAGGAAGCGGATGCGAGCTTCTGGATCGATCGAATCGAGCAGTCAGCGATGCGAGAGGCTTCACTCGGCATCACTGCCAGTTTCTGAAGACTGGCACGGGACCTGCTCGTCAGAAGGGCAGATCCCCATCCCCGGGAGTCACCTCCGCTGGACCAGTTCCGTCCCTTCCTTCAGACGATCTCGAAGGCGAACTCGATGGTGTCTTGAATCCTGGAGGTCTCTGATAATCGAGATTGCGGGGAAAGTATGGCCGCACATCTAGCATGAAAGCGTGGGACCCAAACCTGGTATCTTCAGGACCTGGCTTGGCACTCCTGAATAACTCCAAGTAGCCCATCAATTTGGCATCGAGGTTGTCGATGTAGTGAAGGGCCAACGCTTCCGCAGTCATCGGCTTCTTGGGCGATCCGAACTCCAATTGGCCGTGGTGACTGGCGACTACATGCTGGATCTGGAGCAGCAGTTCTCGATCGATATCGTCCACTTTTCTCGAGGCTTCGTCGATCCAGTTGCAACACAGCACGATGTGGCCAAGTAACTGGCCTTCATCGGTGTAGTTGAATCCGTTTTCAATGCCCAGTTCTGTTGTTTTCGCGATGTCGTGAAGGATGACTCCGCTGATGAGGATGTCACGGTCGAGCCATGGATAGTGGTCACAGACGAAGTCAGCTAGTTTCAACAGCGAGACCATGTGTTCGAGCAATCCGCCAATATATGCGTGGTGCATCGATTTCCCTGCCGGCGAGACCCTCAGTTGATCTCGTAGCCCCGGTCGCTCAAGGATTGCCACGACCAGACTGCGGAGACCTTCGTTCTTGATGCTCACGATGCGTTGTTCCAGATCTCTCTCCAGTGTTTCGATGTCACACGGAGTACGCGGCAGAAATTCAGCTGCTTGAAGGCCAGCCTCGCTGGCTGAGACTGGCTCAAGAGTGTCGATGATGATCTGCAAGTTTCCCTGGTACTCCTCGACTCGACCATGAATGCGCAGAAACGGGTTCCGGTCGATTTCCCTGAACTCCTCCTGGCTACTCTCCCAGCGCACTGCCTTCAGTCCCGCAGTGTGATCCCTGAGGGTCATCGGAATGAAGAACTTGCCGTTGCGAGCTGTCTTCAGATTGGCTCCCTCGACGAGAAAGATCCCCTCGAGCCGGTCTCCACTGGTGATCGAGTCCAGGCTGCGCTGGTCCAAGGGGCCTCCCATCGGTTTTTCAGAGCGATTTTTATCAGGTCGAGGATCTGCTTCCCCGGTCGATTCCTGTACATTCTGGTGAGTCTCCACGCTTCCTGCTCGGCTCGCAACCCCTGACGGGACTTGCAGCAACTTATGGATGCGGCAATATCGGGACTCTGGACTCGATAACGATCCCCTCGATGGGAGGCTCCTTTGGCCCTCAGTGGCAACATCTTGACGCGACTTCACCTCGTTCTGGCTGGCCTGGCAATATTGATATTGATCCCGGATTCAGGCTCAGCGGCGGATGTGAGGCTTCGCATGGTCGGAGGTGAAAAACTCGAAGGAAGAGTGTACGACCTGGGGAGTGAATACCTGGAACTGGGCCGAAGACTCGGTTCCACGGTCGTGCTCAAGCGAGACGTTGTTAGCTGGAGTCTGCTGGAAAAACAGAAACCAGAGCCCAAGGGAATCTTGCTCATTCTCGAGACAGGTCACGAGGTGGGAGGGAATGTTCGCTTCGACCCTGACACAAGAGAATGGGTAGTTGATCTTGAACTCGGAAGCGCCAGATATCCCGATTCCGATGTCAGTCGTACCATCCAACCGAACGGGGTCTGTAGCGATGATCGCTTCACGCTTCGGATCGGATTCGAGGGCCGGATCCTTCGAGCGATCAACGGCGTGATCGAAGGTGCTCCTTTCGAGAGGGAAGAGGGTGCCCAGTTTCTCAGATCTGCAGGTTTCTTCAGTCTCAGATATCTGGAAGAAGCGCTCGATAATTCCCATCATCCGATCCTCCGTCGTCTGCAACTGGAAGAGCAACTTCGTACCGCTCTCCCGGAAGGGATCACCGAAAGCAGGCCTGCATTCTTGAAACAGATCACCCAGGGGACCGCAATGGAGCAGGTGGAAGTTCTGAGGGAAGCCCTGCTGGAGCATGGATCTGATCTTTACCCACTGCTTGGATTGTTGTTACTGGACGATGCGCAGAGTGTTCGGGTTCGCACCTTCTCGGTAGATGTGTTGCAACGAACACACAGTATCCGTGAACTGGTCACCGCCTGGGAACGATCCGAGGGGCAAGCGCAACTGGTACTGGCCATCGCGCTCGGCGAGAACGGGATCCATCTCGGAATCTCTACACTGATCGATGCGTTGGCACTGGAAGAGGTCGCTGCACGCACCATCGCAGCGAATAAACTACTCGAGTACACCGGCGAACTGTTTGACTTCGAAGCCGATGGAGATCCAGACAGCCGTGCCGAATCGATCCGACAGTGGCGTGGCTGGTGGGAGCAGAATCGATCACGTGTCGAGTCGATTGCCATTTCCGTTCTCGATGGAAAAGACCTCAGTATGGAACGGCGTAAGGCGTCCGATCTCTGGAGACAGGGGATCGAAGCAGAGGCGGATCAGAGATATGAGGTGGCAAAGCGAATCTACCGTGAGGCGATCGAGATCGATCCCACTGCCATGGGGCCCTTTGTCAGCCTGGGGATACTTCAGTACCAGCACGATGCCGACTACGATGGTGCTCTCGACTCATTTCGACGAGCCATTGGCCGTGAGCCAGGGATGGGCGATGGCGCGAACGAAAAGATCTGCTATTTCCACATGGGACGCATTTACCAGTTCGGCCTCGACTTTGATCGTGCTCGTGGAGCGCTGCTGAAGGCAGTCCGTCTCGATAGAAATTACTCCGCTGCCTGGTATGAACTCGGCAAGATTCAATACGAAGAAGCACTACTGGCTCGTGGTGGAATCGAGGAGCGAAGGGAGCGTCTGGGAGTAGCCCGCGATACCTTCCGCAGCGGAATCGAGGCGCTGACACGTTATCGTGATGGCCTGGTGGTGGTCGACCGGACCAACCTTCCTTTTGATAGTGCGCTTCCCTTCTCGACCAGGGATCACAACCGAACACTGCGAGAATTGAGGGTCAGGATTCTGGAGGAACTGGGCCGCTTTCGTGGTCGCGTCGCAGCGATCTCGCTGGTTCTGGGTGATCCTCAAAGGGTGATCCGGGAGCACCGGGACGCTCGTTCAGAGGGCTCGCTCAGCGAGGAACTGGAGAAACTGGTCGTCTCTGCGCGCAAGATCCTCAAGTCCCAGTCTGAACCCCCGGTGGAACCCGTCCCCACCGGAGGATCTACCGGGGAAGATGATGGCGAACACTGACCCCAGTTCCGCCCCGGGTCTCGTTGCACCCCATCCCCGGGCGCGATAATCTGTCCCGTCGACTCCCGGTTCCACGGAGCCAGAAGCGCGCAATGGCTCCTGATTTCTCTCGCGCTTGCCGGTTTGTTCCGGGGACCAGGCCACTCGTCATGGAAAGGAATCTGATGTGAAGATCCATGAGTACCAGGCAAAACAGTTGCTGAAACAACACCAGATTCCAGTGCCTCGCGGGGTGATGGCCGTGAATGTCGAGCAAGCGCTTGCTGGTGCTCAGGAACTGGGGGACGGACCGTGGGTGGTCAAGGCACAGATTCATGCTGGCGGCCGCGGAAAGGGAGGTGGGGTCCGCGTTACCCGCACGATGGAGGAGTGCAGGCAGGCGATCGAAGCGATCCTGGGAATGCAACTGGTGACCCATCAAACCGGTCCAGGAGGACAGCAGGTGGGCACCATACTCATCGAAGAGGGGTGTGATATCGCACGAGAGATCTACTGTGGAATGGTGATCGACCGGGCCAGGGAAAAGCCAGTGTTGATGGCCAGTGCCGAGGGTGGCATGGATATCGAGGAGGTCGCGGCGACGCGTCCAGATGCCATCTTCTTCGAAGAAATCGACCTCGACAACGGTCTCTCCGAGCAGGCTGCTCGTTCGGTTGCAGCCAGGCTAGACCTTGAGGGAAAGACCATTGATCAGTTTGTCGATGTGGTTTGCAAACTGGCAAGGGTCTTTGTCGAGGAGGATTGCTCCCTGGCAGAGATCAACCCGATGGTCGTCACCACTTCCGGGGATGTGGTCGCACTCGACGCCAAGATCAATTTCGATGACAACGCCGAGTTCCGTCATCCGAATCATGCAGAACTCAGAGATCTGGCGGAAGAAGATCCTAGGGAAACTCGCGCTTCAGAGTGGGATCTCTCCTATGTCGGGATGGATGGGACCATCGGCTGCATGGTGAATGGCGCCGGGCTAGCCATGGCGACGATGGACATCATCAAGTTGCATGGCGGCGAGCCCGCCAACTTTCTGGATGTGGGTGGGACAGCGACCGCTGACAGGGTAACGGAGGCATTCAAGATCATTCTTGAGGATCCCGATGTTGCAGCGATTCTCGTCAACATCTTCGGGGGGATCATCCGGTGCGACCTGATTGCAGAGGGAATCGT
>Ga0310120_10001855_pt1 | contig 15760 bp, 9 predicted proteins | sample CB27_AW_983_MG_FD_203506 | JGI IMG/M metagenome (GOLD analysis project Ga0310120, IMG submission 203506) | Marine microbial communities from Western Arctic Ocean, Canada - CB27_AW_983 | ecosystem: Environmental > Aquatic > Marine > Oceanic | place: Canada: Western Arctic Ocean | collected...
GACGACTTGTATGTGATGTGCGTGGTGCGGGCGAGTTCCCGTTGTGAGAACAGGTCGTGGTTGAGCCGGGTGATGAGCCGGGGGGGCTGATTGCGCCGTGCAATCGCCACGTCGGCGGGGTATTCGGGTCGGGTCTGCGTGTAGGCGACGGTGCCCTTGCCTGAGACGGAGAACGTGCCGCTGGTGTAGGGGCGGCCGATGGTGGTGCCGCCGATGTTGGTGGCGACGGGTCGGACCTGGTCGGGCTTCTTCAGAGTCACGAAGCCGATCCGGGTGATGCCCTGGTTGTCGTACTGGAAGAACAGGCCCGAGCTGTCGGCGGCCCAGGTCGGGGCCGACACCGAACGATCCAGTGACTCCGCCAGCACGCGTGGCTGTTCGCCGGGCCCCTCGAGCGGTCCGACGGTCAACTCGTCGATCTGGTAGCTCTTGCCGGTGTCGCGATAGCCCAGGTAGGCGACCCACTTGCCGTCGGGTGAGACGGTGGGGCCGTGGTCGGGACCCTCGCGATCTGTGAGCGTCGTGATCGTGCCATCGGCGACGGCGACGGAGTGCAGGTTGGATCGGCGGGTCTGCAGCTGCCAGTCGGGTCGTCGCGTGGCCGAGAAGATGATCCGCCCCGAGTCGGGAGTGAACGACAGGCGTCCCGAGTGGTTGTAGTTGCCGGAGGTCAGTTGCCGGGGTCGGCCACCCTCGGCGGCGACGATGAAGATGTGAGTGAACCCCGGGTCGAGGTAGCCTTTGCCGTCGGCACGGTAGCGGACCTGGTCGAACACCCGGGCCGGTTTGGCCCAGCTGGCACCCTTGGGAGCAGAGGGCACGGTGGCAAAGGGCTTGGCCGGGGCGGGAACGAACATGGTGAAGGCGAGTTGCCGGCCGTCGGGGGACCAGGTGATGCTGCCGGGTGAGTGGTCGAGCTGGGCGATTCGGGCGGATTGTCCCGAAGCGAGCCAGCGAACGATCAACTCGTTGCCGGATTCACCACGCTGCGAGTAGGCCAGCCGCTTGCCGTCGGGGGACCAGGTGGCCCCGGAGGCGTCGATCGAGTCATCGAGCAGCGGGCGGTGGTTTGAGCCGTCGGTGTCGATGGACCAGAGCCGGCCGCGGACCCGGTCGGTCATGATGTCCATCGAGTTGCGGGTATAGATGACCTGCTTGCCGTCGGGAGAGACCTGGGGGTTGGAGGCGAATTCGAGTGCGAAGGCGTCGATCAACTCCAGGGGCTTGGCCGCGTGGGCGTTGGTGGAGGTGATTGCCAGGGCCAAGGCTAGGGCGAGGGCAGCGATCGTGAGTGGGCGGTTCATCGAGGTCTCGTGTTGTGAGAGTAGAAAGAACTGCGTGGTGGTCGGTGGTCAGGGCGAGTTGATGGCGTGCAGCTTGATCATGGCGTGTGCCATGGCGTCTCCGATCAGGAAGTAGCTCTCGGCGTTCCCGAACCAGTGGTGTCCGTGTCCGACATTGGGTGAGAGCCTGGCGGGTCGGGCGAAGGCGGTGGTGGAGACGAAGGCGGTGTAGCGACCGACTTCGGGTCTCGAGGCGGCCGCCTTCTGGGCGGCTCGGATCGCCAGCATGTTCTTGCCTGCCTTGGGTCCTCCGTTGCCCAGTTCACCGATCACAAACGGCAGCCGGGGCTCTCGCAGGTCGTGGCGGATGTCGTTGATCAGGCAGACGAGGTTGTCTTCGTATTGGGCCACGGCCATATCGTCGACCATGTCATTCCAACCCTGGAACCAGACGAACCCGGCCAGGTGATAGCCTCCGGCCGCGGCCCTGGGGAACTCGGTGTCGAGGTTGGCCAGTGCCTGGTGGATTTCGGCGAGCATGCGGTGGTAGTAGGGTCCGGTGGGTCCGAAGGCGCTGGGCGGTCGGAAGTCCTTGTGGAGACTCTTGCCGCCCCAGGCGGTCTTGACCAGCAGCACCGGTGCGGTGATCGCATCACCGATCACGTGTCCGAACTGGTACTCGGGGCCGATGTGGTGTTTGCCGGGGTAGCCGCTGAAGCCGATCGAGTGGCCTCCGAGTTTCAGCTCATTACGGGTCTGAAAGCGAACGAATACGTCCTCTCGCACCACCCACTCGCCCTCGGGCGTCTTCAGGTGAGCGAACCTCCTGGCCGCCTTGGGATCGGCCATCACCTTCAGCAGGGTGCCCTGGCCGCCGTTGTAGTGCTTGGGGTGGTCGAGGTCGACGACGCCCTGTCCCTGCATGTTGGACTGTCCGGCGAGGATGAAGACCTGGAGCTTGCGGGGCCGCTGGTCCTGGTCCTGGTCCTGGGCGGGGGCGGGGGCGGGGGCCGTGGCGACGAGCAGGAGCAGTATGATCGCGAGTGAGATCCTGGCGGGTGACATGCGAGGAATCCGTTGAGGGGTCTGCTGCAGCCTGGTCCCCGGGGGATTGGCCCGGCGCGGTGGCTGATGGGGTCGATGGTCCTACGCGCGGACCAATCGAGCGGCGAGGTTGTTCTGGCCGCCCACGTCGGTGAGTCGTCGATAGCGGCCTTCAAAGAGGTAGGTCAGTTCTTCGTGGTCGATGCCCATCAGGCCCAGCATCGTGGCGTGCAGGTCGTTGACGTGCACCTTGTCGTCGATGGCGGCGAAGCCGAAGTCGTCGGTGGCTCCGATCGTCTTGCCCCCCCGGATGCCTCCACCGGCCAGGAACGCGCTGAAGCCGTAGGGGTGATGGTCTCGGCCGTTGGATCCCTGCTTGATCGGCGTCCGACCGAATTCTCCGACCCAGACCAGCAGTGTCGATTCGAGCAGTCCTCGTTGTTCGAGGTCGCTGATCAACCCGGCGATCGGCAGGTCGACCTTCTGGCCCTGCGCGGTGTGGTTGCCCTGGGTATCACCGTGAGCGTCCCAGCCTCCGCAGATCAGCTGCACGTAGCGAACGCCTCGTTCGACCATCCTGCGTCCCATCAGGCACATCTTGCCGAAGCGGTCCGACGGCTTACCGTCGCCGATGCCATAGAGGTCGTGGGTGGATTGAGATTCGTGGCTGAGGTCGATCAGTTCCGGAGCGGCCGACTGCATGCGGAAGGCGAGTTCGTAGTTCGAGATGCGGGCATCGAGTCTCGAGTCGCCCGGTCGGGTCGAGCGGTGCAAGCGGTTCCAGGCGTTGATCTGGTCGAGCAGTCGACGTTGTTCGGAGGCCGAGATCGAGCTGTGTCGTTTGAGGTTCTGGATCGGGGCCCCCTCGATCCTCATGTCGGTTCCCTGGTAGACCGCCGGCAGGAATCCCGAGCTGTACATCGAGGCACCGTTGCGGAAGATGCCGTCGGTCATGGCGATGTAGGCCGGCAGGTTCTGGCTCTGGCAGCCCAGCCCATAAACGACCCAGGCTCCGGCGCTGGGGTGCCCCAGCAGCTGGGTCCCGGAGTGCATCATGATCATGGCCGAGCCGTGGATGAACAGGTCGTGATGCATCGAGCGGACGATGGCGAGCTTGTCGGCGTGTCGGGCGAGATGGGGGAAGATGCTGGAGATTTCCTGCCCGCTTTCACCGTACTTCTTGAACTCGAACCGCGGCGCCATCACGGTGGCGTCGGCCGTGTTGATTTGTGCGAGGTCGTAGTCCTGGAGCTCCTTGGGGAGCAGCTTGCCGTCGAACTTCTTCATCACCGGCTTGGGATCGAAGGTCTCCAGTTGGCTGGGTCCTCCCTGCATGAACAGGAAGATCACGTTGCGGGCGGTGCCGGGCAGGTGAGGCGATTGGGCCGCCAGTGGAGCGACTGAGCGGTCCGAGTCGGCCAGGGCCTGTCGCCGAAGCAGGTCACCCAGCGCGAGAGCTCCGAAGCCCAGGCCGCCGGTTTCCAGGAAGTCACGTCGTGAGTGCATGGGTTCAGTCGACAAAGGCGAATTCGTTGAGATTGAACAGGGCGAGGCAGAGCTTGGCGAGTGCCCGCCGACGGGGGGCGGGCAGTTTCTTGAGCGTCGCGGGAGGGTCTTGGAGACTGGACTGCTTTGTTGCCGCCAGCGCATCGAGCAGCGTGATGGCCGAGTCGGTTTCGGCGCCTGTGGGTGGCCGGGCCAACACGATCTGCCAGGCGAGCCGCACCTGTTTGCGGGGGTCGGCTCCGGCTTCGCCGGCGACTCGACCGGCCAGCTGAGTGGCCTGGCGGATGACCGAGCCGTTGTTGAGGCTCCAGAGTGCCTGGGGTGCCACGGTGGTGACATCGCGGACGGGGCAGCTGACGGAGGTCACCGGGGTATCGAAGACCTCGAACATCGGGAACTTGAAGTTGCGTCGGACCATGATGTAGAGCCCGCGGCGGGTGTGCTGGGCGGGGTCGACCGAGACGGTCCAGTGCCACTTGTTGCGGAGCGAGGCGATTTCGTCGGCCGCCAGGGGGGGGACGACCGGGGGTCCACCGAAGGCTCGGTTGAGTGTCCCGGCGGTGGCGTGGACCGAGTCCCACAGGGCTTCGGCCTCGAGCCGCCTGCGGTTGGCTCGCCACAGCAACCGGTTGTCGGGGTCGTCGGCGAGGTGTTGTTTTGAGGCGAAGCGGCTGCTGAGTCGGTAGGCGGCGGAGTTCATGATCAGGCGGTGCAGGTTCTTGATCTTCCAGCCGTCGGCGACGAAGCCGGTGGCGAGCCAGTCGAGCAGCTGGGGATGCGAGGGGGGTTGTCCCATCTTGCCGAAGTCGTTGGAGGTTGTGACGAGGCCCTGGCCGAAGTGCCACTGCCAGATGCGGTTGACGAAGACGCGGGCGGTCAGCGGATGGTCGGCCCGTGTCAGCCACAGGGCCAGTTGTTTGCGGCTGCCGAAGGGGCGCTTGAGTTGTGCGGGCGTGCTGGTGGCGTGGGCCAGGACCGCGGGCAGTGCGGGTGTCATCTTGGCCCCGGGCGTCTTCAGTTCACCTCGGATCAACAGGTGGATCGGCGGGATCAACTCCGGGTGCCGTCGTGCGAGCACTCGAGCGATCGGCTTGTGCATCAGCCCGGCGTAGTCGACGGCGAACTGTCCGGCGGCCTTTTCGGGAAGTGCGAGGACCGAGTGGGCGACGGCGTCGAGCAGGTGTTGTTTCCGCTTGGCCTGTTCGGGGGTCAATTTCTTGCCGGCGTGCTGTTTTTCGAAGAGCCGGTAGGCACGTCGGGCGCGTTCGACGGCGATCACTCGAGGGTAGGACTGCCTCCAGTCGGCTTCCTCCATCGCCGTCCACAGCGGCATTTCGACTTCGCGGGCGGTGGCGAAGACGGCGTGCATTGCGAAGTAGTCGGCCTGGGTGAGCGGGTCGAACTTGTGTTCGTGACACCGGGCGCAGCCCAGCGTGAGTCCCATGAAGGCCGAGGCGGTGTTGTCGACCCAGTCGATGGTGGCCTCGTAGTGCAGTCGCCGGGCGTCGAGTGCGGATTCGTGGACCTGGGGTCCCAGCGTGTAGAAGCCGGTGCCGATGCGGGCTTCGAGGTGGCGGCGTTTGAGGTCCGAGACCTTATAGACCTTGCGGGGGTCGAGATCGAGGTTGTCGGGCCAGATCTCGTCACCGGCGATCTGTTCCTGGACGAAGATGTCAAAGGGCTTGTCGTCGTTGAAGCTCTTGACGACGTAGTCTCGATACCGCCACGCATTGCGGTAGTAGATGTCGGTTTCGTATCCGCCACTGTCGGCGTAGCGAGCGACATCGAGCCAGTGTCGGCCCCAGCGTTCGCCATAGTGCCGCGACGTCAGCAGCCGGTCGATCAGCCGCTTCCAGGCGCCGGGCCGGGTATCGGCCAGGAACTGTGCGGCCTGCTGGGGCGAGGGAGGCAGTCCTAGCAGGTCGAAGTGTGCTCGCCGGAGCAGTGTCAGGGGGTCGGCTTCACCGGCGGGTTTCAGCCCGGCGTCCTGCAGACGTTTGAAGACGAACTGGTCGATCGGGCTGCGGACCCGATCCTTGAGCTCGAGCCGTTTCGGGTCCGGCGGTGTCGGAGACTGGGGCCGTTGGAAGGACCAGTGAGTCGCCCGGGTTTGGGCGGGCGTGTCGGCTGCCCAAACCGGAACCCTGCCGCAGGCGAAGACCAGCAGCAGAACGGCAGCCTGTTGGCAGCGGGAAGTGATTGGCATGAGGCTAGTATGCCAGATTCTGTGTCCCGGACACGAGAGTCTGGTGTCGGTGGAGGACGAGTCGGTTCGGGCGGGTACAGGTGGTATCCTGGTCTCTGGAGCCTTGGTAAGCTGATCGGTCTTGGGGTTGCGAGGGATTCTCGTCGCCAGGGCGACTGTTTCCGATGCGAGGGGGTTTGACATGTGTCGAATGCGGCCCACTTCGAGTTGCATCCTGTTGCTGGTGATGGCCTGTGCGGTCAGCGGCGTGTCAGGTTGCGGAGACGAAACGGCACCGGTTGCAGGCGGCGGCGGTTTTGATGGCACGGGTGGCCCAGGAGTTGGCGGCGGTCCGGAGCCGGGTCCTCCGCCGGGGGTGGACGAACCAGGTCCTCCGCCGGGGGTGGACGAGCCGGGCCCGCCACCGGCAGCCTCCGATCCCAAGCCGCGTGACCCGGTCCGCCGGGTCCGCCCGGTCCCCAAGGTCTCTCCCAAGCCGGCCACCGTGGCTCCGCCTCCGGGGAAGGCGATCGAGGTGGTGACTCGTGAGGGTCGCAAGCGTGCGAATGTGGCGGCGGGGGTGGAGTTGGACACGAAGCTGCTGGCGTTGCTGGCCGATGCGGGCGGGTTGCACGAGATCGACGTGAGTGCCACCGAGGCTCCGTTGCTGAAGGTGGTGCCGCTGATCCGGCGGTTTCCTCAGTTGAGTATCGACTTCCGTGCCGGGGGCTGGATTCCCGGCGAGTTGACCCTGAACGAATTCGCCACCGTGGCCGACTTGCGGGCGGTGGCATCGATGCGGGAGGTGCGGAGACTGGACGTCTCGGGGTGTCGTCTGGGTGACGCCGAGTTGGCCGAGCTGGACCGGATGGCGGGCCTGGAGTCTCTCGATCTGCCCGCCACCACATCCGACGGCATCGCCCCGACGCTGGTCCGGATGCGGTCTCTGAAGGAGTTGTCCCTGGAGGCGACTCAGGTCACGGCTGCCGGCCTGGCCCTGCTGCCCCGCAGTCTCGAGTCCCTGAACCTCTCGAGCACCTCGATCGACGACGCCGCGGTCGAGCATCTCCGCCGGCTGCCGGGCCTGAAGCAGTTGTGGCTGGACGAGACGTCGGTGGGCGACAAGTCGCTGGCGGTGGTTTCGACGCGGACGACGATCGAGGTGCTGGGCCTGACCGGCACGGCGGTCACCTCCGAGGGACTCAAACACCTGGTCGGTCTCGGGAAACTCACCTCGCTGTACCTCGCCGAGACATCGATCGACGACCGGGCCCTGGGCCAGCTGCTGACGATGAAGCAGTTGAAGGTGCTGGACGTGACCGACACGGGGCTGAGTGTTGCGGCCCGGCAGAGGCTGGTTGGGTCGTTGAGTCCTGCGGAAGTCCGCGTTGACCTGGACGCGTTGGTGCAGGCTCTGGAGGACACCGGTGGCCGGATGGAACAGGCTCTGCCTCGCATCGCCCGGGTGACCCGGGACAAGGCGGGCCAGGTGGTGTCGCTGAACATCTTCGACCCCAGCTTCTCGGACATCGGCATGGCGATGCTGCGTCGTTTCACATCGTTGAAGCGCTTGAGTCTCGAGGGGACGTTGGTGACAGATCTGGGGCTGAAGCAGCTGGCCGCGATGACTCAACTCGAGGAGTTGTGGCTGAGCAAGACGGAGATCAGCGACCCGGGCCTGGATGCTCTGCGTCCCTTGAGAGCCTTGCTGCAGTTGCACCTGGATGGCACCCGCACGACGGTCTCGGGCGCCCTGTCGCTGTGGGGGGCGATGCCTCGAGTGACGATGAGTTTTCCCGGAGGTCATCTGTCGCCTGGGCTGTTGGCTCTGGATCGACGGGCGGGACCGCTGGAGCTGATTCCGCTGGAGGGTCTGCGGGGTCTGAAGCACCTGCAACTTGAAGGGGTACGGCCTGGTGACGCGGGCCTCGAGCACATCTCGAGCCTGGTCGAGCTGGAGACCCTGGGTTTACGGCGTGCGGGGATCCATGGACCCGGACTGGTGCACCTGCACAACATGGGCGGGCTGCGGGTGCTGGACCTGACCGGCAACCCTCTGGACCAGGTGACCGGCGACCTGATCGCCGCCTGGGTGGAACTCCGCGAGTTGACCCTCGACCACACCAACATCAAGGACCTGACCCCGATTGCCACGGGGGGTCGGGTGGCGTTGAAGCGGCTGAGCCTGGCAGGTACGCCGCTTGGCGACGATCAACTGGCGTTGCTGGGGAGGTTGAAGAACCTGGAATTGCTCGACCTGACCGGTTGCCCGATCACCGACACCGGGCTCGGGTCTCACCTGCCGGGCCTGGCCGGTTTGCAGGCATTGGCCCTGGGCGGCACGGGTGTGGGTGATGAGGGAATCGGGAAGTTGGCGAAGTGCACGTCGTTGCGAGTGTTGCGGCTTTCGGACACGGCGGTCAGCTCGGCGGGCCTGATGCTTCTGGCCGGGTTGCCTGAGCTCAGCCGCCTGGATATCTCGGGGTGTGCGGTGGGTGCGGCGGAATTGACTGCCGTCGGCCGGATGCCCCGGCTGGCCCGGCTCGATCTTCGCCGCACGTCGTTGCCTCAGCAGGCGGTCGCCACTTGGTCAGCGGCTCATGCCGAGTGCGAGGTGATCTTCGCGGTCGACCCGCTGCTGGAAGCTCTGGCGGCCGGAACCGAGAAGAAACCGGTCACTCTGGACGCGGCGGTTCGCCAGGTGGCCGAGGTTGAGGGATCGAAGTCCGAGGGCCTGTCGGTGACGGTCACCGACGCGGACCTGACCGACGTCGGCCTGGCCCGACTCTCGGCGCTCGAGGGACTCTCGCGGCTGGTACTCAACGGCGTCGGCGTGACCGACGCCGGGTTGGGTCCGCTGGAAGCCTCGGTGACACTTCGCGTGCTGGACCTCTCGAACACCTCGATCACCGACCACGCCAGCATCAATCTCTCGCGACTGGTCGACCTGACCGAGTTGTCCCTGGCCGACACCGACTTTTCCGATCGGGGCCTGTCGCGTCTGGAGGGTCTCGAGAAGCTCGAGAGCCTGGACCTGGCCGGGCTGTCGATCTCGGCCGACGGCCTGACCGCCGCACTGCCCAGGTTCACCGCGCTGCGTTATCTGAACCTCTCGGAGACCTGGATCGTGAACGCTGATCTGAGGGTGCTGGGTACGGTCAAGAACCTGGAATCGCTGGCCATCCGCGACACGGTGATCAGCGACCGCGGCATCGCGGCGATTTCGTCGCTGAAATCTCTGAAACGGCTCTGGATCGAGCGAACCCGGATTACCGAGAAGGGTAGTGAGGCGTTGAAGAAGGCCTTGCCAGGGTGCGAGATTTTCGGACCTTGACCGGCGGTCGCAGTTGCTGTCGAATTGACTTGAGACGCCGTTGTGGTGTCCAATCCAGATGATGAACCCGTGCAATGTCTTTCCCTGGGCGTGGGCCAGCCCTGCAAGGAGAGTGAGCTGATGAAGACGGTCTCGTTGTGGATGCTGGCGGCGGCCGTGTTCTTGTGCCCCGGCGCGATTGGTTCTGTGGCCGTTGCCCAGGAAGGTGGCGGAGGCAACGGCGAGGGACACAGTCCTCCACCGAATGTCCTCAGGCAGCTCAGGCACCGCCTGCTGCACCGCTTCGACGAGAACGGCAACGGTCGTCTTGATCACCGCGAGTCTCACCAGGCACTGCGGACGGTGCTGGGAGTCCTGTCGCGGAACCGTGGTCGTGCGATCAAGATCTCGGAGCTGCCCGCCGGGCTGCGGCCGATTTTCGCCATGTTCGATCGCAACGGCGACGGTGTGCTGGGTCCGATCGAGCAGAGGGCTCTGGGCCACGCGATGCGGCATGCCGCGAGACCACCTCACCGACCTCATCCTCCCCGACCGCCCGGCGACGGCGAAGAGGGAGCCGATAAGCCTGAGAAACCCGAAAAGCCTGAAAAGCCGAAGCCGAAGCCTCCCGGTGAGGGAGACGCGGACGAGGATGGCAAGGACGATCCGTCTCGGCCTCACCCGCCGCGTCTGACACCCGAGTTGCTGCGTCGACTGCGTGCGTTGTTGCTGGCGGCGTTTGACCGCAACCACAACCGCCACCTCGATCCTCCCGAGCGGGGTCATGCCCGCCGGGTGTTGTTGGGGTTCTTGTCGCGTCACCGTGGTGAGGTGATCGAGATCGCTTCGGCTCCGCCTCGACTGGGTCGGATCCTGGGCCTGTTCGATTTCAACGGCGACGGCAAGCTGGGCCCGGCCGAGAAGCGGTTGCTGCACCGGGCCCTGCAGATCGTGCTGCGGCCACGTCCTCGACCCGAACCGGGCGAGCCCGGCGAGGGTGAGCGTCCCGAGCGGCCTCGACCGGACCGTCCGATCGGCGAAGACCTGGACGACTCGCACCCGGACGACAAGCCGGCTGACGGGGGTTTCGAAGTCCGACCCGGCCGACCGCCGCGTCCGGACTTCTAGACGACCATCTAGACGACCATCTAGACGACCATCTAGACGACCATCTAGACGACCATCTAGACGACCATCTAGACGACCGGTTTCCAGCCGTCCTGGTAGTCACGTTCCCAGAGCTTCGAGGCCTGGGCGTTTCCGACGATGTGTCCATCGGCGGATCGGCAGGTGATTGCCTGCCCGGTCCGCTGGGCGATATTTCCGAGGTGACACAGCAGCGTACTCTTGTGTCCTTCGGCCACCTCGCAGTTGAGTTTCTGCGGGGTATCGTTGCGGATGGCGGCGGTGAAGTTGTCGATGTGCTCGATATCGCCCCGGCTCTTGCCTGCGACCTTGTCGACGACCTTGTCGGCCCCGTTGTAGACGGTGTGTCCGCCGTCGCTGTCGAGTTCGAGGCTTCCCTTGTCGCCGTAGAAGGTGACAAAGCCGCCACGGTGCCGGTTGCAGCTGAGGCCCTGCCAGGTGATGGCTCGGTTGCCGGGGAATTCGAAGGAGACCTGGTGAGTATCGGGCGTCTGCTGGTCGTCGTTCCAGTGGTAGCGGCCGCCGCTCGAGTTGACTCGGATCGGGAAGTCGACTCCCAGTCCCCAGCGGCACAGGTCCAGGGTGTGCACGCCGTTGTTGCCCAGTTCGCCGTTGCCCCAGTGCCAGAACCAGTGCCAGTTGTAGTGGACTCGGTTGTCGAGGTAGGGGGTGCGGGGTGCGGGGCCTTGCCAGAGGTCGTAGTTGAGGTTCTTGGGGACGGAGGCGGGTTTGCCGTGACCCAGTGAGCCTCGAGCACTGCTGTAATAGGCTCGCACCAGGTAGACCCGCCCGATGACGCCCTCGTGGAGTTTCTGCATGGCTTCGATGGTCTGAGGCCCACTGCGTCGCTGGGTGCCGACCTGCACGGCTCGCTTGTGCTTGTGAGCCGCCTCGACCATCCACTCGCCTTCCTGCGGGTTGTGGGAGCAGGGTTTTTCGCAGTAGGCGTGCTTACCGGCGTTGACGGCCATGATCGTGGCCGGAGCGTGCCAGTGATTGGGTGCGGCGATGACCAGGGCATCGACGGACTTGTCGTCGAGAATCTTGCGGAAGTCGCCGATCGGCGTGGGCGGCTTGGCCCCGGTGCCCGCGACCAGCTTGGCACAGGCCGCGGCGCGGCCGCTGTCGACATCGCAGACGTACTTGACCTCGACGTTGGGTCGCCCGGCGAAGGAGACGGAGAGGCTGCGGCCTCGGCTGAGACCCATCACGCCGACCACCACCTTGTCGTTGGCCCCGTTCGCCGCCCGGGCAGTTGCCGTTGAGAGGGTGCTGGCTGCGGTGGCTGCTGCGGTGGCTGCTGCGGTGTTGGCCAGGAACCTGCGTCGATTGACGTTCGAGGTCATGTCGCGATCTCCGAGTCTGTTTTTTGTTCGATGAGGCCGTGTGAATTCAAATCCGAAACGCAACGTCACGGATCCTCGGTGAGATCATTCAGAACTTCGCGAGGTGTCCGGTAGTTGAGACACTTCCTCGGCCGAGTATTCAGCAACCGCGTGGCTCTTGCAACCTGCTTGTCTGTGATCTGCGTGAGCTCGACGGTTTTCGGGAAGAACTGTCGCAGCAGACCGTTGGTGTTTTCATTCGTGCCGCGTTGCCAAGCCGAGGAGGGATCAGCGAAGTAGACATCAAATCCCAGGTCGGCCAACTCGGCGTGCCTGGCGAATTCTGCAAGCGTGTCGCCCACCCAATCACCCAAGCGGGCACGCTCGGAGACCACGGTTGGCCGCAATTCCATTCCACGACGATTTCGAATACGACCACGGTGATCCCGCCCCCCGTGCCGCCGCCGTCGTTTTCTACTGTGCCGTAGCCGTTTCCAGAGCTGTCCTCCACGATGTTTGTCCCGTGCGATCCCTGCATGGATCGTCTCGTGAGAGACACGCATCGTTGAGTCATCCGGATAATCGACTGGAAGCCGGCCGGAGATCTGCTCGGGGGACCAATACCGCCTCAAGCGGTCGACGACATACCGCCTCAAGGCGGCGTTCTCGAGCCGACCGCCCCGACCTTCGTTGGCCAGGCCGCGTCGTAGCCTGCACTGGTCTTGGGCCAGAAGGGGCCAGAAGGGGCGAGTAGAAGCCGCTTCGCTGCCGATTCCGCCTCAGTTCACGCGAAATCGTGCTAGCAGCCCGTTGAAAAACTCGAGGTGTGCCGGAAGCCGTGACACACATGTCATCCCGAGCGCGTGGCCGGGTCCGGTCAGCTTGAGGACCTCGGAGATTCCGGGCCAGGAAAACCCCGAAGGGGTTTCATCGCACAGCCCAGTGTCAGCACGCCGACAGGCGTGCGCCACGCTGGGTATCCCGCAACCCCCAGCACCACAAAACCCCGAAGGGGTTTCACACGCCTAGATGGCTTGATGTGGAACCCCGTTGGGGTTCACAAATGTGTGGGGGCATAGCGAACCCAGCGTAGCCCGCCTGGCGGCGGGCAACACTGGGCTTTGGGATGGAACCGCTTCGCGGTTATTTGGGTCTCGCGTCGCCGGTGCAATTTCACAGGTTGTCTGCTCGGATCCGCGGGCCTACGCATCCACGCGGCAACCTCCACCAACATCAAACCCCTTCGGGGTTTTCCGATCTCGACGCCATCGGAAAGCCGGGCGAGTTGCCGTGCGGCCTGGCCCGACTGCGGCGGGTTGAAAAACTCGAGGTGTGCCGGTGGCCGTGACACTTGCATCGCTGTCTTCGGAAGATCCTGACTCCTTCAACTCGCCGCAGGCGGGCTACGGCATCTGCTGGGCAGGGGCGACCACCCAGCGGTCGGCCAGCCAAGCCAGGACGATCCCGCCCAGGAACCAGCCGCCGGCGAGGTCGAGAACGCTGAGCCCGGTCAGTAGTGCTCCGAACCCGAACCAGCTCCATTGAGGCACGAAGGCGGCGATGCCGGCGGTCAGGCCGATGAAGCCCAGGCAGCAGGCCTTGCGGATCGTACCCGGGGCCTTGATCTTCAGGACGACAGCGGAGAGGAACGCGGCGATGATCAGGTCGATCACGAGTTGCCTGATCAGGAATGTGCCCATCGCTTCGTCACTGGACTTGTCGAGTTTCCCGCTGGTGTTGCTGATCGTGGGACCCTTCGGGTCGGCGGACATGTCGTGGGAGAGGAAGATGCCGTACTTGCTGAAGTAGGTCCCCGGAGTCTGAGCGATTTCGTCGATCAGCTCGACCAGTTTCGACTCGCCCGGCTCTTTGAGCACGGTGATCGACTCGAGGGAATGGTGCAGCACCGAGTGGACCAGGAAGCCCCAGATGAACAGCAGCAGTGCAACGGCAATGGTACCGACGGCGTGGTAGCGAAGGCTCATGTGCAGGTCCTCCGTTTGTGAGTGAATTTCGAGCGTGTCGTTGGTTGGCTCGGCCGGGGTGTTGTTGTTTTGCTGTTGTTAATGATCGGTCACAGCCCCATCGGCGAACCTCATCCTGGGCCGGTTGGCCGGCACGTAGGGCCGTTTGGCGGCGACTTTTTCGTCGAGCGTGGCGCCGAGTCCGGGCTGATCGGGGATCAGTGCGTAGCCATCCTTGAACACCGGGCCGGCGCCTCGGAAGAGGTCTTGGAAGAACTGAGTGGGCGGCCGACTGATTTCCTGGATCGCGAAGTTGGGTGCGGTGGTATCGACGTGGAGCGAGGCGAGTGTGCTGACACTGCTTTGCGGGTTGTGGGGTGCCAGCTGGATCCGGAACGCCTCGGCAATCGTGGCGATCTTCTTGAGTTCGAGGATCCCTCCGCAGTGGACGACATCGGGCTGCACGTAGTCGACCAGGTGCCGGGCACAGATCGGAGCGAACCCGTACTTGGTAAACAGCCGTTCGCCGGTCGCCAGTGGAACTCGGGTCTTTTGCCTGAGGTGGGCCAGTTCGTCGATGTCCTCGATCTGGGTCGCTTCTTCGACGAAGTACGGGTGAAACGCTTCGGCCCGGGCACAGAACTCGACGGCCATCGGCGGAGTGGGGAATCCGTGCAGGTCGATGAGGATCCGGAAATCGGGTCCGACAGCTTCGCGGACCGCCTTGAGTCGATCGATGGCGTCTCGGACATCACGTGAGGGGTCGACGACGAGGCCACGTGGTCTGAGGAACCCGCCCTTGGCGGCGGTCCAGCCTTCGGCCTTGGCCGCCGCCCAGTTCTTGGCGTAGTCGGCCGGAGTGGTCCCGCCGGCGTGGACATACATCTGCATCCGGTGTCGGGCTCGTCCTCCGAGCATTTTCCAGACCGGCAGTCCGACGGCCTGACCGAGGATATCCCAGAGTGCGATTTCGACGGCGCTGATGGCGGAGTTGAGGATGGGTCCGCCGCGCCAGCGTGGCCAACGATACATCGCCTGCCAGTGCATCTCGATATCGGTCGGGTCCTGCCCCAGCAGGTATCTCTTGTGTTCCAGGATCGCCTGTTCGACGGTCTTGGCCTTGCTGGTGATCGAGCCTTCCCCGAGCCCGACGAGTCCGTGGTTGGTCAGCACCTTGACGTAGACGTAGTTCTTGTTGCCCGAGTTGACGATGAAGGTCTTGAGGTCGGTGACCTTGAGTTTGTCCTTGCGGGCCTTTTTCTGTGCGGCGGCCAGTGGGCTGTCGGGTCCGGTGAGACCGGTGAGTCCCGAGGCGGCTGCTGCGGCGGCACAGTGGAGCAGATCACGGCGGTTGAGTTGGCGGACGGACATGGCGGCGTTTCCTGGCGGGGCCTTGAGGATGAGAATCCGAGACGCCGCCAGCTTCGACGATGCCGCAGCCGGTTGCAAACGCGGGTGGAGACAGCGAGGTCTCGGTCGGCGGCGGCCGGTGGCTCAGGAAGTCTCTTCGACGGCGAACCCGTGCTGCTTCTGGTGGTGCGGCCCGTCGAAGTGCTGGGTGCTCTTGAAGAGTTCGACTCGACCGTCGCCGGCGGCCTCCTGGACACCGGCTCGCAGCGCGTTTAGCCGACTCTCATCCAGCGGCCGGAATCCTCGGCCGACCCGCAGTGCCTGATCGAGATCCCGGCGGATGCGGATGCCGAGCACCTGCGAGGAGACCGGTTGCGAGAGCGAGTACTGGATGCATTCTTCGGCACTCGCCAGCCCGGCCTCGGGGATCGCTCCGTCGGTCCCACCGGGGCTGCCGGCGAGAGTTTTCATGCCGATCACGCCGATGCCGCGTTCGAGACAGACGGGGACAACCTGCTTCTGAAAGCTGCGGAAGAAGTGGTCGCAGATGTTGATCGGCATCTGGGCGGTGTCCCAATCATGGGGCTGGCCGATCATCTCGAGATGGATGCGGGGGTCCTTGTGTCCGGTGAAGCCGATGTAGC
>Ga0310120_10001856_pt1 | contig 15759 bp, 11 predicted proteins | sample CB27_AW_983_MG_FD_203506 | JGI IMG/M metagenome (GOLD analysis project Ga0310120, IMG submission 203506) | Marine microbial communities from Western Arctic Ocean, Canada - CB27_AW_983 | ecosystem: Environmental > Aquatic > Marine > Oceanic | place: Canada: Western Arctic Ocean | collected...
GGCGAAAGACACTGATCGGTGTCAGCGCCAGAACGCCCGCATCGAGTGGAAGGATCGGACCATGCGCGGAGAGGTTGTACGCGGTGCTACCGGCGGGGGTCGAGACGAGGATCCCATCACAGATCATTTCCGCGAGCCGCGTGACTTCATCGACGTGAACTCGCAGCTTGGCCGCCTGGCGAGTTTGTCGAAGCATCGAAACTTCATTCATCGCCGGCAATTCAACCTGATCGCCATTCGCCAGGCGGGCGACCATGCGCAGGAGATTGAGCCGGGCGACCTCGGCTTGTCGGATTCGGCCGAGAAGATCTTCCGAGGAGTAGGGATTCATCATGAATCCGACGGATCCCCGATTCATTCCGAAAATCGGCGTTCCATGGGAAATGAAGTCGTGGATCGTCTGGAGCATGAATCCGTCGCCGCCAAGCGCGACGATCACGTCGGCGTCCGCCGGCGAATTTGAAGGGTAGAGCGCTTCGAGTTCTTTGAGCGCGGCCTGGGCGACGCGTGTCTCGGCGGCCACGATGGCGATGTGTTCGGCCTCGGCGAATCCGCGAGGGCTCGCCGCGCCCACCGCGAACGGTTCTGTGATCTTTTCGCCCATCAAGCCTCTGTCCTCTGTCTGTCGTCTACGTCTGTTGCCGAGACCCGGTTCTGTTCACGGGTACCGAAAGTGAATATAGCCTAGCAGCCGCAGGGACCGTCTCAGCTTGGCTCGGGGGATCCCGACCTTTCTGTTGGGGGGACAGAAGCTACGACCTCAGCGCGGTCCTTTTGCCGTTCGTGAATTTCGTCTGCGAAGGAGAGTCAACCGCTCGAGGGGGTGCGATTCGCGGTGTCGCGGATGAATGTGACGGTTATCGTCCGGCACTGCATTCAACTGGGGAACGAGAGTGGAGGGGTCCTGGAACCCTCCCTCGAAAAGAGGAGTTCGAAGATGGATACGGATGCGATGAGTCAAGGTATGCAGGGCGCCATGAGTCCGGCAATCACATTGCTCTCCACCTGGGGACTCAATGTCGTCGGTGCAATCGCGCTGTTGATCGTGGGTCGAATCGCCGCCGGTTGGATTCGCCGGAGCATTACCAAGGCATTGACGAAGGCCGGTACGGACGCATCACTGATTCCGTTTTTCTCGAGCATGGCCTATTACGTCGTCCTCAGCGTCGTCCTGATCGCCGTACTCAATCTCTTTGGCATCGAAACGACCTCACTGATCGCCGTCCTTGGCGCCGCTGGATTGGCAGTGGGCCTGGCCTTGCAGGGGACGCTCTCGAATTTCGCTGCCGGGGTGATGTTGCTGATCTTTCGACCGATTCGCCTCGGGGATTTCGTCGAAGTCGCGGGGCAGGCGGGAACCGTCACCGAAATCTCCATCTTCAGCACGTTGCTCAACACGGGCGACAACGTTCGCATCACGATCCCGAACGCTCAGGTCTACGGCGACACAGTCAAGAACTATTCCTTCAACGACACGCGCCGAATCGACTTGATCATGGGCATCGGTTACGGCGACAATATTGGGACGGCCGTCTCGATCATCGAACGCGTCATCAGCTCGGACGAGCGCACGCTGCGTGATCCCGCACCGACGGTGGCCGTCGCGGAGCTGGCCGACTCGTCCGTCAATCTGGTCGTCCGGCCCTGGTGCAAGAAGGAAGACTATTGGGGCCTTCGTTGCGATCTGACGCGAAAGCTCAAGGAAGAACTCGAAGCCGGCGGCTGCAATATTCCTTTCCCCCAAACCGACGTACATATCTTGGAGTTCCCCGGGAAGTCCGTTTAGGGGTCAGCGTCTTGGAGCTTGTCGGGTCGTCGGCTGACCTGGCGCGATTGCTCATCTGAATGAACGGATGTTGTTGTGCAGCGGGCGATGCCCGCTGCGATGGGGAATCCGAGAGTGACTATCTGTCGAACGGAATCTGGCCGCGGTCTGATGGTGGGTTTGATCCTGGCGGGAGCGCTCGTGGCGAGCATCTCGGCCGCCGCGGACGGCGACGCCGAATGGACGGGGGACATCGCGCTTTCGGTCTCCGCCCAAAGCGGTACGACGGACTCCTTTTCGGGTGCAGTCGATGCCAAGGCCGATCGGGCATCGGAGAAAGATCACGTGACCGTTCGCCTGAAAGCAGACTACGGCACCTCGGAGAAAACCGGCGACGATGGAGCGAACACGACGCAGGACTCTCAAACGCTCACGGCAGACTGGAAATACATTGTTCGCGAGCGCTTTTTCTGGGGATCCGGGTCCGAGGTCTCGCGCGATGGCACGCAGGATCGAAAACTGCGGGTCGCCGCGGACACGGGTCCCGGCTACCGAGTCTGGCAGAGCGATGTCGACGGGAACGAGCATTTCGATGTGATGGGTGGAGCCGGATATCGATTCGAGATCGTCGATGTCCGAACCGGGACACCGGAGTCCGGAACGGACGATCATCATTTCGTGGATCTCGTCGCTGGGTTCGAATACAAGAACATGCTCTTCGACGACAAGCTCGACTTTACGCACACGGGATCGGTTCGAGCGCCCGCGAACGGCTTCAGCCACTTCATCGTCAACAGCGAGGCCCTCGTCGACGTTCCTCTCTCGGAGAGCTGGTCGTTTCGTGCGGGCGTTTCTGTCGAGTACATCAACGGCGCCCCGGACGGAATCAACAAGGTCACCACGAAAACCAGCGTTGGTCTCGGCTACAAGTTCTAGCCTGCCACCAGAAACCCGGAGTTCGCAAGCGGCGCCGTCCGCCCACGCGCGATGGTGGTTTGCGTTGGACGGCCGCGTCTGCCTCGCCCGATCCGGCCTGCTAAGATGCGGCGCTCGCGCGACGCTGCGCCAGGCGAACGGGACAGACGGGCTGGATGTATACGATTCTGATTGCGATCTTGATTGGAGCGACGACCGGGGGCATCTGGACGGCCCTTGCGCTCTGGAAGACCTGGCAGATGGGGATCGTTTTGACAGTCCTTGTTGGCTTTCTTTCCTTCATCCTGATTTCGCGCTTCATGGCGCGACGGATCGAGCCGCAGTTCCTGGCGATCCAGCGGCAGATCGAATCCGGGCAGACGAGACTTGCGATCGGACAACTCGAAGCGATGCTTTCGCTCGCGCGCTGGCAGGTCCTCTTGAAGGGTCAGATTCACGCCCAGATTGGGATGCTCGCCTACGCCACGGGCGATGAGAACGCGGCCGCGAGCCATCTGGCCAAGGCTGGGATTCGCGCGACGGAAGCCCAGCTCACCTACGCTGCGCTCGAATATCGTCGCGGCCGAAAAAATGAGGCGCGGGAGATCCTGACCTCTTCGATTCGAATCAACAAGAAGCAGATCCTTCCCTATCACGTACTGGCGTGGATGATGGCGAAGGATGGTGATCGCGAGAGTGCGATCAATAAATTGCTCGAGTGCCAGAAAATCGAGAAGAGCAACGAGTCGACTACAGAGAATCTGTCGCGGCTACAGAATGGCAAGAAGCTCAGCATGAAGCGCTTCGGGATCGGTTGGTTTGGACTGCAACTCGAGAAGCCGTCGGCGCAAATGCGCGCTGCTCAGGGCATGGCGGGTCGCAAGGGATTCCGCCAGAAGCCTCGTCGCCGACCCTAGCCGACACTAGCCGACCCTGGCCGACCCTGGCCGACCCTGACCGAGGGTGGCCGACGTTAGTCGGGAATCGGAACCTCATTCTGGATGGACTGGTCGAGCGTCTGCCGCCGACGAATCAGTTGTGGCTCGCCGGTCGTATCAATCAGGACTTCGGCGGCCTCCGGGAATGAATTGTAGTTCTTGGCCGACATGCCTGCGGCATAGGCGCCTGTTCCCTCGATGACGAGTGTGTCGCCGATCGCTGCCCTGGCCATCGTGCGTGGCGCGAGGGTTTCCGGGTCGCCGGGTGCCGGTGTCCAGATATCACTCGATTCGCAGCAATGGCCTGCGACGACGTACTCGGTCTCTGCGCAGTCTCGGCTCGCTTCGCCATCGCGACCCGAGCCGTGCGCTACGACGTAGAGCGGGTGCTGCGCGCCGTACATGGCCGGTCGCAAGAGCTCGGTCATGCCCGAATCGATCTTCAGGAACGAGTAACCGTCCGAGCCGGTATCGACGATGTCGACGATTTCGGAAAGGATCGCGCCTGCATTCACGACGAGATAGCTACCGGGCTCGATTTCGAGTTGGAAGTCGTCGCTATTCGCGCTGCGCCGCGTGAGGAAGTCGGCGATCAGCGGGCTGACCGCCTGGCCGATCTCCTCGAGATTCGCGTCCGTCTCGCCTTCGACGCGCGCGACTTTGAAGCCGCCGCCGAGCGAGAGTCGGCAGAGATCTGGGAAACGTTCGGCAATCCCGAGAATCAACCCGGCACAGCGTTTCCACGCTTCGGGATCGCCACCCGATCCGATATGGGTGTGCAGCCCGCTGAGTCGCAAGTCGAATTCCCGGGCCAGTGCGAAGGCTTCATCGAGTTTTTCGTGCCAGATACCGAACGAGGAGGCCATGCCGCCGGTATTGGTACGGTTGTTGTGGCCGCTGCCGGCGCCCGGATTGACCCGAATCGAGAGATCCGTGCCGGGGAAGAGCAGGCCGTAGTGACGGAGCTGTTCGAGGGAACAGGCGTTGAAGAGGACGCCGCGCTGTACGAGGCCCTTCAAATCCTGGGGCAATTCCTGGGCCGTGATCTGGATATGGGCCGGCGGGATTCCTGCCAGCAGGGCCCGTTCGGCTTCGAAGCCGCTGCTGGCGTCGATATGAAGACCCCGAGCGTCGAAGATTCGCAGAATGGCGGCGTTTGGCAGTGATTTCATGGCGAAGCGTCCGAGCAGATGGCAGGGCGACGGGAAAGCCACGACGCGATCGGCGGCCACTTCGAGTGTTCGCTGGTCATAAACGAAGACCGGCGTTCCGAATCGCTCTCGAATCGCTTCGATCTGGGCTTCTTCTAGAAAACGCAAGGGTCGGGGCTCCAGGAAGATCGGCGCCAGCATAGCAGCCCCAGCGTCTGCTTCGGTCCCTTCCGCGAGTCGAGGGCGTGCGCGATCGGCGGCACGGCGTCGTCGTGTCGGGAAGAATTTGACGATACGCGGGCGCATGCGAGACTCACGACCCAACCGGGTTCAGAATTGGACTGACCTGGCCAGTTCAAGACGAGGGGTGAGCGGGTGTCGGCAGAGGTCACGACGGAAGGGCTCGATTTCATTCGGACGATCATCGCCGAAGATCTCGCCTCCGGAAAACACCGGCAAATCGTTACGCGCTTTCCGCCCGAACCCAATGGCTACCTCCATATCGGTCATGCCAAGGCGATCTGTCTGAATTTCGGGATCGCCTCTGAGAACGCGGACAGTCGCTGCCATCTGCGTTTCGACGACACGAATCCGAGTACCGAAGAAACGGAGTACGTCGAAGGCATCCAGGCCGATCTGCGCTGGTTGGGATTCGACTGGAAGGATCATTGTTATTTCACGTCGGACTATTTTCCGAAACTCTACGGTTATGCCGTCGATTTGATCGAACAGGGCAAAGCGTTCGTCGATGATCAGAGTCCGGAAGAGATTCGCGCCAACCAGGGGTCGCTGACCGCGCCAGGGACCGAAAGCCCCTTTCGCGATCGAAGTGTCTCCGAAAATCTCGATCTCTTCTCTCGCATGAAGGCCGGTGAGTTTGAGAACGGTCGTCGGGTTCTGCGCGCAAAGATCGATATGGCCTCTTCGGTCGTCGCGATGCGCGATCCGATCCTCTACCGAATCCAGAAGGCGACACATCATCGGACGGGCGATGACTGGTGCATCTATCCGATGTACGACTTTGCGCACTGTCTATCCGACGCGATCGAGTCGATCACTCATTCTCTGTGTACGCTCGAGTTTCTCGATCATCGCCCCCTCTACGACTGGATCCTCGCGCAGCTCGAAACGCCCAGCACACCTCGACAGATCGAATTTGCGCGACTCAACGTGGGTCATATGGTGACCAGCAAGCGACTTCTCCGACGAGTCGTCGAGGAGGGTCACGTGCGCGGCTGGGACGATCCGCGTATGCCGACGATCGCCGCGATGCGGCGTCGTGGTTATCCGCCTCGTGCGATTCGAGAGTTCTGCGACGCCGTGGGGATCGCGAAACGGGACAACCTCATTGACCTCGCCAATCTAGAATTCCATGTTCGGACCCTTCTCAATCGGGAAGTGCCCAGACGTATGGGTGTGCAGAAGCCGCTCAAGGTCGTCATCGAGAATTATCCGGAAGGGGAAGAGGAGTTCTTGGATGGGGTGAACAACCCGGAAGACCCGAGCGCGGGTACGCGCAGCATTCCGTTTTCGCGTGAGCTCTACATCGAGCAAGCCGATTTCATGGAAGACCCGCCGAAGAAGTTTTTTCGAATGGGCCCCGGGCGAGAAGTGAGGCTGCGCTACGCGTATTTCGTCACGTGTCGTGAGGTCGTCAAGAACGAGGCGGGCGAAGTCGTTGAACTGCGCTGCAGCTATGATCCGGCCACGCGCGGAGGAGACTCGCCGGATGGGCGCAAGGTCAAGGGGACGATTCACTGGGTTTCCGCACGCCATGCGATTCCCGCCGAGCTGCGCCTCTACTCGACGCTCTTCACGGATGAAGAACCCGACCCGAATGGTGCGGCGGGCCTTGAAGCCAGTCTCAATCCGGAATCGCTCGAAGTCCTGTCGGACTGCTGGGTCGAGCCTGCGCTCGCCGAAGGTCGTCCCGGCGACCGTCTTCAGTTCGAACGCGTCGGCTATTTCTGCTTCGATCCCGATAGTCGACCGGATCAGCTCGTCTTGAATCGAACGGCGACGTTACGCGATAGCTGGGCAAAGATTGCGAAGCAGGGCGGTGCGTCGAAGGGTCAGCCGAAAACCGGCACGTCCAGGAAATCGAAGGATCAGAACAAAGCGTCGAATCTGAATCCAGAAAGTTCAGGGAAGGAATAGAAGATGAGTCGAATGGGCATGACGATTCCGATGGCCGGCGTGCCGCTATCGGAGCATCGCGATTGGATTCGCGAGATGGTCGATCTCGGATATACCGACATGTGGTCGTCGGAAGCCGGAGGGCACGATGGCTTTACGCCGCTGGCCCTCGTTTCCGTCTGGGCGCCTGAAGTGCGACTCGGGATCGCGATCATTCCCGCCTACACACGCGCGCCCGCCCTCATGGCGATGAGCGTGGCGAGTCTCGCTGAAGCCGCGCCCGGGCGATTCGTGATGGGAATCGGGACGTCCTCCGACGTGATCGTCGAGCGCTGGAATGGAATTCCCTTCGAGAAGCCCTATGCGCGTGTACGGGATTCAGTGAATTTTCTTCGCAAGGCGCTGGCCGGCGAAAAGGTCGACGAAGAATACGAGTCGTTCTCGGTCAAGGGATATCGACTTCAGATGTCTCCGCTCGAAAAGCAGCCGCCAATTCTGGTCGCGGCGCTTCGGCAGGGGATGCTGAAACTCGCGGGGCGTATCGGAGATGGCGCGATCTTGAATTGGCTGTCCGCGGAAGACGTGAAAACCGTCACGCCTTTCGTTCATGCTGGCGGGGAGGGCAAGGAGATCGTGGCCCGACTCTTCGTCATTCCGATTGCAGACGCCACGATCGCTCGTGCGATCGCGCGCCGCGCGATCGCCGCCTACCTGACGGTTCCCGTCTATGCCGCCTTTCATGAATGGCTCGGTCGTTCCGAAGTCCTGGAAGGGCTCTGGTCGCATTGGAAATCAGGCGATCGGAAGGCCGCGCTCGCGGCGATCCCGGATGAGGTGGTCGATGATCTCGTGATCCATGGGTCACCCGACGAGTGTCGAGAGCACATCGACCGTTATCGAGAGGCCGGAATTGATACGCCGGTCCTGGCGATTCTACATACGGAAGATCTGCGCCAGTCCGTCCGCGATCTCGCCCCTCGCTAGCGGAGGGCGTTCATCCGGGCTGACTTTCGGCGCTCTGAGCGAATCTCGACCGGCAATGCTCAGTCCTCACGGCAGGTTGGCCGATGGGTTCAGCAGACTCTCGACGAATCGAGGCCCGATGAGTGCTGCCGAAAATCATCGCGATTTGACTGTCCTTCGTGCGCTCGAATTGCGTACGCGTGAGCTTTCGCTCGACGGGCAGAGGGTCGAGTGTGTCGACCTGCTGGAGTCTCCGGAATTCGTGATCGAGGACCTCATTCGGAGTGCCGAGCAGATCGAGAAGAGTGAAGGGCACGCTGGGAGTTCGATCGTTCGATGCAATCAGGATTCCGGGAACAACCGATTCTTCTATCCATCGCGAGACCTGTTCGTTCAGGGCGATCGATGTTCCTTTACCTGCCTCGCTTCGGGGATCGACATTTCGGATGGCGAAGGAGCCGGCCGGATCGACTTCGCCGCGGTTACGTGCGAATCGAAACCCTTTCCGATTCTCGGTTTCACGCAGACGAGTGAAATGGAGAGCGCCTATCCGATCCTGTTGCGATCGCTATCGAGTCTGATCGAGTTGGCGCGGCCCGGTTGCTTTTCGGGCCTCGACCGAGACATCTACCGCGGCATCGTCGGTGAAACACCGGCCTTCGATCTGACACTCGTGCTCTGGGATGAAGAAGGCATCGACTCACGTCGTCCGCTCTGCGAACTCACGCGTGATCTAGCGAAAGTCTTGAAATCGACGCTCGCGTCCGAATCGCGCTTTGCGCCGATTCTCAACGACATCGTATGCCTTCGAATGAATCCGAAGAGGTTTGATGGACGCCTTCGTTTCGTTTGGAGCGTCTGATGGCGGATGAAAACGACATGCGGTCCGAACCATCGCTACATCTTCGTCTCAACGCGGCACTCGTCTGCGTGAGTTCATCCGGGGACGAAGCCGGTTCACTCGGTTTTTCCGGCGAATCGCTGGTCGGAAAATTCTTTCCGGAGTTGCTGGCGCCCGGGGAAATGCCCACCATCGTCGAGACGCTTCGTTCGGTCGTCGAAGAACATTGCGCCGCGATCATCATCGCTTCCTTTGACATGTCGGGCAGTCTTCGCTGGCTCGAACTCGAGGTCAGCGCCGTCGATTCCAATGCCAAGGATGGTGCGACCATCCAGATCGTTTTGCGACGCGACGGTCTTCGCAGCGATACCCGGTATCGCGCACTCGTGGACAACATGCGCGACAGCATCTGCGAGATTGGCGAGGACGGCCGAATCCTTTATGCGAGTCCGAGTTATGCCGAGCTATTCGGTGGATCTCTGGACCTGCTCCTGGGTTCGGATCCTGTCGAGTCGGTTCATGTTGATGATCGGCGTCGAGTGGCACACCTGTTTCGGCCCGGTGCGCGCTCACGGCGACAGGGGACCCTGGTCTACCGCGCGCAGAGCGTATTCGGCGCCCCGCTTCATCTCGAAGCCACGGCTCGTGAATTCACCGGCGAAGACGGCCGACCGCACGTCGTTGTTTCGACGCGAAACGTGACCGAGCGCGAAAACGCTCGCGGCTCCCTAGAGCGGCATATTGCACTCGAAACGCGAGTGGCCGAATTGTCTCGAATCTTCATCGACATCGAGATCGATGCGATCCAGGGTGGGATCGAGAACGGCCTTGCGCGCGTCGCGGAGCTCGCCGAGACAGAACACGGTTGGATGTATTCGTTCTCGACCGGGAAGGACGCGCCGGAGTTTTTCGATTGGTGGTGCGATGAAGCTCTCGAGGGCTGCTTGATTGGCGCAGCGAACTCGATGGACCAGTTTCCCTATTCGACGCGTCTGATCTCCAAAGGCCAGGTCTACCAGGTGACGGACGTCGACGCGCTGCCCGAGCACGCCGCGAGCGAACGACTCGACATGCTCGAGCGAGGTGTCCGATCCGTACTCGGCATTCCCATCATGTCCAGCGGCCGCTTCGTTGGATTCCTTGGCTTCGAGAGTTTCGAACTCGAAATCAATTGGCCCGAGGAAACAATCATGCTTCTGCGGATGGTCGGCGAGATCTTCTTCTCGGCACTCCGACGGCGTCGAGTCGCGGAAGAGCTTCGTCAGAGTCAAAGACAGCTCATGCAGTCGCAGAAAATGGAAGCGGTGGGAACGCTGGCTGGTGGGATCGCCCACGACTTCAACAATCATCTGGCGGTCATGCTCGGCAATGCACGATTTGTTCGCCAGGAAGTCGAAGCGGATTCTGAGGTTCTGAGCGCGATCGATGACTTCGAACGATCCGCCGACCACTGCGCGCAGTTGACCCGTTCGCTGCTCGCCTTTTCGCGAACCAGTCCGGCGGAAAGGGTGCCCGTGGGCGTCGCCGATCTCGTCGAAGGCGTCGAGGGTCTCGTGCGTCCGCTGCTTCCTTCGGAGATCGACTTCGAAACTCGCCTGATGCCCGATCTGGGATGGATCGCCGTCGATCGAGTGCAGATTCAGCAGGTGCTCGTCAACCTTCTCGTCAACGCACGCGATGCCATGCCCGAAGGCGGCCCGATCGGAATGGAGGCTTGCCGCCGACCCTTGGCCGCCGCCGAAGTGTCCGCGCATGCCCTCGATCCAAACCGCGATTACGTCGTCTTGAGTGTGAAGGATGCCGGCCACGGAATGACGACGGACGTGCAGAGTCGCGTCTTCGAGCCCTTCTTTACGACCAAGGATGTCGGCCACGGAACCGGGCTGGGCCTGGCGATGGCGTATGGGATCGTCCGACAGAGCGAAGGCGCGATCTCGGTCGAGAGCCGTCTGGGTGAGGGATCGGTCTTCCGAGTCTATCTGCCCAGCGTGGCGCTCGATCCGACTCACGTGGCGCCCTCGCAGGGTCGCGAAGAAAAGAGAGAGTCCGCAGGTCGGATCCTCGTGATCGAGGAGGAGCCGTCCGTCCGTCGCCTGGTCGGCCGAATGTTGTCGGGCGCTGGCTATTCGGTCGAAATCGTTTCCGAACGCGAGGAGATGGCTTCGATCCTGGCCTCGAGCGAAGACAAGGTCGATCTGATCGTGGCCGGTCTGCCGCAGACGGATTCTTCCGTCTCGGAGTACGTCTCGAATCTGCGTGGCTCCGAAGATGGATTGCCCGTCATCGTACTTTCGGGATTCAGCGACACTCGGCAAGAAGATCGAGAGGGCGTCCGCGCGCTCTTGAAGCCATTCAGCGAGGGGGCGCTCTTGTCGGCGATCCGCGAACTGTTGGATGGCGCGTCGAGGTAGCGCTGCGTGCCCTGAGATCTTCAAGGGTGAAGTTCGACTCCGAATCGCTCATGCTAAAGCGATGACGCGACGCGATTTCCGGCGAGGCGAGACTCTCATTACGATATTCGGACACCACCCCGTTCGGGAGGCGATCTCTTCGTCGAGCGCGGAGATCTACGAAATTCGTGTCGAAGCAAAGTTGGCCGCCAAAGAGCATCGCGCGTTGCGCCACGAAGCGAGGTTGGCGGGAATTGCGGTCGAGAAGATCTCGCGCGAAGAGATGAATCGATATAGCGGTGCGCCGCGCCACGATCAGGGAATCGCCGCGAAAGTTCGCCTCCTTCGCATTACGACGATCGAGGCGTTCATCGAGAACACCAAGGGAACGAACGCGCGGCATCCGACTCGTTTGATCGCGCTCGACGGTGTCACGAATTCGCAGAATGTGGGGATGGTCGTGCGGTCGGTGACGGGCGCGGGGCTGGCGGGGATGTTGTGGCCGCTCGTGGGGCAACCCTGGATCAACGGACTCGTCGTGCGTGCGGCCTCGGGATCGATTTTCGAATGTCCGATCATCCGATGTGATTCGCTGATCGGCGGTCTGGCTGCGCTTCAAGCCGCCGGCTTTGTCTGTTCGGGTCTCGATGGGACCGCAGAGCAGTCGCTGTTCTCGAGAACTCCCGCCCATCGCGAAGTCTTCGTGCTGGGGAGTGAGTCGACCGGATTGTCGGAGGATGTGGCTCACTTGATCGACGAGCGTGTTGCGATCCCAATGGCGGGGCCACTCGAATCGTTGAACGTGGCCGTCGCGGCGGGGCTCGTCTGCTTTCACGCTGGCGGGTTATTGGCGCCGTCGCCCCGCTGACGGCGAGGCTTTGCCCGGACCCACCGATCGGGTCGAGTCGTGCTTGCACCGCCCAGGGCGCTGGGCTACTCCAGAGGCGACCACCGACGGTGGAGGGTGTCCTTCGATTCAGAGCCAGAGAGGTGAGAATCAAGGGCAGTCCGAACGTCGAGAAGCTCGTGTTGTCGTAAGTTCGATAAGCTCGAGAAGCTCGACGCTTGGTCTACGGGAAGCCGGTGCAAATCCGGCGCGAGCCCGTCGCTGTAACCGGGGACGATCTACGCATTCCAGGTAGGAAGCCACTGGCCCATTCCGGGGCTGGGAAGGCGCGTAGCATCGGATGATCCGGAAGCCAGAAGACCGACCCTCTAGCGGCGCTACGTCTCTCGGAAGCAGGGAGCGTAGGGCGTGACGGAAGACTCATGCTCGGCAACCCGCCGCGACTCGCGCGCTCGATCTGATTCGGATCGTCCGTCGCGAGTGTTCGTTGGCTGGGTCGCGCGCGATGCATCGAAGGGGAGCAGCCCTTCGATGTCTGTAGCGGGCGAATCGTCCCGGGCGTAGAACTCCAACCATTCCCTCTGATCTCCGCAGAGTGTTTCCTCGATTCGTCGTCGCAAGCCGTCTTGACAGGCCGGCGTGGTTCGGCCCGGAGGGCGCCGATTTCGGTGCCCAGAGGAAGCCCATGTTGAACAAGCTGACCCTACTTTGCGATTTTCGTGGACACACAAGCGCCTGGATGCTGGTGGCGCTGCTCTTTTCCACCCCAGCGTTTTCGCTCACAGCGACCTTTGATGATCTGGGTCTCGCAACCGTGGCCCCGGGCGAGTTCCTGGATCCACCGACATCCGGTGGGAGTTTTACGAGCGGCGGGATCACGTTCTTGAACGATGGTTCGTTTTCGGGCTTTTCGGCCTCGACGACGGTCGACACGACGACGCCCGGCTTCGGGAATCAATACAGCAACATCACGGGTTCCGGCTTCGCGGGTACCGCTGGGTTTGGAATCGCGTTCTCCAACTCGACACTCGTTTTGCCCACGCCCCAGACGGTCGTCGGTGCACAATTCACGAATACGACCTACGCAGCGCTTTCGATGCTGACCGGCGACGCGTTCGCCAAACAGTTCGGCGGCGCGAGCGGGAGTGATCCGGATTTCTTTCGACTCCTGGTCGAAGGCATCGATGATCTCGGGGCGTCGACGGGAGTCGTCGAACTCATGCTCGCCGACTATCGATTCGTCGACGATTCACTCGACTTCATCCTCGACGAGTGGGTGTTCCTCGATCTAACGGGGTTGGGAATCGTGAGTGAGCTTCGCTTCGATTTTGAATCGAGCGATGTCGGCCTATACGGAATCAACACGCCGACGTATTTCGCGATCGACAACCTGATCACGATTCCCGAGCCGGGCCACGCGCTGCTCATCGGTCTCGGGTTGATGGCGTTGGCAACGCACCGGCGAGAGACCCAGCCTCGATAAAGCAGGGCAAGTGTGGGCTCATGGAGGGAGAAAAGATGTATTTCCAAGTCAGTCGAGATTGGATCGCCGTCGCCATCACGGTTGGATCGTGCATCGGAATCATTGCCGGGACGGACCCGGCGGGGGCCGGACCCTTCAACGACCCGGGTCATCTGCCAGCGGAAATGGCGGCTTGGGCGACTTCGGTCGACGATTCGATGGCCGGCCCCGTCGACATCGCCCAGCCGGGGCTCGGGGTCGCCTCATTCGGAATGCCGTCGCTCGTACTGGGTCCATCCCTGACGGGTGGTGCCGTCGGAGCCGGTGACGTCTTTTCGCTCGGCGATGCGGGATTCATCACGCTCTATTTCGCGGACGGAATCGCTGACGGAATCGGAAACGACTTTGCCGTTTTCGAAAATGGCTTCGTCGATCAGGGGTCGGGTCTTTTCTTCGGTGAGTTCGCCTTCGTCGAGGTCTCGACTGATGGAATCGACTTTGCCCGCTTTCCCTCGACCAGCCTGCAGCCCACGCTAGTCGGACCCTTCGGTGTGGTCGATCCGAGTGACTACGACAATCTCGCCGGCGATCAGATGATCGGTGTCGGCACAGGATTCGATCTCCATGAGTTGTCGGATCATCCCCTGGTTCTGGATACGACGATCGAGCTGACGGACGTGCGCTTCGTTCGGGTCGTGGACGTGATTGGTGACGGTTCGACGACCGATGACGGCGGCATGTCGATCTACGATCCCTATGCGACGCCATTTGCGAGCGGCGGATTCGACGCGGAAGCAGTCGGTGTGCTCCACACCGTGCCGGAGCCAGGGAGCCTTCCGTCTTTGGGCGCCGGGTTGATGGCGCTCGTCCTCGTGGTACAGACGCGCATTCGTGATCGGCGAGGCTCGTGTCCGCCCGCTCGCTGAGCTCGTGGCTTGGCGCCTTGGCGCTCTTGGCTGCGCCTGCGGCAGTAGGCGCGGAACCACCCGAAGTCGACCTTCCCGACGCGCGGGTCGAGGAGATGGTCGTCTACGGCTTTCGAGCCGGGTCCCTGCCACCCATTCCGGGCCCGGTTACGCATACGCTCTTCGTGGACGATTTCGTTGCCGAGGACAAGAGTCTGGCCGATCTGCTGGCAGAAACCGAAGGTCTGAGCGTTCGTCGATTCGGCGGCGTGGGCGATCGTTCCGAAGTGACGATCCGCGGTTCGACACCCACGCAGGTCGTCGTCACCCTCGACGGTGTTCGCGCCAACAGCATTCTCACGGGTGGACTGAACCTCTCGCGTGTTTGTCTGCCGCTCGTCGAGCAAATCGAAGTGACGTCGGGCGCCGGCAGCCTCGAGGTTGGAAGCGGGGCGATCGGGGGTGTGGTCAACGTCGTGACTCGCGACGCTGCCGAGCCCGGATCACGTGCGAAGTTCACACTCGGGTCCTTCGAGACCTACGAAGGCTCCTTCCTCCATTCTGGCGTGGCGGAGAGCTTCGATTATACGCTGGGCTATTGCGGCTTCGCGACGCAGGGGGACTTCGAGTTTACCCGCCCGATCATCGTAATCGACGGAATCGAATCGAGGTTCGAGCCAGACCACGCGACGCGAGTCAATAACGATCGAGAACAACATGCGGGAACTCTCAGCCTAGGCAAATCCATCCTGGGTGGCTTGTTACGGTTCTCGAATTATGCCGCGTACTCGTCGGGCGGCGAACCGGGACCGGACTCGAATATCGGCGTGACCGCCGGGCAGTCGACGGCCGCGCGAAGTCGAGATTTCAGCAATCTCATGCAGCTGCGATGGGGGCGCGAAGATCTCGACACGTTCATCGATGAGCTCGAAGTGATGGTGTACCACCGTCATGAGAATTCGAACTTTCGCGATCCGCTGAATCGACCTCGTCCGAGCGATTTCGATACGACGCTCTCGACGCCCGGTCTGCAAGTGCGATTGACCCAGAACAGCACGCCCTTTCATCAATCGAACCGACTCGATTTGCGACTGGAGGCGGCTCACGACGTGTTGCGCGCAAGCAATCAGGCAGGGCGGGAGAGAGCGCGCGTGGGCGTGGCCCTTCGCGAGACCTTGAAATTGTTCTCGGATCGCCTGCAGCTGTCGGCCGGACTGCGGATGGATTGGACGGATGGCTTCGCGGCGCAGTGGCTGCCTTCGGTCGGTCTGGTGTTGGAGCCGCGACCCTTCATCCGCGCCCGCGTTCATTTCGGCCGCGCCTATCGTGCACCGAATTTCGATGAACTCTTTCATCCAGACGAGGGATTCATTCGCGGAAATCCCGCGCTCGAACCCGAGGACGCCTGGAATTTCGACGTCGGAGGCGAACTGGTCTTCGAGAAGG
>Ga0310120_10001862_pt1 | contig 15736 bp, 6 predicted proteins | sample CB27_AW_983_MG_FD_203506 | JGI IMG/M metagenome (GOLD analysis project Ga0310120, IMG submission 203506) | Marine microbial communities from Western Arctic Ocean, Canada - CB27_AW_983 | ecosystem: Environmental > Aquatic > Marine > Oceanic | place: Canada: Western Arctic Ocean | collected...
GAAGGTGTCCTGGTGCGACTGGCCTCCGGACATGTAGACGACGATGACCGACTTCTGGATCTTGCCGGGCGTGGCGGCCTGCTTGGCCATCAACTGCGGCAGCGTCACGGGCAACCCGGCGGCCCCAACCGAGAGGCTGCCGATCTTCAGGAATGAGCGTCTCGAGACACCGTCGCAGTAGCTGTGTTTGTCGCCGAGCAGGGTCAGCATCGAAGAACTCCGGAAGCCGTGCGTCGCGGACCGGCACTCGAGGGTCCATCCCAGCTAAAGCCGACCGCGACGAGACGTTTCAGACGCTGTTAGTCTAATCGGTTTCCCGGTCGATTCTCAACAGACGATATGGAACCGCGGATCAACCGGCCAGCATGGCTCCGGGGTTCTCGATCGCGCGGACCAGTTCGGCGAGGAACGTGGCGGCGGGGGCCCCGTCGAGGACACGGTGGTCGAAGGTCAGTGACAGCGAGATTTCCGTGCCCGGGACGATTTCCTCACCTCGCACCACCGGCACTTCGCGGATGCGGCCGATGCCGAGAATGGCCGCCTGGGGCAGGTTGAGGATCGGAGTGAAGGCGTCGATGCCGTGAGCACCGAGATTGGTGATCGTGAAGGCCCCGCCGGACATCTCGGCGGCGGTCAATTGGCGCAGACGGGCGCGGTCGGCCAGGTCGGCGACACTTTGATGCAGCGCTTTCAGCGTGGCCCCCCCCGGGTCGCGGACCACCGGCACGACCAGTCCCGCATCGGTGTCGACGGCCAGGCCGATGTCAATCGCCGCATCACCGTCCGGTGCCTGGACGCCCGTTCCGGTCCAGCTCGAGCGGACCTGGGGGTGTCCGGCCAGCACGATCGCCGTCAGCTTCAGCAGGATCTCGTTGTAGCCCGGGGCCGGCTCGTCTCCGGACGTGGCCTGGAACTGTTTGCGGAGACTGACCAGGGCGTTGGCGTCGGCGGTCGTGGTCAGCGTGACAGCCGCGGTGGCCTGCGACGCCGTCAGCATCCGTTCGGCGATGATGCCACGGACCGAGGATGAGGCAGGGGAGGCCGCCGTGCCGGGCCCGGCGGCGGCCCGGACGTCGCGCTCGCGGATGCGGCCGCCCCGTCCGCTGCCGGTGAGGATCGTCCAGTCGACACCCATTTCGGAGGCGACTCGTCGGGCACGGGGACTCGACGCGGGACGCCTGGTCGGAGCGACCGGCGGAGCCTGTGCGGTGGCGACGGCGGCCTCGACCGGTCGAGCCGTCGGCCCGGGAGGGCCGGGAGGGCCGGGAGGGCCGGGAGGGCCGTCGGCAGTGGCGGCGTCGGGGTCGACGGCAGGCAGTTCCGCCGGGGGGGACTCGTCTTCGGCACACAACCATCCGATGACCTGTCCGACCAGCACGGTGTCGCCCTCGGCGGGGGCGTCGGCGGGGATCCGCAGTACCCCGGCGTCGATCGATTCGATCTCCTGGATCGCCTTCTCGCCCTCGAGGTTGAACAGCACGTCGCCGGGTTCGATCGTGTCACCGTCGGCCCTCAGCCACTCGACGAAGACACCCTGCTCCATGCTCCAGCCGAGCCGGGGAATCTGGATCGGATGTGCCATTTTCGGGTTACTCCACCATCAGGTCGCGCACTGCCGCGGCGACCGTTTCGGGGTGAGGCACCACGGCCGCTTCGAGCGCGGGGCTGTAGGGGGTGGGTGTGAAGGCGCCGTGGATCCGCTTGATCGGGGCGTCGAGATCGTCGAAGCCGAGGTCGGCCTGCACGGCGGCGATCTGGGATCCGATGCTGGCCGGGGCGAACGTCTCGTCGACGACCAGCAGTCGTCCGGTCTTGGCCACGCTGGCCTGGATCGTCTCGGTGTCCAGGGGCAGCACGGTGCGGGGGTCAACCAGTTCGACCGAGATCCCCTCGGCAGCCAGTTCGTCGATGACGGCCAGGGTGTGGTGGACCATGTGAGCGATCGCGACGACCGTCACGTCGGTTCCCTCTCGGATGACCTTCGCCTTGCCGAACTCGATCTCGTAGTCTTCCTCGGGCACCGCCGTCCTGGACGTCAGGATCTCGCGGTGTTCCAGGAACATGACCGGGTCGTTGCAGGTCAGGGCGCGTCGGAACAGTCCCTTGGCGTCGTAGGCGTTGGAGGGCACGACGACGCGGAAGCCGGGGAAGTGGGCGTAGAGGGGGTAGTAGTTGCCCGAGTGGTGCGTGGCGGCGGAGTGGCCGATGCCGATGCAGCCCCGCAGCAGGATCGGCATCTTCAATCGCCCGCTGCTCATGTACTGCATCTTGGCGATCTGGTTCACCAGTTCGCCGATGGCGTCCATGATGAAGTCGCCGAACATGAAGTCGACGACCGGCCGGCTGCCGGTCATCGCGGCTCCGCAGCCCAGGCCGACGAAGCCGCGTTCGCAGATCGGCGTATCGACCAGCCGGGTGGCTCCGTGGATGTCGAAGAGACCGGCGGTGGTGTTGAAGTTGCCGCCGCGGACCCCGATGCCTTCGCCCATCACGAAGATCCCCGGGTTGCGTGCCATTTCGACCGACAGTGCTTCGTGAGTCGCTTCGACGAAGTTCAACTCGCGGTCACCCGGCTCGGGCTCCTCACCGGCCTCCGGCGCATCGCTGGGGTCGGCGTAGACGTGCAGCGTGGCCGATTCGGCCGCCGGCCACGGGCTGTCCTCGGCGAACTCACGCGATTCGGCGATCAACTGCTTGATCTCATCGTCGATGGTGTCGAGTTCGGCGGATTCGATCAGGCCGTCGTCGACGGCGCGTTGGCGAAGTTGCCCGATCGGGCACCTCTGTTTCCACTCCTCGACGTCGTCCTTGGTGCGGTAGGTGAAGTCCCCCATGCCCTCGGCGTGAGCCCGCGTGCGGTAGGTCTTGCATTCGATCAGCGTGGGACCCCCGCCGGAACGTGCGCGGGCAATCGCCTCGCCGGCCTGCTCGTGGATCGAGAGCACGTCATTGCCGTCGAGTTCCAGTCCGGGCATCCCGTAGTTCTCGGCGCGGCGTCCCACGTCGGGGATGGCGCTCGATTCGTTGAACGGCACCTCGGTGGCAAACTGGTTGTTCTCGCAGACGAAGATCACCGGCAGGTTCCAGATCTTGGCCATGTTCAGGCCTTCGTGGAAGGCCCCGTTGTTGACCGCCCCGTCGCCGAAGAAGCAGACCGAGACGCGGTCGCGGCCGAACAGCTTCGAGGTGTATCCGCCGCCGGTGGCCTGCAGGATGCAGCTGGCCACGATGCCGCTGGTGCCCATCAGTCCGATTTCGGGGCTGAACAGGTGCATGCTGCCGCCCCGTCCGCCCGAGCAGCCGGTGTCGCGGCCGAAGAGTTCGGCGATCAACTTTCGCGGTTCCAGTCCCTTGGCCAGCGCGTGGCCGTGGCCTCGGTGGGTGCTGAAGATCACGTCGTCGTGGTCGAGGTGAGCACACACGCCGGTGGCGATGGCCTCTTCACCGACATAGGTGTGGCAGGCCCCGTGGACCAGTCCCCGCTGATGGCAGCGGGCCAGTTCCTCTTCGCACTGCCGGATTGTCTGCATCGTGCGATACAGGCCCAGCAGGGTGTCCTTTTCGGGGAGCGTGGTGATTTCGCTGGTCATCGGTTGCGTCCGTTTTGAATCGTCAGGCGAGTCGCATTGTGCCGGGGTGTCGCCCCGGTCACTCCAGCAGGCTCAGCAGCAAGGGGAGCTGTTTCTGATAGAAGACCAGGCCGGCGAAGCCCAAGTAGAAGACACCGCAGAAGGAAATGCCAATCCGGGCGAGCCATCCCGGTCGCAGGACCGGTGGCAGGTAGACCAGGTTGTTGCGGAGTACGAAGAAGGCTGTGAAGCCCAGACCGATGTTGTTGAGGTTGGCCACGACCAGCACCATCGTCTTCGGCTTGCCGTAGGTCTGGAATACGAAGGCGCCGAGGAAGGTCCAGGCGACGTAGAGCAACAGGATCGTGTAGTAGATCTTGCGGACCTCGTCGGGTTGCATTTGCTCGCGGACCCTGCGGATTCCCGACCAGATGACATCGGTCCACCGTCGGCTGAAATGCTCGACGATCGACATCTGGCTCGGCAGCAGCACCAGCAGTCCGATAAGTAGCGTGCCGACCCACAGCAGTTTCTGGGTGCCGTCGGAAAGCCCCGGGGCGTGTCGCATGCCATCGGCGGTGATGATCGCCTGGGCGTAGTCGGACTGGTCGGGGTCACCGAACATCGGCGAGTGTTCGGCGAACTGGATCGAGAGCAGCGCGGGCAGGGCCATGCCCATCACGCACCCCGGCCCCCAGATCAGCACCTGGTCGGTGATGATGTACTTCCACCACCCCTTCCATCGCTCGAGGTTCTTGGGCGTCAGGGCGAAAACCTTGCCGACGTGCGAGAGCGTGATGTCGCGGCCGCCCACGGCACTGGGGATGGCTCCCACCTGGCTGCCCATGCCCCAGCCCTTGTCCCGGACGTAGTTCGAGTAGGTCGAATTGCCCAGGCCACCGCCTCCCGCGAAACCGGCGAATGCGCCCAGCAGGGCGATCTGTCCCAGGAAGATCAACGGCCAGCCACCATCGTTTCCGTCGTTGAAGAACAGGTTCCCCACCGACTCGCCATCCCAGTGCCCGTCACCGTCGAGATCTTCGAAGCTCTCGACATTGCCGTCGGGACTGAGCGTGTAGGGTTCGACGACGTCGGGGTGCCCGTCCTTGTCGAAGTCGTTCTCGCCGGGGTCCAGCACACCGTTGCCGTTGGCATCTTCAGCGGCGACGACCGGGACGTTGCCGATCTGGAAGAAACCGCCAAAGACGTTGCCCCACTTCTCGGCACTGACCATCGTCACGCCGATCACGACGCAGAAGCCCAGCACCACGACGATCTTGGTCGTCATCACCCACTGCATCATGTTGTAGATCTTGCCGCCGACGAGGATCGGCAGGGTCACACCAGCCAACAGGAGGTAGCCGAGCGTGTTGACCAGGAACTTGTCGTCGGGGCCGGGCGGCCGGTCGAGATACAGGGCGGCGATCACCGTGGCGGCGGTGGTCGAGAGGGCGGGGATGAAGGCACCGAAGCTGAGCAGGACCAGGACACCGATCCAGAACGCCGGTCCCGGGCGGGCCCGCATGAATCCGGTGAAGACCGGTTCACCGCAGTACATCGCGTAACGGCCGCACTCGATGTTGTAGAAGACCTGCCCGATGATCGCGACACCGGCGATCCACATCAGTCCACCGCCGTACTTGGCGGTGATCTCGGCCCCCAAAAGCCACTCGCCTCCGGCCAGCTGCACTCCGCACATCACGACGCCGGGACCGATGAACCCGGACAGGTTCTTCAGCCCCAGCCGTTTTGGCTCGGGCAACTCGGCGTCACCCCAATCCGGCAGGCAGGTCTTGGGGCGGAACCGCCCGTCGTCGGCGGGCTCGCCCGGAGAATTGGCTGCGGTCGCACTCCCGTCCTCATCGGCCGGCTTGTTGTCACTCATCGGCTGCCCGCCTTCAACAGGTCGCTCGGCCGGCCGTCGCCTCGGAATGACGCGAGAGGGACCGGGCGACTATGATGGACCGAGGCTAGCCCACGTCGTGGGCCGCCACAAGCGGCCGGGCCGTTCCTGAACCCGAGGTCCTTTCGAAATGCCCGAGATGCCGGAAATGAAGCTCTCGACCCTCGTGACCACGGCTCTGCTGGCGGTGACCTGGTCCGCGGCCGATTCCAGTGCGGCACCACCAACGGACTTCAATGCCCTGAGAAGCGAGTATTCCGGGTCGGTGCTGAAGCTGGTCCGCAGGCGGTGTGTGACGTGTCATTCGACCAAGGACAAGAAGGGCGAACTCGATCTGCAGCGGTTCGATTCGCTGGCGTCGGTCCGCCGTGATCCGAAGGTCTGGATCAAGCTGATCGAACAACTCGACAACGGCGAGATGCCCCCCAAGGACGCGCCGCAGTTGACCAAGGTCGAGAAGACGCTGTTGCGGGGCTGGGCACGGCGATACCTGGACGCCGAGGCGTTGGCCCGTGCCGGTGATCCGGGGCGGGTGGTGCTGCGTCGGTTGAGCAACGTCGAGTACACGCGGACGGTCAGGCAACTCACCGGGCTGCCCACGCTCGACCCGGCTCACCAATTCCCGGTCGACGGTGCTGCCGGCGAGGGGTTCACCAACACGGGCGAGTCCCTGGTGATGTCGCCGGCGTTGCTGAACAAGTATCTCGACGCCGCCAAGGGCATTGCCGCTCATGCGGTGTTGCTCTCGGATGGCTTCCGGTTCGATCGGGGCACCACTCGTCGCGACTGGAGTGATGGGCTGATGGTTCGGATCAAGGCCCGCTACGCGCGGCATGTCGGGCCGGACGGACGGGTCGACATGGAGAGGTATTTCGCGGCGACCCTGGAGCACCGCAAGGCGTTCGCGGCCGATCCGAAGGCGATCCGCAGGGTGGCCGCCGAGAAGAAGCTGAGCGGCCCGTACCTGGCGAAGATCTGGAAGGCGATGAATGCCCCGGGGAATTCGCCGATGTTGCAGGGATTGGCCGCCGAGTGGCGCGAGGCGAAGCCCGGCGACGGGAAGCGGTTGGCCACGGCGATCAAGCGGTGGGAGTCTCAACTGTGGGCGTTCGGGACGGTCGGGCATTTCAAGCCGTGGCAGAGTCGCAAGGTGTCGCATGTGGATCACCAGGCGTTGCGGCTGAAACTGGTCGACGCCGACAAGGACGGGAAGATCGTGGTCACGTTGGCGGCCGGAACCGCCGGGGACGGTGCCGATGGTGACCTGGTCCACTGGCAGCAACCGCGGCTCGTCAGCACCAGCAAGCCGGCGATTTTTCTCAGGGATGTCCGCAGCGTGGCCGTCGAGCTCGATCGCCTGCACCGCCGGGAACTGCCGGCGGCTGGACGTTACCTGGCTGCGGTCGACGAGGTCGAGCGGGCCAAGAGCGAGGTCGACGTCAAGGCGTTGGCCGCCCGTCACAAGCTCGACCGTCACCTGCTGTCGGCCTGGCTGCAGATGGTCGGCATTGGCGATGGTCAGACGGTGCGGATCGCCAGGTACCTGCCGGGGGAATTCGTCAATCGCCAGGGGTACGACTTCATCGACGGCTACGGAGTGCAGCAGACCCCGTCACTGATCACCAACTCGTCGGACCAGCAGGTCAACGTCCCCGGCACGATGGCCCCGCACAGCATCGCCATGCATCCCTCGCCGACACTGTTCGTCGCGACCGGCTGGCGGAGCCCGGTGGCGGGGCCGATCAGGATCGAGGGGTTCGTCCAGGACGTGCACCCGACCTGCGGAAACGGTGTCAGTTGGCGACTGGATCTGGCCCGTGGCCGGTCGAACCGCGTGCTCCGCAGCGGGGCGGTCGACAAGGCGGGCCGGCAGACGATCCCGGTGCTGAAGTCGATGGTGGTCCGGGTGGGTGACCTGTTGTCATTGAAGGTGGGGCCCAAGGGACGCGATCACTCCTGTGACCTGACAAGATTCAACCTGGTGATCACCGAGTTGACGGGCAAGAAGCGGACCTGGAACCTCGAGAAGGACGTCGCCGACACGATCAACGACGGCAATCCTCACGCCGACCGGCACGGGCACGCCGACACGTGGCACTTCTACCAGGAACCGGTGACCGGTCCGTCCAAGGCGGGCCTGGTGCCCGAGGGATCCTTGCTGGCCAAGTGGCTGGAAGTGACCAAGCCGGCTGATCGACGGGCCCTGTCGGTTCAGATTGCCGGGCTGGTGACCGGTCCGCGTCCGAAACAGAAGGACGCACCCGACACCAGGCTCTTTGATGCGCTGACTCGTTCGGACGGCACGCTGCTGGGATTGGTCGATCCGTTGGCGATCAGCCGCGAGCCTGTCGGTGGGAATCCGCCGAATGAGGTGGGGCCGGACCCGAAGATGTTCGGCCGGGCTCCGGCAGGAGTTGAGATTGGCCCGACCGACCTGGTCGTGACAGCTCCGAGCGTGCTGAAGCTGACCCTGCCGGCGTCGGTTGCGGCGGGCCGCGAGTTGATCGTCACCGGCCGCTTGCACAAGTCGGCCCAGGGCCGGGGCAGCGTGCAATTCTCACTCGGAACCAAACCACCGGCCGTGGACCGGGTGATGGTGGGTCCACCGATCGTCGTCGGAGCCAATTCGCCCGGTGCCCGACGGGTGGCCCGGTCGATCTCGGAGTTCCAGGACCTGTTCCCCGCGGCGATGTGTTACTACCGGCTGGTGCCGGTGGACGAGGTGATCACGCTGGTGCTCTTCCACCGCGAAGACGAACCGTTGATGCGGTTGATGATGACCGAGACCGAGCGGCACGGACTCGAGCGGGACTGGAAACAACTTCGGTTTGTCAGCCAGGACGCCCGCAAGATTCACAGCACCTTCGACCTGTTCCAGGGATTCGCCTCGCAGGTGGGCAAGGTCAAGCAGTTTGAACCGCTTCGCGAACCGATCCGCAAGCGAGCCGAGCTGTTCGAAAAGCATCTGAAGTCGACCGAGCCGGTGCAGCTGGAGAAACTTCTCGATTTTGTCGGCACCGCCTGGCGTCGACCGCTTGTGGCCGCAGAGCGAGCCACGTTCAAGACACTCTACGGACAACTCCGCAAACAGGGACTCTCGCACGATGCCGCCTGGCGGCTGTTGCTGGCCCGGGTGCTCGTTTCGGCCAACTTCCTCTACAAGGTCGAGGAGCCCGGCGAGGGCCGGGCGGCCCATCCGGTCAACGACTGGGAACTGGCCAGTCGCCTGAGTTACTTCCTGTGGTCGAGCCCGCCGGATGATCTGCTGAGACAGGCGGCCCGTTCGGGGCAGCTGCAGAACCCGAAGGTCGTCGCTGCCCAGGCGGCACGAATGCTCGACGATCGCAGGATTCGCGGGCTGGCAACCGAGTTCGCGGCGCAGTGGGTCGGGATCCGTGGGTTCGATTCACACGACGAGAAAAACGAGAAACTGTTTCCCGAGTTTGCCGGGCTCCGTGGGGCGATGTACGAGGAATCGGTGCGGTTCTTCGAGCACGTCTTCCGCAGCGACGGCCGGGTGCTGGACCTGGTTGATGCCGACTACACGTTCGTCAACGCCGAACTGGCCAAATTCTACGGCCTGGCCGGATCGGGAGAGCCGGCCGACGCGAAGAAGCCGGGCACCTGGTGGCGGGTCGACGGGATCAAAAAGCGGGGGCGAGGCGGCATCCTGGGGATGGCCAGCCTGCTGGCGAAGCAGTCCGGGGCGTCACGAACCAGCCCGGTTCTGCGAGGCAACTGGGTGGTCGAGACGATGCTGGGCGAGAAGTTGCCCAAGCCCCCGGCCAAGGTGCCCGACTTGCCCGACAGCGAGACCGATACGAACGGGTTGACGGTTCGGCAACTGGTCGAGAAACACCGGCAGGTCGCCTCGTGTGCGGTCTGTCACGAGCGGATCGATCCGTTCGGATTCGCACTGGAATCGTTCGATGCGATCGGCCGATCCCGACAGAAGGACCTCGCCGGTCGTCCGATCGACACGAAGGTGGTACTCAAGGACGGAACCCGGTTCAACGGGATCGAGGGTTTGAGGAACTACCTGCTGACCAAGCGGCGCGACCAGTTCGTCAGACAGTTCTGCCGCAAGCTGCTGGGCTTCGCGCTCGGACGGTCGGTCGAACTCTCGGACGAGCCCCTGCTGGACCAGATCCAGAAAGACCTGGAGGCCAACGACTACCGCCTTTCGGTGGTCGTGAAGGCTATCGTGACAAGCCGCCAGTTCCGGTACCATCGGGGGCTGCTGGCGACGAAGTCGGATGAATGAGTTTCCGAAAAGGACTCGACAGATGACAGATGCCGTGACCCGCCATCGTTTCACCCGCCGCGCGATGTTGCGTGGGCTGGGTGTCAGCATGGCGCTGCCCTGGATGGAATCGATGAACGTCTGGGGCGACGAGCCGTCGTCGAAGCAGCCCGGCAGCGAGCCGCCCGTACGGTTCGCCTGCCTGTTCTCGGGCAACGGGTTCCACAAGGCCGAGTGGTCCGCCGAGGGTGCCGGTTCGCAGATGAAGCTCGGCAAGGTGCTCGAGCCGCTGATGCCGTATCGCGAGAAGATGCTGTTCATCCAGGGCCTCTACAACGCCGAAGCGCTGAAGGGCAACATCCACAGTTCTCAGACCGGCAACCTGCTCTCGGGGGCGCCCCTGGCGGCCGGCGGCTCGATTCGCTCGGGCACCAGTATCGACCAGGTGATCGCCCAGAAGTACGGCACCCAGACGAAGGTGCCCAGCCTGGTGCTGGGGTGCGAGAAGTCGATCGCCAGCGTCCACAAGAACTACTCGATGCTCTACAGCTCGAACATCTCGTGGACATCCCCGACCACGCCGACTCCGCTGGAGATCTACCCCGCCCTGGCGTTCGACCGGATGTTCAAGAACACCGTCCAGAAGACCGACCGCAGCGTGCTGGATGCGGTGCTGGCCGAGGCCCGTTCGCTGCGCGGCAGGATCAGTTACAGCGATCGACGCAAGCTGGACGAGTTTCTCGACTCGGTCCGTGACGTCGAGCAGCGGATCGACCGTGCCGGCAAGGACGGGAAGTTCCAGGGCTGGCGGCCGACATTGACCAAGCCCAACATCCCGCGTCCCAAGGACGGCCTGCCGCAGGATGTCGACGAGCACATGCGGTTGATGAGTGACATCCTGGTGCTCGGGTTCCAGACCGACACCACCCGGGTGGCCACGCTGAAGCTCAACAACGATCACTCGTCGATGAGGTTCCCGCACCTGGGCGTGGACTACATGATCCACCACCTGCTGTCGCACAACGACACGGCCGACTGGTTGAAGGTCAACCAGTTCTTCATCAAGCAACTGGCCTACATCGCCGCGAAGCTGGACAGGATCCAGGAGGGTGAGCGGACCGCGCTGGACAACTCGATGCTGCTGTACTGTTCGAGCATGCTGACCGGTCACCACGATGCGACGCAGTTGCCGGTTGTCCTGGTGGGCAGCGGTGGCGGGAAGATCAAGACCGGCCGGGTGCTGGATTACCGCGGCAAGCCCAACCGGAAGATGTGCAGCCTCTACATGTCGCTGCTCGACAAGGTGGGCATCCATCGCAGGACGTTCGGCGATTCGACCGAACGTCTGGGCGAGGTATGAGTGTCGAAGTGGTTCGAGCCGATGGCATTTCGCTCGAGGTGTTTCGAGGCCGATGTGGGTTGCCCGTCGTCCTGGCCGCCACCTTCGGGATGCTCGCAGCCGGCCACGTCGTCCTCGCCGGGGAAACCACGCCGTTTGATCGCGAATTGGCCGCGATTTCGAAACGCCTGAGACCTCGAAAATCCGTGCCGCCTGTGACGGTTCAACGGTTGGTCGAGTTGAGTCGCACGGCCACGCCCGATCGGCGAGGCCGGCTGTTGCGGTGGATGCTGGACCAGAAAGCCGACATGCGAACGGTTCTCCGCCGCGTGTCGTTCGAAGGGGCCCGGTTGAACGGCGCGAAACTGACCAGGCCCGCGCTGGCCGATCGGCTGAAGTCGGCGTCATTCGTCGAGGCCTACACCTCCGAGGACTACCAGGCCGGCCGGGGTGTGTTCACCGCCTGGCTGGCCGGCGCGAAACTCAAAGGGGCCCGGCTGGAGCGAGTCGACCTGCACGGAGCCAACCTGCAGAAGGCCGACCTGAGAGGCGCGTCACTTCGAGGAGCCAACCTGTCCGGCGCGGTGCTCAACGGAGCCGACCTGCGAGGGGCGGATCTGACCGGGGCCGACTTTCGTCGGGCTCGACTGGCCGGAGCGAGGTTGGATGGTGTTCGCCAGGACGGGACGAAGTGGCAGGGGGCGACACTTGCCCTGGCCCGGGGACGGAAACCGGCGGCGGCTCGGAGCAACAGGCCCGATGCGGATTCGCCGGCGTTCTTCGAGAACCGGATCCGGCCCCTGTTGATCGCCCGATGCGTGAAGTGCCATGGCCCGAAGAAGGCCGAAGGCGGTCTGAGGCTCGACTCGCAGCGGGGACTGCTCCGGGGCGGCGACGGCGGACGTGTGGTTGTGCCCGGAGACCCGAAGCGGAGTTCATTGATGGAGGCGGTCCGCCGCGAGGGTGAGTTGAAGATGCCGCCCGAGAAGCCGCTGAGTCGTCTGGAGATCGCCGATCTGCTGCAGTGGATCCAGCGGGGTGCTGCCTGGCCCGAGGGAATGGTGCTCTCGGAGGGAGGTCCCACGCTGCGGGGGGGGCCGATCACCGGGGCCGAACGCGGCTTCTGGTCGTTCCAGCCGGTCCGAGACCCGACACCTCCAAAGGCCGACGGGCCGGGTCTGAGAAACGACATTGACCGCTTTGTTCAAGACCGATTGGAGATGGCCGGCCTCGAAGCGGCTCCAGCGGCCGATCGCCGGACGTTGATTCGCCGAGCAACGTTCGACTTGACCGGGTTGCCTCCCACGCCCGGGGAGATTCAGGAGTTCGTCGTTGACAAAAAGCCCGGAGCGTTCCGGCGAGTCGTCGACCGTCTGCTCGAGTCTCCCCAGTACGGCGTTCGCTGGGGGAGGCACTGGCTCGACGTGGTCCGCTACGCCGATACGGCCGGCGAGACTGCCGATTTCCCGACACCGCTCTCGTACATGTACCGCAACTGGGTGGTCGACGCGATCAACGACGATCTGCCCTACGACCGGTTCCTGCTGCACCAACTGGCTGGTGACCTGATCGCCGAAGCCGACAAGTCTCTCGGCGATGCCGACTATCGTCGGCTGAGGATCGCCACCGGCTTCGTCGCCATTTCGCGTCGGTTCGGTTTCAACTCCGAGAAGTACCACAACCTGACGATCCAGGACACGATCGATACGCTCGGCCAGGCCGTTCTGGGACTCTCGCTGGGCTGTGCCCGATGCCATGACCACAAGTACGACCCGGTCAACACCGAGGACTACTACTCGTGGTACGGCATCTTCGAGAGCACCCGCTACTCGTTTCCCGGTTCGGAGGAGAAGAAGAAACCCTACGATCTCTATCCCGTGGTGCGTGCCGACCGTGTCGAATCGGCCAAGGCGGCCTACGACGCCGAACGGAAGAAACTGGACGACGAGATCCGGCCGCTGGCGTTTCGACTGGGCCTGTTGAAGGCCGCGTTTGGCGACCGGCAGCAATCCCCGGGGGGGCGGAAGCGAACGGTGACGATCAGCCCCTGGCGGTCCTACCTGGCCGGGCGGCTGCTGAATCAGCAGGCACGCAATCGCAACAATCACCAGGGGTTTCACGTCTGGCATCGTGACAATCTGCCGATGATTGGCGTCAACGTGTCCGGGGTCCGACTGAAGGTTCCGGGCGACGTGGCTCCACGTTCCCTGGTTGTTCATCCGGCCGAAAAGGACGGCGTGGGGATTGCCTGGCGGAGCCCGATTGCCGGTCGGGTCCAGATCTCGGGCCGAATCACCGACCAGCACGATTGTGGTGACAGCGTGCGATGGCACATCGACCGCCTGGACGGATCGGGCCTGCAGCCGCTGGCTTCGGCGGGAAACAAACGGGCCGGCAGCACGCCGATTTTCGGTAAGGCACTCGAGTCGGTCGACGTGAAAGTCGGCGATTACCTGCAACTTGTCCTGGTTCCGCAGGCCAATCATGGATGCGACCTGACGCGGGTCGAACTGGAGATTCGCGAGAACGTCCAGCCGGGAAAGAAGCCTCGCCGTTGGCGGCTGGTGCCGGATGTGATCGATCGGTTTCACCTGTCGAACCCGCACCCGGGCGTTGGCGAATCGGGCGACGTCTGGTCGTTCTTTCGTGCCCAGGTCGATCGGGGTGCCGTCTGGGCCGGCACGACTGATCTGAAACCCCTGGTGCTGGAACTGGACGGGGACAAGGACGCACTGGCCGGGATGGCCCGGCGGTTGGAGGTGCTCGAACGGCATCGAAAGGCCCTGGCACTGCGCGAACCGGTCGGGATGCACTACGGGGCGATCGACCGGGACAAGCCGGCCGATGCCAGGATCCAGGTCCGAGGCGACCGGGCGAAGCTGGGTGAATCGGTCGTGAGGCGGAACCTCGAGATCCTCGGCGGCGAGAAACTGACCCGGCCCACGGGCAGTGGACGACTCGAACTGGCGGGCTGGCTGACTCGGGATTCGAATCCGCTGATGCCGAGGGTGATGGCCAACCGGATCTGGCGGGGACATTTCGGCCGTGGCCTGGTCGCCACCGAGAACGACTTCGGTGTTCGTGGCGAACGCCCTTCGCATCCGGAGTTGCTCGACTGGTTGGCGTCTCGATTCCTCGAGGCGAAGTTCTCGGTCAAGAGAATCCACCGGTTGATCATGAACTCGGGAGCCTACCGGAGATCCAGTCGGTTTGACGAATCGGCGGCCGAGGCCGATCCGGATGCCCGGTTGCTGTGGCGGTTCAATCGCCGCCGACTTTCGGCCGAGGAGATCAGGGACTCGATCCTGTTCGTCAGTGGCGATCTCGACCCGAGCTTCGGCGGGGCCCATCCGTTCCCGGCCGAAGGCAGTTGGACCTCCTTCTCGCAACACTCGCCGTTCTACGGGTTGTATCCGTCCAGGCGTCGCAGCCTGTTCCTGATGCAGCAGCGGTTGAAGCGGCATCCGTTCCTGGCGCTCTTCGACGGTGCCGACCCGAATGTCAGTACGCCGCGCCGCGAGTTGACCACCGTTCCGACCCAATCGCTGTACCTGATGAACAGCGAATTCGTGCACCGTCAGTCGGCCGCCCTGGCTGATCGGGTGTTGGCGGGATCGGCAAGTCGTTCCGAGAGATTGCAGCGAGGCTGGTGGATGACGCTGGGTCGTGCAGCGAGCGACAAGGAGCGTCTCGAGGCCGAGAGATTCCTGCTGGCCTACACCGAGTCGTTGGGCGAGGCCGGTGGCGATCGATCGCACCAGATGGCCTGGGCCGCCTTGATGCGGACCCTGTTGACCCGCAACGAGTTCCTGTTCGTGGACTGAGGCGATGAATTCTCCGACGGCATCCCAGGATGGTCACCCCAGCCGGCGCCAGGCCCTGGCCAATTTTGCCGGTGGCTTTGGCTCGTTGGCCCTGGCCGGCACGTTGTCCGAGGATGCCCGGGCGGCCTCAAGCGGTGCCGACGATCCGCTGGCTCCCCGGCAGCCGCATCACACGCCGAAGGCCAAGCGGGTCATCTTCCTGTTCATGACCGGCGGCGTGTCACACGTCGACAGCTTCGACCCGAAGCCCGAACTGGTGGCCGGGCACGGCCGGTCGATCACCGTCGACAACTGGCAGGGCAAACTGGGTGAGTTCAAGCGTCACCTGAAACGACCCGACTGGACGTTTCGTCCGGGTGGAGAGAGCGGGATCGAGGTCAGTGACCTGTTTCCGCGTGTGCGGTCGATCGTCGACGACCTGTGCGTGATCCGATCAATGGCCTCCGACCACACCAACCACTACGAGAGCACACTGGGAATGCACTGTGGGTCGTGGACGTTCGCCCGTCCGTCGATCGGGGCCTGGTGCAGTTACGGCCTGGGGACATCCAACCGCAACCTGCCCTCGTTCATGGTGTTGGCGCCCAGGACGCCCTACGCCGGGGCACAGACCTGGGGCAGCGACTTCCTTCCCGGGTGCCACCAGGGCACGTGGGTCGTTCCCGGGGCCAACCCGATCCCCAATCTGCGACCGCGGACTCTCAACAATCGGCTGCAGCGGCTGGAACTGGAACTGCTGGGCAAGGCGAACCAGCGGCACCTGGAGCAACGGACCGCCGACCGGGCCCTGGAAGCGAGGATCCGTTCGTTCGAGACAGCCTTCGGCATGCAGCGTGAGGCTCCCGAAGCGATGGACCT
>Ga0310120_10001864_pt1 | contig 15721 bp, 10 predicted proteins | sample CB27_AW_983_MG_FD_203506 | JGI IMG/M metagenome (GOLD analysis project Ga0310120, IMG submission 203506) | Marine microbial communities from Western Arctic Ocean, Canada - CB27_AW_983 | ecosystem: Environmental > Aquatic > Marine > Oceanic | place: Canada: Western Arctic Ocean | collected...
TCCGTTGTGTGTTCACTCATTCGACCCAAAACTGTCGGGAACATATGAATACCGGTTGAACGTGTCCTCGTCCGGTGTCAGTAACCGGAGATAGACCCAGCGATCCATGTAGTCAGGGAACGTTCGCACACTGCCATCCGCCAGGGCTCCCAGGCAGACGTCGTGCCAGGTGGAGGCGCGGAAAGCCATATGTACATTGTTTCTATGTCGATAATGGATGGGGGGTAACATCGATCTTGCTGAGGCGTCATGGAAATTCCGCCACCACTTCCAGTTCGACATTTTCTCTACGATCTTGTAGTGGTCCATGGGCCAGACACATCCCAGCACGCTTGCTTGGGTTAACACTTGATGCGCAATCGAGTGCACCCAGCTTCGCTCACGCCATGCAGTTTCCGCAAACATAAGCGTGTTGGATAAGCCGTCCGGAACCGTTTCAACCGTGTAGTAACTTTTCCAACTGCGGGAGGGTCCACAGCGAAAAGAACACCATTGTTTTGCTTTGCCCCCCGGTGGCAGCTTACCTCTCTGCACGTCGATTCCTCCGTTGTGACCAAATAAGAGGTAGCTGGCACCGTAACTGGCTTTGCGTCCATTATTCGATTTATGCGTCTCCGGATCCGATGGACAGCGGTAGGCAGGAACGGCGCCCATAGTATCCCAGAAACTTCCGTCCGGAACATTCGGATGCCCGGGTATTTTCCCAGTCGGCAGCGATTGGTCTCGTTTGGTTTCCAGGTTCCACAAGCGACCATCAATTCTTGGATTGTTGATGTGATTAAAAGTTTCCATGTACAGTTCTTCTTGCTCGACATATCGCAGCAGAAGATGCCAGATACTCTGCGTTGTCTGCCTGGTAGACCGTGAGAGTTCAGGGAACTCGCTATCGTGTAAGGCGGCAAAGTTGTGGACTGCAATCCCTTGCTGTTTGAGGTTGTTTGCGCATTGCGTGCGATTGGCTGCTTCACGTGCCATTTGAACTGCGGGTAACAGCAGAGCAATGAGGACCGTGATAATGAAGACTACAACCAGAAGTTCGACGAGAGTAAAGCCGCCGCGGTGGCTTTGCTTAGGCATGAGAGGCACTCCGGTGAGACCAAGTAGAGATTTTAGCCTTGTAGCAGGGATTTATCTTAATACTACGAGGACTTGAAGGCAAGTAAATTGCGTCGAGTAGGGCGGGCCGTATCTTTTTTAGACAACGTTGAATCACCTATTCACGCCTGCTGTGCCAAATCGTAAAATGCTGCTGACTTCGGGCGCAAATCACAGGATCGCGGTGCAAATTAGCTGTTCGTCAAGTTTTGCGACCACTAACCAATGTTTCTCAGAAGGTTTGCGATGTTTAATTATTTCATACGATTCGGTTGGCTGGGATTGTTTCTACTTCCGGGCTGTTCGTCCTACGAAATAAGCTCCAGTAGTGGCGTGTTGATGTTGGACGGTCAACCGTACCAATATGCCATCCTCATGTTCTATGCAGAAGGTTCCGAAAAATCCCCTGGAATCGCCGAGACTAATGCCGATGGTAAATTCTCTTGGGAAACTTTGGGAGTTGCGGACGGCCGATACAAAGTGATCGTTTTCCAATCGGACGATCCTACCTTGACAGATTCACGACCCTTGCCAGAAATTTATAGTGACCTGTCGACGAGTCCGTTGATGATCGAAGTGCCCACGAACGAAGATGTCAGGCTTGAATTGAAAAGCGAGTGAGGCTGGGGCGCAGTGTTTCCTGGCTGCGTAGTTTTGTGAGAAAATAACCAAACCGCGCAGTGCAAAGAGGTTGTAATCACTGGACACGCAACGGGTTGCTATCTCACTTGCCAGGTGTGCATTCAATCGTTGGTAGGGTGATGTTATTCTCCCAGATGGTCTCGAGCACCAACCCTCAAGCCGATTTCGATTGTGTTTGTCGCATTCAAGGCTTGGATCATCGGCAGTAGCATTTGGAAATTGCTGCGACGTACAAGTTGCCCCGCGTGATATGTACAACAAGCCAGCCCTGCCCCGGGTGTTCTTCATCGCTACTGCCTTCACAATGAGGGGAGTTTACCAGCGCTCGCAAGTTACCCCGAGCATTTTTCGGGCGAGATTTTCCTTCTGATCCAGAAACCATCGGTTTCGAGTCACTGCGGAAAGAAGTCCGTTGGAACTGGCAACCTGGTCTTCGCGATACCCGGACCAGAGCTGGGCCATCCATCCGAGGGAGGCGCTAAAACAAACTAGAGGGTGTCTTCACGATCCCCACCTGCCTGGTTCTGCGTGGCAGCAGTTTGTTACCAAAACAAAGTCTGTCGCCTGGAATATTGTTAGGATAGAATAAGGCTGTCAGTTCAGTGCAGCGGCAGCAAGAGACAGTCTTGCTGAGAAGTGTTTGCCTAACGAGAGTGCCATGTCGTGTGACAGAGGTGTGTTTTCGTTCTCCGCAATTGCTGCGTGCTGGGTGTTGGGGCCAATTTACTCCCTGCAGGCTGACCATAGCAACGACACTCAGCTGGTTGCCAAGGTGGAGGAAATCGCACTGGACCACTGGTCCTTTGATCCGCTTACGCGACCCGCAGTACCCAGGGTGGAAAATGGGCCATGGGTTCGCGGTGGGATTGACGCATTTATTCTGGCCAGACTGAAAGAGCGTGGTGTCCGCCCCGCCCCGGAGGCCGAACGCAGAACGCTGGTCCGTCGTCTATGTCTCGATCTGCTGGGATTGCCGCCGGACCCATCCCGGGTGCAAGCATTTTTCGAAGACGACCGGCCCGACGCTTACGACCGTCTGCTGGACCGCCTGCTGGCTTCCCCCCATTTTGGAGAACGCTGGGGCCGGCACTGGCTCGATTTGGCCCGCTATGCCGATAGCGACGGGTACGAGGACGACCGCCACCGGCCGAATGCGTGGCGATATCGAGATTGGGTCATCGAAGCGGTCAACTCGGACCTTGCGTTCAGCCGTTTTTCAATCGAGCAGCTGGCGGGGGACCTGCTACCCGCTGCCAGCGACCAACAACGGATCGGGACGGGATTTTTGCGCAACAGCCTATTGAATGAAGCAGCGAATGATGCCGACAACGAAGAGTTCCGGGTCAAAGCTGCCAAGGACCGAGCCAGCACGATGGGTACCGTGTGGCTGGGTCTGACGATCGCTTGTTGCGAATGTCACGACCACAAATACGACCCGCTCACCCAGCGCGAGTACTACGGTCTGTATGCCTTTTTCAATGATGTGGATGATATTGATCTGAAACTTCCAGACGGGATCGCCCGGGTCGTTCAGGCGGCACAACGGGAATCTCGCTTGCATATTCGTGGAAATTTTCTTCACCGCAGTGAAACGGTTGAACCACACACTCCGAGGCGGTTGTCGGTGCTGAGAAAGTCCGGGCCACGTGCGGATCGTCTGGATCTGGCCCGCTGGTTGTTTGAACCGGCTCATCCTTTAACAGTGCGAGTTGCAGTGAACCGGTACTGGCAGCACCTGTTCGGACATGGCCTGGTTGCCACGCCGGAGGACTTTGGGGTGCAGTCTGAACCGCCGACGCATCCACGACTTCTGGACTGGCTGGCCACGGAGTTCAGGAGAGGAAAGTGGAGTCGAAAAAAACTGATTCACACGATTATTACGTCGGCCACTTATCGTCAGTCATCCTATCACCGGCCGGAACTGGGAAAAAACGACCCGGAGAACGAACTTTTTTCCCGGCAGAATCGTTTTCGAGTAGAAGCTGAAATCGTCGGTGATTTGAGCCTTGCTGTGTCTGGTTTGCTACAAGATCGCATGGGTGGTCCCCCGTATCAGCCGCCGTTCCCGGCCGGATTGGCCGTCGATGTGTTGAAAAGAGAAAAATTGCTCGAACCGTCTCTTGGCTCCGATGGTCATCGCCGTGGCATCTACGTGAACGTGCAACGCACGTTTCCCCACCCCATGCTGACAGCTTTTGACGTTGCCGATGCCAATCAAACCTGTACGCGTCGCGAACGGTCCAATACACCGATTCAAGCACTGTCACTGTTGAATGGTCCCGGCGCTATAAAATGTGCGTCAGCTTTGGCGCTGCGGTTGTTGAACAACGACCAGGAAAGTGAGGATCTTTTTCGTTGCGGATTCGAGCTCTGTTTGTCCCGTCCGCCGAGTGATTTGGAGCGGCAACTTCTAACGGACCTTTTTAATGACCTGCGTCAGCTTTACGAAACCAATCCGTCCGCCGCAGACCAACTGGTTGCGCGTTCCGCCCTTGGACAAACACCAATTGCCGAGCATGCCGCATGGATCGGTGTCGCACGCACCTTGTTGAATCAAGAGGAATTCATCACACGCGAATAGGTCGCCGTCGCCGTCGGGGTGTACCTCGGAGTAGCGAGTCAAAATGCATGCACCGTTAGTCCAGCGCAATTTTGTCAAGCGCAGAACGTTTCTGACGGGTTCCAGCGCCGGTGTGGGGATGATTGCGCTCAGATCATTACTTCAGCAGGACCGCTTGTTCGCTTCTCCGGGATCCCCGCCCGACCTGCAGAATCCCCTGGCCGCCAAGCCTTCTCATTTTGTTCCCAGGGCGAAGAACTGCATTTTTATCTTTCTTGCCGGGGGTACCAGTCAGGTGGACCTGTACGATCCAAAGCCGGAGTTAACCGCGCGGACCGGACAACAACTTCCTGAATCGTTCACGCAAGGAAATCGTTTCTCGAACATTAAACTGGATGAGTCGTATTTGATGGGTAGTCCGTTTCGGTTCCAACCGCGGGGTGAGTGTGGGACAGAAATCTCGGAACTGCTGCCGCACATTGGTTCGTGTGCTGACGATATCGCGCTGATCCGGACGGTGCATCATCATGCCTTTTCCCACGGCCCGGGCGAGTTGGCGTTTTGCACAGGGAAGGATCTTCCAGGCCGTGCGAGTGTCGGCGCGTGGCTCACCTATGGCCTGGGCAGTGAATGTCAGGACTTACCGGGTTATGTTGTGTTGGTGAATGACAGGGCTCCCGTAACGCGCGCCTTGTCCTGGGGAAGCGGGTTCCTGCCTTCGGTGCATCAGGGGGTTCTCTTTCGCAGCCAGGGGGAGCCCTTGTTGAACCTGACAAGGCCGGCCGGTGTGACTCGCAACATGGATCGCAGGCAGCTGGACACGATCAGTCGGCTCAACCAAGCGCGTTACCAGCAGGTCGGCGATCCGGAAATCATGAGCAGAATTGCGGCTTACGAAATGGCCTTTCGCATGCAAATGGCTGCTCCCGATTTGATCGACTTGTCCCAGGAGACAACAGCCTCGCTGTCGGCGTACGGCATCGACCGACCCGGCAGCTTGGGCAATTTTTCTCGGAATTGTCTGCTTGCCCGACGACTCGTCGAACGGGGCGTTCGTTGTGTTACTATTTGTCAACGCAGATGGGACTTTCACGAGGATCTGTTCGGACGAATTCCCGCTGCCTGTCGGACGGTGGATCAGCCGATTGCCGCACTGCTGAAAGACCTGAAGCAACGGGGCCTGCTGGATTCGACGCTGGTCGTCTGGGGAACTGAATTTGGCCGCACTGCGCTGTCACAGAATAGCCAGCCGACAAAGAATTCCGGACGGGACCATCATCCGTTCGCATTCAGCCTGTGGATGGCGGGTGGGGGAGTGAAAGGGGGCCAGGTGGTGGGCCGGACGGATGATTTTGGCTGGTTGCCCGTCGAGGATCCCGTCCACCTCAATGACTTTCACGCCACGATGATGCACCTGTTTGGCCTGAACCACGAAGAACTGACGTTTCGCTTCAAGGGGTTTGATTTTCGATTGACCGACGTTGCAGGTAAAGTTGTCCGGAAGTTGGTGTCATAAAATACCCGCCAACCTCGACCCGTCGGTGCGATGTTTTTGAGCGGAAGAAAACCTACGTGTGATTCGCGTGTTTCGCAGGATTTCATTGCACGAAGTTGAGACGACGGCGTGATTGTATTTTGTGAAACTTATCTTCACCAATCTCCGTTAGTCCAAACTGCTGAGAAAGTGTTTGGCCCGGATACTCGTGCTGTGAGTTTGCTTTCGCCTAGATCGATTTCAGATAGGCGACCAGGTCGGCCAGATCCTGATCAGTGATATTCTTGTCCAGACCCTTGGGCATGATCGAGACTTCGTTTTGGATCATTTCTTCAATACTTTCACGTGGGATCCGATGGATCTTTTCCGGGCCTTCGGTCAAAACAAGTTCGTCTGGCGCGTCCTTTTGAATCACTCCGTTGATGACCCGCCCCTCAACAGTGACCACGGTCCATGTCTCGTATCCCTGGACAAGCGTAGCACTGGGAAACAGCAGAGACTCGATCAAATCACGTTCCGATCGGCGACGACCGATCTGTCCCAGGTATGGGCCGGCAATTCCACCCACATAGGCGGTTTTGTGACACGAGGCGCAAGCCACCTGCTTGCTGTGAAATACCTGCAATCCATGGTGTGGATCCCCTGCGGTGACCAGGCCGGCCACACGTTCTGCTTTGGCAAGTTGTTCGGCCTGCGCCCCTTCCAAGCGGACGAAAAGTGGATCGGCCATCTGCCGGACTTCCGATCCGAACCCGGCCAGTACATGCCTCAGCCGGAAAGCGCTTAGCCCTGTCGTTGCCGGGGACCCCAACAGCGACGCGACCAGTGGTTGGCCCACGACATCGTTTTTCATGTCCACAAAGTTGCCCAGTATTTGGCCCAACTGGCTGACGGTCAGATGTTTTGCCTTTTCAGCAAGGTGTACCAACTGCTGTTCGGTCAACTCACTCTGTGAAATCGCGTCGGCGGCGGCAACCCTCACGCTGAGGGGTTCCTCAGGAGAGATTTTCGCCAACAAAAATTGGAACAGGTCATTTTCGAGGCCACCGAGTGAATCTTCCAGGGCGGTCAATGCCTTGAGCCGAGTGATGTCAGAAAGGTCTTGTCGATCCGCAAACTCGTGCAAGCGGGAGTGGACGTTCGCCTGTAATTCCTGACTTGTGCTGTCACGTGTTGCCAAAGGAGGGAAGCTGACGAGTGTAGCAATTGCTTCTGTCGTGAGTGCCGGGAAATCATGCTGCCCATCGAGCAGCTTCAGAACTGCGGCGACCCAGTTCGCGTTTGCCCTTTGGCCACCCGTATCACGCATGACTTGCAGCAGGAGAATCTGAGTGGTTGGTTGGGAACCCTCCCGTGTCAACTCGGTTGACATCCAGTCGGCCAGTTCCGAAGACTTTGCCACTTGTGTCAGCCGGGTAACAAAAGACTGACGCTGTTCAGCATTCAGCCGGGGATCGTTGACACGTTGGCCCAGCCAGTTAGCCAACATCCGGCCCCACAATTGGGAATGACGCGACACAATCCACCAGGCCGTTTCCCGTGTCCTGGCATCTGGTGAATCAAGCTCCGCGATCACCTGCTGCGGTTCGAGTTCTCCGCCCGGTATTTGATCGAGTGCGATCATTGCCGCTCTTCGTTGTGAGCCGTTCTCGCTCGCAAGACCGGTACGAGTTGCCTGCAGGTTGCCAATCTCAATCAGCGCAAAGATCAGCGAATGTTCCAGGAACCGGTCGGTCGGTTGGGCAAGGGCGTCCAGAATGTCCGCTACTGCTGATCCCTCGCCGATGCGCCCCAGCGCTTCGGCTGCTGTGCGCCGATGATGAGCCGGCCCCTGACGGAGAATCTCAAGAAGTTGGCCAGTTGCCCGGCGGTCCCGCCACAGGCTGACCGAACTCAAAGCGGCTTGCCGAACCGTTTCGTCCGGATCGGCCAGTCCGAGTCTCACGAGCGAGCGCGCCGACGTGTGTTCAATGCGGGTGGCTGACCAACACGCATGACAACGGGCGATAGCGGATTTGGATTGTGTCAACACTTGTTGCAATGCGGGAATGGCTCGCACGCCGATTTTTCCCAGTTGTCGCATGGCACGTTGTTGTACCGCATGCCGCGAATCATCCAGTAACCCGGCCAATTGATCCGGTGTTAACCGGCCCCAGGCAAGTTGCAGTCCGCGCGGATCGTCAATCGCGCCGCTTCCCTTGCGCCGAATTCGATACATTGCGCCCTGGACATCAGGACGATAGAACGTCGCTGACGGACAGCAGTGCCGGTACCATCCCCCGGTCTCAATGACCAGGAGGCTGCCATCGGCGTCTTCCAGTACATCGGTCGGATGAAACTGCACATCCTCGCAGACCAGGAAGTCAGCTTCCTGGTTCTCGAAGGTGGCTCCTTTCTGTGTCAGTATGTGCCGCCGAACAGAATGCCCGTTAAAGAGAGCAGAAAACAGGTTGCCGCGATACTCGGTGCCAAATTGACTCGATTGGTAGCACATTAAGCCGGCCGGCGCGAGCGCGGTCCAGCCTGCCAGTTCGGTGAGCATGTCAGGCCCGGTCCACGGGAACTGGTACACGGGTAAAATGTCTTTGGGATAGACACCGCCATAAACAGCGTGCAGGATGCCGTCTTTGCGAGGTTCACCGACATGCTGAATGTTGGTATTGGTCAAAAATCGATCGCCACCTTGCGAGAAGGCCACTTCAACGGGGTTATCCATTCCACCGACCATCACCTGTTCGACGTCTGCATGGTCTGGTTGCCTACGGTAGATGTGCCTGGCATCGCTCGACCACAGTTTGCCCTGATAGGTGTAAGTTTGTGTGGCTCCAGCTCCTTTGGTCCAGTAGAGCCAGCCGTCTGGTCCCAGATACGGTCCGTGCAAATCGTTCAGGCATCCCTGGATGTCATCTTGTTCGACCCACTTTTCACGCACGTCGGCGACACCATCACCATCCGTGTCGGTTAATTTCCAGATGAACGGTGGCGAAGCGACGTAAAGCGATCCATCCAACCACTGGCTGCCCTGGGGTGGGCGTTTGAACGTGGCAAAGACGCTGCTCCGATCAAACCGACCATCACCGTCGGTATCTTCCAGGCGGAGCATGCGGTGCCAATTTTCGCTGCTCTCGGCGGGTTGTGTTTTCCGCCAGTCCAGAATGCCGGAGGCTTCGGACACATACAACCTTCCCTGTTCGTCAAAGTCTGCAAAGATCGGATACTTCAGCAGGGACGGTTCAGCAGCCAGTTCCACCGTGAATCCATCCGGGACAGTGAACGTCCGACCGTTCACACGGAACTGTTCGCCGTAGCAGGGTGTCAAGGCCAGGGCAACCGGGAGCGCGAAAATCCAACGAATGTTCATAACTCCTCCACGTTTGCTGATGTGGTTTCGGGCTTCGTGTGCAGAGACCCGCCATGATAGCTTCTACGACTTGCCTGTTCACATTGCTTTGGCTCAACAAGTTGATTGGAAGACTCATCACGCTCTTGAATCAACGGGAAAAGCGATTCCCCGCATCTTCCGAAGTTTCCATACCAGGGAAAAGGGAGCTAATTATTCTACACTACGAGCGTCTCGTGTTCAGGCACACATCTCACGATGTTTGAGTCCGGGTTTCTTCCTCTTGAGGATTTCCGAAGATCAAGGATCACAGGCTACGGACTAAAGACGACTTCCATGAATATTCTAATCCGCTAGAGTGTAACCGACATTTGAAAGACCAAGGCACTCGAATGAACGTTGCGGCACAGTCGCTTCGGCTGTTTGCCGCGGGCGGGGGTGCCTGCACTAGCGTTGGATATTGTCAGATCCCCCGAGGCAACAGCGATGAAGACCATCGCCGAAGGCACCGTTTCGCACTCCACGGAACACGGCGCTTATTGTCCGGTGATTACGCCTCTCGCGGACGGGTCCTTGATGGCCGCACAGCATATCGGAAGCGATCTCGGTTCGTCGGACAACCAGATTGAGTTGTTACGTACAGACTCCTTGGGAAAACCGTGGCGAAGTCAAGGGTGTTTCAACGAACAACTTCGAGCGGACAAGTGGGCTTATCGTACACCGCAAATATGCAAAGGAGTTGGTGCGAGGCTCTACTTGAAAGCCAACCGCTTTTTGTTTGCCGGCGATTCCTTATTCAACCCCGACGGCTCGGTACAAAAAACAGAGATTCTTTGGTTTGAATCCGAAGACGAGGGGAATAGTTGGTCGTCACCGCGCATCATTCGTCCGGATGTCGACCGAAACAAAATCAGTTGTCATCAAACCGGAAGGGTGATGCTGCTGGCCGATGATTGCTGGCTCTTTCCGATAGAGTGTATGAAAACCACGGGTGGCGCAGGGAACGGTAGTTGTATGTCGGCCGCCGTGTTCTCGCGCGACCAGGGTCAGACGTGGGACGATTTCACCGTGGTGGCTTCCGATCCTGAAGAAAAAATGTTTTATGCGGACCAACGCAACTCGCTCCTGGATGACGGGAGGATTTACACGATGTTCTGGGTTTTGGATCTGGAAAATGAGACAGACCGAAATAATCACTGGTCCGTTTCGGACGACCGGGGAAAAACGTGGTCGAAACCTGTCGCTACGAACTTGCGGGGACAGGTGTGCTCACCCATACCTTTGGCGGACGGCCGGGTTGCCGCATTGTACAACGATCGTACGGACCCAGGTCAGGGAATTAAACTGGCGATCTCCGAAGACCTTTCAAATTTCGATACGGAGAATCAAATCACCGTGTTTGATCCGGCCCTGGAAACGACCGTCGGTTTCCCCGGGCAGGATACGTCGCTCGCTCGGAACCTGGTGATAGGATTTGGTCGTCCGGATGGAATTCGTTTGCAGGACGATACCCTGCTCACTTATTTTTTCGGTACGACAGATGGTATCAGCCATACGCGGTGGGCGCGCATTGAAGTTGTGTGAAACGCGTCTCGTTTTTCAGGAGGTTCCCACTTACAACCAATCTCAGACGGACCGCTTTGACAAAATCAGCAATCCACATCTTTGCTACCCATTGGTCATACGTTTCAACATAGACGGCGGGGATTCCGACTACAAACCGTTTCAGACACCGCAATTTACATTCTACGCGTTGGCTCCCCCTACCGCCCAAGTTGGAGGCGACGGGTAATTAGTCGGAGCACCGTGTTGCGCAGTCCCGGAGAACTGTCAGATTGCTGCCCTTGTCAGATCGTTCAAGACGACTTGAACACCGGCGCGATGCCGGGTGGTTCGGGCGTGCCCTCGGGCGTGATGGTTCTCCACGACTCACCCATTTCTCGAAACTCGCGAAAATCTAGCGGAGTGTACCCAAATTCCAGATGGGGTGTGGCTAGCGGGCCACCACCTAACTCGTAGGCATCCACGGCTGCAAGAGTCGCTCCGTTTGCCAGCAGACAGCGTTCCACGGGGTGTGGTGATTGACCGTGGATGAAAAAATGCTGGATGGCACGCGCGAGCGCCTTGAACAGATTTCGAAGTTTCCACGGTCCCGGGTGGAACTGCGTGGCTTGAACTTGGGTTTCACCCTTGAGACGACAAGCGAAACTCCAACGCAGGGAATTGGCACCGATTTTCAACACGTAACCCCGTGTGCCGTCTTTGTAGGTGATCACCCATCCGTGTGATTCGGCTTTGGCCCAGCCGAGATAAGCGGGTGGGTCTTGAATCTTGGTATCGAGGGTGAACGGTTGGCCCGTTTCCAGCTGCATGGCGGTGGCGGCCAGTTCAAAGGGCCATTTGCCGCTGCGCGCACCCTCCCAGAATGCATCGTCATACAGGACTTCAATCTGGGAGATGCCGGTCTCACCTCCCTTGCGAGACTCGACGATCGATTGCAACGCTTCCATTGCATGGATCCCGTAATTCTCAAATTGTCCACCGTGAATTGCCGCCGCTTCGGCGATTTCAGCACCCGGTGGTAATTCCAAAGATGGAAGCCGCTGGGCGAACGGGACCGAACTGCCCGCCATGAGGGGGATGCCCAGTTTCTTCGCGGTATCGTACATCTCTTTGGCCCAGTCCCAGCGGTAGCAAAGATGCTTGTCGTTGAAGTACGGTACGAACCGTCCGGAACGCTTCATCACAGCCACGCTCTCGTCGAAGAAACGTTTCCGTGGCCATGCATTGACCCACTCGCGATAAAGGGGATAGGTTCCGTGCTCGCCGATTGCCAGTACGGCATCGACGGCCAGTTCCTTTCCGCCCAGGCAAAGCGCCTCGTCGATTGTTTTATAGATCGGAATGTTGTAGTCGCGAGAGACCTCGTGAGCCATCTTGGAGTCGTCGTCGATTTGATCTCCCCACAGCGAGACGATCTCTACTTCGGGACGGACCATCTTCCCGTTGAAGGGATACTCTTCCAGGAAATTTTCCAGCAGCACGTGCGCGTGTGACAAAGGTCGCAGCACGGTACACAGACAGGCGACTTTAGGACGGTGTGGCTTGGGGGAAGTGATTGCGGATTCGGCCAATCCGGTTCCGGCAAATACTCCTCCACTCCACGTCGCTGACCGTTGCAAAAAACGGCGCCGGTCGTACATTGAGTCCGAATAAACGTCCATGATGAAAAGCACTCCTGGTTAGCATCATCAGTAGCGTGGGTCAACTTGTCGGCAACATTCCGGTGCCAAGAACTATATTATTGGCACGTGTTTGGAAACCGATCCAGGGCAACTCGAAAATAAATTTCAAGTCGGTGTTTGGATTCGGAGAATAGCCTGAAGCCGGATTCGGCCGTCTGCGCACCTGCCAGCGGGTTCTGATGACCGGTGTACTCCGTTGCGCTGCTGTTGACGATTTGCGCGAAGGGATTTCCCGGATATTTCTTTAGGCGTCCTCGGCTACCAGCCACTGCATGGCGCGACGAACGGTGGTACGGCGAAAGGGAAGATGTCCTGGCTCAACCAGATTACAGATCATCTTGCCCGATGTCCACGGCCAAACCACGCCGAGTGTTAAGCCGTCCTTCCAGGAGAATGGCCAGCGCGGTGCACTGCTGAGAATCAAGTCGCAGTTTGCTCCCGCATGCCCATTTTCAATCAAGGGTTGCATGATGTTAAAAAAGGAAATGTGTTGGGGACCACTTGGGTCATCATCCTGGATACCAAACAGCTGTTTCACTCCCACCTTGAGGCTGCGGCCTTCCCGGATGGAGTTCTTCAATTCGTCCAAATCTCCGGTCACACAGTTGCCCTCTGCATCGTGTTCATATACAACTCGCCAACGATCATACACATACCAGCGATAAACACCGTAAGGGTACGCCTGGCTGTCGTCGAATACACGATTGTCCAGCATCCACTTGAGCAACGAAAAAGATCCTGAAACATCATATTTGAAGAGGCTGAAATACGGTTCATCCGTGAGAGATCCCCGGTGAACATAAGAGTGATGATGAGTCATCAGTCCGGCAAAAGCGTCACCTTCTCCGGCATAGGTCTGCTGGAAATAGAGCGTCTCCTCGTAGGTGTGGGCATCCATGAACAGGCGCAGATCGGCACCGTTTTTCAGCGCGGTTGCGGTTGCAGTGATTGACCCCTGCGTCACATCCAGATTCTGGGACTGTTCGAGTGCTAGGACCCAATGACTTGCCATGAATGTTAATAACTCCTGAAGAGGGGGTGAACACAAAGGACGATCAAGATGTGGTACACCGTAGCAGTCGAAGAAATTCCCTGTTAGTGTGGCCGTGCCGGATTTCTAACTCGAAGGTCCGATTATTCCGGACACCATGACCGCTGGAATGTGCCCCGTGAATCCTTGACCAGGTCGATGAGCATTCCGAAGTTGTTGAAGGGTGTTATTTATAAACGACCGGCAACTGCACCTGTTGTAAGTTGGCAAGTATTGTCTTTCCAGGCAGTCCTTTTTTGGCGCGAATGGAAATTTCATTAAGTCCCCAACTCAAGTTCGTGGCCCGCGGATGATATTCAAGCCACTGTGGTTCCGTCGCATTCTCGACGGCTGTCAATTCTTGCCCGTTGAGCCGAATCTCTATCGACTTGGCCACCGTGGTATCACTGAGTTGAATCTGGAGTACGACGCTTGCCAGACTCCCGTTGCGATCGGCGGCGGCCAAATCGTCACCAATCGGTAGCTGCACGACCAGGGGCGCGCCGTCAGCAGGAATGGCTTGCGGCAACACGTGTGATTGGGAGATGCCCTGTGAATAACATCCTTTTTCCCAGCGTCCGCTGTCGATCACAAACCACTTGTTTTTCCCCGCCAAGGTTTCCGGAGAGCCGATGTCCATGAGTTGGCTGGCATCCGTGGCAGGAAAATCCGGGCGGAAGTGGTTAAACAACAAGATGCCGTCGGCACCCGCGTGAAACATGTTGGACGCGGCACCGCGCAACGCTTCAAGCTGCTGCTTTGGTCTTCGGAGGATCAACGGTGTATTGATGGACGGGTAGACGGGAACTTTTGCCTGGTGGGCCATCCGAATGATTTGGTCCACGGGTTCGGTGAAAGGCAGGTAGCCGCCGGTTACCGTGAGCAGATCCAGCAACCCTTCTTCGAGCCAACGTTGAATGTCAATTCCCACATGACGACAGGCCTCGGGTGTTCCGGGCACACGAGCCGCAGTGAGGATCGGTCGCCCGCGCCTGGTTCCCTCCTGAAGATGAATTTTCCTCAAACGTCGCTGAAAGTTGGTTAAAATCTCCACTTGCGCCGCCGTTACGGGTTGGTAATCCAGATTTGGACGGAACAACAAAGGGGTGCGAAAGTAGTCACATTCGACACCGTCAATACCGTATCGGCTGCAGATGTCCTGCTGGATACGGCAGATGTAGTCCAGAACCTCGGGCTGTTCGTAGTCCAGGGCGGACCACCAGTACCTGGGTGATTTTAGTCCGATAGACCGATCACGGTCCTCACGAGTACCCATCAAGTACTGGGGGTGTTCGCGCTTCCACCGGCAGAGCAGCCACTCCGCGTCCGGTGAAGAGCAATGGACATCGTTCATGCGATGCGTCCAGAAAATTTCCAGCTGATTTTCTTGACAGAAGTCAACCGTTGCCGCCAACGTATCGTGTCCGGCACTCTTGAGTGCGGCAATGTTGTCTGCCCAGGGGCCTCCGAATTCGGAGTAGACCTCGGCCACTTGGCTGAGGCAGGTCAACATCGTGGTGTTGCCGGTTCCGTAGAAGATGCTATCCACTTGGGTGCCAAGCACAGGCCGGTTTCGTTGTGCCATCAACGCGTCGACGGTAGACGCATGTTCGATGTCGCCACCGTCATTGTTGAAGATGAGCCGCCTCTTGCGATGTATGGCCTTAGCGCGAAGTTCAGTGAGTGTGGCCGGTTCGTCCAGGGACAACCGGTTCGCTGCGGCCTTTCGAGGTCCAGTCCCCGACCACGCGCCCAGAGTCACAGCACCCGAGGCCTTCAAAAAACTTCGCCGAGTAGGTGGTTGTTGCATCGCATTTCCTGCGGCCCTGAAAATTTAGACGCCCAGGATGTGGGTCGGTTTATGTGGCCAGGCAAGTGGCATGACGCATCAATGATACCGTTGAGAGGTGTTAGAAACTAGGTTCCGAGGTCAGCATTTGTCAAAGGGTCCCGCGTTTTCAATCAACAAGGAAAACTCACGGCAACCAGCCGGAAGAAAAGCATCGTGTTTAACGAGACCGCCGCCGCGGCGTCAGAGGCAAACCGGACCTACCTCAACTGTCGGATCCGTTGGAGGTGTGTTCATCCTGGCGGTGGCCGGGTCTAACCAGCGTAACGGTTGCGATTCCAATCCAAACAACGTTGACAAACGTCGAAGGATAGGCCCCTTTCGCTGCCGTGTTAACAAGTAAGAAAAGAGCGCCAAGAAGATTTGGCAGCTGAAACAGATAGGACCGCGCTTCTACATTATTATTGAGCGACACCAGACCGTACGCCACCAGCACCAAAGCGGCTCCTGTCCACCCCACAAGAT
>Ga0310120_10001865_pt1 | contig 15721 bp, 9 predicted proteins | sample CB27_AW_983_MG_FD_203506 | JGI IMG/M metagenome (GOLD analysis project Ga0310120, IMG submission 203506) | Marine microbial communities from Western Arctic Ocean, Canada - CB27_AW_983 | ecosystem: Environmental > Aquatic > Marine > Oceanic | place: Canada: Western Arctic Ocean | collected...
TACGTTTACGGACATTTCCCGGCAAAGTGGTATCTCGAGGGAACGTCGATTTGGCGTGTCGGCTGCGTTTTTCGATTATGACCGTGACGGATGGCTTGATTTGTATGTCGGACACAATGTGGACTACCAACTCGACAACGGGATTGAGTGCGGCACCATTGCTGATGCGCGGGACTACTGTCCACCCGAGACTTATGGCGGGACCCCTGATCGGTTGTATCACAACGAGGGGCACGGTCGGTTCGTTGATGTGACGGACACGGCATTGGGTGATGCGCGTTTTGGTCCCGCGCTCGGTGTGGCAAGTGCGGACTACAACGGGGATGGGTGGGTGGATATCTACGTGGCAAATGACGGGACGGATAACCTGCTTTGGATCAACCAACAAAATGGAACATTTCGTAATACGGCACTCTTATCAGGTGTCGCCGTGAGTGGGTTGGGTGTCACTGAGGCCAGTATGGGTGTGGACGCAGGAGATTTTGACAATGACGGAGACGAAGACTTGTTCATGACTCACCTCACGCGCGAAGGTAACAACCTCTATGTAAATGATGGCGCGGGCATGTTTCAGGACGAGAGCGTACAGTCGGGCTTGGGTGTGGGGAGTATGGCGTACACAGGCTGGGGTACGACGTGGTTTGATTACGATAACGACGGGTGGTTAGACGTCTTGACGGTTAACGGTACGATTACCGCACGAGACACATCCTCCGCCCAGCCGTTTCCCTACGGCCAGCGGAAGACCTTGTTTCGCAATCTCCGGGATGGTCGATTTGGTGATGTGACGGATGAGGCCGGACGTGCCTTTGAGTTGTCCGAATCGGGCCGTGGTGCGGCGTTTGGTGACATTGATAACGATGGTGATATGGATGTGTTGGTAGGCAATGACGGCGGTCCACTTCGCCTCTTGATCAATCAACTCAACGGTCGTCACCATTGGCTTGGTTTGCGGCTGGTTGATGGCAACGGACGTGATGCGCTTGGTGCGCGGGTTGGGGTGCACCCATCAGGGATGCCGACGCGTTGGCGTCGTGCTCGTGCAGATGGCAGTTACGCCTCGGCCAATGACCCCCGTATATTGGTCGGGCTTGGCGACACTGCCGGTTCAGTGGTGGTGGAGGTACTCTGGCCAAGTGGACGCCACGAACAGTGGGGCGACATAGGGAGTGACCAGTGGACCACGCTTCAAGAAGGTGAAGGTCGTGCAACGGCGCCGTAAGTCTGGTCGTACCGGTAGACCCAGGATGGCAGCGATATGTCCTTTGGCGCTGAGTGGTGTGGCGTCGATGGCACTAATTGCGTGTGGCGGGCTGCAGGATGGCACGCCGACTGCCGCGATCGATCCTGTGGTTGGAGAGGGAGAGATGGCGGTCTTACGCAACGAACCGCTTCCACCATGTACGGGGCCGCTACCAGATTTGTCCCGTTTGGGTGTATCAGTGCAGCAGCAGGTCCAGCAGCGGTACACGGCTGTTATGGAGGGGGCCAACGCTGAAACCTACGGGGCGCTCGGTATGATTTTAATGGCTGCGAAGATTCCAGAGACGGCAGAGTCGTGTTTGCGTGAGGCGTGGTTGGTTGATCCCGAGCGGTTTCAGTGGCCGTACTACCTGGGGCATCTGCACCGTGACGATGGATCGATGGAGCAGGCTGCAGCATTCTTTGAACGCGCGCGTGAATTACAACCTGATGATGTGGCCGCGTTGGTCTGGTTGGGCGATGCATACCTTGTGATGGGACGCGCGTCACGTGCGAGACTTTTTTTTGAAGATGCGTTGACTGTCGAAGCTGATTCATTGTCGGCACGGTTTGGCCTAGGACGCGCCGCGCTGTTGGAGGCGGACTTTCAGCGGGCAGTGAGGTTGCTGGAAGAAATACTGGCTCGTGACCCGACTGCCGTTGCAGCGCATTATCCGTTGGGGATGGCTTACCGTGGGATGGGCGAGCATGAACGGGCCGAGCGGCACCTAGCGCAGCGGCAAGACGCCGGCCTCGGACCGCACGACCCGCTGATGATCGAGCTTGATGCGTTACTCGATAGTCCGCGTGCTCACGAAACACGCGGTGTGGCGGCTCTCGATCGTGGTGATTGGAATGAAGCCGCTGACCACTTTCGCAGAGGCCTGGCCTTAGAGCCTGATCATCCAGCCCTTCGCCATCGGGTCGGAACCGCGCTATACATGATGGGAGACCATGTCGGCGCATTGGCTGAATTTGAACGTGTGGTGAAGACTTCACCGAATTATCCTGGGGCTCACTACAGTATCGGGGTTATTTTGCAGGCGGAGGGTCGCCATCCGGAGGCCGTGGAACGCTTTTTGGCGACGTTGCGGTATCAACCGACAGACGGCGACGCACGACTCCGTTTAGCCGTGAGCCTTCGACGTGCAGGAGAACCTGAGGAAGCCCTGCGGCACTACGAGACGGTGCTCGGGATGGACTCGGCCATTGTCGATGCACGCTTTGGCGCGGCGATGGCGCTTGTGCAATTGCAACGATACGCCGACGCACGAGACCGTCTGGTGTCCGCGGTGGACGCTTTCCCGCAACAAACATTTTTTTCGCATGCACTTGCCAGGATTTTGGCTACTGCACCAGACGCGAACGTTCGAGATGGGGCGCGCGCGTTGATGATTATCGAACGTCTTGTGCAAACGGAACAGTCCATTGATGCGGGCGAAACGATGGCGATGACCTTAGCGGAACTGGGCCGTTATGGGGAGGCGGTCGACATTCAACGGCAATTGATTTCTGCGAGTCTTGGGGCTGGATTGTCCGATGTTACACGGCGATTGGACATGAATTTACAGCGCTACCTCCGCAATGTCCCGGTGCGTGTGCCCTGGTCAGCCGATGCCATGCCATGAGCGGACACCGCAAGTTGTCAGGGATGTCGCACGACCGACCGGAGTGATGTTTTTCGGAGCGAAACAGTGATAGCTAGCGTATGATTCAATACAAGGGGGGTGTCGTTATGACGCGAAGGAATCGTCGGCTGGAATCGTTTGAGGTGTGGGTCGTGGCGCTTGTGGTTGTTGTCTCGTGGTTGTTTCCCGTGGCTAGTTCGGCCCAGGGGAGTCACCAGCAGCTGTATCTAACGGTGATGGATAACGACGATAATCCGGTAACGAACCTACGTGCGCATGAAATTGGTGTGGCCGAAAATGGTGTGCGTGGAGAAGTGCTGTATCTAGCCCCTGCCGGCAATGCTGACATCACGATTTTGGTTGACACGAGCGAGGCTTTGGTTCCGGCGACGAACCACCTGCGAGAGGCGCTGACGGCGTTTTTAGATACGTTGGGTACGAATGCACGCATTTCACTCACAACGTTTGGCGATCTCCCGGTGCGACGCCTTGCAGCGACGACGAACATGGAGCTCGCCTACGAGGCGGTCAACGAGCTATTTCCGTCGACAGGTGCGCAGCCGTTTTTTCAGGATGCCTTGGTGGAAGTCGCGAATGACATTGCGCAACGTCAGCCAACTCGACCGACCGTCGTGGTAATAACATCGGATTCCGGAGCGGCCTCGTTCGCCGGGAATTCACCGAATAGTACCGTGCGTGGAGTACAAGAAATAATAGGCATGTTGCAGGGAACCGGTGCGCCGGTGCACATTATCGCTCTCCGGAGTCAACGAGTGATTGGGAGTGCCGATACGTCGACGGGAATCATTGAGTCCGCGGCGGACCGATTTGGTCGCGGTACGTTTAATACTCAGGGGCGTGGCGGCGGACGTGGCGGTGGCGGGACGTTTGCTGGCGACCCGAACTCGCGTGCCTCGGTCGTGCAGCGTGATAATCGAGATTGGTTGGAAGTATTAGAAACAGCCTCGCAGCAGACGGGTGGACGGCTTTTTAATATCTATGCGAGCGCGGGCATGGCGGATCCGTTGCAGGGGATTGCGAGAGAGATCATGGCACAGTACATCATGACGTATGCACGGCCGGTCTTACCCAGAGCGACGGAGGAGATTGACGTCCAAATTGGTGTTGCGCGCGAGGACGTGACGGTTCGGGCTACTCCTCTTCGATGATTGGAATGTTCGCAAAGAGAATTTTGCTGCGCCGAGGGGGTGTTTGCCTTCTTGCCGCAGTGGGATTGCTAGCGTGTGGCTCGAGTGGCAGTCGTCCTGTTCCAACTAATGGTTCTGAAGGGAGTGATGCCGGCGTTGCGGCTGACTGGTTTGTTGACCAGGCCGCGGATGTTGGGCTTGACTTCATCCACTTTAATGGAATGTCTGGCAAGTTTTATCAACCGGAGATCGCTGCGCCCGGTGTCGGCATGTTTGACTACGACAATGATGGCGACCTCGACGTGTATCTCGTCCAGGGAGACATGTTGGGCGATGGTGTTCCCACGCTCCCTTTGCCCGAAGGGCATGCACTTGGGGACCGTCTGTTTCGCAATGACCTAGATGTGCAACCGGGAGGCGTGCGCACTTTGCGATTCACTGATGTGACTGAAGAAAGCGGCTTGTCGGGTGCGCGCGGTTACGGCATGGGCGTGAGTGCCGCTGATTATGACAACGATGGTTGGCTCGATCTCTATTTGACGCGGTTCGGACCAAATCAGATGTTTCGGAACCAAGGTGATGGCACGTTCGTTGATGTCTCGGTCGAGACGGGGACGGCTCACCCAGCGTGGGCGATTCCGGCTTCGTTTTTTGACTACGACCGTGATGGATGGCTGGACCTGTTCGTCGGCAACTACATGAATTACACGTTGGCGACGCATTCCCCGTGTTATTTCAGGGCCGGACCTCTTGATTACTGTCCGCCAGCGGTGAGTCCCGCCGAACCGAATCTTCTGTATCGAAACAATGGTGACGGGACGTTTATCGACGTTACTGAGGCAGCCGGTCTTGGTGGGGAGTTCGGTCCTGCGTTGGGTTCGGCGACTGCGGATTACAATAACGATGGATGGCTTGACCTGTTTGTTGCCAACGATCAGCAGGAAAACCAGCTGTGGGTCAATCAGCAAGACGGAACGTTCAGGAATATGGCTTTATTGTGGGGTACGGCGCTTGGTGCGGCGGGCGAAGCGAAAGCAGATATGGGAGTCGATGCTGGTGACTTCGATAATGACGGCGACGAGGACCTTTTTGTTACGGAACTCACAGGGCAAGGGAGTACCTTGTACGTAAATGACGGCATGGGGTTATTCGAGGACCAAAGTGCGCGGCTTGGTGTGCGAGGTCCGAGTCTGCCGCACACAGGGTTTGGAGCCGGGTGGTTGGATTTTGATAACGATGGTTGGTTAGACATGATCGCGGTGAATGGCTTTGTGACGCAGCGACTGGATGTCATGGGGTCGGACGAACCGTTTTCAATGGATGCGCAAAACCAATTGTTTCGAAATCTTGATGGCACGGCGTTTGACGATGTGACGGACCGTGCGGGTCAGGTGTTCGAGTTGTCGGAGGTGAGTCGAGGCGCGGCACTGGGGGATATCGATAACGACGGGGATGCCGATGTGCTTATCGGTAATGACGCCGGACCAGTTCGGCTCTTGATTAATAATCTCGGCAACCAAAATCACTGGCTCGGTTTGCGTGTGGTTTCGGCAGACGGGAAACGTGTGATTGTGGGAAGCCGCGTTGAAGTCGTCCTAGCCGGTGGCGTGACGCTGTGGCGCCATGCTCGTGCCGATGGCAGCTATGCGTCTGCGAATGATTCAAGAATACTTGTGGGTCTTGGTAGTGTGACGGACGTCGAGCGTGTGCGTGTGAAATGGCCGGACGGTCAGACTGAAGAATGGACCGACTTGAACGTTGATCAGTACCACACGCTGATGAAAGGCAGTGGGCATCGCTATGGGTCTTAGGCGTGTCTGCGCTGTGAGTCCCTCGTTATGGTGCGGTGGTTGTTACGTCGCGATGGCTGGTGTGCTGTTGATCGCTGGATGTGCGCCGTCGTCCTCACCAAGCCCAACTCCTGCGAATGACTCGGAGTTGGCTCCTGCGAGCGCCGAGCCGTCTGGACCACCATCAGTTGTTTTGCCGGATTTATCTCAGTTAGAGGAATCCGTGCAGGACCAAATTCGCCCAAAGCATGCTGCGTTACTGCGGATGTTAGAGAACTCTGCGACGGACCAGACAGAGCTTAGTCTCGCATATGGTGAACTGGGGTCGATTCTTCGTGCCGCCGGATATTTTGATCCTGCCGAGGCTGCTTACTTAAATGCAAATGCTCTCGATCCAGACAACATGCGCTGGTTATATTTTTTGGGACATCTCTTCCGCCAAGAAGGCAACACGGGTACTGCGGCGACATATTTCGAACGAGTGATTTCTTTGGCACCAGAGAATGTGCCAGCGTTGGCGTGGCTCGGCGAAATGTATCTGGATCAAGGACGTCCGGTTGAAGCGGAGGCGCTGTTTGATCAAGTGTTGGAACTCGATGGCGATTCGGCGATGGCCTGGTATGGAATTGGTCGGACTTCGCTCGCACGAGGCGAGACTGCTCGTGGGGTGGAAGCTCTAGAGCGGGCCTTGTCTGGTGAGCCGGCGGCGTCGAGTGTTCATTTTGCCCTTGGTATGGCCTATCGCACCCTCGGTAATGTTGAGCGCGCTGAGCAGCACTTGGCACAAGGCGGCGATCTGTCACCCTTGATGCCAGACCCTTTAATGCGTGAGTACGATGGGTTGCTACAAAGTGCTGTGGCTATTGAAAGTCGTGGCATGCAAGAGATGCGGGCTGGGCGCTTTGACGAGGCTGCTGCTGTTTTTCGAGAGGGATTAGAGATCGCTCCAGACGACTCGCAGTTGCGGCATCGCTTGGGAGCAGCGTTGATGTTCGGGGGTGATCATCTAGCGGCTTCTGCGCATTTCGAGGAAGTGATACGCGTCACTCCTCAGTATGAGCAGGCGCATTTCAGTCTCGGCCTTATTCGAAGTCTGGGTGGGCAGTACGACGAGGCAATGGCGCATTATAGAACTGCCGTTGAATACCGCCCGAATTATATGGAAGCCGTATTGGGGTTGGCGGAAGCACAGTTTCTCACGGGCCTCTTGGAGGAGTCTTTGCCCAATTGGGCGCGTGCCGTCGAGCTTGACCCGTCTATGGCGCAGGCATGGATGCTACGGGCTGTGACACTTGTTCAACTCGCACGCTACCAGGAAGCGAGGGGTTGGTTAGAGCGAGCACGTCGTGTTCATCCTGACCATGTTGATTTAACCGACCTGTTGGCGCGAGTACTTTCGGCTGCTCCTGACGACCGGGTGCGAGATGTTGAGGTGGCGTTGGCACTTATGGATGAACGGCGTGATGGAGAACCCACGGTGGAACTGCAGGAGACCATGGCCATGGTTATGGCAGAGGCAGGCCGATTTGGCGAGGCCGTGAGTTGGCAACAGGAGGCGATTGATTCGGCCAAAGCCACCCGCCAGATTGGACGCATTCGTTTTCTGTCTCGCAATCTCGCTTTTTACGGCCGGGAGAGACCCAATCGAGATCCGCTTGAACCGTTTTCGTCTCCGCGGTATGCGGGTCAACGGCAAATAACCCCGTAATGGAGTGCTGTTTTGGAGAACGGGACTTACTACTGTCCGACGTAAGGTTCGCGGCGCTGGTACATTGCAAGACGTCGCCGTAATTCGGCGGCGGCTGTGCGCGCGCCTAACTCTTCTGCGAGTCCCACAGCGACCCCTTGGGTCGTGGCCGCCTGGTCGAACTGTCCCGCGGCGGCGTAGGCAGCGGCTAGGGCATCCAGAACGCGAACGTTCTGCCTGTCTGTCAGTCTCGCCGCTTCTTCGCCGAGAATGACCGCTTCGGAGGGGTCGCGTAATTCGACGTTACCGGTGGTGGCTAAAATCCATGCTAGCGAGGTCATCGGTGCGATGGCTCTTGGGACGAGTTCAAGAGCTGCGCGCTGGTGCTCCACGGCGCCGGCAAGATCGCCAAGAGTCTCTAGCGCGTTTGCAAGATTATGGTGGGCGTCAGCCATTGTGGGGTCGAGCACTAAGGCCTGTCGAAAATGCGGGAGCGCGTCATTCGATCGTCCCACTGAGGATAGTGCGCTACCGAGGTTGTTACGTGCGACTGCATTGTCAAGATCAAGCGCAACAGCGCGGTCGAGACTCGGAATGGCCTCTGTGGTTCGCCCCATTGACAACAAAATGGCACCAAGATTGTTGTGGGCAGCACCGTAATTAGGACGTCGTTCTATCGCAAGTTGCAGATGCTCTACCGCCTCGTCTAGTGATCCTTGTTCCGCGAGTAGGATAGCCAGGTTGTAGCGCGCGGTTGCGGAGCTTGGGTCAAGCTCCAGTGACCGGCTGTAGTGACGGATAGCGGAAGCTGTTCGGTTGAGCCCCATGTACAGCAGGGCGGTATCGCGGCGCAAGACCGGGTTGTCCGGGTCGGCGATGAGCGCCGATTCGTATCCCACGACGTCTTCGTTCAAGACTTTAGGCATGATGGTGTTAAAGAGCGTTTCGCGATCGTTCTCATCACGCGTCAGCACTTGGAGCCACAGGTCTCCCATTTCATCGTTTGAAAATTGACCAAACAAAACGCGGCGTGGTGGGTCGTCCGGGTTGCGCGGGTTGGCCGCGGAGTTGTCGTAGACATACTCCATGGAGACCGTGGTGCCTTTGGGAAGCACTGGCCGCGTTTCGTACCTGTAGACACCCTGCCAATTAAAATCCCAGTCGGAGATGCGAATGAGAGACTCACGACGACCGTCAGGGTAGGTTGCATAACCGTTGATTTCCGTCGCGCGGAAGTGAGCGTGTGGCTGCACACCGACAAGTTCGACATCGACCGGCAACTCAAACCGATCCTGAATAATGTAACGTGAGTCACCTGGAGGGATATCGATATTTTGTCGGCCAAGTCGGACCATGACAGGGGTACGCTGTGGTGGTTCGTCTGTGAAGAAAAGACCGACACTCGCTTGTATGGATTCTGCCCGTCCGGTTGATTGCATATGGAGCTGAATAACTAAGTCGCTTCCAGGTTCGAGGCGCCACGCCATACCGGGTTCGGCAAGCGGAGGGAGCTGGCCAGGTGTCCAACCAAGGAAATGGCCTTCAGGGTATTGCGCGTTTGGACTGATTGGGCCCTCGTAGCCAGGCGTCTGGTCTTGTGCGTCTAGTTGACTTGATGATTCTGTTCGGTCGATTCGTAGATTGGCGTGGTGTGCGACGCGAGGATTGTCAGGACGAAATTCCAGGCCCGCAACATATTTCGTTCCATCGATATTGAGCGGTAGGACAAAGTTTCGAAACGTATCCGGCGCATCAGCCGAGACCGTGTACGATTCGGGCATCGTCACCACGACATCGGGCGTTCCGAGTTGCCAACCGACTGGCCATTCCGGCATCACTGGGACCTGGTTGAGGTCTCCGGCTGGGGCACCAGCTTCTTCCCATCGAGCGAACAGCGATACTTCCGCGTCGGACAAACGTCTCGAGCGTGCAAATGGACCGCCGAAATTCGGGATGGGTTTCCATGGCGGCATGAACCGGCTTGCTGTAACTTCTGCGATTTGTCGCGCGCGTCGGCGTACATCCTCATAGGTCAGCAGCGGAAACGGTCCGACCTCGCCAGGTCGGTGGCAGGTGCTGCAGCGTGAGAAAACCAACGGGGCAATATCGTCTGCGAAGGTTGGAATTGCATCGTTTGGTTCAGCATTTGGCTGGGCGGCGGCTTGGCCGGCAACCACAAGACATACGATCCAGACAAGCAGGGTGAGGTATCTTTGCCCGCGACGATGCGATGCGGATGAGAGCAACAGCGCCGTCGACGCCAAAGCCCAGAAAATAAATGCGCTTCGGGCCATTCTTGGATAGTACACCAGCTTGTAAAATTAGGGCCACGATGGGAAAGGTTGCCAGGCAGCGTCGCGGTCGGAACTCACGACACGTCGTACAGTCTAAATCTCGGCCACTACAAGTATCTGAACCACGTATTCAGCCATCTGTGCTGGCGTTGGTGTTCGGGGTGGCGTTGGTCGTTCGGCTCATCCACGTATGGCAACTTGAGGCTTCTCCGTTTAGCGACCTTTTGCTGGGAGACTCGGCCGGATATGACCGTTGGGCGAAACGGATTGCAGCAGGTGACTGGGTTGGTTCGGAGGTGTTTTACCAAGCACCACTGTATCCGTATTTTCTTGGCGTTATTTACACGCTATTTGGAGAGACCGTAAGCATTGTTCGTATTTGTCAGGCGGTTGTGGGTGCTAGCTCGTGTGTTTTGCTTGCCGGTGCCGGTGCTCGCTTTTTTTCACCACGAATTGGAATGTTGAGCGGATTTGCACTGGCCTTATACGCCCCAGCAATCTTCATGGATGCGACGCTCCAGAAATCTGTTCTTGATCTGTTGTTGTTGTCGGGATTGCTATATGTGCTGGGGCGCTTGCCGGAGGCTTCGTCGACAACCAAAACGTTAGTCGGTGCCGGTGTGTTGCTTGGAGCGCTGAGCCTCACACGGGAAAACGCACTCGTGCTTGTCGTCGCGTTGGTTGCATGGTTCGGTTTTGAACGCGAGCAGTGGTTCAGGCGGACCATTGTGGTTGTCGCAGGCGTGTTAATTGTGCTCGTGCCGGTTGCCGTTCGAAATGGGGTGGTTGGTGGAGAATGGCATTTAACAACGTCGCAGTTCGGACCGAACTTTTACATCGGTAATCATGCCGGTGCAGACGGGACATACCAACCACTCCGCTACGGTCGTGGCGACCCGTTGTTTGAGCGCGATGATGCTACGGCCTTGGCAGAGGCCGCCCTTGGGCGAGAACTGAGCCCGGCTCGTGTTTCCCAATATTGGGTTGATCGTGCGCTGTCAGACATTAGTGCCGAGCCAGGACAGTGGTTGCGTCTTGTAGCGCGGAAAGCTGCACTGACGTTTAACGCCGTCGAGGTCGTCGACACGGAAAGCCAATATGCGCATGCTGATCACTCGTTTCCGCTTGTCGTGACCGGTTGGATTACACATTTCGGTGTGTTGTTGCCGTTAGCCATTGTTGGCATGGCGGCAACGCTAGGGCAACGTCGTCGACTTATGCCGTTGTATCTCATGTTAGGGATGTATGCAGTCAGCGTCATTGCCTTCTATGTGTTCGCCCGGTACAGATATCCATTGGTGCCATTAGTTCTTTTGTTTGCCGTTGCCGGTGGTGATGCTCTTGTTCAACTTGTGCGGCGCAAGATCGTTTTGTCGGGTACTCCAGTCGTATTGTTTATTACGGTTATGGTTTCTATTGGTGCAAATTGGCCTCTTATTTCAAAGCCGGAGATGCGGTCGGTTAGTTATAACAATTTAGGGACGGCGTACCGTGAACGTGGAAATCTTGCGTCAGCGGTAGATCTTTATGAAACATCCGTAGAGTTAACACCAGACTACGCGAATGCTCACAGTAATTTAGCTAGCGCTTTGAGCGCTAGCGGGATGGCGGACCGAGCACGTGAACATTACCAGTTGGCCATTGAACTGGACCCATCTGTGGGTGATGTGTATTTCAATTACGGGAACGCGTTGTTAGCGGAAGGACGTTTTAATGACGCTGCAGAGTTTTTTGAGCGAGCACTGGAAGATTGGCCGAATGATGCAGAGGCTTACAACAATTTGGGTATGGCCTTAGGTTCGATGAACAGACTTCGAGAGGCTGCTGATGCTTTTGCTGAGGCTGTTCGACTTGATCCGAGGGCGGTGTTGGCTCATCAGAATCTGGCCGTTATGCTTGATGCGTTGGGCGATAGGGCAGGTGCCCTTCGTCACCGTCAGGAAGCGGTGCGGTTGGAGCAAGGCCTGACATCAGGCGTTCGTTGAAACGCCGTATTGTTGGCATGCGAAGCAACGGTTTTAGCTTTTCGGCTGGCAGACGGGCGCAGACAATGCACGGTGTAGTACCCCACCGAGTCACTTCTCGTCGTATGATGTCAGCTTCGGCTGGTGTTTCAACCTAAGGAGAGAACATGTGTCGCAATCTACACGGTTTTAATGTCAGAGGTGTTGCCGTAGTTACGCTTGTATTGGCATCGGTGGCTTGTGGTTCCAGTGGGTCTTCGGACGATGCCCAGGTGTCTTTACTGGGTCCCATGATCGCAACCGATAGTGGCGTGATTCAAGGAGCACACGGCGGCAGCGATGACGGTGTTCTGGTGTTTCGTGGCGTGCCGTACGCGGAACCGCCGACTGGTGATCGCCGGTGGCAGGCACCAGTTTCGGGTGCGGCTTGGGAGGGGACTCGTGATGCCGCGACGTTCGGCCCAGCCTGTTGGCAGCAATTAACACCCGAATCATCCGTCTACACACGGGGGAATCTTGCGCGTGATGAGGATTGCCTCTATCTGAATGTCTGGACCGGTGCAGAGGAAGCGACAGAGTCGCGTCCAGTGATGGTTTGGTTTCATGGTGGTGGTCATACTGGTGGTTGGGGCAGTGCGCAGATATTTGATGGTACGGCACTGGCGGAAAAGGGCGTCGTCCTTGTAACCATTAACTACCGTCTTGGTCCCTTTGGGTTTCTCGCCCATCCGGCCTTGAGCGCTGAGTCAACGCATGGCGCGTCTGGAAATTATGGACTACTAGATAAGGTCGCGGCGCTTGAATGGGTAAAGGCGAACATCGCGAAATTCGGCGGTAACCCAAATAATGTAACCATCTTTGGGCAGTCAGCTGGTTCTTGGAGTGTCTGCTATCTGATGGCTTCACCGCTGGCGAAGGGACTTTTTCACAAAGCCATAGGGCATTCTGGTGGTTGTTTTCGAGGCGGTCGACCTGACCTATCATCAGCGCACGACGCCGGAGTTGTTGCGGCAGCCGAGTTGGGTGTCGAGGGGGACGGTTCCGAGGCGCTTGTCGCGTTGCGTGCGCTCGACGCAGAAGCGGTCTTGAATTCTAGTTTGGGTTCTGGTGCTATCGTGGATGGATGGTTCATGCCCAAACCCGCCCGTGCCATCGTTGAAGCCGGCGAGCATAACAATGTCCCTGTGATCGTCGGAGCGATGGCCAATGAAGGGACGACGTTGTATGCGAACACGCCGCTTCGAGAACACGGAGCGCTGGTGTCGATGCTCGGAGAGCAATACGGTGACGCAACCGACCAGGTACTGACACTCTACGGAACTGATATTGAGCGCTCGACCAAGTGGGGCGCACAGGCCATTCAAGCGGACAGACAATTTGTCTGGGAGATGCGCACCTGGGCGCGTGCCGTTGAGGCGTCTGGCAATGATGCCTACCTTTACTTTTTCCGACACGGCCCACCGGTGTTTCGGATCTACGTGCCGGAGCGTGCGGCTATCGATATGCCAGATGGTCCTTCTGGCTATGGCGCGTATCACTCCGGTGATTTGGCCTATGCCTTCGGGAATACACATTTAGTCGGCGTCGGATGGACTGAGTGGGATCACGAGATCGCGAACGCGATGACGAACTACTGGGTCAATTTTGCTCATACTGGTGACCCGAATGGAGAGGGACTCGCTGATTGGCCGAAGTATGAGGCTATCACTGACCCATGGCTCGAGTTTGGGTCCGCGATTCAGGCAACACAGCACATTCGTAAAGATAAGCTTGATCTTTTTGACCACGTAAATATGGTGCCAGGCTCGTAAGTATTGGCCCAATGGAGATTCCAATGCGAAAGATTACGTTGTTTGTTGTACTGGCTGTAGGTGTGGTGTTCGGGAGTGTGTCGGTCGAAGCGGCTTCAACAGATGTTAATTTGACGGCGAAAGATGGAATTGTGCTGAAAGCGACCTATATGTCACCTGGTCGCCCTGGTCCGGCGATGTTGTTGGTTCATCAGTGCAATATGGACCGGACTTCGTGGTCTGGTATCGCGACAGAATTGGTTGATGCCGGCGTGCACGTGCTCACATTGGACCTTCGTGGATTTGGTGATAGCGAAGGAGAGGGGATGCGTGGACCTGGCGGATTTGCATCATTTCTTGAGACATCTCACGCCGATGTTGATATGGCCTATGCGTATCTTCTGTCGCAATCCGGTGTTGACCAAGCGCGTGTTGGAGCTGGGGGGGCTAGTTGTGGTGCGATGTTGACTGCGGAACTTGCATCAAGGCAGCCTGCCCTCAAGGCTTTGATGTTGCTTTCAGGACCGCCGAGTGATCAGGCTGTAGCGCATATGGCGGCCAGTTCTAGTCTTGCCGTGTTTGCTGCGGCGGCGACCGAGGACACGGTGACACCAGGTGTTGCCAAGATCCTGCAGCGGGCCGTGGAGGGATCGTCGCATGCCCGTTCGGTTTCAAAAATATACAGTGGCACGGAACATGGGCTGCCGATGTTTTCAAAGAATGCTGATCTCGAACCGGCACTGACCGGGTGGCTAAAGAACGAGCTATTGTCGGGGCGGTAGCCGATAGAGTCGAGCTGGTCTAGTTGCCATCGAAGACGTGTTGCACGGTGTCACGTAAACGTTGCTCCGTCGCGACAAAATCTCGATACTGATCGGGTACGGCGTAGGAGCTGACAATATTCGCGACGGAGCGTCCTGCAGCACGCCCTTGGCGCGCCTTTTGCAGGATGTCATTGTAGAAGCCGCTGTAGTTTTCGAGGTCGCTCCACAGTAGCGTCGTGCTTGCGTGCCCAGCGATAATGGTGTCGACGTCCGGTATGCCAGCGAGCGCTTTTTCTAGCGTTGCCCCGAATTCGATCGCACTGCCTTTCGTGTTGGCGACGTCGAGGTAAGGGAGTCCTTTACGAGCGAACATATCGCCGGTATGCATAGTCCGAGCATTTTTGAACACAACGAACGTATCCCCATCCGTGTGACCGCGACCGAAATAGTACAAGTCGATTTGGTCTGCTCCGCTAAAAAGAGTGGTTCGCGTTGAAAAAGTTGTGTTGGGTAGATATTTTTCGTTCTCGCCCTTGAAGGCGGCACAATTTTTAATCGACCCGCCTTGATAACCGGCACCGTCGTCACAGTCTGTACTCGCCATATGTGCTGCGGTATTTTCGTGGGCGACAAAGTTTACGGTATCTGGAAACGACACGTTGCTGCCACTGTGGTCCCAATGTGTGTGGGTGTTGATGATAGTAGTGACCGGCTCGTCGGTGACCTGTCGGACGTAGTCCATGATGTCCGGTCCATAGCCGCTAATTTTTGTGTCGACGAGAGTAACACCACTGCCAGTCAGAAAAATGGCAGTGTTCCCTCCACCGCCCATGCCTTCCACAGACGGGGCGTTTGCCAACATATATAAATTGGGTCCGACTTCGTACAATGCGAGATCTGCTCGTTCTTGGCGCGCTTCGTAATTTGTCACGGTCACGACTACACCGAGTGCGGTCACAATTGCTAGATATTTGGTACGTATCATCACAGAATACTCCCGTGTAGGATCGATAGCTGGGAAGGACTATAGCGCATCCTCGTTAAGGGCAAGAGCAGCGACCTCGATGTGTACGGCGAGTGTGGACAATAGTCCGGCCGGCGATTTGTTACGGTTGGTTGGTATAGGTTCGGGAGGAACCGTGCTTAGTGGCAATGCGTGCTCGTCTCGGGGGTGGTCGAATTTTTCGAGAAGTCGATTATCTCGGATAGGGATCGTTTTGGCTGTTCTTTTGTTTGTTGTACCGTCGGTTCTTGTATTTCCACTCCGGTGGTTCAATCCTCCAACGACATCTTTCATATTGCAGTATTCGATCTCGTCAGGGTTCCCGCACCAGGACTGGACTACGTGGGACGAGATGTCTCCTCATTTAGCGCTGGCAGTTGTTGCGGCTGAGGACCAGAAATTTTTTAACCA
>Ga0310120_10001866_pt1 | contig 15718 bp, 18 predicted proteins | sample CB27_AW_983_MG_FD_203506 | JGI IMG/M metagenome (GOLD analysis project Ga0310120, IMG submission 203506) | Marine microbial communities from Western Arctic Ocean, Canada - CB27_AW_983 | ecosystem: Environmental > Aquatic > Marine > Oceanic | place: Canada: Western Arctic Ocean | collected...
GCGACAGATCGCGGCGCTCTGTCGCAAGGTCGCTCGCCGTAAGGCGGAAGGTGACGATTCGAAGGTCGCCATCAACCGCAAGACGCTCGACAAGCTGCTCGGGCCACCGCCCTATTGCAGCGAAGCCATTTCGACGGACCCGGATATCGGCCTGGTCAACGGACTGGCCTGGACCGAGGCGGGTGGCGAAGTGCTCTCACTGGAAGCCAATCTCTCCCACGGTCGAGGCCTCGTATTGACCGGTCATCTCGGGGACGTCATGAAGGAGAGCGGCCAAACGGCGCTTTCCTATGTACGTTCGATCTTGTCGGAGATCGGGGTGTCCGAGCGTGAGTTCGCCCGGCAGCAGGTCCACGTTCATGTGCCGGCGGGCGCGACGCCCAAGGATGGGCCCTCGGCTGGCGTGGCGATCGCGACGGCGATCGCTTCCCTTGCATCGGGTATCGCGATTCGCGGCGACATTGCAATAACGGGAGAAGTAACACTTCGCGGTCGCGTCCTGCCAGTCGGCGGCGTACGCGAAAAAGCGCTCGCCGCTTTGCGAAGCGGAATCACGACCATCGTGATTCCAAAACAGAATGTCGCCGATCTGCGTGAGATACCGAAGGAATTGAAGAAGCGGATCACCTTCATTCCGGTGACCCACATGGTCGACGTGCTCGATGCCGTGCTGGTGGAGCCGATCGAGTGGAAGCCGCGCTCTTCACGGCAAGCGGCGCAACCGACCCCGAAATCCAGTCCGGCTCCCGCCCACGCCAAAAAGCAGGACTGAACGACCCGCTCTACGCTCCCGGGATGCCTCGACGCGAACGCACGTTGGCCGATCTCGGAGAGTCCGCCCTGATTCGCCGGATTGCTCGACGTGCCGGCCATCCAGCTGGAAAAGCCTGGCCGGTCGCGATCGGCGATGACGCCGCGATTCTGCGACCGCGCAAGGGCGACGATCTCGTTCTCTCGACCGATGCACAGGTCGAGGGCGTTCATTTTCTCTTCGCACGCGAATCGCCGCGCACGATTGGTCGCCGCGCGCTGGCCGTCAATTTATCCGACCTGGCTGCAATGGGTGCCGAACCGGTCGGCGCGATGTTGAGTCTTTGTGCGCCCGCCGAGATGTCGCTCTCCGTCTTCGACGGAATCCTTTCGGGCGTCCTCTTCGAGGCGCGCCGCTTTCAATGTCCGTTAGTCGGAGGCAATCTATCGAGAGCGAAAGAATGCAGCCTCACGGTAACGATCATCGGTCGAGTCGGACGAGGTCGTGCGCTGCGTCGCACGGGACTTCGCAAGAATGATCTGCTCTTTGTGACCGGAGAACTCGGGGCGGCCGCCCTCGCACGCCTGCGTGCCGACCATGATGGCGCGCCGCTTCGGCGGGTGCCGAAACCGCGAATCGCGGCAGGACTCGCGCTCGCCCGGCTGGCCGAAGTTCGCGTCTGCATCGACCTCTCCGATGGCCTGGCGAGTGATCTCGGTCAGCTGCTCGAGGGCGGCCCTCTCGGGGCCGACATCGAAGTCGACCGTCTGCCCCGGCCACGGGGGTTTGGAACGGCCTGTTCGGATCTGGGGCTCGACGCGACTCAGCTGATCGCGGCAGCAGGCGAGGACTACGAGCTGCTCTTCGCTGTGGCTGCGAGCAGCGCGCTCGCGGATCCGCGAATTCTCCGCGAGCGACTCGGCGTGCGTGTCAGCCAGATCGGGCGGGTAGTGGGTCGGCCTGGGATCCGCGGGCTGCCGAAAATTTCAGCTGGGCATCACTTCTAGCACTCAGCGACTGGCAGAGCGCCCGCGCCCGCCTTAGAGCTCCTGCGCCTCCGAACGGCGACCCGCGATCTTTGCGCCTCGGGGCCATCCCATGCCCGTCAAGCCAGGGCGCGGTAGGGCCGATATGACGGTCGTGAGACTTTCTCTAACGGCCAGATTTGTGATCGGTTCCCTCCTCGTGGCGGCTGCGACCTCGCTCCTGCCCGACCTCGCACGGAGCCTGGGGATCGGCTTCTCGACCTGGGGCTCGCTCTTCGTCGCGCTCGGCGTGGGGGGCGGGATCGGGTTCTGGTTCTCCCGGATGCTTGGCGTGAAATTTGACGAGCTGCGCGCCGCGACGGACCGAATTCGAGCCGGTGATCTGCTCGTCGAAATCAAGCCTGCGTCTGAATCGGGTCTCAGGGACGAGATGGACGAACTCGCCACGAGTCTGTCGGGCATGCTCAGCGAGATTCGCCAACTCGTCTCGCGAGCGCAGCGGACCGCGGGTTCGGCCAGTGAGTCCTCGACGGGTCTCGTCGGCTCACTCGACACTCTGCAACGAAGCAGCGAGGACATGTCGAGCACGGTCTCGGAAGTCGCTGGTGGCGTCGATCAGGAACAGGAACTCCTCGGACAGGCTTCGCATCGCATGGCGCAGGTCTCGAGAGAAATCGATCTCAATGCCGGGCGTGCTCGGGAAGCTTTCGGCTTTGCGGCCGAGGCCAATCAGAAGGCCGGCACCGGCGTGGAAGTCGCTCGACTCGCCATCGAAAAGATGAAGGCGGTATTCGAACGCGCCGAGAGCACGAGCGAGAAAGTGTTCGAGCTCGAAGCGAAGACGCGTCACGTCCATCAGATCACCGAGATCATCACCAGCGTCGCGCATCGAACCAATCTTCTGTCGCTCAATGCGTCGATCGAAGCCGCCCGCGCAGGTGAAGCGGGAAGAGGCTTTTCGGTCGTCGCCGACGAGATTCGAAAACTGTCGGAGAACGCCGGTCGTAGCGCTGACGAGATCACTCAGCTCATGCATGAGATTCAGGGCGATACAGCAATGGTCGCCGACGAAATGCGTCAATCGAGTGTCGTGATCGCCGAGGGGCGCGAGGATGTCAATACGATCGCCGGGGCGTTGGCGCAGATCAGCATGGCTGTTTCCGAAGCCGCGACGCGCTCGGAAGAGATCTTTCACGGCGCGGATAGTCATTCCCTCAATGCCGAGAGCATGGTCTCTGCCATCGAAGAGATCGCCAAAGTTGCGGATGGAAATGGCAAGAGCGTTTCCAGTCTGAACGACACGGTTCGCGGGCAGCAACGGACACTGGAAGGAATTCTCGAATCCGCCGGCTCCGTGAGTCGTTTTGCGGGTGATCTCGAAGCTTTGCTGACCTATTTCCGAACCGGAGCTCATGGCGCCGGGACGGATGTCGACGTACCGACGGCCCTGGAATTCTCGGACGAAGGAGACGAAGCGTGAGCGCTGCCGCCCTTCCAGTCGCCGGCGCAGGCCGGCTTCTGACCTTCGAGTTCGAAGACACGCGTTATGCCCTGCCGATCGCCTGGGTCCTCGAGGTGGCCGAAAAGGATCGCGTCACCAGCATCCCGTCGTTGGCTTTGCCGATGGGCGGAGTCATGAATTGGCATGGTGAGGCCTTGCCTCTGATTGCGACGGAACTCCTGCTCGGCCGCGATCGGGATGAGGCCGGTGCGACCCCTTTCGGTGCCGCCACCACAGTGGGATACGCGCAGGAACAGGTTCTCGTGATCGCCGAGAAACCCGGATCTTCGGCCTGTCTTGGAATGCCCGTCGACCGCGTCATCGGGTTGGTAGACGGCGGTGCCGAAACCAAACGCCCAGCCGGCGACGGTCTCGTCGTCGAACGCCGACCGATCGAAGGTCGGATCATTCATGTGCTCGATCCCGTGTGTCTGGTGGCGCGGGGTGGGGAAGTAGTCGAAAGCGCCACACTTTAATTCGCATTGGCCCGCATTAGGCGGGTGTTCGTTCTGGGAGAAACTGAAATGGCAAGAGTATTGATTGCAGATGACGCATCCTTCATGCGTCAGATGATTCGAGAGATCATCGAGCCGGAGGGCCATGAGGTCGTCGGTGAGGCAACGAACGGGATCGAGGCAGTCGATCTCTACAACGAACTCACACCGGACCTCGTGACCATGGACATCGTGATGCCCAAACGGTCGGGCATCGATGCGGCCAAGGCGATTCTTGCCGAGCATCCGTCGGCCTGCATCGTCATGTGCAGCGCTCTCGGTCAAGAGACCCTCGTGATGGAAGCGCTCTCTGCCGGTGCCCGGGACTTCATCGTGAAGCCTTTCAAGCCCGATAGCGTGATCGCCACGCTCTCGAAGCTGGCCGAGAAAACGAGCGACTGAACATGGCTCTCGATATGGCCAAGTATCGACTGATCTTTCTCGAGGAGGGCGGTGATCACCTCGAAGAGATCGGGCGGGCGCTGATCGATCTCGAAAAGGAGATGGGCAGCACGACGGCGATCGACACCCTTTTCAGGATGGCGCATTCGCTGAAATCGATGGCGGCCTCGCTGGGCTACGACCCGATCGCTGACCTCGCGCATCGCATGGAAGATCGCATGGAGGGCATTCGCGCCGACGGTCGAGTACGCAGCGATCAGGAATTGGCCCTGCTCTTCAGAAGCCTCGAGGCGCTCGAGAAGATGGTCGAGGCGGTCGCCAGCGAGCAGGTCCCGGTTGGCGCCAACGAGGAACTTTTTCAGCTCCTCGCAGAGGAGCCCCTCGCAGACGACTCGGATTGTTCCGACGACAGGGAAGTCGAGTCTCCCGATCGCGTGGGGGGCGAACCAAAAAAAGCCCGACCCTAGAGCCCGCTGTCGCGGCGGCGGGCGATGCGCGGCCACCGGGGGGAGCGGGTGCCGCGGAGGGCGTTGCTGCACCGGTTGCCGCGGCCTTGAACCCAACTCTTCGAGTCCGAACCGAAACCCTGGATCGATTCCTGTCCGCGGTCGGCGAGGTCATCCTCAGTTCGAGTCAGTTGCGTACGGGAGTGGCGCGTTATGCGCACGATCCGGATGTAGCGGATGGCTTCGATCGAGTCGATCGACGCATCGCTGAACTGCAGCGTCGCGTCATGGAGTTGCGCACGGCGCCCCTGGTTCGAATCACCGACAACCTCCCGAGAACCGCGCGGCAGGTGGCCGAGAAATTGGGCAAGCGCGTCGCGGTGGAGATCGTCGGTGCCGAACTCGAGCTCGATCGTTCGATCCTCGATCGGCTCGGTGAACCGCTGATTCATCTCGTACGAAACGCCGTCGATCACGCAATTGAAATGCCCGCCGATCGGCTTGCAGCCGGGAAGTCAGAGACCGGGAAGATCCGCATCGAAGCCCGGCGTCAGCGCGATTCGATCGTGATCGACGTGCGCGATGATGGGGCCGGGATCGACCTGCCTTCGGTCTGTCGTCGAGCGGTTGATGCGGGGTTGATTCATCCGGACCTGGTGGCCGATCTGCCCCCCGAGGAGATCGTCGCTTTCATTTTCCATCCGGGACTCTCGACCGCCCAGACGATTTCCGAGGTCTCGGGCCGTGGCGTCGGCATGGATGCCGTCAAGGCCACGATCGAGAGCCTCGGAGGCGGGGTCGAGTTGCGAACGGAAGCCGGTCGCGGCACGACGACGAGTTTTTTCGTGCCGATCGCTGCGGCCGTGCAGCGGGTGTTGTTGGTGCGCATCGCCGACGAGCGTGTGGCTCTGCCCATCGCCAAGGTCGAGCGAATTCTCGAAGTTCCCGCCGATGCAATCGAAGAAGCCGCCGGCGATAGTTTCGCCCTGGTCGACGACGAACCGATCCCGGTTTTTCGCTTGTCGCGCCTACTACGGATCGAGGCCGACGAAACCAAGAAGGGTTCTGTCCCGCTCGTGATCGCCGAAGTTCGTGGCGAGCGGATCGCATTGTTGGTGGACCGGTTCGAGGGTCAGCAGGAAATCTACGTCAAGCCGGTCCCCGATCTTTTGTTACCGATTCGAATCTTGTCTGGCTTGACGGTCCTCGAAGATGGATCCCCCGTCTTCTTGATCGAGCTGAATCATCTGGTGTAGACGATGAGTGATGAGCGCGAAATCGAGATCGAACGACTCGCCGCATTGGCCCAAGTGGGCGCGCGTCGGGCGGCCGATGCGTTCGCCCAGCTCGTGGATCAGCCGATCTGGGTCTCAGAAGCGGTGGTGATCGACGGTGCCGCAGAGACCGACATTGTGTTGGACAACCCGGAGGATTCGAGTTGGTCGACCGGGGTCTTCTTCGAGTTCGAAGGCTGCCTCGATGGCCTCGTCGGAATTCTCTTCTCAGGCGCGGCGAGCGAATCGCTCGTGCGTCGGATCGTTGGCATCGAGTCCGGTGAGCTCGCGCCGCCGGTGATCGAATCCGCTCTGATGGAGGTGGGCAACATCCTGGCTTCTCACGTCGCTTCCGGGATCGCGGATGCCCTGGAGTCGCGATTGCTCCCTTCGATTCCGTCGCTGGCGATGGCAGGTGCCGAGGGCGCGTTCCAGGAGCTGATCGAAAATGTCGTAGGTCGAGGCGCGCTCAGGATCGAATCGGCATTCAACGATTCGTCGGGATCCGGGTGCGGCCGACTCGTGTTGGTACCGACGCGGCTCGAAAGCTTGCGGCCCGCCGAGCCGGAATCGGATTCCCCTCACCTCTGATACGCTCTCGGGTCCCCACACTCCTGGAGAGCGGATTGAACACAAAGACCCTTCTCGAATTGCTCGAAGCCGTGCGCTCGGGTCAGACCGATATCGAGAGTGCGGCGGATCGCTTGGCGACCCTTCCCTTTGTCCAGACCGCGAACGCGCGCATCGATACCCATCGTGCTCATCGCCAGGGAATTCCAGAGGTGATCTACGGCGGTCAGAAGACCGTCGAGCAGATCCTCGAATCGGCGACCGCGCTTCTCGAAGCCGGTCAGGATGTGATGGTGACGCGCGTCGATCCGGAGAAGGCCGCCCAGGTCTTGCGAGAGCTACCGCCCAGCCGCCATGCCGCCGAATACGACGCGGTCGCGAAATTGATCTGGATCGGGCCGTCGGAACCGGCGATTCAGGGCAAGGGGACGGTGCTCGTGGTCTCCGCCGGCAGCGCGGACCTGCCGGTGGCCAGCGAAGCCGTTCAGGTTGCCCGGCGTTTTGGAAACAAGGTCGAACTGCTCCAGGACGTCGGTGTCGCTGGCGTGCATCGGCTGCTCGCTTCGCTCGAGCTGATTCGCGACGCGCGCGTCTTGATCGTGGTGGCCGGGATGGAGGGCGCGTTGCCTTCGGTCGTCGGAGGGCTGGTCGACAAGCCGGTGATCGCGGTGCCGACGAGCGTGGGGTACGGGGCATCGCTCGGTGGAATCACGGCGCTGCTCGGCATGTTGACGAGTTGTGCCTCCAACGTCACGGTCGTGAACATCGACAATGGTTTCGGCGCGGCACACGTCGCGACTCTTATTAATCGGCTCTAGGCAGCAATCGGCTCTAGGCAGCAACCGGCTCTAGGCAGCAATCGGCTCTAGCAATTTTCGGCTCTAGGCAGTAACCGGCTCTAGGCAGTGATCAGGCGGCGTGTGTGGCTCCAAAGGTTCTACATCTCGACGCGTTTTCTGGCGCGGCCGGCAATATGTTCATGGGGGCTCTGCTCGATCTGGGCCTGTCTCGCAAGGCACTGGTGGCGGGCCTCGAACCGCTGGGACTCGACTTCAAGCTGGTCGTCAAGAGAGTGGATCGTTCGGGCTTCGCGGCGCGCTATGTCGACGTCAAGGTTCCGGTGACGAAAGCCAGGCAGCGCGACGAACATCGCGCCCACGAGCACGGGGTCGGACATCATTCCCGTACGCACAGCCATGCCCACGGGCGTCGCTACCTCGAGATCCGAGACCGGATCGCGGGCGCCAAACTCCCGTCCGGCATCAAGGAGCGAACGCTTGCGATCTTCCTCGCGCTTGGTCGTGCAGAGGCCAAGGTCCACGGTGCCAAACTCGAAGACGTGCATTTTCACGAGGTCGGGGCGGTCGATGCGATCGTAGATGTCACTGCGGCAGCCATCGGTCTGGAACTGCTCGATGTCCGGCGCGTGACTTGTTCGCCGATCGCGATCGGATCGGGAACGATTCACTCCGATCATGGGCTGCTTCCTCTGCCGGCCCCGGCGACGCTGGAATTGCTGTCGGGAATCCCGACCGTTCCCGCCGGCGTCGAATGGGAAACGCTCACGCCGACCGGTGCGGCCATCTTGCGTACGATCGTGGACGAGTTCTGCACGCTGCCCGCCATGACCATCGAGCGCATCGGCTATGGGGCGGGAAATGATCGAAAGGGTCCGCTGCCGAATGTCTTGCGCGCGATATTGGGCGAGGGGCAGGCGATCAGCGGAGACCGCGTGGTCTGTATCGAGTGCAATCTCGATGACTTCGTGCCCGAACACTTCGACTATCTGATGGAGAGGCTCTTCGAGGCGGGCGCTCTCGACGTTTCGCTGCAGCATCTGCAGATGAAGAAGAATCGGCCGGGATTTCTACTGCGCGTGCTGGCACGTCCCGTCGACCGGGACGCCCTCGCGCGGATCGTGTTTTCGGAGTCGACCTCGATCGGCGTTCGGACCTCGGAGTGGGATCGCCTGATCCTGGAACGGAAGTCAATTCGAGTGAAGACCGAGATCGGCGTGATTCGCGTGAAAGTCATTCGCGGTCCGGGGGGAGAGGTCCAGTTTTCGCCAGAATATGATGATTGCAAGCGAGTCGCGAAGAAGAGCGGCGTCGCGCTGCGCGACGTGGTCCGGCGCGTATCGGATCAGGCAAGAAGGGAGGCCGAGGGATGAGTGTGGGCGACGCGACCGGGACGATGGATCGCGCGGCCGTCGATTCGCCGCTTGAGAAGGCGGATCCGAGCGCTTTCGATCTCCGACCTTCGCGGGAGCTGGCCAACGGCGCGGCAGCGCTCTGCCTGCACGGACTCACCGGAACGCCCTATGAGGTTCGACCCGTGGCAGAAGCCCTGGTCGCGCGGGGTGTGCATGCGCGCGGACCCTGGATGGCCGGGCATGAGGGTGGTTCGAGCGTCCTCGCCACGACGACGCATCGAGAGTGGCTCGACCTCGCGGGCCGCGAACTCGCCGAACTGCGAGCACAATATGATCGCGTCTACCTGGTGGGAATGTCGATGGGTGGACTCGTGAGCCTTCGCCTTGGACAGACCGAGAAAGTGAACGCGCTCGTCGTGATGGGAACGCCGCTCGTCCTGGCTCCGCCCGTACCCCAGCTGCTGCCCCTGATTCGGCTCTTCGCTTCTTCTCGGCCGAAGTCGGGCTCGGATATTCGAGAACCGAAAGCTCGAGCGCGTCATCCGGGGCTCGAGGCCATGCCCTTTGCTTCGGTCGCCGAACTGATCAAGCTTCAATCCAAGGTGATTCCCGCGTTAGGCGAGATCGACATCCCGATCCTGATCGCACATGGGCGGCTGGATTCGACTGCGCGGCCGCGTGATGCCGAGCGAATCTATCGAGAGGTTGCGTCGAAGGAGAAGGAACTCTTCTTTCTCGAGCGCTCCGGACATGTCGCAACCGTCGACTACGATGGCCCCGCGCTTGCGCGCGCGGTGGCCGATTTTCTCGGTCGGCGCTAGTCGGCCCCAGTTGGCATTAGTTGGTTTGGCCGGCTCGAACGCCTTCGCGGCTAACGATGCGTTTCGGATGTGGGTGCCAGCTCGCTGCACGGGTCGCCGGCGATTCGGGTATGGACGAAATGGCGCGGCCGCTGGTAGTCGTAGGGTCGGGCGCGATGAAGCACGCAGCGGTTGTCCCAGATGACGAGGTCGCCAACTTTCCACTGATGAGAAAATACGCGTGGTGGGCGACAGGCCGCGTTCAGCAGGCGATTCAGGATCCCCTCGGAGGATTGCTCGGACTCACCCGGGATGCTGTAGGCATGGCGGCCGATGAAGAGCGATTTGCGGCCCGTTTCGGGATGGACTTTGACCAGCGATCGAAGGGGGGCGCCCTGCGTATGGAAGCCCGAGAGCCCGCCTTCGCTGGCCTGATGGCCGATCTTGGCCTGCGAGTAATAGAGCGAGTGGTAGGCGGAGAGTTTTTCGATTTGTACTCGTGTCTCGCCATCGAGGGCGTCGTAGGCCGCTCGCATGTCTGCCCACTCCGTGTTTCCGCCTTCGGCCGGGATGACATGGGCCGACAGAGCCGAGGCCTTCGCAGCGAGCGGCATATACGAGCTGTCCGTATGCCAGCTTTCGTTGCCGCGCAGAATCTGGGTGTGTTCATCCTCGGCGCCTAGCAGAGTCCCATCCTGCTTCTGATTCGAGATCGGAACCGCCAGCAACTCGGGATTTCTCGTCAGCCTTTCGAGTTCGCCGAAATGCGTCGCGAAGTCGACCTGCTCATCGGGCGTCAGATGCTGATCGGGAAAGATGAGAATGGCGGCGTCGAGAAAGGCCTCCTTGATCGCGTTCCAATCGCTGTCGCTCGCGTTCCGGAGATCGAGACCGGTCACGATGGCACCCAGGGTCGCTTCGGTTCTTTCGATCTGCAGACTCATCCGTCTTCCTCGGTGCACGCGTTCTTGCCGTGACTCGAACCGAAGTCACCGAGAAAGCCTAGTGCCGAATGGGCCGCAATTCGACTCGATCGGGCTCGCCCGATCGAGTGGTCGAGGGGGTGCGGGTCCAGCCTCTGCGGATAGCGCGTAAAGCGCCCGATCCCCGGGTGCCTCGATGACGGGTCGCAAGCGGGCGACGAAACGCTCGAGATCGTCGGGATTCACCATGTAGCCGGCCGCGCCGACGGTCCGAGCGGCCGTGCGGCGACTTTCGTGATGGCTTTCGTCGAGCAGGACGACGGGGATCCGCTCGATCCCTGGCAAGGCTCGCGTCGCCGCGACGAGACTCGCCCCGTCGCTTCGGCCGAGTCCGTATTGTGAAAGGACCAGGTCGGGAGTCGTTCCGGCGAGTCGGGTCAGGGCTTCGACTTCGCTTCGAGCTGTCAGCGTGAGGTAGCCGTGGCGCTTCAGCTCGTCGCGCAGCGCGGCATCTTCGATCAGTCGCTTGCCGACCAAGAGCACCTTCGCTTGTCGATCGGGGTCGACTTTCGTCGCCACGGATGGACCGGCTGCGGATTGGCTTGTCACAGCCGGGCGGCTCGCGGGAATAGGCTTCGTGGCTCCTCCGGCCCGGCGACGGATTCGAACGGTGCCGGGCCAGGGTGAGCGAGACCAGCAGACTGCGGCCGCCCGGCATCGCGCGCGCCGAAAGACCCATGTGCCGAAAGCGCGCCTGTTGTCTCTGCTGCATGGGGTCGAGCGTTAGTTCTTGATGGCTCACTTCAGGCTTCCTCGCAGGATTGATCGTTGTGGCGTGGCGCCCGTTTGACCGGTCGGAGCCCTCCCGGAGCATCGATTCAAGCGGAACGCCGCTTGTGAATGCGCCCCGGGGGCGACGCTCTCTCTTGGTTAAGCTCACCGAATATGGGGCTAAAATCCTATTTATATGTGGCTTATACAACCCATGTCACTGAGATGTGACTTCTATCACGATCCTTGTGGAGAATCCGCATGCGCGCCTTTCTGACCGCCTTCATCTGCTTGTCCGTCCTCGTGATGGCCCAGAACGTGATCGCGATTGCACCTTCTTCTCCTTTGGTCGGTGCTGATTCGAAAAGCGTCGAAGCGAGCGCAGACTCTCAGCCGGTCGGAGCCGACGTGGGCCTCACCGCGAGCTCGGCCACGTCCGGGCGCGACATTCCCGAGCCCGGCACGATGATGCTGCTCGTGGCAGGGCTATCGGGCTTGACCGCCGCGGGCGCTCGAAGCGAAAGTCGTCGGACGGAGTCTCCCGAGTAGTCGAGTGCCCCGAACGTCGTTGCCCGGCGAGTCCCCCCCATCCTGCATATGATTCTCTCTGCGATGCGGATCCCTTTGGAAGCGCAGAAAAGAGGCGATCGACGTGGATTCACATTCGATGGCGGGTTCGTTCGGCGGGCCGCCCGGGAAATCGACCCGAGAATCGTCCGGAAAGGCCATTGGCCAGCGCGCGCGAGTCGTGGCCCGCGACGCGCCGAGCTTTAGACAGCTCCTTGTGCAGCTCGCGATCGAGATCGTTTCCGAGGCCGACGACTCCGCCTTCACGTTGGTCGAGCGCGAGGGTCGACTCGAACTGCGCCCACCCGGTGAAGCCGATCGAACAGGTATCCAGGCTGACTTCCCACCCGACCGGATTCAGGGTCGTGGCGGTCGAAATCCGCTCGTCCGTGCCTTCGGAAAGGAGCCGGGTCCCATTTTCGATCTGACCGCCGGTCTTGGCGCGGACGCCTACCGTCTCGCGCGAGCCGGACACCGGGTTCTTGCCTGCGAACGCCATCCGGCAGTCTACGCTCTGCTCGCCACGGGCTGGGCCAGGGATTGCGAACTGGGACGCATTGATCGGGATCTCGCCAAGCGACTGATATTCCTGCAGGAGGAGGGGGTCGACATGCTGGATCGAATCGACTCCAGCCGCTGCGGTGTCTATCTCGATCCGATGTATCCGAGTCCCCGTCGGATCCGGTCGTTGCCGAAGCGGGACCTGCAGGTGTTGCGGCAGCTTCTCGGCGATTCGGAAGACGCGGCCGAACTGACAGAAAGGGCGCGGTCGCGCTCGGCGCGCGTCGTCGTCAAGCGGCCGCATCGCGCCCCACCCCTGCTCCCGGATGTGAGTTTCGAAGTGTCGACGAAGCTCGTTCGGTTCGATGTCTATCTCGATCCGGACCTCATGAAGGGTGGGTGCTCGTGAGTTTTCTCTGGGTGTTCGTCGAGACGCTCGTGGCATCGGGGTTGTGCGAACTCGGGCCGGATGAAGCGCGACACGTCCACGCTCGGCGGCTGCGGATCGGCGATTCGCTCATCGCCTTCGATGGGCAGGGGCGACTCGCCGTGGCGCGACTCGAATCTCTCGGGAAGCGGTCGGCGGGGATCGATCTAGGTCCGATCCAAGAGGAGACTCCGCCTGCGCGCGGCCTCACGATCGCCAGCGCGATTCCGAAGGGGGATCGACTGGGTACGATGTTGCAGATGTTGACGCAATTGGGACTCGAGGTGTGGCAGCCGCTGGTGCTCGAAGAGTCGGTGGTTCGAAAAATCGACCCGGATGCCGCCCGTTTGCGACGAATCCTGATCGAGAGTTGCAAGGTGGCGCGGCGACCGTGGCGGCTCGAGGTTCGCAGGCCACTCTCGCTCGATACGCTGCTGGCGAAAGCGCCCGCGGGCGCCCAGATTGCTTTCGGCGATCTCGAAGGTGAGGCATCGGTGCTTCCACCCGAGATCGTTCTGGTTCTCGTGGGACCGGAAGCCGGTTTCAGCGAACCTGAGCGAAAGACACTCGACCGGGCCGAGGCTCGGGCCGTGTCCTTCGGTCCGCATAACATGCGGATCGAGACGGCAGCCGTGGCGGCGGCGACGGCCTTCAATGTCTCGCGGAACGCGAGCGAAGACCGGCGGGGCGGGGGAGCAAGGGCTGATGGCTAGCGAAGACCTGCTCGACAGAATCCTGCGCGCGCCCGTCTACGACGTCGCTGTCGAAACTCCGCTCGACGAGGCAAAGCTCTTGAGCGCCCAACTCGGGAATCGAGTTTTGATCAAGCGCGAAGACTTGCAGCCGGTGTTTTCCTTCAAGATTCGCGGCGCCTACAACCGAATCAGCGGGCTGGACGCGGTCGAGCGCAAAGCCGGCGTCGTGGCGGCATCGGCGGGGAACCACGCGCAGGGTGTGGCGATGGCGGCGACGAAGCTCGGTGTGCATTCGCGAATCGTGATGCCGCGAACGACGCCCGGGATCAAGGTCGATGCGGTACGACGATTCGGTGGCGAGGCGCTTCTCGAGGGCGATACCTACGATGAGGCCGCGACGCTCGCGAATCGGATCCGCGAAGAGGAGGGCCGGGTCTTCATTCATGCCTATGACGACCTCGACGTGATCGCGGGCCAGGGGACGGTGGCCGTCGAAATATTACGCCAGCATCCGGAAACCATCGACGCGATCTTCGTGCCCGTCGGCGGCGGCGGATTGATCGCTGGAATCGCCGCCTATGTCCGTCGTGTCTCGCCCCAGACTCGCGTGATAGGAGTCGAACCGGCCGATGCGGCGTGTCTCGCGGCGGCGCTCGCGGCGGGAGACTGTGTCGACGTCGGGCCAGTCGGCCTCTTTGCCGATGGCGTCGCGGTTCGCCAGATCGGAGCCAAGCCCTTTGAAATCGTGCGCGACCTCGTGGACGAGGTCGTCACGGTGGGCATCGACGAAATCTGTGCAGCGATTCGCGATGTCTTCGACGACACCCGCTCGATCGCTGAGCCGGCGGGCGCGCTCTCGATTGCGGGTCTCAAACGCTGGGTCCAGGAGGGCGAGATTCGCGGCGCGACCCTCGTCGCAATCGACAGTGGCGCGAACATGAATTTCGATTCGCTCCGGCATGTCGCGGAGCGTGCGGCGATCGGAGAGCAGCGAGAAGCCCTGCTCGCGGTGACGATTCCCGAGCGGCCCGGCGCGTTTCGATCGCTCTGTCAGGCGCTCGGAGATCATTCGGTGACGGAATTCAACTACCGCTACGGAGGCGCCGACGAGGCGCACGTCTTCGTGGGCGTGGGGTTGTCGGGCAGTCGCTCCGAGCGCGAGAGCGTGATGGATCGGCTGCGGCAGGCGCATTTCGAAGTCGTCGACATGACCGAAAACGAGATGGCGAAATTGCATGTGCGTTTCATGGTGGGCGGGCGGGCTTCGATGCCGGACGAGCGACTCTTTCGCTTCGAGTTTCCCGAGCGACCCGGGGCGCTCGTTCGTTTTCTCGAGGCCGTGGGCGGGCGTTGGAACATCAGCCTCTTCCACTACAGAAATCATGGCGCCGCCTTTGGTCGCGTCTTGGCAGGGCTCGAGATCTCAGATTCGGATCATGATGAATTCGAACGCTTTCTCGAAGAGCTCGGTTATCCCTGGGTCGAGGAGAGCGAGAATCCGGCGGCCGGGCTCTTTCTCGGCTAGTCGCCTACTCGCCGCCGCCGATGTTAGTCCGGATCGGATAGCAGCGAGCGGATTCGCCGGAAATCTTGTCGGATATTCCAGGCGAAGAAGGGTCGGGCGAAGCGACCCAGCATACGCGCCCCTTCGAAGTGGAAGTAGCGGGTTTGCGTTTCACCTTCCGGGCGCGCGGCCATCCCGACCTGACCGAATCGACCTTGCATCACACAGAAGCCCGGACGCAAGACGACTCCGAATTCGTGCCAGAGTCCGATCGGCGAGCGGACATTCAGGCGCAGGCGATCCCCATTTCGTTCTAGAATCTTGAGCTGGCTGACACTGCCTTCGATCCGCGCGGTATTCGATTCGAAATCCTCGACAAAACTCCAGAACCGATCGAAGGGGGCATCGAAGACGGCTTCATCGATGGCGACGTGAGGCAGATTCGCAGCCAGTGCTCGCATTTTTCTCTACGGGGTCGACGTCGAGGCTAGGCCAGGCATACCGGTCGACCTCGAGGGCCGGGTTTTCGTCGGGTATTTCGGGGCTCAAGTCGGCCACCTCTTTCGAAAAGCCTCGCGGGCGCGATGCAATCTAGATTTGATGGTGCCTTTTGCGACATCGAGAACGGCCGCCGCTTCGGCTTCGGAGAGCCCTTCGAGATCTCGCAGGATCAGGATGGCGCGCTGGTCTGTCGACAGGTCCGCCAGCACGATGGCGACGTCGTGACGAAGTCCGGGATCGAGGGCGACGTCTCGGTCGTGTCGGATCTCGTCGGCGTGTTCGATCGTGGGTTCGCGGCGCGCGCGCCGCATGTCGAATCGCCTCGCGTGTCGCGATGCGTCGGACCCAGGAGCGCAATGAGGAGGGATCGCGCAGGCTCTTCAAGTCTCGCATCACCTGGATCAGGGTTTCCTGCGCCGCATCCGGACCGGCGTCGAGCGCGATCGAGCCACA
>Ga0310120_10001867_pt1 | contig 15710 bp, 10 predicted proteins | sample CB27_AW_983_MG_FD_203506 | JGI IMG/M metagenome (GOLD analysis project Ga0310120, IMG submission 203506) | Marine microbial communities from Western Arctic Ocean, Canada - CB27_AW_983 | ecosystem: Environmental > Aquatic > Marine > Oceanic | place: Canada: Western Arctic Ocean | collected...
TTATCAGTGCCTGAACCGGCTGATTTGAGAATCCCAGTCTCTCCGCCAGCCTACCCTTTGGGCTTTGATAATGAGGGCGTAGGTACGAATTCGCCGCCCCACCAGACGAGCGTATCGTCCAGTGGGCCCCGTTCTTCCAGATCAGCCAAGATCGCCGCGACTGGCTGATCAACGGCGTGGGCGTGTTCGGCGTGTTTGGCCAGGTTGCTGTGTTGATCCCAGCGCGGATTGTCCGTGCTGTCGGTATAGTTGACCTGAAGGTAACGAACGCCCGCTTCGGCCAGGCGACGGGCCAGCAGACACTGTCTCCCGAACTGCGCACCCGGGAGGGGCTTCTCCCGAGGAGCTGGCGGCGTAGACGACCACGGCACGGCCCCTCCTCAATCTCGATGAGGTGATCAATTGGGATTGAGGGCTTCGGTGCTTGGCATTGGAATCCCCAAGTCCTAGATTGCGACATTCTAGCGACGAAGTGAGATCGATGAGCTGCCGGACGACATTCTCTATCGTTGTTGTCGCCGTTTTCGGCTCGGCCAACTGGGCGGTCGCCGCGGATAAGATCAGGTTTGCGACCGATATCCAACCGCTCTTCGCACAGAGGTGTTTGGAATGTCACGGGCCTGATAAGCAGAAAGGGGGCCTCCGTCTCGACCGCTTGGATAGTCTCTTGAGAGAGCAGAAGTCCGGGGCCTCCGCGGTGGTCCCCGGACATCTCGACAAGAGTGAAATCATTCGCCGGATCACGAGCGACGATCCCGACGAGGTCATGCCCTCGAAGGGCGAGCCCCTGGGCGCGGACGAGATCGGGAAGCTGAAAGCCTGGGTGGCATCAGGTGCAGAATTCGAGGCGCACTGGGCTTACCTTCCGTTGTCGTCGGGGAAGCCGCCGAAAGTCGGAAACGAAACATGGGTGCGGAATCCGATCGACCGTTTTATCCTCGCGCGTCTGGAGAATGAGGGGATCAGACCTTCGCCGAGGGCGGATCGCCATATCCTGATCAAGCGGCTGTATTATGATCTCATTGGGCTCCCGCCGAGCCCTGCGGAAGTGGATGCCTTCGTGAGTGACGAGTCGTCCGATGCTTACGCCGCGTTGGTGAAGCGGCTCCTTGCTTCGGAACACTTTGGGGAGCGATGGGGGCGGCACTGGTTGGACAAGGGCCGCTACGCCGACTCCGACGGCTATGAGAAAGACAACCCGCGTCCCAACGCCTGGTACTACCGGAGCTGGGTTCTCAAAGCGGTGAAAGCGGACATGCCCATGGACCAGTTCGCGATCGAGCAGATCGCCGGCGATCTGCTCCCGGAAGCGGCGCCCCGCCAGCGACTCGCCACCGCCTTTCACCGCCAAACTCTGACCAACACGGAAGGCGGCGCGGATCAGGAGGAGTTCCGCAACGCCGCCTTGTTCGACCGGACCGAAACCATCGGCACGATTTGGCTCGGGCTCACCCTCTCGTGCGCTCGTTGCCATACCCACAAATACGACGCGATTCCGCAGAGCGACTACTATCGCCTCTTCGCCTTTTTCAACAACGCGGACGAGACGAACTACGATCTGCCGCTTATCGGCTCGCCCCTCGAGAAATACAAAGAGGAGAAGGCGGCAATCGAGGCGGAGCTGAAGGTGATCGACGAGGAGATCGCGGAGGCGAAAACGAAACACGGTGACGCCTTCGAAACGTGGCAAACCCGACTCCGGGAGAGGCTTGCGCAGGAGAACCCGCCCGCCTTCCACGACCTGGCCGAGATGGAGGTGACATCCGATGTCGAGGGCGTTGGGTTCGAGGTCGAGGAATCGGGTGAGGTGCAGGTAAGCGGCGCGAACCCCGACGGGCTGATGGTCTTTGAAGTGGCGGGCAAGGCGGGTACGATCGGCGAACCGGTGACCGGGATCCGCCTCGATGTGCTCACCGACAAGCGTCTTCCTGCCAACGGGCCGGGCCGAGCGCCGAACGGGAACTTTGTGCTCAACGAAGTGGAGTTGTTGCGGGGGGAGACCAAGCTCGCGTTTGGCGGCGCGAAGGCGAATCATTCCCAGGCGAACTTCGAGGTCAGCAAGTTGATCGACGGAAACCGGGACAAAATGAGCGGCTGGGCGGTGGCGCCCCAACTAGGCAAGCCGCACCATGCGATTCTGAATTTGAAGGAGCCTCTCGAGGTCGAGGCCGGCACGCCGTTGACGGTGCTCTTGGTGCGCAACTATGACGGGGAGCACACGGTGGGGCGTTTTCGGGTGCGCCTCATGACTGGGGAGGATGCCGAGGCGGTGGCTCCCAAACCGATTCGCGATCTTCTGGCGCTAAAGCCGGAAGAGCGAGACGACAAGCAGAAGGAAGCGCTGCTCGATCACTTTCTCCGGAATGTGCACGAAGAGACGAAGGCTCTCTTCGCCAAGCGGGACGAAGCACAGAAGAAGATGCCCAAGCGTCCAAGTGCGCGGGTGCGGGTGGTCGCCGAGCGCGGTTCGCCCCGCACGACGAAGATCCTCGACCGCGGCGACTTCCTGAAGCCGACCGACGTGGAAGTGAAACCCGGTGGCCTCGCTGTCTTGCCACCGATTGAGGGGCGGGAGGAAGGAAAGCTGGACCGGCTGGATTTCGCGAACTGGTTGGTTTCGGAGGACAACCCATTGCCGCCCCGGGTCCTGGCGAATCACCTCTGGGACAAACTGTTCGGTGAGGGGTTGGTGCGCACCATGAACGACTTTGGGGTGCGGGGTGAGCGTCCGGTCCACCCGGAGCTGCTCGATTGGCTTGCCGCCGATTACCGGAGGCTGGGATGGAGTCGTAAGAAGATGATCGAAACGATTGTGACGTCCGCGACCTATCAGCAAGCGTCCGCCCATCGCGAGGAGCTTCGCGAGATCGATCCCACCAACAAGCTGCTGGCGCGCCAGAACCGGTTTCGGGTGGAAGCGGAGATCGTGCGCGATCTTTGCCTCTCGGTGTCCGGACTTCTCTCGGACAAATTCGGCGGGCCCAGCGTCTTCCCGCCGCTGCCTGCGGGGGTGGCGGCTTTGAGTTATTCCAACAACTTCAAATGGAAGGCCAGCGAGGGGGAAAAGCGCTACCGCCGCGGCCTCTATACCTTTTTCAAGCGGACCGCACCGCATCCCAATCTGATCACCTTCGACTGTCCGGATTCGAACACCACGAACGTGAGGCGACGCAGCTCGAATACGCCGCTGCAGGCGCTCACGATGATGAACAACGAGGTCTTTGTCGAAGCCTCCCAGGCCTTCGCGAAGCGCATGCTCGAAATGGACGCAGCCAGCGACAACCACCGCATGCGGCAGGCGCTGCGTTTTTGCATCGGGAGGGAACCCGGAAACACGGAAACCGCGCGTTTTGTTGATTTGTTAGAAAAATGCCGCGCCTACTACCAGGCTCATCCCGAAAGCGCCCCGAAGCTGGTTGGCAACTACCAGCCAGAGGGCGTCGGAGCGCCTGAGGCAGCCGCGTGGGTCGCCGCGGCGCGAACCGCCCTCAACCTCGACGAGTTCATCACCCGGGAATAGCGATGACCAAACAACGCGACATCGACGTTCAAGCCGAGCTGGCATTCACTCGTAGGTCGTTTCTCAACACCGCCGCCAGCGGGGTGGGGGGGATTGCGCTGGCCAGCCTTCTCCAGCAGGACGGACTCCTCGCCGCCCCGGCCGCGCCAAACCCGCTCGCTCCCAAGAGCCCTCATTTCCCGGGCAAAGCCAAGAACTGCATTTTCTTCTTCATGGCGGGCGCGCCCTCTCAGATCGATCTCTTCGATCCCAAGCCGAAGTTGAACGAACTGCATGGGCAGGTCCTTCCGGAGTCCATGACCAAGAACGTGCGGTTCGCGTTCATCAACAAGAACGCCAAGCTCTTGGGATCGAGCCGGACCTACAAGAAGTACGGTCAGTGTGGAATGGAGTTTTCCGACCTCTTGCCGCACCTCGGGTCCTGCGCGGACGACCTCCTCATGGTGCGCTCGCTCCACTCCGAGCAGTTCAATCACCACCCCGGGCAGCTCATGATGCAATGCGGGCGGGGAACGTTTGGCCTTCCCACCATGGGCTCCTGGCTCACCTACGGTCTCGGCAGCGAATCGCAGGACCTTCCGGGATACGTGGTGCTCTCCAGCGGGGTTGGATCCAGCGGCGGTGCCACGCTCTGGCAATCGGGGTTCCTCCCGAGCACTCACGCCGGTGTTTTGTTCCGCGAGCAGGGGGAGCCGGTCTTGAACTTGGCCAATCCTGACGGCCTCCCGCCCGAACTGCAGCGTGCCTCCCTGGATACCCTGCGCGATGCAAACCAGCAACGTCTCGAGCTCATGCGCGATCCCGAGATCGCCAGTCGCATCGCCAGCTATGAGCTGGCCTACCGCATGCAGAGCTCCGCTCCCGAGCTCATTGACTTTTCGAGCGAGTCGAAAGCGACCCTCGAGGCCTACGGAGTCGAGCGTGACGATCCTCCCAATGGAGGTCGCGGCAAGTCCGGAAATACCGCGCAAAGTTTCGGGCGCAACTGCCTCCTCGCCCGCCGAATGGTGGAACGTGGGGTGCGGTTTGTGAATGTGATCTACGCCTCGTGGGATCATCACGGCAATATCGACAAGGAGCTCCCCTACAACGCAGCAGTGGTTGATCAGCCGATTGCCGCGCTGATCAAGGACCTCAAGGAGCGTGGCATGCTCGAGGACACCATGGTGGTCTGGGGATCGGAGTTTGGGCGCACCCCTCTCGGCCAGGGTGACGGAAGCAAGTCTTCCGGGCGCGACCATCATCCTTTCGCCTTCACGATGCTCATGGCAGGAGGCGGGATCAAGGGTGGTCAAGTTTACGGAGAGAGCGACGAGTTCGGATGGGGCGTCGAGGACAAGCCGGTCCACATCAACGACCTCCATGCCACCATGCTCCACTGTTTCGGTCTGGAGCACGAACAACTGACCTACCGTTTCCAGGGCCGCGATTTCCGCCTTACCGATGTGGGTGGGAAGGTGATCAAGGACTGGCTCGCATAGTTGGCGTACTATGAGATGCGTCCTGCGGGTTGGACTCCTTCGCGGACGATGACAGCGGCATCGATCCCGCTGGTCTCGACGACCGAGAGGGCAAAGGCATCCTCGGCGAACCACTTCGCGACAGCTTGCTCATGGGGTCCGCCAACCAGCCGGCCCGAAGGTTTCGGGTGAGCGGCCTCCCACACCGTCAGTTCCTCGTGGGTGAGAGGCTCGAGATCTTTTTCTGTCACAGGCACCGAGTCCTCAAGCTGCAGGTGCTTCTTCACAAAGGGGAACAAAGGGACAGGTCGACAGGTCAGTGTCCGCCCCTGGTGGCGGACTGAAGCGGAGCGAAGACCCCTGCACCCGCACCAACCCCGACCCGGAATAGGCTGGAAAACAGGCCTGAAAAAGGAGTTTCTCAGCAGTAGCTACAAATCGACCCAAAGATTTTACCGCCGACCGTCCCAGCGATCCCCGGAGAGACCGTCCCGCTATCGATCGTTGAACCCCCTCCAGCCAATCGACGATCTCGGTACCCTCACTGGTGGTGGCTTTTGGTGTTGGGCGTTGCTTTGTTCATATATCGCAACAAAACCTCATACCAGAAGTCGCCGCTACTTTTTCTTCAGCGCAATTCACGCTGGGTTATGAAACTGTGGTGTTTACTCTCCTCTGCCTTTTTCCACTTTGATTTTGAGACAAGAAAGTTAGTCCAGCATGGAAAGTTCCATTCTCTCCGTTGCCGTTGTGGGGTTTGCTCTACTCCCGGTCCTCGGTGTGCGATGCTACGGTGCGGAACCGGCAACAACCCAGGCGCCGTGGAAAGCGCACGTGGTGGGTCAACTCAACGGCGCCGCGCCGGCAATCCGTATCCCGGCGAAGCTGAAAATCCTTACGGAGCCGTGGAACCGGGTAGTGGCGATGCCCTGGATGGTCTACATGCCGGAGAAGGATCGGTTGCTGATGTTGGTGGCCGTCGATAATCCCCATCAGGCGGCGGTGCTGTTCAGCGACGACCGCGGCGCCACCTGGAGCAAGCCGAGGTATCTTCATGTGGACGCGCAGGGAAAGTCCGATATTGGATTTTCAGGACGGCTCGCTTATCTCGGCAACGGCAACGTGGTGGCGGTTACGGAAACGGGCCGTTTGTTGAGCGGTGACTATGGAAAGACCTGGCGCGTTGCCCCGGACCTGCTTCCGTCCCTTCCCGATGGCAAGGAGGGCAGGTTATACGGAGGCCCTAACCTCGGTGATAGGGCACCCGTCACTGGCAAGGTCACGCGCCTGGTGGGGAACGGTTTTGGTGTCGAAGAAGGCGTAGGCCAAGGATACATTATGTTCAGCGCCGACGAAGCGAGCCCTTGGACTGAGACCATCAAGGTGCCGCAGTGGTATGGCGTCAGTGAGATCGACCTGGTCCGCGCCGCCAACGGCGATCTCGTGGCGGCGGGCCGCACGTATAGGCCGGATAGATTCGGGAGGGAAATCGATCACTTCGCGGGCCTGGGAACATCCATCTCCAAGGACAACGGCAAGACCTGGTCGGACGTGAAGAAGCTCTACGACTGGGGTCGACACCATACTTCCTCGGTCGTGATGCCCAACCACGACATCGTCATGACGTACGTTGTGCGCAGAGGTTATGTGCGCGACCCCACGGGTCTCAAGCAGTTCGGAATCGAAGCCGTCGTCAGCCATGATCACGGTCAGACCTGGGACCTCGATCACCGTTATCTGCTCCATACGTGGAAGGCCAATCGACTAAATCACCACAACGATTGGTGGGCGAGCAGCCAAGGCACGGCCTCCGTGCTCTTGCCGGACGGCTCCATTCTTACCGCGTTCGGCACGGGATACCGATCAGAGGAGGGACCCGACGGCGAGCCGATCCCAAGGGACGTAGGGCTCGTGCTGTGGCGATTGGGAGACCAGCCCCTCAATGATGATCGGACAATTCGCGACGCCCCGTTCGATTCGGATATTCGCAACGTCTTCGACCCGGCAGCCAGTAAGGCCGGCAAGAAATAAGTAGCACCCCCTCCCGCCCCGGCCCGGAATAGGCTGGGAAAACAGGCCTGGAAAAGGAATTTCTTAGCAGTAACTTACAAGACGACACTCCGATCGAAGCTATCGCCATCGATCCCAGCGACAATCATCAGTACTACATTAAAAGTTATGGCGAGTTGAAGAGAGTCGACTCCGGTGGCTCAAATACAAGGCCTTGGGTGCGGGAAGCTTCAATCCGAGTGATTCCTACTCGCGTCAAGCAGGCGGTAGACGTCCCCGTCAGTTCTCGGCTACTTCGTAATGAGGTCAGAAGGTAACGCATCGTTGAGGTGCACGCTTTGCCCACGTGAACCGATTCGACTTTGCGCTGTTTAAGCTCTACACACCTGAGGAGTTACCAAAAATCAACACATGACGCCGCCGTCGATGGTGAGGGAGGCGCCGGTGATGAAGCTGGATCGTTCGCTGGCGAAGTAGAGGGCGGCTTCAGCGACGTCTTCGGGAGTTCCGAGTCGCTTGGTGCAGGTCATCTGGATCGTTTCATCGATGATGGAGTCTGCGTTGGGGAAGGCTTTGACTGAATCCCAGATGAGTGGCGTGTCGACCGGTCCGGGACAAAGCGCGTTAACCCTGATTTTGTGTTCAGCGTAATCTTTGGCCAGGTTTTTCATCAGTGGAATGAGCGCGCCCTTCGAGGCACAGTATGCTGGATGATTGGGGAAGCTTTTGAAGCTGGCGATGGATGCGTTGATGACGACGGTTCCGCCGCCTGCCTTGATGAGCTCCGGGAGACCATAGCGGCAGAGGTAGTAAACGCCGTTGAGGTTAACGCCGATGGTCTGGTGCCAGGTCTCGAGGCTGATCTCGGTGGCCAAGCCGTTGCCGAGGATGCCGGCGTTGGGAACGAGGATGCTGAGCTTGGAGAAGCGATCGACCGCGGCGCTGACCATGGCTTCGACTTCTTCGGCGTTCGAAACATCGGCTTTATAGAAGAAGGCGCTGCCGCCGCCGTCGGTGATGCTTTTCTCAATGGATTTTCCGCGTTCCTCGTTGGTGCCGTTGATCACGACCGAGGCGCCTTCGTTCGAAAAGCGACGGGCGATGGCTTCGCCCATTCCGCTGGTGCTTCCGGTGATAAGGGCGACCTGGTCCTGTAGTTCGTTGCTCATCTAATTTTCACGTAGTTCGGTGTCGATGAAGTCGGCTTGGACCGAGGTGAGTCCGCCGTCGGAGCACAGGATCTGGCCGGTGACGTAGTTGGAAAGTTCGGAGCAGAAGAAGAGGAGGGGGCCGACGTGGTCATTGCAGTCTGCCATGCGGCCCAAGGGAATGGTGGCCTCGTGCGCGCGGCACTTAGCTTCGTCTTCCCAGAGACCCCTGGTCATTCCGGTCTTCGTCGTCCCGGGCGCGATACCGTTGACACAGATGTCTTGCGCCGCGAGTTCGGTGGAGAGGTTGCGGACGAGGGCGTCGAGCCCCCCTTTGGAAGCCGTGTAGGCGTGGAGGCCGGGGTAGCCGAGCTTTGCGGAGATCGAAGAGATGAAGACAATTTTGCCGGTGGAGCCGGTGCGGAAGTTGGGAAGGAGTGCCTTGGTGAGCAGGAAGGCGCTCTTCAAGTTGACGTCAAAGACATCGTCCCAAGATTGCTCATCAAATTGAGCGGCAGGCGAAGCGATATTGATGCCGGCGGCATGGACGAAGATGTCGACCTTCTCGTTGTCCGAGACAATATTTTCTACGGCGGATTCGATCTCACCGGTGTTCTTCAGATTGCAGGTGATTGCTGAAATCCTGTCATTGGCGCCGTCGATGCGATCGGTGTTCACGTCGAGAGCAACGACCTTTGCGCCGACTTCGGAGAGGCCGCGGCAGAGGGAGTAGCCAATTTCGCCGCCGCCGCCGGAGACGACCGCTAGTTTGCCGGATAAATCGATGTTTCTCAGGATGGTCTAGGCTAAAGTGTTACGACCTGCTTGGTTTTCTGGGATTGGTCTGCGGCAAAGACGATTTGCAGGCTGTTCATGACGCGGTCCTGGTGGGCTGACATGTCGGTATCATTCTTGATGCAGTCGATGAAGGCTTTCTGCTCGAGCAGGGCGAGCCCTTCGTGGTCGGGTTCGTCGATCTTGATGATGTCGTCTTCGCGGACGAACTCTTTGTCTTTTTGCTCGGCGTAGTGCCGGATGATGGTGCTGGCCTCGGCATGGTGGTCTTTGTCGTCGGAACGTCCTTTCTCGACGGAAATGCTGGCGGATCCGTCGGGACCGATGACGTCTTTTACGAAGTAGGCGGTCTCGCTCATGTTCGGCCCCCAGCCGGCTTCGTACCATCCCACGGAGCCGTCTTCGAATTCGACCTGGAGCTGGCCGTAGTTGCAGATGTGCTCCGGAACGAGGTCCCAGTTGCGACAGCCGATGGCATGCACCCTGACGGGGCGGCACTTTGCCATTTGATACATGATGTCGACGTAGTGGACACCGCAGTCCACGATGGGGGATTGAACCTGCATGATGTTGTGCAAGGTGTCGTAGAATTCGCCCCGGGCCTGCTGGTTGAGGTTCATCCGCATCGCGAGGGGTTTGCCCAGGTCGTGAGCGATCTCAGTGAACCTGTTCCATGAAGGATGGGTCATGAGGATGTAGCCGACGTAGAGCTTGCGGTTGACCCCGTTGGAGAGGTCGAAGAGTTCCTGGGATTGCTCCATGGTTTCGGCGAGCGGTTTTTCGACGAAGACATGCAGGCCTTTCTTCAGAGCGGTGGAGACGTAGTGGTAGTGGGAATCGGTGTAGGTGCTGATGGCGACGGCATCAGGGGAGGTTTTTTCGAGGGCTTCCTCGAAATCGGTGAAGCGGGGGATGTCGCCGCCGAGGGTGCCCGCCAGTTTTTCCGAGCTGTCGTAGTTCCTGGTTACGATCCCGACGTTCTGGACGCCTTCGATCTGGTCGTAGGCCTTGGCGTGGAGGGTCGCCATGAATCCGGCTCCCACGTTCAGTACTTTGATGCCTTCGCTCATGATGTTTGGGACAAATTTTAGGTTGCTGCGGGAAGAGCGTCCAGAGGGAAAGTGGTTGAGCAAGGATTCGAGTCGGTGAGAGCTTGCCCGGGGGAGAGCGATTGGGCAAGATTGCGCGGTTATGAGCAGGGAGCCACGTTCGTCGATGGGATTGTTTGTCCAACTGAGCGTGATGATGTTTGTGCTCTTTTTTGTCTGGGGCGCGTGGTACGTGACGATGGGGACCTTTATGGCGGGCCGGAAGTTCGACGCCGCGGCCATCGGTTGGGCCTACTCGGTCGCGCCGATTGCTGCGATTGTGACTCCGTTCTTCATGGGCGTCTTTGCGGACCGGTTTGTGAACGCGGAGAAACTGCAAGGGGCATTATTGTTGCTGAGTGGCTTCTTCATCGCGTTGGCGCCGCAATTTGCGGCACCGGAGACTCAATGGGTTTTCGTCGGGCTCTTGCTGGCCCACACGCTTTGCTTCATGCCGAATCTCGGCTTGTCCAATACGATCTGTCTCAAGCACCTGGTCGATTCGGAGCGCGACTACCCGATCGTGCGCGTCTTTGCGACGTCGGGATGGATCGTGGCCGGATGGGTCGTGAGTCTCCTCTTCAGGGCGGAGGAATCGCCGGTGCAGTTTTACACCGCGGCGGCGGCGGCCTGGGGAGTTGGGATCTACAGCTTCTTCCTTCCGCGCACGCCGCCACCGGGAAAAGGCGCGCCTTTGAAGATGGGAGAACTCTATGGGTCGGGGACGTGGCGCTATTTCAAGAAGCGGTCGTTTGCGATTTTCATGGTGGCTTCTCTCCTGGCGTCGATGGGAATGATGCCGTACTGGGTCCTGGGCAGTCCCTTTGCCAACTTCTTGGGCATCGAACGTTCCGGAGCGTTCTTCACGATGGGGCAGATGGCCGAGCTCGTCGTGCTCGCGGTGGTTCTGCCGGTCTTTATCAAGCGCTTCGGGATCAAGTGGACGATGGGGCTCGGACTTCTGTGCTGGGCGCTGCGCTTTGTGCTCTTCTCAGAGGCGGCGACTTCGAGCGGGTCGAGCATGATGACCTTGCTGGTGATCGCGGTGCTACTCCACGGATTCAGTTACGACTTTGTTTTTGTTTCGGGATACCTCTACGTGGACAAGCACGTCGGCGAGGAGGTGCGTGCGCAAGCGCAGGGGTTGCTGGTGGTTTTCACCCAGGGAATCGGATTCTTCCTGAGCTCTCAGCTATTTGTGGCGCATCTCGGGGCGCGCTATGGAGTTCCGGGTGACGATGCGGGGGCGTGGAAGGGCTACTGGCTGGTGCCGGCGATATTTATGGCAGGAGTGCTCGTGCTGTTCTGGTTCGCGTTTCGGGAGGAGAGGAAAACCGATTGATCGTTCGTCTGTTCCTTGTTGGGCGATTGGGACGGTGGGACGGCGGTGGTGTTGTTTGGCCTGAGATCGCAAATTGGTCGCGGCGGCCTGGACGGCGCCGGGCCCTCCAAAGGTTGGTGGCGCCGGCGGAGCGCACGGCCTGCAATTGTGGGTGGAGGCCGAGGCGGTCGAGGACTTCCCTCGGGGGGGCCTTCCAGATTGCACCCCGCCTACCCCGGTCCGTGAAGCTCCAGGAAATCAGAGATGGAAAACCAATTTCCTAGCAATAATGGCTTGTTTGCGCCAGCCGCCGGATGGAGTCAATGCGCGCCGTCAATCCGATGGCAGACATTCCGCCTTTGCCTCTGTTGGAATTCCTGGCTACGGTGGATCATTCGATTGCGAACAGTCAGTTTTCAATCCACGGAGTGATTCTGCAGATGCCCAGTCGATTCACAGTTCTACTCAGCGCGTTGGTCGCTGTCGTTTCGGCGTTGGTCTGTGCTCAAGATTCTGTGAAGGTGCCGTCCGCTGTCCGGATGGTCAACGGAACGCAACAAGTCGTGCTTGAAAATCGGCACGTGCGCTTGACCTTTGACCTCGCGCGCGGTGGGCGATGCATCAAGTTTTTGTTCAAGGACAAGGGAGAGCAGATCATTGGCAACGAAGATGTTTCCGGGATGTTTCTTGACCACTGGTCAAAGTTCGCGTGGCCGAGTGGCTTGATGCACTTGCCCTACAAGCATGAGCTGCTGCGCGATGGTGAGAATCAGGTGGGTCTACGGTTGTGGATCGAAGTGCCAAGATTTGGCGGGGGCAGGGGAGCACGCGACTCGGCCGCATCGCTACGGATCGCGACGTCGCCAGAACTGGTCGGGCTGACCGTTCAGAAGACGATCTGGCTGCGAGCAGACAGCGATATCATTCGCGTCGAGCAAGCAGTCATTAATTCGACAAACAATCCGCGTGCCGCTGGCCTGTACATCCAACAAAATCTAGGCATGGGCGGCACGCACTATGGAGATAACTGGTATTTGCCCTCGACTCGCGGCATCGAAGTGCATGTGCAGGCGGACAAGCCGGGAGGTCAAAGCGTCGGCCCCGATTTCATTCCCAATCCGGTGGAAGGCTGGCTGGCCGTGAAGGACCGGAAGTCGGACCGCGGGTTGTTGTTTGTGTTCGACTACAACTATTTGGCCAAGACCTATGCGAGCGGTGGGACGGGCAAGTGGTTCATGGAGTCCGTTCCGATTGGATCGGGGAATTCGTTCCGCACCGAGTACTTCGTGAAGCCCGTCCGTGGCTTCAATGATTTTACATATGGTTCACAACGTCTGGTCGCTGATATTCAGGCTGACGAAACCGAGAATGGCAAAGTTCGAGTCGCGCATGACATCGCCAGCGTCAAGCAAGGCGTCGACGATGTCGCTGTTGAATTGCGGGTGACGGGCTGGAAGAGCAAACAGCGACTGGTCGTAAAGTCGTTTCGAATCGATCGGCTCGACAGCGCGAAGCAGCGGCAAGAATTCTCCTTCACGCCAAGGATGCTGAGCGACGGGATCGTTATTTCTGCAGTGGTTCGTTCAGGCGCACAGGAAGATCGGTATGAGTATTTCTATGCGGGCGAGAAATTCGAACAGGACCGTCGTTCGGTCTCATTCGCCACGAAGGGACGCGCCGTTGCCAGCAGTCGTGGCGACGCGTACTTCCGCAAACAGCCGCGCAAGCGAAAAACACTAGACAAGCCGGACTTTGCCAAAGTCGCACGGCCCGATCCGAAGCGTTATCGCTGCCTGGTTGTGTTTGGACTCTTCACACACATTCTGAACCTTGATGACGCGGTCGCCGAGCGAAAGGGCCAGGGCCTGCCCCCGATCGAATTCGACTGGGCTAACTGCCCGCCGGATGGCGTCGAGACGTTTCCAGGGACCTATGACGAGCTTTTTCGCTACGACCTCGTCGTTCTGTCCGATGTGAATTACAAGGCGCTCGGCGATATCGCGATGGAGATGATTTGCGATTACGTTCACGAAGGCGGAAGCCTGCTGGTGGTCGGCGGGCCATACGCCTATGGCAATGGCGAGTTCGAAGGATCGCGTTTCATCGACGTGTTGCCCGTACATCTCAGCGGTCCTTTCGATTTGAAGTGGCCAGGCAAAGGGAAGTCGTGGAAACTGCAACCAGCAGGAGACAATCGTGCCGTGCTCCGCCACGTTCCCTTCGACCAGGAACCGCGCGTCTTCTGGCACCACTTCTTGACTCCGAAGAAGGATGCCATTGTGGTGCTGAAGGCTGGGGACAGGCCGGCGCTCATTCTTGGTCGCTACGGGAAAGGAAAGGTCGCTGCTCTGTCGCTCAGCCCGACAGGTGTCGGTGCCCAAAGTGAAGTGCCATGGTGGGACTGGGACGGCTGGGTCCCGTTGGTTCGAAATCTGTTTGCGTGGGCGCGGCGGAACGAAGGACGATGAAGTCGATTTCGCACGTTCTCTGTATCGTGGTTCTGGCGATTGCCGCTCTGTCCCACGCCGTCGAGGTTCGCAACAGCAGCTTCCGCGAAGCACGCGGGACGACAAATACGCCCGAAGTGATAGCCAACCTCCGCCAGAACGGCTGGAAGTGTCCCGACGCGAAGGATTGGCCGCATTCGTGGGGTGGGCAGGGTGCCGGTATGATCGTTGAGTTTCCGAAGACCGGCGGCCGTGGCAATGACAGATTTTGCCGACTGACCGGCGGCATCAACGGTTACGTCACCGGCTATTGGAGCAAGCCTTTCAAGAAGTCACAGGTGCTTGAATTCTGGGCGCGAGGGAAGGGCACACTACGCGTCGGTTTGGTGGCCTACAAACTCTCGGATGACCGGAAGAAGATCCTTCCAGGTGGTCGGATGCCGCACTTCGACATCCGAGTGAACAGCAAAGAGTGGATTCGATACCGGTATTTGATGCACAAACCCGAGTACGAGTTGACCGGGCATCCGCTATTCCAAGTTCCGGAGGGGACGATCGACTTCGACGATGTCGATATCCTCGATTCCGATCCGGCGTTTGATCTGATTGTTGAGGAGGAGAACAAGCTCTACGGGAAGAAGGCCCTGGTTGAAGCCGTTGACCGTGCGAAGATCGACGCGGCGTTCGCGAAACGGCGGAGCGACTACGACGCAGCGGTTGCGGCCTTCAAATCGATCGAGGGAAAGCTTCCGGTCACGCTGTCCACACCGATGCAGGAGCGGATCGTAGCACTTCGTCCCTACGTTCACACGGACGGCATCACAACGATCCGCTTTACACACTACAACGACATGATTGTGCTGACGCGCATCCTGAATCGCCTCGGCGGTAAGACTGTCGGCGTTGCGGACACGGTGCAGCTAATGAAGCTCTCCCCGACCGCGTCAAAGCCGCACTTCCCGGGTAAACGCGAGGCTCGACCAGGGACGCTGACGATCACACGAGTCCGTTCGAACAAGATTCGTTACGTCGAGAACGAAACGGCGACTACCAGGGCAACGATCGTCAATGAAAGTGCTGACATGATCAGGGGCACGCTGCGAGCGCGGATGGTTCTCGATCTTGATACAGTCCGCGAGATCGCTTCATCCAAAGACTTTGCGATCGCTCCCGGCGACGAGAAACAGTGGCGATTCCCATACAACGTCGGTCCGGAAACTTACGGCCGGGCGATCGAGGTCGAATTCGTCGACGATGCTGGCAAGACACTCGACAAGTGGCAGGAATACTATGCGGTTGCGGCCGAGTTCTTTCGCGTGCATCAGCATAGCTATCAGATTGCCACGAAATATTGGCCTGAGGACCCGCACATTTTCTATTTCAATCAGAGGCATTACTTCGCACACGAGCCTACCGCTCTGGGAGCAGAGCCGTTTGATGCGGAAGTCTACATCGCGGGTCAGGTCGGTTACCGGCTCAACGCGGCGAATCGTAAGGTGCAAATGGCGCACAGCAGGCGACAGGGGATCGCGAACAGCTTCTATGTCATCGGTTCGTTCGACAGTCAGATGGGCTACGAGCAGGTCCGGCAGCATCCCGAGTTCATCATCTATGACGCCAACGGGCAGCCGGCGTATGACCCGATTTACGGTGGCTATCCTAATCCGATGGAGCTGGCCTCGCCGATTGAAGTCGGACCGAAGCGGAAGAATTTAAAAATCAAGCCGTATCTCGACCGGGAGGTTACCCCCTGGCAACACGTCAACATGAATATGGCCAACGAGGACGCAGTCCTTTGGGCGATCGAACGTATGAAGGTGTATGCCGAGAAATGGGGCTTCGAAGGCATCTACTGGGACGGCTGCCTCGGCGTGTGGTCAGGCTACAATCACAAGGGCGAGAAGAACGTTCCGTCCGGCAA